>ERZ842401.6065-NODE-6065-length-13083-cov-5.264891_pt1 | contig 13083 bp, 4 predicted proteins | sample MGYA00521270_ERZ842401 | MGnify/ENA primary metagenome ERZ842401 (study PRJEB31892, sample SAMEA3878208) | bioreactor metagenome | biome: Moose rumen | place: Sweden | collected 2011-10 | study: EMG produced TPA metagenomics assembly of the PRJEB12797 data set... | reverse complement strand
ATTGATGTGTCGGCACTCGAAGAAGGATTCCATACCCTGCACTATCAGGTGATAGACAGCAAGGGCGAGTCGTCGCCGTCGCGCACGAAGCCGTTCTTCCGCATTCCGTCAGCAGACGAAGTTTTCAAAGACTATAGCATAGCGAAAGTGCGCTACTGGTTCGACAAGGACTATACCCCCCGTGAGGTAGCATACGTTAGTGGTACGTCGGCCATTGATGTGTCGGTCCTTGAAGAAGGTTTCCATACCCTGCACTATCAGGTGGTAGACAGCAAGGGCGAATCATCGCCGTCGCGCACAAAACCGTTCTTCCGTATTCAACCAACAGAAGAAAGTTTCAAGGACTATACTGTAAAGACATTGCAATACTGGTACGACAACGACGTGTCGACCATGCAGACAGCGGAGTATACTGGCGGTGTCACAGTGCTAGATTTGTCATCCCTACCCGAAGGTGCGCACACGTTAAGTTATCAGGTGCTGTCTGACGACGGTCAGGCGTCGCCTGCTGTTAGTGCAAGTGTTGACCGCTGGCTCTACGACATCTACGTGAGCCAATGGACGGAATACGGCGACAGCCTTGTGACCCACGACCCGCTGTTTGCCACACGTCCGGATCTGAAGCTACACTACCTGCCTAACGACGCTAATGTGCGCGGCCATCTGAGCGTGGACGAAGGTACAATGCTCTCGCTCGGCAAATATGTACAAACAGCCAACTGGGGTATGCAACATAATAACAATAAGTTCGCGCGCGAAGGTGAAGACTACTACCATCCCACGACTTTATTGAACAACGGACACATGCGTGCAGACAGTGTGATGGTGAAGCAACGACTCTACCGCGACCGATGGCATTTCTTGTCGCTGCCGTTTAATGCGGGCGTAAGCGACATAGGCGTGCCTGACGGAACCTACTATGTCTTGCGTGCCTATGACGGTGAAGCACGTGCCAAGGGTGAGATGACCGAGACATGGCGGAATCTCCGTAAGGACGAACAGATGGAGGCTGGCAAGGGCTATATTGTGCAACTGACACGCGAGAGCAGCGACAAGACTGCCGAACTGACCTTCAAAGCCATCAACGACCCGAAGAAGAACGGTATCTTTGCCACAACCGATATTGCTACGGTGCTGGAGGAACATGAGGCAGAGTTTGCTCACAACCGCTCCTGGAACCTTGTGGGTAATCCCTATCCGAGCTTCTTTGACAGTCGGTGCATTGACCATGACGGAACCATCATTGTTTGGAACGGCAATGGCTATACAGCCTACTCACTCTCTGATGACAACTATATCCTGATGCCCTTTGAGGCATTTTTCATCCAGAAACCACTGAATGTCGATGCCTTGACATTCAGCCAGAAGGGCCGACAGCACACCCATGAAGTACTGCAGAGAGCAGCAACTCCACGACGAGCAGCCGCAGCGGGACAGAACCGTCGCGTTTTGAACTTCATGCTTTCCGACGGTACGGATACCGACCACAGCCGTGTGGTCATCAACGAGAAGGCATCGATGGACTATGAGTCTGAGAAGGATGCTCCTAAGTTTATGGAGGCCTGTCCGCAGATGCCCCTGTTGATGAGTGTTGAGAGTGGTGTGCAGTATGCCATCAATGAGCGTCCGATGGGCAACGGACAGGTAACGTTCTCAGTCTTCGCACCCGCTGACGGTGAATATCACTTCTCCGTGGAAGGTGATGCCGACAATATGGTTGTCGTGGATGCAGAGACTGGTGCCGTTTGGGCGATGGCCGATGGTGACTATGTGTTCTCTGCCACTGAAGGCATGCACCAGGCACGGCTCGTGGTTTCGCTTACGGGCGAAACCACGGCCATTGCACAGGTCAATGCCTACGAAGACGGTGAAATCAAGGTAACCAATGAACAACTGTCTTTCAACTTTATGCGCAGGAAACACATCAAGGTGTTCAGTCTTGATGGCAGAACGATATTTAACGATGCCGTGAGCCATGCAGACGTAAAGATTCCGCATGGTGTATATCTCGTAGAGATGGACGGCAAGACTACGAAAATTATGGTTAAATAAAACTACAAATTACACGAATGAGATATATAGAATCAACACTATGGGCTTTCGTACTGCTTGCTATGAGCCTGGTGCTGCCATCTTCCGCCTGGGCGGAGGGTGGTCACCAACTTACGGTGACGGCAAAGCCTGCAATGGCTGGAACGTTCAATACGAATGCATCAGAGTTGGTGGCAGGCCAGAGCATACAACTGGTTGCCTACGCCAATGCCAACTTCACCTTTCTGCGGTGGACGGATGACAAGGGTAATGTGGTATCACAGCAAATGGATTTGACCTACGTGATGCCAGCCCATGACGTGACGCTCACGGCAGAGTATGAGTATAATCCAGCCAATCCAGCCAATCCCTCACGGAACTACTGGAACAAGGAACTGGGCGAGGTCATCGTGGATGACTTTACCACGGGTTCGCTGCAAAATGCAGTGAAAAATGTGATTGGCGATAGCAAGACCACCGATGTTATGATGATTACCGTGGCAGGCGTGATGAACAGCAACGATTTCGGCATAATCAATACTTACTCTGCCTGCACACTGCTCGACTTAAGCCGAGTGACGGGTGTGACGCAGGTGCCGTCGTATGCCTTCGACTACACGAACTTGGAGTCGGTTTATCTTCCAACTACGATAGAGAAGATAGGTCAGCGGGCTTTCTACAACTGCCGACAATTGTCGTCGTTCATCGTCTATGCCATGACACCGCCGACGCTGGAGAGCAATGTGTTCACAGGAGTGCCAGACGGACTGGTGGTCTATGTGCCTGCTGCTGCCATTGCGCAGTATCAGGAGACTGACGGTTGGAAGGACTTTACGCTACTGCCCATCCAGGAGGATATTCGCAGCATCAGTATCTCGCTGCCAGAAGGAACAAACGCTTCTGACTATACACAGATGTGGTTGGAGTTAACCAACACGAAGAGCGGACAGCGCATGCACTATGTGATGACCGACCGCCAGCAGTACACCTTTGCCAACATTATCCGCAACACATCGTGGAACGTCACGCTACGCAATGAGCGGGGCGACGTGTTCGGACAGATTGACAATGTGGAGGTGAAAGACGAAGATGTCTCTGTCGTGTTCTCTTCGCTGACGAAGCCGCAGAACGTTTCGCTTGTAGTAAAGACACCTGACGGACAGGATGTGACCACACAGACACAAATCACATGGACAGATGCACAAGGCAGCTATGTGGCACAGGGTGCATCGCTCACAGGACTGCCCGCAGGCTATCAGGCGAACTACCGTGTGGCGCTCTCACAAGAACTGGCCATGCAATACGTTACACCGCAAATGGTGGAGTATGTGCTGAAAGATGGTGACAACAGCATCGTTTACCAGTTGGAGGCTATCAAGCAATTGCAGATTACGGGTAAGGTGAAGGATGCTGCTACAGGACTGCCACTAAGCGGAGCCGTCGTCAGTGCCTCGCAAACCTTTGGAGGTAAGTATAGCAAGACGCTGAATGCCAAGACTGACAATAATGGTGTGTTTACGCTTACAATTGCTAACGTGCCGACATCGGTTGCCTTCGCAGCCTCCGATTACGTCAGTCAGACGGTGGATTTCAGCAACAACGAATTTGGCGGACTGACAGAATTTGCCGTTCCCGACGTATCGCTAAAGTCCATCACGGGTGCTACTATCAGCATAGGCTTCACATACACTTCGTGCGAAGGTGAGACGCAGAATTGGTTCAGTGATTATCAGAACGTGAACTATGAGCTGTTCAACGTGACCAAGAACCATGCCGTCAGCCAGTACAATGTGCAATATCCGCAAATTGTATTGTTGGAGGAAATAGAGGATGGCGATATGCTGCGCCTGACAGCCACGAGCCGTACCAGTACCTTTAAGCCCGTTACAGCCACGGCCACCATTGCCGGGCAGAAGGCCGAGGCCACGTTTGCCATCGTGGAGTTGGGGCAGATACAGTCCTCGTTCACCACAACGGGCAATGCCTCGGTGGTGGGTTCGCTGTACGATGCAGCAGGCAAGTTGGTGAAAACCTACGACTACACCAACGCCTCGCTGACCATCAGCGACCTGGCCGATGGGCAGTACACGCTGGTCACGATGGGCAGCAGCCGACTGTTCAACACCATCTACGACTTAGCACAACTGCCACAGACGGGACTCACGGAGGGTTCGGACTATGTGCAGAACACGGTAGAGGTACAGAGCGGTGCCGTCGCATCCATCAGCATCAGCGAGGTGCCGACGCTCGACGAGAGCAAGCTCTACTACACGGGCGACAACACCTCGTTCACGGTGAATAAGCCCAGCATCGTGGCGGGCAACTACCTCACCCTGACAGGCCGCATCGACTTCAAGCCGGCCTACGCCACCAGCGTCAGCAATGTGCAGATGATTGTCGACCTGCCAGAGTCGTGCGAGTTCGTGGAGAACAGCGTCATGGTGGGCAACTCAACCAGCAGCTACACGCTGAATGGCAACCAAGTTGTCATCCCCATGACCCGCTACACCGACCGTGTGCGTTTCTGCATCATCCCCACGCTTGGCGGCGACTATGCCCCAAGCGCTTTCGCCCAGTTCGACCTCGACGGTGAGACGGTGACACAGCCCATTGGTTCTGCCACCTATACAGCCAAAGACCTGAGTCTCTCCGTGCCATCGACGGTGGCGAAAACGACGATTCCCGTAAGCGGGACGGCTATCGGCACTTCTAATGTTGAGATATACGACAACAATGTATTGATAGGCAAAACTACTTCAATGGCTAATGGAACATGGGCAACTACATGCGAGTTGAATGAACCATACAACTTGTCTCGCCACCAAATATATGCAAAGGTAACGACTAAGCAGGGCATAGAACTTACATCCGAGAATGTATCATGCGTTTATGACATGAACGCTATTCAAGTTTCGGTTGTGAAGATGTACCATGACAACCCTGAATTGCATAAGACATACGAATTGACTTTTGACTTCTTGAATCCTTCCAACAAAGAGGAGAACTACATCTATTATATATATAACAAGAAATTCACCTTTACCATCGACTTTACAAACAATGACACGACCAAAGTGTCTAATGTCGTTCTTTATGTCAAGACAGCAAAGAGCGGTTGGCATCCACTGGAAGCAATATACGATGCTAAACAAGACAAATGGGTCGCTGCTGGTGAGTTCGGTAATATGTATGATGGAGATTTACCTGTGAATGTTAGTGTGGACTATGTAATATCTTATCGTGCGAAAACAGATGTAACAGAGTCATTTGATGCTGAAGTAGAACTCATTGATGGCCTAAGACGGAATGCTATATCCTTGGGGGAAAATCTTCAATTTGAACTTATAGAAGACCAAGATAGCCTCACTGTTTTCAATGTCAAAATTCCTGATTCTGGTTTGTCGGGTATTTACCGGATTCAAATCTTAGATTATGAAAACGTAAAGGAACTGCTTTCACAAAAGCAATTTGACTTTGAAGAATCTGAAAATGGCTATAGATATTTATTATCAGAAAGTAGCGAAAATGAGGAATTTCTTACATTGATTGATACAGGGGAAGAAGTTGCGTATTTATTCTCTTTTTTAGATAACAATTCTACAAATTCACGGAACATAGCTGTACCAAGGCGTGCTAAAAGTGATTTCTTAAAATGGTCTGCTAATCTTAAATATCTAAAAGGGGTGTTTACACAGGGAGATTGGATAGGAGCAGGGGCAACCATATGGAGTGGTATTAATGATTTTCTAGGACTTAAAAAATACTGTTCGGCACCAAGTTTCAGCCAGTACTTTGATATTATGGATTCATACTTATCTGAAATGGAGTCTAAGGGAGATATATTGACCAAAGCCATAACAAAGAAATGTGACGATGGATCATATCGTCTATCAGATTCTGACAGAAAGAAATATAGCGAACAAATAATGGGTTATGATAATGATATAGGTCTTATTTATAACACATTTGTGTCTTATACGGAATTATATAAGAGCAAACTTGCCTGCTCGGCCGCAATTGATATTTTTATGACACTTGGCACAGCAGGGTTGTCAGAGTTAGGAGCTTTGGCTGCGAAAGGTATTACAAATTCAGGGCGTGTTCTGACCAATTCTAAAAATGCAAAATACTTTAAGAGATGGATTACTAATCCTACGGTGAGAGGTTACTTGGAGAATGCTCTCGGGGTTGGCTTTGGTGCATTAATAGGAAAAGTCTCCGATATAGTTAATCCTGAAGAAGCAGATTTTGAAGGAGTGGAGAACGAAATGAACCAATGGATGGCAGACCAACGCAATAATATGGATAACCTCTACAGGACAATTCTTTCCAATATACAGAATAATTACAAAAAATGTAAGATGCCAGATCCCGACCAAAATCCAGATGGTAACGGAAACGGAGGCGGGCATCAATCAAATAATCCAGACAAAAAGTTTGGCATAGACCCATCAGGATATGTATATGAAGGCGTTATGACTAATCGTGTTGAGGGTGTCACAGCAACTATTTACTATAAAGAGGACGTGGAAGACATGTACGGGGACTTGCATGAGAACATCGTGAAATGGGATGCTGAAGAATACGCACAGGAGAATCCGCTCTTCACTGATGAGAATGGTTACTATCGTTGGGATGTTCCGCAGGGTCTCTGGCAGGTGAAGTTCGAGAAAGAAGGCTACGAGACCACCTACTCAGAGTGGCTGCCTGTACCTCCGCCACAACTCGACGTGAACATCGCCATGAAACAGAATCGTCAGCCGGAGGTGAAAGCCGCCCGCGCCTACGAAGATGCCGTGGAGGTGGAGTTCGACAAGTATATGATGCCTGAACTGCTGACTGCGGAAAACATCATGGTGATGCAGAACGGCACAGCCGTTGAGGGTACTGTGGAACTGCTGAACGAAGAAGTATCATACGAGGGCGAGACAGAGACCTTCGCCTCGAAGATACGTTTCAACGCTGCACAACCGTTTACGGAACGGGAAGTCACGCTGATGGTGAACAACCGCGTGAAGAGCTACGCCGGCATACGGATGCAGGACAACTACCAGCAGGCCTTCACCATTGAGCAGGAAATCAAGCAGATTGTCAGTGACTCTTTGGTAACAGTCGGTTATGGAAAGACTGCTACGGTTGTGGTGTCGGTGTTGCCTGCATCAGCCTCGAAAGGAAAAGTGCTGACCGTCAAAACCTCTTCGCCGATGATTCTCAGTGTAGAGTCGGAGCAAGTGACAATAGGGAATGACGGAAAAGCTGAAGTCATTGTATCTGGCGAACTGCCCGGTACGGCGGCCTTGACCTTCTCCGTAGAAGGAACGGACAAAACAGGGCTTATTATTGCCAGCGTTGAACAAATGGTCTACAAGACTGTTGCCGCCCCCAAAGCTAGCATTGCCTCTGGCACTGTAATAGAAAAAGGTACTGCCATCACACTTTCATGTGAAACGGAAGGTGCCACTATCTACTACACGCTTGACGGTACTTGTCCCTGCAACGAGACAGGTAGCCGTAAGGTCTATGACGGAACGCCCATCATCATTAATGAGAGTGTGACCATTAAGGCAATGGCAGCGGCAAAGGACATGTACGACAGCGACGTGGTTGAGTTCGTATATGTAGTGGATAGCACAAGCGGTATTGAGGAACTGACACAGGATGGTCTGGTTCAACTTTGGCCTTTGCCCGTCCGTAACATTCTGAATGTGACGGCTGGCGGTAAGACCATCAAGAGTGTGACGATAGCGTCATTGAACGGTGTGCAGGTAGCTGCAAGCAACAGCAGTTCGACAATGGTAACGCTCGACATGAGTGCCGTGGAGGCAGGCATCTACATCGTCACTATTATGACTGACGACGGTGCATGCAGTCGCAAGATTCTCAAGGTAGAATAGCACAAGCATTCGGTCCTAACATCAAATAAGATAGCCGCCCATCGTTGGCGGCTATCTTATTTTGGACATATTTCATCGGAATTTCACCCAATCACCCACTTGCTGCCTGGGAGGAGGGAGAGGAGCTTCGTGGTGAAGGTGCATACGGTCGAAAGATTCTCAAATAACATAAAATATCGACAAAACATTTTGCTGTTATTGAAAAAATGCCTTATCTTTGTACTCGACAAAAGCGTGTGTAAACTCAAATAAATCGAGTGCGGTATGATAATTAAACGTGATTTATACCTACAAAGGCTCTTGAATAGTCGCAACAACGGTATGATAAAAGTCATTACTGGCATGCGGCGAAGTGGCAAGTCATATCTGCTGTTTAATCTGTTTGCTGATGCACTGGCCAAGGAAGGAGTACCTGCCGACCATATCGTGGCTGTCAATTTGGAAGACAGGAGAAACAGTCAGCTGCGCGACCCAGACAACTTGCTCGCATATATCGATGCACGACTGACTGATAAGGATATGCATTATATCTTGCTTGATGAGATACAGATGGTCAAAGAGTTTGAGGACGTACTTAACAGTTATCTGCATGTCAAGAATGCGGATGTCTTTGTTACAGGGTCTAATGCAAAATTCCTGTCAAAAGATGTTATCACGGAATTCAGGGGGCGTGGTCAAAGTATCATGGTCCACCCACTGAACTATGCTGAGTTTATGTCAGCACAACATAACTCTGACAGCTACGACATGAATCTGCTGTTCGAATATATGCAGTATGGAGGACTACCCAAGGTGGTGACAACCGATGATGAGAACGAGAAAAAGGAATACCTCCAGAGTTTGTTTGTACAGACGTATCTGCGTGATATTAAGGAAAGGTATTCCATACAATTAGATCATGATTTGGAAGAACTGATTGATGTCATTGCAAGTGGCATTGGGACGCTTACCAATCCACACAAAATACAAAACACGTTTCGGTCGGTGAAGCAAAGCAGTATCACGCAGGATACTATCAAGAATTATCTGGACTATATGCAAGATGCATTCATCATTAACAAGACGGTGCGATACGACATCAAGGGACGACGATATATTGATACCCCGGCAAAATACTATTTTGAGGATTTGGGGCTTCGTAACGCGAGATTGAATTTTCGCCAAACGGAAGGACCCCATCTGATGGAAAACCTTATCTTCAATGAGTTACGTATCAGAGGATATTCTGTAGATGTAGGTCAACTAATGCTTTTCGGTAAAAATGCCGATGGGAAAAGTGAGCGGAGGCAATTAGAGGTAGACTTTGTGTGCAACAGGGGCTACGAACGTCTGTACATCCAGTCTGCCTTTGCTCTGCCCACTATTGAGAAGCAGCAGCAGGAACTCAACTCACTGAAGCGCATAAACGACAGCTTCCAGAAAGTTGTAATCGTAGGGGGTATGCAACCAACCTATCGGAACGACGACGGGATACTTATTCTCAATGTTTTTGATTTCTTGTCTGGCAAAGTTGCAATATAGTAATCTCATCGGATTCTCACCCGATCACCCACTTGCTGCCTGGGAGGAGGGAGAGGAGCTTCGTGGTCACGGCGCAGCAGAGGAAGGTGAGGATGGCGATAGCGGGGATGGCCAGGGCGACGGGCAACAGGGGCTCGGCTGCATTGCCGCCGATGATCCAGCCGGCGATAGGAGCCAGGAAGAACAGGTGCATGAGGTACATGCCGAAGGAAAGCTTACTCAGCGAGGTGATGATGGCGCGCGGCCGCTCGATGCAGCTGAAGAGCAGGAAGGCTCCGAAGGTGGCCACCAGCACATTGGGTGTGCAGAACTCCCACGACCACTCCAGCATCGGGGTCTCGATGAGCACGCCCGGCTCGCCTTTCCACCAGAAGCTCCAGGCGGTGAAGGCGGCTCCGACGAGGAGGCAGAGCGCCCCGACGGTGAGGCGGCGCGAGCAATCCCAGCTGAGGTGCACGCGGATGTAGTGGGCCAGCACCAGATAGCCCAGATAGCCTGAGCAATACCAGAAAGCGGAATACTGGTTCCAGAAGCACTCGCCCCAGAGCTCGGGCGACACGAAGCGGTGCAGCCATGGGGTGAGCGTGGTGAAGGCGAAGATGCCGATGAAGATCAGTTCGTCCTTGGCCGTGGCGCGCTCCAGCCATGGTGAGACGACGGGGATGATGAGATAGAGCGAGATGAGCGGATACATGAACCACAGGTGGCCGCCCATGGAGGGGAAGTTGAAGGGAAGCATCTCCAGGTCTTGCACCGACTGTTCCCACGTCATGCCGCCCCAGGCCAGTGGCAGCAGGGAGTAGAGCAGCAGGAAGCAGAAGAATGGCGGCAGGATGCGGAGGAAGCGGCGGCGATAGAACTGCGTCATCGTCGTGCCCTTGGGCATGGGCACCAGCAGGAAGGCCGACACGATCATAAACAGGGGCACGGAGATGCGGCCCAGTGCACCGTCGTAGAGGGCCACCCACAGGCGGTTCTGCTCGTTGGCCAGCATCGACATGTTGCCGGCCAGTCCCGACGAGTCGGCACCATAGAAATTCTCACTGGCATGGACCAGCATCACCAGGAAGCAGGCCACCACGCGGATATAGTCGATAAACGGGATACGCTCTTTCATCGTTTTCAGGTTATTGGTTTAGTTTGCTGCAAAGGTATAAAAAAATGCCGAAATAGTAAAATCCGTCAGGGACTTGACTGTTCATATTACCAGATTATAGCCTTTTATGACCTGTTTTTGTCGTGCAGCGCATGTCTGCGCCTGTCATCGTGCAAAAAAAATAATCCCTTGCAAATATGTTCTTTGCAAGGGATCTGCTTTTCGAGCCTTGTACCCAGACCCGGGGTCGAACCGGGACGGGTTGCCCCACTGGTGTTTGAGACCAGCGCGTCTACCGATTCCGCCATCTGGGCTCTGAAAGCGAGTGCAAAGATACTGATATTTTTTGAAACGGCAAAAGTTTCTCCTAAAAATATTAAAATATCTTGGCTATTCCAACTTTTATACGTATCTTAGTAGCCGTAAATGAGTCCTATTCGGAAAGAATGGACAATTAGTTAACTAAAAGTCTGAAATACCATTGATTTTTAACTAAAAGTCTGAAATTATGGAAACATCATCCAAGCATTTTGATGAGACAGCGCCCGTTGACGAGTCCGTGAACTACTGCGTGATCCTTGCCGGTGGCAAGGGCCGGAGGCTGTGGCCTTCGAGCAGGCTGGAGCGGCCGAAGCAGTTCATGGACTTTTTTGGCACGGGCCGTTCGCTGTTGCAGCAGACGTTCGACCGCATGTCGCGCATCATTCCCGTCAGTCATATCTATGTCACCACTTCGCAGGAGTATCTGGGCCGTGTGCGTCAGCAGTTGCCCGAGGTGCCTGCTGAGCATGTGCTGTGTGAGCCGGTGAACCGCAACACGGCTCCTGCCGTGGCCTGGGCCGGCCGCCGCATCCATCGTGAGAGCGACGCTGCGCGCATCATCATCGTTCCGGCCGACCAGGTCGTGCTGAAGGAAGACCGCTTCGCTCAGAGCGTGATGGAGGGTCTTGAGTTCGTGGGCGAGAATGACATTATGCTCACCATGGGCGTGCAGCCCTCGCGCCCGGAGCCGGGCTATGGCTATATACAGATTGGCGAGCCCACGCTGGCACGCGACATCAGCAAGGTGCAGTCGTTCACGGAGAAGCCCGAGCGCGAGTTTGCCAAGGTGTTCATGGAGAGTGGTGAGTTCGTGTGGAACACGGGTATGTTCATGACCAGTGTGACGCATCTGCGCGACTGGTATCTGAAGGTGATTCCCGACATGCCCTATCGTCTGGCCAATCTTAAGGGTCACTACTCATTAGAGGAAGAGGCTCGGTACGTGCTCCGTCATTATCCCTCGTATCCCAATCTGTCGATGGACAAGGCGGCGCTGGAGCTGTCGGACAATGTCTACGTGATGAAATGCGACTTCGGTTGGGCTGACATCGGTACGTGGCATGCGCTCTACGAGTTTATGCAGAAGACCGAGGAGGACAACGTGGTGCTCGACTCGGAGGTGATGCTGGAGAACTGCCGCAATAACATCGTGTGCCTGCCCAAGGGACATGTGGGCGTGATCAACGGTCTGGAGGGCTATATCGTGGCTGAGCAGGGCGATGTGCTACTCATCTGTCCGAAGGAAGACTCGTCGGCCCTCATCCGCAAATATGTCAGCGAGGTGGGCATCAAGTACGGAGACAAGTTCGTGTGAGGCAGGGCAGGCTCATCCTTCTGTGCCCTTTGCTGCTGCTGATATCTCTGACGGCATCCGGGCAGGCGGCCACCCCCAGTGATGACGGTGCCGTTGCCTGGCAGCAGGCGTGGCAGGAGGCCATGAGCATTGGCGACGACGATGAGGCTGCCGACGGTGAAGACTGTCTGGACTTGTTGCAGCAGCTGTGCGAACATCCTATAGACCTGAACAGGGCAACGCGCTACGAACTGGAGCGCTTGCCCTTTCTTTCTGAGCAGCAGGTGATGGATGTCATGGAGTATCGTGACCGCTATGGCCCCCTCCGCTCGATGGGCGAGCTGCGTGCCATCCGTTCCCTGGACTATCAGCAGCTGCTGCTGCTTCCCTATTTCGTCTACGTGGGCGAGGTGAAGGCCGATGCCCGTTTCCCCAGTCTTGCGACCATGGCCAGGCATGGCCGTCATGAGCTGACGGGTGCCCTTCGCGTACCTTTTTATAATAGGAAGGGCGACGAGAACGGCTATCTGGGCTATAAGTACCGCCACTGGCTGCGCTATCAGTTTGCCCTTGGCGACGATGTGAAGCTGGGATTCGTCGGTGCACAGGATGCCGGCGAGCCTTTCTTCACAAACGGAAACCAGTGGGGCTACGACCATTACAGCTACTATTTGCAGCTGAAGCGCCTGGGGTGTGTGGACAACATGGTGGTCGGAATGTATAAGCTGTCGGCAGGCATGGGACTGGTGCTGGGCCAGAGCTTTCAGCTTGGCAAGCTGGCCACCCTGCAAAGTCTGGGCCGACAGGCTGCAACCATCCGTCCGCACAGCTCACGCTCCGTGTCCGACTATTTTCAGGGTGCTGCCGCCACCGTTCGGCTCAGCAAGCCCTGGACGCTCTCGGCCTTCCTTTCGCATAGGGCCACC
>ERZ842401.6063-NODE-6063-length-13085-cov-3.292863_pt1 | contig 13085 bp, 19 predicted proteins | sample MGYA00521270_ERZ842401 | MGnify/ENA primary metagenome ERZ842401 (study PRJEB31892, sample SAMEA3878208) | bioreactor metagenome | biome: Moose rumen | place: Sweden | collected 2011-10 | study: EMG produced TPA metagenomics assembly of the PRJEB12797 data set... | reverse complement strand
GACATTGGCATTTGGATGAACCCTGTTACCCGCCTTGCAATCGGCTACGAGGAAGGCAATAATGTGCAAGTGCTGCGTGATAACTTCGTTGAAGGTGCTATCGTGTACCAGCGTGGTGTCAAGAGTACTGATTACCAGTTCGGTAATCAAGTGGTTAAGGAAATTGTTGAGGACCTTAACCTGCCGACCGATGTTATCATCATTGGACCGAAAAATGATATGTCCTACAACTGCTGGGATAATGCAACATTCGAGATTGATAAGTACATACAGGAGACTTGGGGCAAGTCCGAGATGCCGAAGATACAGGACCTGCCTATCCCGAATGAGCTTATCGCGAAGCTGGATATGTCACAGCGCATGACATTCGGCTCACCGACCTTGCGCGATGGCCGCTTGGCACAGTTCGACAATGGCAACGGCATCCGCCACCCGAAGAATGTTGTTCCTGTTGCTATGCATGAGATGGGCGCAATCTTCACCGAGCACCCGCAGTGCTACACAGTGGTCAAGCTCCGTAAGCCCATTACGGACGTAATGGCAGTCTAATAAGTAACTTACAGCACCTCCATTATGGAGGTGCTTATCTTGCCAAAAGGAGGTTTATATGGCAGCGGAAGCAAGACCAGCTCCATGGAGCAACATGTATATGCCGTCTACACGTGCTGCTTACACGTTCCCCAAGAAGGGTGAATGGGTAAAAGGCAAACGTACATATACATATAAGCGAAACGGAAATGAGAATACGTATGAAGCTGTCACATATACCTATAAGGGCAAGAAGCCCAAGATGAGGCGCTTGACATCACGTGCTACTGGTGAGCCCTACCTCATGCCAGAGGATGACTATGCACACCTTAACACATTCATGCAGCTGCAGCAGGAAAAGCTGTCAGACTTCTACCAGTCCTATGACAAGGCAGCGCATCGCACTGGTATTGCACGTAACGCCCTTACGCCATCTGACTTAGTTGACTATGTATTCAGTGGAAAACATGAACTGAACATAGAGGCTTTTGAGATGTCAGAGGGTCACATAGCAGGCATGAAGTACAATGCGTATTACCAGCTGCTTGAAGTGACATTCAGAGATGGTGACAACAATGTGTGTGTGTTCTTCCAAGTGTCACCTTACGAGTGGCACGAGTTCACATCACTTGCAGACCCTTCCAAGAAGCGTATAAGCCCAGTGGATGGCAAAGAGCGCCACATACTTGGAATGGTATTTTGGGATTTGATACGCATACGCGGTACAAAGCACGGAACGCGAAAGCACTGGATGTATACCAGTGCAAGCGAAGCTACTGGCAACACGCCTGCATCCCCTGCACCAGTTGAGCGGCAGGAGCGTTTGGCTGGTAAACAGAAGAGTGGGGCGCCAATCGACCGTGCTAATAAGCTGCTGGACGAGATGATTGCCAAATACCCAGCTGACAAGAGCACGCTCAACTACCTGTTGAAGCAGTATTCTGGAGCTCCCGATATGGAGGGCGAGCCGCGTAAGATGACAGAGCAGCAGCTTGCACAGTTTGAAGGCGTGCTTAAAAGCTGGTCACAAGGAGACTATTGATGAAACGACGTAATACATTAAACAACATGATTTCTGATAACATCAGAAAGACACAGGCCTATCAGTGTGTACTCACTGACTTGGTGCTTGCAGGCGTCATTGATAAGCATGTTGCAGAGGGGCTTCTTGGGTATGAGATACCTGATTATCTGCATCTGCCTGCTTACTTCAATGATTTCTGTAAAGATACAGTTGACGAGACAAATGGTCTTGCGAGTGCTCTTGAGGAGGCATAACCATGTCGGCATTTACGCAGCACAATGGTCCTTTCGGACCTATGGGACCAGCCCCCGCTGACTGGCGAGAGCTTATAGCATATTATAAAGATATGCTTACTAAGATTGATGACAAGCAGGACGTGCTCACGTTTGCGGCAAGCGTCGATGATGTGGTAGCCAGTAGCGATAAAGCCGTTAACGCGGGTCTGTTGTATGCCTATGTGATAAGTAAGCTTGAGGGTTACCTTAAGTCAAGTGACTTTGACACCACGCTTGCTAATGCTAGTAACTACAAAAAAGTAACGCCCACGACACTTGATGATAGTAGTGGGCAGAGTAAGCCCGCAACCGTCAGCTCAATAAACAATGCACTCGCCAAGAAAGCCGACAAGTTCACTACTGTAGCGGCGATTGATACAAGCAACAAGATACCGACATCAAAGGCTGTGTCTGATGCACTTGCCAACAAAGCCGATAAGTTTGCCACTACGGGAACACTTAACGATAGCAGCAATATACCAACATCAAAGGCTGTGTATGATGTGATTAGCAAGCACACTGCATCACATGACAGTGATGCAGATGGCAACCTTGTCGTAGACAAGGTGCTCAAAACCAATAGCATTAGCACTACTTTCGGGCAGAACATACTCACCTATGGCGATGTACAGCTTGATGCAAGTGCTGATACAGACAACCCAAAGACAAAACCAGCTATCGAAGCTGGCACAGATGACATTCCTTGGCTGTTCGTACAGCGCCCGATGGCTCGCGTAAGCAATGGGAATGGTGCAACGAAGTATTCATACCTAATAACACAAGATGAGGTTGGCACCGTTCCAGTTGGTGGCATCATCCGCTGGTCAAAGAACTGGCAGGACCTAGGTAGCATCACTGACCCAACCGCCGTGCTTGGTTCACTTGGCTTACCAACCAGTGGCGAGTGGCTTCCATGCTGTGGTGCTAGCATACCAAGTGATGTTGCTTATGATGCACTTCGTGAGATTTGTGGCTCATACCTGCCTATAGAAAGCTATAGCATTATACATGCCAAGGCTGCTGCAGAGGTCACTGACACCATACATGACATCTATGCTATGAATGTAACTATGCTTTCTCGTGAGCTTACTCACAAGCTAGAAGAAGCACAGCTTGTTATTGACAAGTATAATGCACTTATCGCTGGGCAGAACATTCTTATCAACGAGAAAGCGAATATCAGCTATGTTGATAACAAGGCAGAGCACGCGGAGAACCTTGTTGATGCCGAGAAAAAACGTGCTACCGCTGCGGAGAGCAACATCACGAGCCGCGTCGATACGTTCAACCATCGCATCGACAAGAAAGCTACTTGGGCTGCGTTGCATGACGAGGCTAAGCTGCGGCAGGCCGCTGACACCAACCTTGAGACACAGCTGGTGGCAGAACATATCGGTGCACACGAAGCTCTTGGTGCACTACGCAAGACTGTTGACACACACACAGTTAGCATAGACCAGCTGACTGCAGAAGACGCACGCATCAAGAAGCAGGCCACTTATGACAAGCAGGAGCTTACTAAACTTGCACGGCAGTATGACACCGAGAGCAGGGCACGTGACAACACGCTTGCCAGTGCTATCGGTGACGTTGCGTCTGACCTTGGCACCACGTCACGAAAGCTAGCAGAGGAGACCGAGGAGCGCAAGCGTGAAGACGGGCTTCTTGATAACCGCGTGACTAAGTTGGAGGGCAACTAATGACACGTGAGGAAAGCAATAACATCATTGAGCGTGTGTGGACGGAGCATCTGCGGAGAAAGGATAAGATACCAGAGGACTTGGCAAACAAGTTCTCTATGTGGCTACGCGGGCGCATCAAGAGCGCTGCACAGCTAATGGTCACTGACAGCGGTGCTGCTGGCGGTGGCGATGAGGCTGCTGGTGGTCAGCAGGAGGCAAGCTGATGGACATGATGAGAGCTATCGGTGCTATGCAGGACCCTACTGGCTATATTAGTCAGCAGATGTTTCAGACCATGATACAGCAGCACCCCAACGAGTGGAACCAATGCAAGCAAATGTTCGGTGGCAAGTCACGTGCGGAGCAGGTGAAAGGGCTTCGTAAGCTCTACAAAGAGCGTGGCATGGACTTGGACGCCGAAGCTAGAAAGTATGGCATAGCACTGTAGGAGGCATAAATGAGTACGTTGATAAAACGAAATGGAACGTGGGCCAAGGTAGCAGGGCACACAGTATGGGTGGGAACAGTGGCACAGCGTGAGGCTGCTCTTGAAGCTGGCAAGCTGCCCGATGGCACCGAGGTTATGACCACAAATGACTACGAGGACAACAATAAAGTTACAACTGTAACTTTAGAACAGCCATCAGGCCTTTCAACAGCTGGGTATGACTGCTGCTATGTTAAGGCTGGAAAAGTTGTTGTTGTATACATATACATTGTCCTTACAACAGACTTAGCTGCTTCAACAGTCTTTGTACAAGGTCTACCCAAAGCAGCAGATAGAGCAACAGTGATGCTAAACGCAACAAATTCGACTGACAAACTAAGGGCGTATATACAAACCAATAGTACGGTCATCAACAACAGAGATATACCTGCAAATGCTGGAACATATCTAGGACAGCTCGTTTATATTGCAGCAGACTAAGGAGGCACAGCATGAGCATAGGACAATCAATGCAGGACACTGGCATGCCTACACCACCGTCTGGCATGGGCAGTGGGGCTGATAGCTTTTTGCCATTTATGACTATGATGGCTGGCTTGGGTGGTGCTCCAAAGCGAACAAACCCCGCACAAGTGGTACGTGCACTGCTCTACAGCGAGCTTGCAGAGGGCAGGAGCGATGTAGAGGTTGCAGGAGACATTGAATACATACGTGTCGTGCTAGCAGAGGTGTACCAACGCCTCTCAATACAGAAGCACGGTTGTGAGGACTGCTGTGATAAGGGCAGCAAGGAGGTAGACAAATGAGCATGGGATTTATAAAGAACGGCAAATACGTGCAGGTGGCAGGGAACCCGCCGCCGTCAGGGGAGCTTGAGGCTAAGGTCAATAACTTTGGTAAAAAGGTACTATGGGCTGGTAGTGTGACAAAGGGTGCTAACATCGGTACATTGAACCTTGCAGGTTATGACATGGTAATTGCCTATGTTGGCGGGCGCCCTGCTTTCTTACAAGGCGAGCCTAGTAATGGTGCTCGGTGTAAGTTCGTAGCGCACTGGACTGGTCGCGATGTGGTAGATGGTCCTATCTACTGGCAGGAGTATGTCTGTGATGTTGCTGCTGATGGCACCGTGCTGCTATGCGCTTGGCTAAGACTAGCCGAGGGTGGTGCTGTAGCTTCAACGGTAGAAGAGACAAATGTCAACTTGTCACATATTATTGGGTACAAGTTCCCGACACTTGCATAGGAGGTAATATATGGCAATGAGAAAATATCTTACTAAGAGCGGGCTTAGATACGCCATAAAGAAGCTGCTCTTCGGAAGCAAGAAGATATGGCATGGCACGCAGGAGGAGTGGGACGCTCTATCCAGCGATGAGAAGGACAAGTATGACCAAGCCGAGATAGAGGACATTAGTGGCATTGCTGCCGTTGACAAGGTAGAAGATGGCAATTTAAACCCTGTGACAAGCAATGCTGTGTATGATGACGGTGACCTTAGTGACTATATTGATGTCAGCTCTACTGTTACAAATGCTGACGGCGCCACTAGTTATGGGCTTTATGGCACACCTATAGTGCGCTACAGGAAGCTAGGGCGACATCTTATGTTCCTTGACATACGCTTTAGTATAAAGTATACCACGGCTGTAGCCGCAGGCACTCTACGACAAGAGGATTTCCTTCAATTCAAAATACCTGCTGATATAGTTCATGGTGACCCGTATGTTTCAATGACTGGCTATACGCGGGGCAGCACTGGTATAGTTAATCCATTTCTGACGTACCACAGCCCTACTGGTGCTACAGCAACAATACAATTAAGCGTGAAAGTATATCATGCTATTGCACGCAGTGTCAATGAAACTCAAGATTTCAACTTTACTGGCATTGTTATGGTAGACAAGTGGCTAGATTAGCTACAAGCGAATAAATCCTGCATAGGGGTTTAGTATATAGTATAAGCAGCCAGCTGGCTTTGATGTGCATGGGGGAGTAACGATATGGGTATGGAAATATCCAGCGGTCAGCCTACCGTGCAAGTTGGTGGAGGCTATGGCAACGGGATGTGGGGCGGTGATATGGGCATCATGTTCCTTGCATTTATGGCAATGATGGGTGGCGGTGGCTTTGGTCTTGGCAACCGTGGTCCACAGGTACCCAACAACATTGCCACCACTGACACCGTGAACCAAGCCGTACAGTACAGCTCGCTGGTTGACCAGAACCGCGACCTAGGCACACAACTTGGCAACGTGCAGGCTGGTATCATGCAGTATGTTGGTGACCACTACAATGAGCTGCAGCGTGATGTGGCTGCCAACGCCGTGTCTATTGCCAATGTACAAGCACAGCAGATGCAGTGCTGCTGCGAGGTCAAGCAGGAGATTGCCTCGCAAACGCTCAAGTTCACCGAACAGCTTGCTGCAATGAACCTGCAGCAGGAACAGCGCTTCGCCGCTCTGAATGAGCGCATGTATCAGAGCGAGATACAGCGACTGCGTGACCAGATGGCACAGCAGTCACAAGACATGCAGGATATGCGCGCCGAGATGCGCATGAGTGGCGTGCTCCGTATGCCACAGGGCTATGCATATAATGCAGGCCCTGGTCCGTTCAACGCGGGTCCGTTCCCAGCACCTAGCTTTGGCATGGCCGCTGGGTTCTAACACATAATAACATGCGGGCATGATGCCCGCTGCCATATAGGAGGTAACAGACTATGGCAGTAGCTAAGTATCTTAACAAAGAGGGTCTTGAGAAAGTTATCAAGACATTACGCAAGGAGATGAACCGTCTCTACGTCGACAAAGGAAGCGTGGAGACGCTTGACGACCTACCTAGCACCGTTATGGTGGGATGGGTGTACAACATCAAGACGGCGTTCGAGACCACCGCTGACTTCGTTGAAGGAGCTGGTCACAAGCACACCGCAAACACGAATATCGTTGTCGTGGACACGGCTGCAGCTGGTGCTACCCCCGTGCTCAAGTGGGACGTGCTTGAGGGCAACATGGATGATTACCAGACCAAGAAGCTGGAAGAAGCACTGGATGTGCTCACTAGCGCGAAGTCTGTTGCTACGTCCACCGCGCTCCCCACAACCGCTGGCACGGGTAGCAATGCCGTGCAGCTGTACGACGTGTACTTCGTTGAGGACACCGAAAAGCTGTACCGTGCGATTGCCATCAATGAGGATGATGGCACCGTCACATGGAGCAACATCGGCGACCAGACGACTGTCGAGGGTGCATTGAAGTTCCTTGGTGAAGTCGCTCCGAACACGCCAATCACCAATGAGGAGATTGACGAGATTTTTGCCAACGCTTAATGTAGCTGGCAAGGCAGTAAATCCCTGCCAGCTACATGCTGGCAGGTGTCCTTTTAACTAGGAGACTTATTATGTACGCTGAAAGAGTTAGTGCACAATCAATGGCAGTTAGCGGAACTGGCAACACAGCCACGACCGCCATCATGCTACCTGCTACATTCACACCTGTAGCTGGTGGCATCTATGACATCCTGCTTAATACGCAGGTACCGAGTGATACTGATGGCACAATTATCAATATCACCAATGGAACGCTGGCTGGCAATCTGTATCAGCGCAGCAGTGGAAACTATGCAAGAGCACGTGCTCTTGGCTGGCGCAAGGTGCTTCGCGTCCAGTTCTTTGATGACCCAGACCATTATAACCTGCTGGGTGTTAGGGGGTAACACATGGCTATTCTTAACCTTACAAATTTCACTATCACCAGCATACAGCATACTGGTAGTTTGACTGACACAAGCACGCATGATTTCATGTATGCAACTGCAAAAGATGGCAGTGGCAACATGGTAAATCTAATGATACCGCTTATCCGTGACGTTGCACTTATCACATCACAGGCAAGCTATAAATCTATTGCAAAGGGTGATGCAGCAGATGATACAATAAATATTCCATTGGCTCCTCTCACGGCACCAACTGACTGGGATAGCTTTGACCCAGACCTTCTTCCAACGGCAGAGAGCTACACAAAGTCTGGTGCTGACAATGCTATCGATGCTGCGCTTAGCAGTGCCAAGGGTTATGCTGATGCAGGTAAAACTTGGGCGATGCTCACGTCTATAGCCAAGTCAACTGACAACGCGGATGTAATCAGCATCCCAGTGATAAGTGATAGCAGCGACCCAAGTAGCTCACGCAGGGACGTTGCAACCCTGTCAAAGGCAGGCGTTGAGAGTGCTATCAAAAACGCACTTGATGAGCTTGGTGACTATTACACGAAAACTGAAATCGACAGCAAAATTGGCAGTGATGCGTCAACACAAACACTCATTCAACGTATAGGAGCACTAGAAGCATGGATTAAAGCACATCCAGGCACTGGCACCACAGACGCGGATAGTGGCTATCTTATCCTTGACGGAAAATCCATCATGTCTGCCACAATGATTGAAAAGCTGTTTGATGAATATAACAAGTACAATGCAGAGACCTATGCAACTAAGAGCGAGGTTTCTCTTAAAGCTGATAAGAAAGATGTCGATAAGCTGTCAGAGAAAGTTGACGACATCGATGACATCAGCGAGCGGCTTGACCGCGAGATAGAAAACCGCATAGCTGCGGAGAAGCAGATTACTGCAAAAGTCGCACAGTGGATAGAAAATCACAATGTTGGCTATAGTAGCAGCTCTAGCAGCAGCTCTAGCAGCAGCTATGTGACAAATGGAGACATCCGCACGCGCATCGTATATCGTGACACTAGTGGCAATGAAGTTATCAAGATTATTAACGGCGATGTAGTTAAGCTTCTGCAAGAAAGCACGGCTAAGACCATTGTCACGTACATGGAAGACCTTACCACTATGACCGATGAAGTCGATGGTGTCGTGCTCATCATGTCGCGCTATGTGTCAAATGGTACTGACAGCTACCTTGAGCTTGAAAACCTGCCCTACATAACCTATGAGGACAAGAATGGCAACACTGTAAAGGCATTGCTAAAAGGCGATGTAAGTGGACTTATAAAGCTGCTCATGCCCAATGTAACCTATGAGAAGCTACCTGATAAGCCCAAAGTCAAGTATTACAATAAGGCTGGTGAAGAGACCATCAAAGAGATACCCGCTCTTGACGACGTGCTTGACCTCACTGACATTGGCATTGGCGAACGAGTATCTCTCATCAAGTACGTGGCTATTGGCGGCGACCGTGATGGTGAAACGATTGACGACACACTGCGCGGAAACGTAACAGAGTATGTGTTCGATGATGAGACCAAAAAGACCACGCTCAAATTCATTGACCCTGATGGCGATGAGCGCACTATCGTCTATGATGGCGACGTGATAGAGGTCAAGTATGGTTATGCTGGCAATGGCACTGCTAATTATCGTGAGCTGTATCACCTGCCAGAAATAACTTACTTTGATGTAGACACAGGTACAGAAGTCCACAAGCGATTGCTTGGAGACGTCACTGATGACATTACTGACTTAATCAAGCGCGTTGGAGGCTCCTCACTGTACTATGTAGACAGTGATGGTGAGCGTGTCACTCTTGATGGTGATGTCACTGACCTGCTTGCTTCTGCAATCTCAATGGATGAGCTTGCAGCAATGGGCATCGACATTGGTGACTAGGAGGCTGCTATGGACTTGAAAGACCTTGAATACAAGGAGCACCAGCTGCGTGAGTGCTTTAAGAAAGAGCTTGAGCACCTTAATGTGGACGGTCAAAATGACATGCAGACAATAAGGTGCATCAAGACCTATGGAGCACTGTGGCACTACACTCACCAGCTGCTCATGGCAGAGCATGTTGACAAGGTATCAGCAGTGGAGAGCACTGGGTCACTTACCACTGCTGACACCATGAATGTACAAGCTACAGGCTTGAGGATGGTAGGAAGCAGCAAATGACAAAATGGGAGGCAATAGCACAGGTGCTTATGAGTGGCAATGGCCTCACTACCCTGCTGTTTGTCATTCTCATTATCCTGCTTGCTGGTGCTGCGCTAAGGTTAGGGCTTGTGCATGTGCACACTAGTGCAGTAACTATTGGCAACTCTGCCAGCGAGCAGGAGCGAACTGTCATGCGTCATCAAGTAGAGTACATAAGACAAAGCTGTAACGCTTTCGAGGTCAAGATACCAAAGGATGAGACCTATGACAAGTATCGTGGACGCTTTGTCATCGAGCGCGTGTTCGATGAGATGCTGAACTGGATTATCTTCAATCACATTGAGGATAACAGAGTTTACATAAGCACCAAGCAGAAAATAATATGGAACATTGTGGTCACTCACACGGTAAAAGAAATGCATCACTCGGAAGAGTTCAAAGATGCAGTATTCAAGAGTGTTGAGGGGGATATACAGGAACTTGCGGCAATACGCAGGTATTATCAGAAGAGCTTATAGGAGGTTATATGTATGCGAAGAGGCGCTTGCATGTTATTCTTGCTTTGTGCTACATTGCTACTTGCCCAACCATTGTGGTCACAAGCACTGGATGTGCCACCACCGCCAAAGCAAGAGGAGCTTCAACTGATGTCATCGCACATCAGAGAGAAATTGATGAACTTGCGAGCAGAAGCAGGGATTACCAAAGAGCTATGCTCACAGCTGCAAGCGCAGTTGACAGAGACATCAGACAGCTTGAAACTATCAGAGGACGAGTTGAAGAAATCGGAGGAACTGCGGACGAGGGTATCGGTCTCTTTGATGAGTATACAGCAGCAGTTGAACAGCTCGTTAGACACTATTATTATTTACGAAGCACGATTGAAAGCACGGGCCAAGACAATAGCGGTGCTCATGTTGATACTAGCCCTTAGGACTATTGGCATGCTAATTGGCTTCATAGCAGCTTGGAAGCATATACCGCTTCCACGGTGGCTTGACATACTGCTATAATAAGAGGGGCTTTTTAGGCCCCTCTTATTATTTAATCTTCTGCTAGCATCAATATGACTATGATAATTAGCTCAGTTATAAGCACTTTGAACATATCAGCCCACCATCTTATAGATATAGTATTCCTTGATATGCCCTTTCTTGACAGTGTTGCTATTCAGTAGCGTGTCGCAGAAACGGCGCCTAAAATGATTGCCACCATTCCACTCATGCACTTCAACAGTAAACCAGTTATCCTCTATCTTGTCTGGTAGCTTTTTAACCACGTCGCGTGTGAACTTGTGCCCCGTGTTACGCATCAGAATGGCAATACTGTCCTTTATGTAGAAGTCACTGGTCATAAGACCATTGTCAAGTGCATCACGAATGATTGCTATGAGGTCAGCTGGCTTCTCTGTTATCTCCTCTATAATCGTACATAGCACGTCAAACAAACATGACTGTGACCAGTCAAGTGCCTTAAGCACGGTCTGCATCCCGTTCCAGCGCTCTTTGATTTTATCTATCGACCACATTATTTACCTCCCTCGAAGTCAAACTCAAGCTGGGTATTATCAAACAGCTCATCATGCTGCAGGAACCTAAGTGCACGTTTGTACACTTTCCTCTGTGCTATAAGCTCCATCACGACCTGCTTCTGTGCTAGGTAGTGTGGGTAGACAAAGCAGCGCTTTGCATCATAGCCAAATTTGTGTGCCTTGTATACACTGTGCTCGTCTGCGAGTAGTTCCTTGCATATTTGCAGTCGCTCCGTCTCTCTGTGCAGGTCAAGCAGGTTTACATGCACAAGCATAAGGAACCCTTGGCTTGCTCTGTAATGGTCACCGTGCTTAATGCGCCACCAAGGTGATGGCTCTTTCAATGACATCTTAGACATATATTAACCTCCTGTCTATAGCCCATTATCTGTAGCATCATCTATTGCCATGCACCATAAGCATGTCCAGTACCGCATCGGTGGAAGTATGCCCTGCAATCGAAACCCACAATGTGGACACTTCCTGTAATAAGGCCCAACGGCTACTCTCATTAGTCATCCTCCTTGTCAAGTTGCATGTGACGATGACCATCTTCTGGACCACCAACAAGAGATACAGCACCCCATGTACCATCTGTACTGTTTCCGATAGCCCAAGCTGGTGCTCCAGATGTGAGTTCATGCTGTCGCATGTTAAGCACGTAGTTCTGCAGGGCATGTGAAAATGCCTCCCCGTGCTTCTCCTCATCTTGCAGTGCCCTCATGTAGGCATCAGCAGCATCGTGCACCTCCCGCGTGCTCACTATACCAGCTGCTCGGTCGGCCTCGCTGATTAGCCCCTGCAAGATACCACGCATATTTTTCACATGGCTATTGGCATCCTGCAGCAATGTGCCAGCTATGATGCCCTTGACAGTCTCCAGAAAATCACCTTTACTAGATTGCTCCTGCTTGTCCCTGTCCTCATTGCAGCTGTTGCCATTATGTGACAGGTAAGCATCAACAATCTTCTGCTCCTCGTCACGTATTGCAAAGAACTTTTTATTATAGTGTATTTCTGCAGCAATGAAGTCAGCTATAGCTTTCTGCAGCCCAAGAGCATTGTTTTTTTCTGCATCAGCAGCCCAAGCAGTAAGTCTTTCCTGCCTGTCATTGCTAAGGTCAATGAACTCCTTTGACGTGTTCTTGAACACTTCAAGTGACCCCATGCATCTTTTTATCCAAGGGTCATGCACCTTAATAGGCTTATCGACATGCTCCTTATGCCTATCAGCAAGCATTTTGTACACTACGCTTATTAGCAATGCAATAAGCCCACCAGTCACAAAGCCTTGACAAAAGCCTTGTGTCCCCGTAAGAGCAATGATTAAACTTCTCATGCTACCTCCTTATACCACCAGCACTCGGAAGCACGGTCAAACTTCCCAGTGCACATATCATTCCATATATCGCTATCCCAGTAGCCCCAGTTCTTGCCAACCTCTGCAGCGGCTTTCATAGGTACTTTCAGCTTGTCATGGAATGACATATTCATTATATGTTGCAGCTCTTTTGCTGCCTCTGTACCTGTCGTGTTATATGGTATGCTCACAACATTCTCATCGTGCACGGTAAGATGCAGTGGGCATATATTAAACACGCCAGCCTCGTACGCGGTAAGCATTGCTGACTTTAGTATATCAGCAGCGCTACCTTGTATCTTCTTGTTGAGCATCTTATACAGGAACGTGTTAATCTTGCCAGTT
>ERZ842401.6062-NODE-6062-length-13085-cov-14.228166_pt1 | contig 13085 bp, 19 predicted proteins | sample MGYA00521270_ERZ842401 | MGnify/ENA primary metagenome ERZ842401 (study PRJEB31892, sample SAMEA3878208) | bioreactor metagenome | biome: Moose rumen | place: Sweden | collected 2011-10 | study: EMG produced TPA metagenomics assembly of the PRJEB12797 data set... | reverse complement strand
CTGATTAAGTTAGACACCTCGTTTACATCTACGCCCATCATCACGGCCATAGCCTTGACGAAACGCGCCATCATGTCGGCTGCGTCCTTGGGCATCGTCGGCCCCTGCTGCCCTGATGCGGTGGCCGTCGGCTCTTCGTCGGGTGGCGTGGGCGACGGCTTGGGCGTTGAGGGGTTGGGCTGTCCGGGGCGGTTCTTGCCCTTGGCCTTGTAGAACTCCGACATGACGAGTTTCGCCACGTCCTCGCTCAATCCCTCGGCGTGGGTACACATCACGCGGAAACCCTCAATCGTGATAAGGTACTGCACGCCCTCGCTGTCGTAGCCGCGTCCGAAGCCACGGCGCACGGTGCGCCCGGTGCGGATGAAGAGGCGGGCGGGTCGTAGGGTGTGCTTGAACATACGGCGCACGCTGGCGCAAATGTTCTCATGCTTTCGCCCGGTAAGCCGTGCAAGGGTCACGGTCGATACGACGCGCTGCTGTCCGTAGCTCTCCACTATCGGCTGCTCCTCGGCCTCCATCCGCTCCAGATGTTCATGCACCAGGCGGGGCGCATCGGCCATCGTGTACTGCGGGCTGCTCTGCATACGGCGCAAACGGTCTTCCATCACGTTAAAGGCTCGGATATAAGCCTCCTTGAACTTCGCGGCGGTCTTGCCCGTGAAGCCCATCACGAGGAATACAAAGCCGTCGCGGGTAATCAGATAGTAGGGGTCTTGGCGTTCACCCATTCCGTTGGGTAACTGCCTGATTTTTAACGAGGGTGCAAAATTGCGCCCTCGGAAATCGTCGCTGCAATCCAACTCCCGGATTGCTCGTAAAACAACTTTGTGTTCCTTGCTGAAAATCTCCGCAACGCGCAAGGATGTTGTTACTACCTGGCCGTCCTTGATTTCGCAAAGGTTAGCCACCTCAACGCTCGGCTCAACCGTAGCCGTGCCGCTGACCTGAATGACAGGATTTTCTAAAGTCTGATTCGCCATGAGATATAAGACATTTTTGGCGTAACAGGACAAATTAAAAACGGCTGTCCACTTCCCGTCGTCTTACGCCTCTCAGGGCAGTGGGCGCATTAACGCTCCACACGGGGTTAGACAGCCGTAATCTATGTTACGTAGCTACCGCAAGTCAGGACATAAAAACAGCCTGCTCGTCTGTGTCGGCAGGCTCTTCATCGCCCGCCCTGAGATTGTAAGACGCCGCAAAATTACACATTTTACCCGAAACTACCAAATTTTTTCGGGAAAAAGTTACTTACTTATACCATTTTTTTGTAATTTTGCCCGAAAATGGCACTATTTATGAATGGAAACAGCATAAAACCCGTCGAAATCGACACCGTACTGGACATGTATTACCGCCGTGACGTGCTTCGTGAAAATGTAGCCGATGAGCTGCCCGCGAATATCCGTGACGTTGAGGCCATACTACAGGCTGACGGAATGGTCATGCCTATGGCCGGGCAACTGCGCATCACGCCTAAAGGCCGGGCGCAATACTGCATGGGCGGCTATACAGCCAAAGAGCAAAAGGAAATAGAGAAATTACGCTGGCAGGCAGTAATCACCACTGCGGCTGCACTAATTGGTGCAATCGCAGGTGTACTGGGTGGTCTTGTGGTATCGTGTCTTGGCGGCTAACGCAATGCCGCCACAACTGCACTTGCTATAAGACAACCAATGACACCGCCAATGACACCGAAAACAAGAGCCGTGTGCCAATACGGAAAACGTTTGAATAATCTGCCAGTCATGTTATAATACACATTTACTTTCATGCCGCAAAGATACGAAAATATAACCAAAGTACAAACAAAATACAAACAAAATACAAACAAAAATGAAGAAAATACTATTTACTCTCGCACTCCTGACGCTCGGAATGAGCGCAAGCGCACAATGGATTAGCGGCCTTGACGAAATAGAAATGCAAGGCCATTGGGCCGTTACTGATTAAAAACGCCCGTAGCTGCGGGGCTATGGGCGCGTGTCTTTCCTTGCGGAGAGGACTTTGGCGATGACCAGTCGCCGAAAGGAGGGTGTTAAACACTCCGAATAATCCGATGCAAATTTACGGTTTTTCCCTGATTCCGCCAAATTTTCAGCCGAAAAGTTACTTATACCAATTTTTTGTAATTTTGCCCGGAAATGGCACTGTTTATGAAGAAAAAGGCCCCGGTGCATCACGCATCAGGGCCATCTGCTTTGAGTTCTTAATATTATGAAAACATCCGCATCGTCCTAACGGAAAGACGCGGCCTGTAGTTCCTTTGTGATTCCCGCCATGCAAGCCGACAGGCGGGCGTAGGTCTTTTCCCCGGCGTTCTTGATGCCACTCGCATACTGTCGCATCAGCGACGGATTGATACCCGCACGTCGGGCAATGTCCGTGACGTTGAGGAAAGAGAAATACTCAAAGAACGACTGCAAGTCATACTTGTACTCAAACTCAACCTCGTAAGGCTTGCCGCCGTGTTCGATGAAGTCCTCACGGGCATCTTCCAGGCATATCTGCAAATCGTCCTTTGCGTCCTTAACGGTGCTGCCCGCGCTGTTAAGCCCGCCGCCGTAAACGTCGCTTTCCGTGTGGCACCAGTACGTGCCGTCGGGGGCCTGTGAAATAGTCACTAATACTTTTTCCATATCTTGCCTTGTAATGTTCCATTGTAAAGAGTCCCCAAAACTGTGAATAGCCCGCGCCGCCGCGTCTCCTAAAAGCGGTCGGGGATTACTCCCCAACCAGCTTTTTCAAGATTTCAACCGCAAGTCCTGTGCGGACTTCGGCCGCGTGCCTCGGCACCCAGTCGAATTCCCCCGTCTTGGGGTTCAGCCACTTGTCGTGCCGCTTTCCGTGTCGGTCGAGGACGCACCCGGCGTCCTTTAAGACCTTAATCAACTCGGACGTTTTCATAGTTTATAAGAACTCTTTGGCTTAATTGCCGATGCAAAGGTAGCGAAAAAAGTTATAAACTACCAAATTTTTTCGGAAAAAAGTTACTTACTTATACCATTTTTTGTAATTTTGCCCGGAAATGGCACTATTTATGAAGAAAAAGGGCAAATATACGGCAAAGCAGAAAGACGAAATACTGGAACTGGCCTACCATAACAAGCCGATACAGATTACCGACAATCGGACACTCGGCATAGTGGCCTCGCTTGTCGCCGACAAATATCTGGACGGATGGCCGCGTAACTTACGCATGACAGCCGCCGGGCGTGACTTCTACGACAAAGGCGGGTATCAGGGCGCAAGGAAAGATAAGTACATGGAGATTCTGTGGGGCTTTATAAAAACGCTCCTTACCTTGGCGGCTGGCGCATTACTGTCGTACCTTGTCAGCGCATAAGAAGTGCGACAACGGCACTGGCAATCATGCAAAGTACGAAATTCATCACGTCGTACCACTTGGAATTTACGAAATCATACAATTTGTCTATCATGCCGCAAAGATACGAAAATATAACCAAAATACAAACAAAATACAAACAAAAATGAAGAAAATACTATTTACTCTCGCACTCCTGACGCTCGGAATGAGCGCAAGCGCACAAGTGGAAAACTTGGATGAAGTAGAATTGTTAGGCTCTTGGAATGTTACGGACGGGGACGGCATATTTACCGGGCGGCTACCCATCTATCATAATTCTTACCGAAAGCCTGTGGCCTTTACTTTCAATGACAATAAGGCTTCTGCGATAAGATGGGAATATGCGGGCCCCGATTATGACTGGCAACAAATACCCGGATTCTGGGTCTCCCACACATCGGATAGATATATTTTACATTTCCTACTGAATACAGACTACAGTACAGGCGGCGACGGCCTTTCGGTACTTAACTTTGTAGTCACACAATTTAGCAACGGCGCCATGACCCTGCAAACACTATCAGGCGACGGTACGATGCAGTTAAGCAAAGAAGAAACGGCATCTGTTCGCTCCCTATCCCCAGACACCACGGCCAACGGCAAAGCCTACGACCTCAACGGCGTAGAACTGCTAACGCCTGACACGGCCAAAGGCATAGTGATACAAAACGGGAAAAAGACAGTACGCAAATAACGCAAACAGCCGCCTCACTCGGGGCGGCTGCTGTTATTCTGCTTTGGGGCGGGCCTAAACTCTGGTATTTGTTTCTGCACTTGCTCCGTCTGTGCGGGTTTCTTTTTCTTGAACTCTATTTGCAAGTCGCCTATAGAGAACTTGCCAACTACGGCAATCAAAAGCCAAATGACAACGGCAAGGATTATCGCGGCCAAAATGCTTTGTGCTATGCCGTGACCATATCGGGCCGCGAGGCTTTCCGGCTTCGGTATGCGATTGGCTATGTTGTCATTGATGTGTTGCGTTACCTTGTCGGACACCTCACGGGCCACCTGCTCGGCCATCATGTCGGTAGAGCCGCCCATAAACTCCTGTAGGATGCCGCTTGCCATAGCGCGGTAGTTGTTAATCCTCTGCTCCGAACAGCAAGCCTCGTGGTACTTCTTAAATTCCGTCTCGGTCGGTTCTTTACCGCCGTTGGCTTTCTTGTGGCCCTCAACCCAACTTACTTTCTAGGCCTTATAAAGCGAATAAGCGATATGACCTATCATATCGCTTTCACTCTGTACCAATCTGCTGTAGATGAAATTATATTCTCTTGCCATTGCCAGCCATCACCTTTTTACGGGCTTCACCGTAAATCTGATTAACCCGCTCCATCGACATTGTACGATAGACGGTCATACCGAACACATTTACAGGCATAACGATACCCTCACCGACAACTGCCTGACGGTGCAACCCTTTCTTCATGTTCTGCGCCAAACGGTCGTTAGCACGCAAAACCATTTCTTCCGTTACTGTGCACATACTGATTCTAAGATTCTGATGTTCGGGTGCAAAATTAAGGATTTTACTTAGATTATCCAAATAATTTCCTTAAAAAGTTACTTACTTATACCTATTTAACAATAAAGCGGCCAAAATCATATAGGTTTTGGGCGAAAATGTATATGATTATCGGGCAAAAATTCGTCTGCCGACTTTACCGCCGACGACATCAAGGCCGTGCGCCTTAATCTGCATCTGGGTAAGCGTTTCTACGCCCGTAACCTCAAGGCCGATGCAAAATTCAAGGAGGCCGACAAGTACATCGGAGACGGAAACTACTACGAGCCGGACGGCGAAACCGCCAATACTGACGGCGACGGCGATTAAATGCTCTTTTTTCATGCTTCTTTTGTTGGCCGGGGTGGCGTAGTGATACGCTGCCCCGGTTTGCTATCTCTCAAACGAATAAAGCTGCCCTAACGTCATTAGCATAGTAATTGTACCGTCTATTTTGCGGTACTGCGAAATCTTCATGGGCTTTTTGTTTTCCAACCTATCTTCGTCTATAACGCAATTAGTCAGGCAATAGACGTTAATAGGATTGTTGTTAAAGACTATCTGCGGGGGTTCGTCATAAGCAAGCATTTCAAACGATTCTACGGGTAGATTGAAATTGCCATAAGTCTGGCCGTAGGGTATCAGTACGCCGGTGGCCCCGGCGGTGGCTAAGATGTTTACTAAGTCCTTTGCCTTGTAGCCGTCGTAGCCTATGCGGATAATGCGTACCAACTTAGTACGCCGTAGTATATCGTCGGCAATCCGTCTAACGTCTATGCGCTTACCTTTGGTGAAAATCAGGTGGCCCGCTTCGTGCCATATCTTGTATAGTTCTGCGTTGGGATGCCCCTTTAACGCGCCAATGGGAAAATAGTAGTCTGTGTGGCTGTAGAACTTCTTAGTTTTCTTGCTATAGACGGTATAGGTTACTGCGCTGAAATCATCATGCACGGATAGGTCAAAGGCTACGGCACATTCAGGATGCCCGGTTACATGGTCTATATCAAAGTCACCCATCAAGGCGGTAGCATCTTCAAGGCTAAACCACGTCTTAACTTCGTTGATGGTAAAGATGTTAAGCAACTTAGTACGGAAAACCAACATATTTTCGGCTGATAGTTGGGCGTTGGCCCACTCTATTTCGTAGTAGTCGGACTGAATGGTTACGCCTAAATGGGGCTGCACCTTTGCCCACGTCTGCGGGTCGCCCTCCCAATCGTCAACGTCAGGCATAAACAAGTCGGCAAACATATAGTCGTTTTCGCTCTCGCCCTCCAGCACCTTTTTAACGCCCTCCAATTCGTTATAGCAAGGCCCGTCTATCACGTCGCTTGCCGTGGTGATAATCACCGTTAGCGGATTACGACGCGGCCCCATAGACGATGTAAGCGTATTCTTTAGGTCTGCGCCGCTCTTGTTGGCCGTATCTCTCGCCTGTGAATATTCGTCTATTATGGCCAACGATGCAAACAGGCCGTCTTTGGTCTGCGCATTGGACGTGAGGCATTGCGCCAAACTCTCCCTTGCGTGGTCTTTGAACGTCACCGTTTCGCGGTTAATCTTGAAATGCTTTTGCCGGGGGTCTAAGTCGAACATAATTAGGCGTATCTCGTTAAAGCATTTTTTCGCCTGGTCGTAAGAGTTTGCCCCTACGTAGGCTTCCGCGTTATAATCACCAAACAGCATATCGTCTACGGCCAAAAACGCCGCAAAGGTCGTTTTACTGAACTTTCGCGGTACGAATATATAGACTACCCGGATAAGCCTACGGCCATCGGGCCGGGCAAAGCCGAAAATATTAGCCAACTGAAAGACTTGCACGGGGGTTAGGCGGTAACGTCTGCGCCCTGACGTTCCGCTAAACTTCAAACTCTCATACAGGCGTATTTTCTTCTTTACCCGCTTCGGCCTCCAATCCCATCTATCGAGCATTTGGAAAAAACGCTTTATCTTCAATAACTCGTAGAGGTTATGCGCCTCCGGGTTGTCGATTACCGCCGTTACATACTCTGTAAGGCGTTTGTCGGTATCTGAAAGCGCATAACGGTACTTAGTTAGGTAACTATCGCGGTTGGCCTGTAGTTCTGCCGCTGTGTCGGCTTTAAGCTGCCGTTTCCTTATCTTCTCTTCCTCTGTCATACTTGCTTAGATTCCCGTTTGTCTATCCACTTGGCTAATTTCAGGTCTATTTCTTTGCGCTCCTTTTCAGTCAGGCGGTAAACGCCAATCTTCCATGCAAAGAAACTTTCAACGGTTGCGCCCCGGCTCTCTTTCCAATCAGGCAAAAGGTAGATGTATTCACAACGCGAAAGCCGCCAAAGGTCGTAGCACAACGCGGCATTATAGCCAACTAACTTGTAAAGCCACGGCCAACGGCAAATCAGGAACTTAGTAGGATTTACTACCCGGTAGCCTCTTTCGCTTAGTAGTATCTCAGCCTTTGCGAAACGTGCCAAATACTCTTCTCTCTCTAAATGGCTCATGGGGCCACTAATATATATTTTCTTCATAGTCAATCGTCGCTATCGTTACTAAATTCTTTCATAAACTTACTAAATTCATCGTCGCCGCTGCTGGGCCGGTCTTTGCTATCGGTGTTCATGCCTAAAGCCTTTAACGCCCTTTGCGTCTGTGTTGTCAGGGCCAGGTATAGTTTTTCCTTGGGGCTGATACTCTCCCGGCTGTTACCCTCACGGGAAATCTCCACGTTTACGGCTTTGTGGCCGTCGCTAAATATTTCCTCTGCCAATATCTCGGTACGTACCATCAACTGCGCCGTAACGGTGGCCTGCATAGACAATTCAACCGTATATTTGCCCTGCTTTTTGAGCAACTTAACGATATAGTCCTTTTTGCACTTGATACGCTTCTGTATGGCCTCGGTTGTTTCCGTTGCCCCGGTATCGTAAGCCAAATCGACGCTGCCGCCCTCTTTTGCCCGGTTCTGCTCTGAACGTCGGTTAATGCGGTCTACCATCTTATCAACCGTCGTAGTGCGCCCGGCGTTCATGTCGGCTACCATTGCGCGGGCGTAGGTCTTAACAAACATGGGTACTTCGGTGTCGCTCTCTAAGGCTTTCAGTTCGTCTAAGTCCATTGCCAACAGGGTTTCGTACCACGAATAATATTCGTCGCGGCTGATTCCCTGAAATTCCTTTGCCTTATCAGGCCCCATTAACTTTGCCCGGTAGTCAGGTACGCGGTTTCGGGGTCTGCCTTTGGGGTTTGTTATCTGGCCTTTCTTGAACTTCCCTTTTTCAAGATTCGCCAAACTATTAGGGCTCATCTTACGTTTCGTCATATTCCTTTATTTTTGCTGAAAATTTCCTTTTAAGCACGGGCGGCTCATGCGCCCGTGCGCGTGAGGCTCTTAGAATGGCAAATCGCCGCCTCCAGTGTCGGCCCACGGCATATCGTCGTAGCGGTCGGACGCTGCCGTACCGCTGCCGTTGCTCCCCGTGTGGCCGTTTCCTGCTTGATTGCTCATACGCTCTACGGATTTTTTTTGTTTAACTTACCGCCTCCTATCTCATGCCATAACTCCCGGCGGGTAGAAGCCTTATTAACGGTGGCATACCGTTCTAATATACCGTCGTAGATGCCTACGTAGAAATCGAACAACTCCGGGTTTTCCTCTATCGTGAAAGCCTCTACGTTGCCGCTGCTGCGTAAGTTCGCGCTACCGTGTATAACTATCTTACGGCCTCCTTTGGTCTCAAAGGCGATAACCTTAGTATGCACGAAAGCAACGGCCATTTGAAATTTATCGTCTAAGTCCAGGCGTTTATAGACGTAGGGTATTAACTTGTATCGCTCATGGCTATAGAAATAGTGGCTAATCACTAAGTCTAACTGCTCTATCCAACCTTTCGCCATCAGGTTATGAAAACTATCGACGTTGTTTTCAGACAGCGACAAAGTAGAAACTATCATGCGTTTGCAGATTGCCTTTTGCGCCAACAGGTAGGCTTCTATAAAGTCACCAAATATGAAACTGCCATTAACCACTACGTCGGCCCTCTCTCCAAAGTCTAAGCGTAATTCCTTTGCAAGTTTCAGGGCGTTGTCGTATGCGTAAAACCCTTTGGGCTTAACGTACACTTTCGGTTTCATATACCGGGTTTCCTCTGAATACTTCTGTTTGGCGTTCACGTCAAAGTAGTTTAGGTTAAGGTCTTTCAACTCTAACCCTACGTCGCCAAAGTCTAACGCCTGTAATTGTATCTCTTCGACGGCCATAACCGAAACGTCGGTTTTACTATTTCTTCTTTTCTTCTGTATCATATCAAAATCGTACCTAAGTAAATCGGGCTTACCCCCAACAGCCTAAAAAACGGCTCGCGTATGGAGAAAGGTTTTTGCGAGATTTACAGTCTACTCCCGTCTGTTAAAAAACACCCGCCCCCTTTAACAATTTTAACATTTTTAACAAAATTAAACATATTGAAAATTTCTTGACAAATCGGGCTAACTGCTCCTTTGCGTGTCGTTTGGCGTATGCCTTGCCGCTCCTGCCCATTTCGGTATGGGTCAGTACGTGGCAATCGTGGCACAAACTCCGCAAATTGTGGAAATCGTACATAAGGGTTTCTTTCTCCCTAACCGTTAGCCCATCTTCGACGGGTACGACGTGGTGTACCTCGGTAGCGGGTCTTAGTATGCCGTTTTCCTTGCACCTCTCGCACGTAGGGTTTGCCGTTAGTTTGGCCTTTCGTAGCCTCAACCAACGGGCCGTACCGATTAGTCGCTTATAGTCTTTGTCTTTTGCCATATCTCTTTATCGTTAATCTGTTATTGCACCATGCTTTCGTAACAGGTAGTTAAGGCTGTCTAACAAACTCTGTTGTACGCCTTTCTTGTTATCCAACGCGGCTTCGGCTCTTTCGTCTACGGTGTTGGCGCAAACCAACTTATAGACGTGTACCGGGTATTGCTGGCCCTGACGGTGTAGGCGGGCGTTAGCCTGTTGGTATAGTTCTAAGTTCCAACCTGTACCGTACCAAACTATATAGTGGCCACCGGCTTGCATATTCAGGCCAAACGCCGTAGATGCCGGGTGCGCTAATAGTACGTCTATCTTTCCGGCGTTCCACTCTTTCAACTCGGCTTCGCCCTGATACACCTTAACGCGGTAGCCTTTCAGTTTCTTTGCTATGCGGTCTATGTCGTGTTTGAATTGGTAGAATACCAAAACGCTGTTACCGTTTGCGGCCTCTATAATCTCGGCCAACCTGTCTAACTTCTCGTCGTGTACCTCATGCACGTTTCTATCTTCGTCGTATATTGCACCGTTGGCAAATTGGCTTAGTTTGTTCATAAGGCCCGCTGCGCTGTTGGCTAAGATGTTCGCGGCCTCGCCTGTGTGTTCTTCCTGAAACTCCAAAACCTTTTCCTTTTCAAACTTCGTGTACGCGGCCATGACTGACGGCGTAAGCTGCACCTTAACCGTATGTGTCAGTAGGTCGGGTAACTGCAAATAGTCTTTGGCTTGCATAGACAAACATATATCGGCAATCTTGCTTCTTATTATCTCGTCGCAACCTTTCTTCACGTCGCAACGTATTACGATATTATTTCTTTGGTAGGTCTCAAAGTAGGTTTCCCGGTACTTCGTTACTGACTTACCCAACCTTGCGCCCATGTCTATACAATACATTTGCGCCCAAAGGTCTATCAGGCCATTGGGGGCCGGTGTTCCCGTCAATCCGATAACGCGGCTAACCGTCGGTGTCGCCATGCGCATTGCCTTAAACCTATTCGACTTGCTGCTTTTGAAACTCGTTAGTTCGTCTATTACCAGAACGTCAAAAGGTAGGTTTCCACCATAGAGGCCAACAAGCCAAACGAAACTATCCCTGCCGATAACGTAAACGTCTGCCTTGGATGCCAACGCCAATTTGCGCTGTTTCTCCGTACCCATCACCTTAACAACCCGTAGGGCTTTCAGGTGCTCCCACTTCTCGGCCTCCGTAGTCCAGGTGGTTTCGGCTACTTTCTTCGGGGCCACTACTAAGGTACGGCTTACCTCGCAATCGTCCATTAGTTTTTGAATAGCGGTTAAAGTAATTGAACTTTTCCCTAAACCCATATCCAAAAATAACCCGCAACGATTATGCTTCAAAATCCATTGGATAGCGGTCTTTTGGTATTCGTATGGCTTGTATATCATTTGCACAACCTCCTATATCGCGGATTCCCGTCGTGGGCTTCGTGCCATTTGGCGTGCTCTGCCTGAGACGAAAACACTTGTAAATTTTCTATTCTGTTATCTCTCTTATTACCGTTAATGTGGTGTACTACCTCACCGGGCTTTAGCGGTCTGCCTATCAGGATTTCGGCCATTACTCTATGAGTATGTCGGCCAAACGTCTTTGCATAAGTCTTACCACTGCCTGCGCCCAAATGGGCTTTTCTTATGCTCTGCCGTCTGCTGTCTGTCATAGCCTCCGGGTTATGCTGCCTATTGTATTCGCTCATTCGCGGGCCTGTAAAAGCCTTTGCGCATTTAAGGCTGCAAAAATTATGTTCCTTAACGCACGACGGCCAGCGGTTAAATTCCTTGCCGCAATTGCTACAAACTACTATCATAACTCTAATTTTGGGTTTGTATTTTGTTCGTCTCGTATGCCTCAAACTCTTCTTTGTTATCGGCTAACCATTTCGTTAGGGCCTCTGTCAGTTCATCGACTAACGGCTTATTGTCTATCACCCAAACGACGTGCTTCTGTTTCTTTAGTTCGGCAATCCTGATTTGCTGTACCTTGCTGGGCTTGCGGCCCTTGCTTTTCAGTTCTACCCACATACATTGACTTGCCGGTAGGACTATCAGCCTATCAGGGTAGCCCGTTTCATTGGCGTTTGAATACTTTATGCAAGGCAAACCAATTTCTTTCATTCGCTTGCACAAATATTTCTCTATCTCCTTTTCCGAAACTTCGGCGTGTTCTACTATGTTCTTTATGCTCTGTTTCATATCTTCTTAATTTTCGTTTCCCCTGCTCCCGGTAAACCAAAAACAAGGTAAACAGACTTTTTCTATATTATACTAAAACATACTTGTGATTCCTGCGTGCGCGTATGCGCGTTGTATGTATATATACATACACGATTTACGCCCTATTTTTTCTATAACTATATTACTATACATTTTTATATATATTTTGGTTTACTTTGTTTACTTTTGCCTGAAAGCCCTTTATTTATTGGGGTTTCGCGGTAAACAAAACGCTTTTCTTTGGTTTACCTTTTGGTTTACTTTGTTTACCTCGCTAATTGTTAAAAAATGTAGTTTGGTTTACTTTGTTTACCAATTCGGGCGTTTTGTTTACTCTCTGTTTACCTATATATCTTCGTCGCTACTATCGTCATATACTCGTTTGAAAGCCCTTTGCGCCCCGTATATGGCTTGCGCGTGCTTGGATATTCCCATGCGCTCCCATCCGGGTAGTCTGTCCATCAGTCGGCCAATCTTGCGGGCTGTGTACTTATAGTCTTTGTCGCCCATATCCTTGCCTAAACGCTCGCAAATAAACTCCGCTGCGCATATCCTTGTACGCTCTTCCGTGCCTGTCTGGTCTAACGGGTCGGGGTCTGTGATATATGCGCGTCGGCGTTTCAAATCCCACGTCTGCCACTCTCCCGGTAACTTCATGTCGAGATATGCTATTAGCATATCTTTAATAGGGTCATCGGCTTCGTCGTTATACTCGGCTTGCTTCTGCCTTGCCTCTGCTTCAAGGTCATTAGGCAAATACAGGGTTTCGCCCTCTTTCCAACGCTCTACGGCCTCGGCCCACATTTGGTTACGCTCTGCCGTCAGGTCTGCTTTTACGTCGGTATGCTTACGCCTGTCAGCATCAGCGGCCATTACCCAAAAGCGGCGGTTTCCCGTGTCGCCTTTCAAGAAATACGTTTCGTTTGTCGTGCCACAAAAAACGCATTGGCGCGGGTGCTTTTCCGTTACCGTGCCGTAGGCCGGGCGGTAGGTATCATCCTGTCGGCTAATGTAGGCTTTCACCTGCTCAACGTCGCTTCGTTTGATGCTGCCTAATTCGGGCAACTCTATAACCCAACCTCCACGGGCTTGCTCCATTCCGCTTTTGCCCTCCATCGTTACCAGGCTGTCGTTAAACCATTCGCCACCCATCACGCTAAAGAGGGTAGATTTGCCTATGCCCTCGGCCCCGGTCACAATCAGGCAATAGTCGTACT
>ERZ842401.6061-NODE-6061-length-13086-cov-4.256158_pt1 | contig 13086 bp, 11 predicted proteins | sample MGYA00521270_ERZ842401 | MGnify/ENA primary metagenome ERZ842401 (study PRJEB31892, sample SAMEA3878208) | bioreactor metagenome | biome: Moose rumen | place: Sweden | collected 2011-10 | study: EMG produced TPA metagenomics assembly of the PRJEB12797 data set... | reverse complement strand
AAGATAAATAATGGAGAAAAAGTCGCAATTGTTGGAGTAAGTGGTAGTGGTAAAAGTACATTAGTAAATTTAATTAAAAGAAATTATGAAATAGATAAAGGTGAAATATTAATAGATAATATAAATATAAATTCATATGATTTAAACTATTTAAAAAATCATATTTTAATTGTTAATCAAAAAACTAAATTATTTAAAAATACTATTAATAATAATTTAAAATTTAATAAAAAGATTAATATAAAAAAATATTTAAATATAACTTTATCAAATAAAATAATAAATAAAAAGAATAATAATTTAAATTATAAAATAGAACAAGATGGTAAGAATTTAAGTGGTGGTGAAAGACAAAGATTAATATTATGTAGATCTTTAATAAAAAATCCCGATATATTAATACTAGATGATTCATTAAGTGCGGTTGATTTAAAAACAGAAAATAAAATAATCAATAATTTACTTAAAAATTATAAAAATAAAACAATAATATTTATAACTAATAGAATTAAAAGTATTAAAGATTTTGATAAGATAATATTAATTGATAATGGTAAATTAGTAGATATAAATAATCATGATAATTTAATAAAAAACCCTATATATAAAGAATTATATGAGATAGGTGATATGTATGAATGAATTAAAAAGAATATTTAGTTATATAAATAAAAAAAGTATAATTATTTTGATTATTTTAACATCTATAACTACTATAAGTAGTGTTGTTATACCATATTTAATTGGTTATATAATAGATAATATATCTAAAGATATAATTGCTTTTATAATAATATTATTAATGTTATATATATTAAGATTAGTAATAAGTCTTATTATTAATCATATTACTATTAATTCATTAGAAAATTCTATTTATAAAATAAGAAAAGAACTATTTAATAAATTAGATGAATTACCAGTATCTTATTTTGATAAAAATGATAAAGGTAATTTAATGAGTATTTTAACTAATGATATTGATAGTATTAATGAATGTATGGAAGAATTAGTAACAACTATAACAAGTAGTATTATTACTTTTATAGGAGTAACTTTTATGATGTTTTATATGAATGTAGTATTATCAATAATTATAATACTTACAGTACCATTATTTTTTATCATAGTAATGAAAATGAGTAATAAAATGAATCAATATTTTGATCAAAAACAAAAATTATTAGGTACACTAACAACTAATACAGAAGAAATAGTCAGTAATACTAAAACTATAAAAGAATTAAATAAAGAAGATTATTTTATAAAATCATTTAATAAAGAAAATAAAAAATTTAAAGATATATCTATAAAAGCAAGTATTTATTCATATTTATTATTACCAATTAATTTAATTATTAATAATTTAAGTAATATACTTGTTATAACACTTGGAACTATATTTGTAATAAAAGGATATATAAAAATAGGTAATGTAGTCGCATTTCTTTCATATTCATCTATGTTTAAAGAACCGATAAATGATATATCAGGAATAATTGGTATTATAGAAGAAGCAATCGCATCTTCTAAAAGAATATTTAATATTATAGATTTAAAAGAAGAAAAAATTAATTATAAAGATATTAAAAATATAAAAGGAGATATTGAATTTAAAAATGTATATTTTAAATATAATGATAAATATATATTAAAAAATATTAGTTTTAAAATACCAAATAAAACAACACTATCTATTATAGGAGAAACTGGTAGTGGTAAAACAACTATAACTAATTTAATTGAAAAATTTTATAATATAGATAAAGGAAATATATTAATAGATAATAATAATATTAATGAAATAGATACAAAATTATTAAGAGATAATATAGGTTTAGTTTTACAGGATGTAAATTTATTTAAAGGAACTATAATGGATAATATTAAATATGGTAAAGAAATCAATGATTTAGAAGTAATAAAAGTATGTAAAAAGATAAAAGCTGATATATTTATTGAAAGATTAAAAGATGGTTACTATACAGTTATAGATAATGATACTAATATTTTATCTACTAGTGAAAAACAACTTATTTCAATTATAAGATGTATTATTAAAAATCCAAAAATAATTATATTAGATGAAGCTACAAGTGAAGTAGATGTTAAAACCGAAAAACTTATCTATAATGGAATAAAACATTTACTTAAAAATAGAACTTGTATTATAATAGCTCATAGATTATCCACTATTAAAAATTCTGATAATATTTTATTATTAAAGGATGGTAAAATAAAAGAATATGGAGATCATAATACACTAATTGACAAAAAAGGACTATATTATGAGCTATATCTTAAACAAATTAATTAAAAAAGCTTTTATTTTTTTAAAATTTTTGATATACTAATAGTAATAAGGTAAAGAGAGGTTGATAATATGGATTTTAATAATGGACAAGATATGAATCAAGTTAATGCACCTGTGCAACCAACAATCACAAATAATACAACTTTAAATAATGGAAATTATCCAAATCAAGCTATTAATAATGTTGGAATGGATTATAATCAAACTATGAATCAAGTACCAAATATGAATTATAATCAAACACCTAATGTTAGTCCAAATCCAATGCCAAATAATATGAATCAAGTGCCAAATATGAATCCAAATGTCATGAATCAAACACCAAATATGAATACTGGTAATTCTAATGTTGATCCAAATTTCAGTTCTGGGTTAAATCCTAATATGCAAGAAAATTATGGTGTTGGTCAACAAATGGATCCATTAATGTATAATGAAAAAAATGAACCACAAGCTGATTTAAATGAAAATTCAAATGCCAATATGAGATTCATAATTGTTTTAGCAGTTTTAGTATTTGCATTCATAATAGCTTTACCATATTTATCAAGTTTATTAGATAAATAAAAACGATTAAATCGTTTTTTTTCTTTTAAATTATTTATATTTGTATTATAATAAATATAAAGGAGAATAATATGCAACAAATTATACAAGATATTGTAGAATCATTAAAAGATTTAGTTTTAAACAATAATATATTTATAAGCTTATTTATGGGAATGTTTGTTATTGTTTTAGAATCAATTATCCCAATACTTCCATTAGCACTTTTTATAGCTTTAAATATGATAGTATTTGGAAATGTTATCGGTTTTTTAATATCATGGGTAGCAACCATAATAGGTTGTTCAGTAAGCTTTTTTATTTTTAGAAAAGGTTTAAGTAAAAAAATATATAAAAATATTGATAATAAGCCAAGAACAAAAAAACTAATGAATATTATTAGTCATATAAGTTTTTCAAAATTAGTTATTGTTATGGCTATTCCTTTTACACCAGCATTTTCTATTAATATAGGAGCTGGTTTATCAAAACTAAGTTATAAAAAATTCTTATTTGCTTGTATAATTGCTAAAGTATCAATTGTATATTTCTGGGGTTTTATTGGAACAACTTTAATTGAAAGTATAACAGATATAACTGTTATAATAAAATTATTATTTATTCTTTTTATAGCGTTTGTTTTATCTAAAATAGTAATAAATAAATTTGATGTAGACTAGGGTGATGTTATGGAATATGTAATTTTGGGTATATTAATAGTAATAACAATTCTTTTAATTATTTTACTTACAAAAGGTATTAATGAAGGACATGTTATTGAGAAAATAGGTAATATAGAAACTAATGTTGTAAAAGAACTTGGTGAATTTAAAGGTAGTTTAGAAAAAAATATCAATGAAGATTTTACTAAACAAAATGAAAAATTAGAAAATAGATTAAGACTTATAAATGATACAGTAAATGAAAGATTAGATAAAAATTTTGAAAAAACTAATAAGACATTTACTAATGTACTTGAAAGATTATCAAAAATAGATGAAGCTCAAAAGAAAATTGATACTTTATCTAAAGATATTGTATCATTACAAGATGTTTTAACTGATAAGAAATCACGTGGTATATTTGGTGAAGTAAATTTAAGACATATAATGGAAAATGTATTTGGCGTAAATGATAAAATTTATAAATTACAATATACACTACCAAATAGTACAATAGTTGATTGTGCTTTATTTGCTCCAGAACCACTAGGACTTGTTGGAATAGATTCTAAATTTCCACTAGAAAATTACCGCAATATGATAGACAAAAATAATAGTGAAGAATTAAGAAATAATTATGAAAAGATGTTTAAAGCTGATATGAAAAAGCATATAGATGCTATAAGTAGTAAATATATTATACCTGGTATTACATCAGATCAAGCAATACTTTTTTTACCAGCGGAAGCTATATTTGCCTATATAAATGCATATCATAATGATGTAATAGAATATGCTTATAAAAAGAGAGTATGGATTACATCACCTACAACTTTAATTTCAACATTAACAACTATTCAAGTTATTATTAAGAATATGGAAAGAGATAAATATGCTAGAGTAATTCATAAAGAATTAAAATTATTAGATGAAGAGTTTAAAAGATATAAAGAAAGATGGGATAAGTTATCTCGTTCAATAGAAACTGTAGGAAAAGATGTTAAAGAAATTCATACAACAACAGAAAAAATAACTAAAAGATTTAATTCTATTAATGATGTTGAAATGGAGACCTTAACATATGAAGAAGATAAATAATTTTATAATAATCGTTTTATCGGTAGTAAGTTATTTAATCGCAATTTATAATATAAAACATAAAATACTTGTTAGAGTTTTAATTGCTTTAACAATATTACCAGTACTTTTAGTACCAAAAATACTTAGAAAATTAAAATTTAAAATATCAGATAATTTAGAATTTATATTTTTATTGTTTATGATATTTGCTTATTTTTTAGGTACTGTTCTTAATTTTTATGATAAATTTAATAATTATGATACTCTTATGCATTTTTTATCAGGTGTATTTGAAGCATTTATTGCGATAGATCTAATTAAAGAAAATAAAAATAAAGGACTAAATATATTATTTGTACTTGGATTTGTATGCTTAGTATCTGTATGTTGGGAGATATTTGAATTTACATCTAGTATTGTATTAAAAGTAGATCCTCAAAGAGTAGAATTAACAGGTGTTACAGATACAATGAAAGATTTAATAGTAGCCTTAATTGGTGGAATATTAGTAGTATTAGGAAAGAAATGATGATATGGATGATAATGAAAGAAAAATAAGAATACAAGAATTAAATGATTTAAAAAAAGAATTACTAGATAAAGAAGTAAATGAAACAGGAACTAATCAAAATAAAGTTATGATAAAATCTAATGGGAAATCAATAATACCCAAAGAAGAAATTATTAATTTAAATGATTATTTTGATAGAAAAGCAGGAATGATTAATATTGTTTCATTAAGTTTACTTACCTTTGTATTTGAATGTTTATTCTTATTTTTATCATTTATGATATTTAAATAGATTGATTTCTATTTTTTTTATACTTGTAATTTTATTTAAATCATATTATAATGATATTAGGTAAAATTATTTACCTTAGTTATGGAGGTATAATATGGATAGTATATTTTTCTCCATTTTACTAGGTCTAATTGGACTTTTTGTTGGAATAATAGCAATGATTATTTTTAATTATATTAAGAATGCTTCTTTAGAATCTAAATCAGAAAAAATGATTGAGAATGCTAAAAAAGAAGCTGAAAAAGCTAAAAGAGATAGTATATTAGAAGCTAAAGAAGAATCACATAGAATAAAAGTTGAAACAGATGAATATGTAAAAGAAAAAAAATCGGAAATAAAAGAGTCAGAAGAGAGACTTTTGTCACGTGAAGAGAGTATTGATAGAAGAGATCAAACTATGCAAAAACGTGAAGAATTACTTGATGAAAAAGAAAATAATTTAACAAAAAAACAAAAAGAAATTCAAAATGAACAAGTAAAAGTGGAAGAAATAAAAAAACAACAAATAGACGAATTAGAAAAAATTGCTGGATTATCTAAGAAAGATGCTAGAGAAATGGTTCTTAAAAAAGTAGAAGAAATGATGAATCTAGAAATAGCAAGTTACATAAAAGAACGCGAAGCTGAAGCAAAACTTGAAGTAGATAAAAAAGCAAAAGAGATGCTTGTTTCTTGTATGCAAAGATATGCTGCAGATGTAGCAAATGAACAAACAGTTACAGTTGTCGAGTTACCTAATGACGAAATGAAAGGTAGAATTATTGGTAGAGAAGGAAGAAATATTAGAACAATAGAAGCCGTTACAGGTGTTGATTTAATTATTGATGATACACCAGAAGCTATTGTTTTATCTTCATTTGATCCATATAGAAGAGAGATAGCACGCGTGACATTAGAAACTTTAATAAAAGATGGAAGAATTCATCCAACAAGAATAGAAGAATTATATGATAAAGTAACTAATGATATGAATGTTAAAATTAGAGAATATGGAGAATCTGCTTTATTTGAATTAGGACTTACTAAAATGGATCCAGAATTAGTAGAATTAGTTGGTAAATTACATTTTAGAACAAGTTTTGGTCAAAATGTATTACAACATTCAATCGAGGTAGCACAACTTTCTGGTTTGATTGCTGCTGAATTAGGTGAAAATGAAAATCTTGCTAAAAGAGCTGGTTTATTACATGATATTGGTAAAGCAATTGATCACGAAGTAGAAGGAAGCCATGTAACACTTGGTAGTGAAATAGCTAAAAAATATAAAGAGAATGATGTAGTAATTAACACTATTGAATCTCATCATGGAGACACAGATGCAACTCACGTTATATCAGTTATAGTTGCTGTTGCGGATGCTCTATCAGCATCACGTCCAGGAGCACGAAGTGATTCATTAGAAAACTATGTTAAAAGATTAGAAGAATTAGAAAAAATCGCAACTGATATTGAAGGTGTAGATAAATCATATGCTGTTCAAGCAGGACGTGAAGTAAGAGTTATCGTAAAACCTGAAGAAGTGGATGATTTACAAAGTCATAAAATAGCTAGGGATATAAAAAATAAAATAGAAGAACAACTTCAATATCCTGGTACTATTAAAGTAACTGTTGTAAGAGAAACAAGAGCAATTGAAGAAGCAAAATAGGACTTAGTCCTATTTTTTTTGCTATTATTAATAAAAATATTGAAAATAAATGGAAAAAGTTATAAAATAAATATATAGAATAGGTGATTAAATGAATAATAAAGGTTTTACTTTAGTAGAATTAATAGCTATTTTAGGGTTAATGACAATAATAATACTTGTAGGAGCCCCTAATTTAATAAATCAAATTGAATCTCAAAAAAATAAAAATTATGATAATTTTGTAAGTGATCTTTGTCTAGCAACTGAATCTTATATAAATCATTCATCAGATGTAGATACTAGTAATTTTAAAGAAGCAGGTGATACACTAAATATTAGTGTAGGTAGTTTGATGAGTAATGGATATATAAAAAGTAATACAAAAAATCCTAGAACAAAACAAAATTTAGATTCTACAGATACAATCACAGTAACTCTTACTGAAGATTTAACTTATACATGTACTTTAAATAATTAACAAAACATATAATTGTTTAGGTGATAAAATGCTTAAATATAAAATATATGTTTTTATTTTATTTATAATTTCAGTATTAAGTATAAATATAGTTGTAGCTAAAAAAAATAATTATAATAATTTAAAACTATTTAATAAAGTTATTTATTTAGATGCTGGTCATGGGGGTAAAGATGTTGGGGCTGTATATGGTGGAATATATGAAAAAGATATTAATTTAGAAATAAGTTTAAAATTAGAAGAAGAATTAACTAAAAAAGGGGCTATAGTTTATCAAACTAGATATGGTGATTACGATTTATCCCTTCCTAATACGATTAATCGTAAAAGAAGCGATTTATCTAGAAGAAGTAATATTATAAATGAATCAAAAGCTGATATATTTTTATCTATTCATTTAAATGCTGAGACAACTGGTTCTTATAAAGGACCACAAACATTTTATAATGATAATAATAAAAAAAATAAAGATATAGCTATATTAATGCAGAAAAAATTAAATAGTGATTTAAGTGGAAGAAGAAAATATAAAAAAGATAATAGTTTATATTTACAAAAAAGAGTAAAAATACCAGGTATATTAATAGAAGTAGGTTTTTTAAGTAATCCAAATGAAAGATATTTATTAAAAAAAGATTGGTATCAAAAAAAAGTAGTTAATTCTATTACCCAAGGTTTAATATATTACTTTGATAATAATTAAAGTTATGGTATAATTGTTATAGTAGGTTGGGTGGTTATATGAATAAAATATTCAAAAACTTAGATGAACAAATAGAAATATTAAAATCAAGAAATTTAATCATAAATGATGAAGAAAAAGTTAAAGATATATTACTTAGAGAAAACTATTTCTTTATCAATGGTTATCGTCATATGTTTTTAGATTCAGAAAAAGGTAAAAATTTTTTAGATGGTACAACATTTGAAGAATTATATGCTACATTTATATTTGACAGAAATATAAGAAATATTATGTTTAAACACTTACTAATAATTGAAAATAATATAAAATCAATTATAAGTTATCAATTATCTAAAAAATATGGATTTAAAGAAAAAGATTACTTAGACCCAAAGAATTTTACTCAAGATAGTTTAAAAGTAAGACAAGTTCATGATATTTTAAATAAAATGAAAAGACAAGTAAGACTAAATGGTAGACAACATTCAGCTACATTACACTACTTAAGCAATTATGGATATATACCAATGTGGATTTTAGTAAAAGTATTATCATTTGGTATAATTGCTGAATTATATAATATTTTAAAAATAGATGATCAAGAAGCAATTGCTAATATATACGGTTTAAGTACAGAAGATTTATCTACATATCTATATTTATTAGCAAACTTTAGAAATCTATGTGCTCATGAAGATATATTATATGATCATAGAACTCAAAAAGAAATACCAAATAATAAATATCATAGAATGTTAAATATAAGTATGACAGAAGATCATTATGATTATGGTAAGAATGATTTATTTGCAGTTGTTATTATATTAAAACAATTATTAACTGAAAAAGAATTTAATGAATTTATTCGAGAAATTGGTTATGAAATAGATATATTAGATGGTAAAGTTAATACAATACCACTTAATTTATTCTTAAATAAAATTGGTTTTCCAACTAACTGGCGTGAAATAATGAATATGGAATAAAAATGAGTCTAATTAGACTCATTTTTATCTTTAAAATCTTCATATTTTTGTTTTATTTTAACTTTAGTATTTTCATATATATTTGATACTTTTTCACTAGAATTTTCTTTTAAATCGTTTAATTTATCTAAATTATCTTCTCCTAATTTATCTTTAATTTTTTCTAAAATATTATAATATTTAGGTAAAGTAAAATCTTTAACGGACTTATATTTATCAGTTAATTCATCTTTATAATTAGGTGAATATTTTATTATTAAAGCATCTATATCACAAAAATCTTCATATAATTGTTTTTTAATACCATCACTTAATTCACTATATTTTATTCCTTTAATTTCACCATCATAGAATATAAAATCGACAAAAGTAATAAATATCTCTTTACCTTTTTGTTTTATTATTTCAGTATTAGCATCTTCTATAGATTTTTCTAATTCTTTATAAGATTTTTCAAAATAATTAAGTATTATTTGATCATCAGATAAATTATTTTGAGGTGACTCAGTTTTTTCTTCAGTAGTTTTTTCTATTTTAATCTTTTCTTCAGTAGTTTTCTTAGTTAATTCAGAAGTATATTCTGTAGTTGATTCAGTTTTTTCATTAATATTACTTTTATTATTACATCCTGTTAATGATATAATTAATAGTGAAGATACTAGTGATATATTAATTAAATTTTTTTTCATACTATCCCTCTTTTAATTGTTATCTTATGTTCACCTTAATTGTTCCTTTTTGTGTTCGTATCACATAAATGCCGTTAGTAGGAAGCACAAGTATAGCCTTGCCATCGGGGGCCGCTTTCACTTTCTTCACCATACTGCCACCCAGTGTATATACAATAATGTTATCACCAGCATTCAGGTTATCCAATAAAACTCGTTGTCCATCAGTCTTAAACATGATTTCTCCTTCAGAATAATCCAAAATGGGGGGTGTATTTATTGACATCACTGAATGTCCTTCTATATGTTCAAACTTTTTCCATCCTTCTGCTTCTCGATAACTATCTACAGCGTTGTCTGGCACATAAAGGTTAGCATTTTTGTAATTATTTACAAAGAATGCATCATCTTCTATTTTACATGGGTCGGATGCCAATGCAATGACTTCTTTTAAGCCATCGCAAGAATCAAATGTGTTATGACCAATATAGGCAACACTCTCTGGTATCGTTATAGTATGCAGACTCCAGCAATGCAAGAATGCACTGTTGCCGATAGTCTTAATTCCATTAGGGATAATGAAACTCTGACGGTCTGAAAAATAAGCAAATGCATAATCCCCAATTTCATCAATATCATTTGGAATCTCTGCATCCAAACCAGCAGCAATAATAGTATTTGTCTCATTGTCAAATATCATATTACTACCATCTCTGCTATTATATATAGAATTGTCTGTTGCAACTGAAAGTGTCTTCAGATTATGACAGTCCTCCACCACATTTCGCCCTATATATTTGACGGAGGCTGGAATGTGCAGTGACTCCAAAGATGTACGGTTTTCAAAAGCATAGCGGTCAATTGACTCTAACCCCTCAACAAGATTGACCGTCTTCAGATTTTTACAAGCAGTAAACGCGCTGCGACCGATAGTCTTTACTGAACTAGGAACTGACACATTCTTAATTTTCTCGCACTGAAAGAAAGCCCATTCACCGATATTCTCGACTCCATTGGCTATTGTCAGTTCCTCCATGCTGTCACACCACCGGAATGCAAAGTTGCCAATAGTTTTCACGCTAGAGGGTATTGAAACTTTAGTCAGGGACAGGCAATCGGCAAATGCAGCAGGACTAATCTCTGCTACACCTTCTGAAATTGTCAGTGATGTCATTTCATTGTCACCTTCAAATGCAGCCAAGCCTATTTGCTTCACCGTTGCAGGTATAGTCACTTTTTCCAACTTTGACCGACAAAATGCCTTTTTTCCGATGCTAACGACACTGGCTGGAAGTGTCAATGACTTGATGCCATGAAATCCCATAAATGCTGCGTCACCGATATGAGTTACTCCATCGGGAATTACCAAGTCAGTAACCAACTGATTGTTTACATACAAGTTTTGGGGTAAAGTATATTTGGGGTCTGGAAGTTCACCATATGGATCGGTAAAATCGATGTTGCACCATGCAGCCAAGTCTTCAACGTAAATATCATAGTGAGCAAATTCTGTATGGATTTCCTTAATAGACTTAGGTATATGAACAGACGTAATATCCGTTTCAATATTGTAAACGAGATGCTCCTTGTTGTATGGTTCAAAAAGATTATAGCCAAGACGCGTAACGGTATAAGTTATCTCACCATCTACTACCGTCTCAGGAATCACGATATCACCATGATATCTGCTGTTGTCAGCCGCAGTCGTCCAATCGTTTTCTATAGCATATTCTGGTATCATTTCCACTTCTTTCTTATTCGCATCTATCACATGATACAAATAACCATCTGCTTCAAACATAAGATGGAAATTATCCATATCCTCAATGTCGTCTACGATTGACCTAAACTTCTTCCAACCCTCTGCTTGCTCATAAAGTGATTTTGTACCCTTAGGCACCAAGAGTGGAACATTTTCAAATATTTCATCATCAAACATGTCGTCTGTAGCTATTGGAGGTTGCAACGCTTTAAGACGTATAACATCTATTTGGGAACATGCTTCAAAAGCCCCTTTCTCTATCCGCTCAAGAGATGCAGGAAGGGACAATGAAATTATCTTACTACATCCGCCAAATGCTCCTTTGCCTATAGACTGCAACGTTGAGGGCAGAGAAAGAGATGTTAAAGAACTGCAACAGGCGAAAGCAGCCTCGCCAATCGTTTTCGTACCATCGGCTATATGCACCTCTGCCAAACTATCACAACCAAAGAATGCATAACTCGCAATCTCTTCAACAGAGGACGGAATGGACACAGACTTCAAATATCTGTTAGCGAAAAAATTAGCAACACGCTTTACATTGTCCAGAATAATCAAAGTGTCTCTGACAAGTTTATCGCCAAAATATAAATTTTCATAAGACAGAGGCAGGCCTACCAGAGGTCTATCGTACTCCAAATCATCCTTAAAGAAATAGAACCTCGTTTTCAAATTACACCACGTCTCCATATCCTTCACCGAAATGCTTTTTGCTGATATGTTTGCAACTCCAAAATACCCAGGAGAGTCGATGAACTTAACGTTCTCAGGAATATGGATAGAATCAATGGTTAAACCTTCAAAAGCCGAACGCCCGATTGAATCTATAGTGTTGGGAATTGAGACAGTACCTGCGGATGCACTCAACAAGGTATTCGTAGCGGTCTCGATGACGGCGTTGCAGTTGTCGCGAGAGTCATATTTTGGGTGGTTAGAGGCTACTGTCACTTTCTTAAGATTTGGACAATTCCTAAAGGCACCTCCGTCCCATTTCTCAAATGTCGAGGGAAGTTTCAGAGATTCCAGACTTTCGCAGCCATAAAACATACCAGAGTAAATTTCACCAACCAATCCTTCTGGTAGTTCAAGAGATTTCAGATATTTGCAATTACCAAAAGCATTACTATAATTTATACTTACAATTGAAGGAGGCAGAGACAGAGAAACGATTTCTGCCCCTTCGAATGCATCTGCTATAAATTTGACTATAATAGAGTCGCCATGATGTAAATCGTTAACGTCATCACCATTATAGACAACATATTGCGGAATAACCAAATCACCAGAATATGGTTTTCCATCCTTCCTCTTCACAATATAGGCATCATATCGTAGTCGTACTCGATCGTCTCTTGCCCCATTGTACCACGTCTCATAGGCAATGCCATCTATTTCCACATAGTTCTGCCCTATTGCAGGCAGGTTTCCGCATACCGAGATAAGCACCAATAGAAATGTTTTAAGTCTTTTCA
>ERZ842401.6060-NODE-6060-length-13088-cov-4.368756_pt1 | contig 13088 bp, 21 predicted proteins | sample MGYA00521270_ERZ842401 | MGnify/ENA primary metagenome ERZ842401 (study PRJEB31892, sample SAMEA3878208) | bioreactor metagenome | biome: Moose rumen | place: Sweden | collected 2011-10 | study: EMG produced TPA metagenomics assembly of the PRJEB12797 data set... | reverse complement strand
TGTAGTTGCGGCAGGCCATCTGCCCCTGGGAGAAGTCCCTGGTGCCTTTTGGTATAGTGGTGTTATATTTTGGCATTGATTTACAATTAGTTACAAGGTTAATTTTGCGTTTGCTGAAAATTTGCTGCTTACGGTTGTGGCCGGTAGTTTATCGGCCGGGTGGTTTCAAAGGCTGTTGCGCCGTCGCCGGTTAGCAGCATACCGTCTGCGTTTGCAGTAAAATAGGCCGTTTCCGGGAAATGAGCATAAATTGTAATCCTGGCGGTAGCGGTTTCGTAGGCGTAGGTATAATCCGGCCAGCTGCCTTTTGTCGCCCACCCATCTAGTATGCCAAGCCCGGTTACTTCCGCGCTTTGGCATTTACCGCCATTTAAGGTTATTGCTTCAATTAACGCGGTTTCCTGCGCGGCGTAACGCCCGGACTGCGGGCCGTCTTCTTTCGTACAGGCCGCCAGCCCTACCAGGGCGACGGCCAGCAGTGCAGCTATCCTTTTCATAGTTTCGCTATAAGCTGGGCTATCTGCCTGTCCTTTTCCTCAATGATAGACAGGAAGCGGTTAATTACGTCTGCGTCGTTTTTTACGCCCACGTTTTCGCCGTTGATATTGTTATAGTATTCCGATGCTGGCTGCCTGGTATCCGTACCGCGCAGCAGCCAGTCTGCCGACACGTCCGGGCAAATAGCGAGTATCCGCAGCAGGGTATCAAGGGTAATGCCGGCGCTGTGGCTTAGCTGCCGGTTCAGACGCTTTTGGGCTGCCGCGTCCCCGGCGGCTAAGGCGTTTTCGGTAATTTTCCTTTCGGTTAGCAGCTGGGCCACCCGGCCGCGCACCGCATTTTCCAATTTTTCTTTATCCATTTTAGACGCTTCTAAGGCCGATTTACTCGAAATCGACTAAATTTTTTCAAAAAAGTTTTGGATATTACCCGAAAACGTCTAACTTTGCAACCAACAAACCAACCAACGAAGAAAGGCAAAAGGAAAGACTGCTACCGGGTAAGCAGCAAAACCAAATAACAAATCCTACTGCAAAGGTAGCAGTTTTTTCCGATTGCCAACCAACCAAACAAGTTTTTTAGCACTTATGGCAGAAACAAACGAAAAAATTACCCGCGACCGTCTAAGAGCAATGCGAGACGGCGAGACTATTACGGTGGCCTGCGCGAACGGCTACGCCCTGGAAAGCCAGCGCAATACTGTGTACGCTTTCCAGCGTCTGGAAAAATGCCGCTTTACCTGCAAGGTGGACGGCTTGACACTTTCTGTTACCCGCTTCGACAATAAAGATAAAGCCTTATGAAAAAAGAAGTAATCTACTTTACCCTTATGCTGCTTTGCATCGTGGCCGGTTTTCTTCTTTGGGAAGCTTCGCCCGCTATCGCAGAGAGACTGCACACCGAAACCGACTATACCGACCTTATAGCGTATTCTATGGCCCTGCCGGGTATCGTGTTTTCCGGCCTGTTTAACGAAGCGCACGACGCGCGTAAAAACGCCCAGCTATGAAAGTGCAGCGCCCCGAAGTAATCCCGGACGGATTGTACAACCAGAAGCAGGCAGCCGAACTGCTGGGCGTGGATCGCCACACCGTGGCGGTTTATGAAGCCGCAGGCCAAATTACTTTCAAGTCCCGCAAAGCCGGTGGCCGCAAGGTTACCACTGGCGCAGAAATCCTGCGCTGCTGGGGCGAAATGTACCACCTCTAAAAACCCAAAAGACGGCCGGGCGTATTCCCGGAGACGATAACTGTAAAATCCAATGAAACACCGCAGAACTACTAACGACTATGCCGCAGCCATCGGCATTATCCAAGAGTGCTACGCTAAGAACGGTGGCCAGCCTATGGCCGGAAGCATCCGTACTTACTGCACCCAGACGAACCGGGCCGATATGGCCAGTACCTGTACGGTCGTACACGCCAGCTTAATTAAACTGGGCATCCTGGTTAAGGATAACGGACGGTACCGCTTTACTGACGACCCTACGGCCCACCTGGACGACGTGATTAGCCGCTATTCGACTGACAAAAAAAAGAGCCAGGCGCAGTACGAAGCGTCGCTGGCCAAAGAGCAGCCTAGAGACACCGCCGTAAAACTGCTGGAACGTATCAAGCGCGATACGCAGACCCTGTGCGCTATGGGCTACCAGCAGGACGATAACGGACGGTGGTATAAGGAAACCCGCGAATATCTATAACATTTTTTAATAATCAACATTATGGCAACAATGAGACACGGAACCCACACCGAACACGTGGACAAGAACGGTACCCCGCTGGTGGTAGGCGATAAGCTCCAAAGCGAGACCGGCCAGAACTTTTCAATAGACCGCTACGGCCGTCTGGTGGACGTAGTAGGACACCCGGTAACAAATGCCAAGCCCGCAGACCTGGAATTTGTCTGCCACGCTGACCTGTCCGGACGCAAGCCCAAAACCGCCGCCCAGCCCAAAGCATCTGCCGAGCCGAAACCGGAACAGCCCAAACCGGCGAACAAAAAAAAGCCTGCTGCGCTGTCCGACTTTACGGACGCGGAACTGGCAGCCGAACTTACGGCACGCGGCTATAGCGGCCAGCTGTCCAGGACGAATACCCTAACTATCGGTTAATTCTTAAAATCCCATTAGCAATATGTTAGAAATCCAAGTAAACGTACAGGTAGGCGTAACGCCCGAAGTAGCCGCTATCGCTACCGCCATCCTCAACAAGCGCCCTGCTGCCGTTGAGGCCCCCAAACCCGCTGCCGCACCGGCAGCCGAACCCGAACCGGAAACGCCGACACCTGCCAGACGCGGACGTCCGAAGAAGACCGAAGCCCCGGCAGAACAGGAAGCGCCCGCAGCCCCTGCCGCTGAACCCGCACCCGAAGATACAGGCGATATGCCGGATAGCGTCTATTATCCGCAGGAAGAAGACGTACGCACGGCTATGCACGTAGCCCGCCAGCGTATCGAGGGTGCAGACTACAAGGACAAGCCCAGCGACGACCTGCACCGCGCCGTTACTGACGTCTTCAAGGCCATAGCAAACGAGCTGTCCGGCCAGAAGAAGCCCAGCGCCCTGCCGCAGGAGCTGCGCCAGGCGTTTATCGACGCCAGCCGCACGATCCAGCAGGACGCAGACGGTAAGTTTATCTACACCGTAAACAAGTAGCGCTATGCCCGGCACACACGCACTATTAAGCCCATCCGCCGCCCACCGCTGGCTGAACTGCACCGCTGCACCCCGGCTGGAAGAAAACCAGCCGGACAGCGGCAGCGACTATGCCCGCGAGGGTACATTAGCGCACGCCTACTGTGCGCGGCACCTCAAACAGTACCTGGGCCAGAACACCGACGCCGAAGATAAGGAAATAGCCGAATACTTCGACCAATACCACACCGGCGAAATGGACGAATACACCGACACGTATAAAACTATCGTGCTGGAAAAGTACAACGCCGCCCGCGCCCATACCCCGGACGCCCAGCTGCTGGTAGAAACCCGGCTGGACTTTTCAGAATGGGTACCGGAAGCTTTCGGCACCGGCGACGCGGTTATTATCGCTGACGGCATCCTGGATATTATCGACTTCAAGTACGGCAAGGGCGTGCGGGTGGAAGCAAAGGACAACCCGCAAATGAAGATTTACGCCCTGGGCGCCTACGCCGCTTTCAGCTTCGAGTACAACATAACCCGCGTACGTATGACGATTATACAGCCGCGTTTGGATAACCTTAGCGTAGCGGAAATGAGTATAGAAGACCTTATGGTATGGGCCGACAGTGAGCTGGCCCCGAAAGCCCGCGAAGCCTATGACGGCACCGGCAAACAGGCACCCGGCGAGTGGTGCAAGTTCTGTAAAGTGAAGCACGCCTGCAAGGCCCTGGCTAAAAAGTGTATGGAACCGGCCATAACGAAGCCTAACCCCAACCTGCTTACCCCCGAAGAAATGGCCCGAAACGTACTGCCTATGCTGGACACCGTGGCCACCTGGCTAAAGGGCGTACAGGAATACGCGCTAAGCCAGGCGCTGGCCGGTGTCTCCTATCCCGGCTTTAAGCTGGTGGCTGGACGATCCAACCGCAAGATAACCGACCCTGCCGCCGCTTCCAAAGCGCTGCTGGACGCCGGCTTTGCGGAAGACGCGATTATGAAGCCCCGCGAAATGCGCGGTATTACCGACCTGGAAAAGGTGGTAGGCGCTAAGCGTTTCGGCTCCATCTGCGCCCCCTGGCTGGACAAACCGCAGGGCAAACCCACCCTGGTACCAGAGAGCGACAAACGGCCGCCCTATAACGCAGCTGCCGACGACTTCGCCGGTATCAACGCCAAAGAATAACACGGCCGGGCGTATTCCCGGAGACGATATAACATTAACAGTTTAACAGTAGTTATTATGATTACACCCAAAGTAAACGGTACAAAGGTCGTATTTGGCCCCTGCCGTCTCAGTTACACCCACGTATTTGCCAAGCACAACCCGAACGGCGACGCTGCCGACGGCAAGTACCAGACTAACGTACTTATCCCGAAGTCCGAAAAGGAAACGGTAAAGGCCCTGCGTGATGCTATCGAAGCCGCGAAGCAGGCCGGCATCGTGTCCAAGTGGAGCGGCAAAGAGCCTAAGAAACTGGCCCTGCCGCTGAACGACGGCGACGATAAGGACGACGAGCTGTACGAAGACCACTTCTTTGTAAACGCCAAGTGCAACACCCGCCCCGGCATCGTGGACAGGAACCGGCAGCCCATCGTGGACGAAGAAGAAATGTACAGCGGCGTTTGGGCCATCGTGTCCGTTACGTTTTTCCCCTACGACACCAACGGTAATAAGGGCGTGGCCTGCGGGCTTAACAACCTTATGAAGTGGAAAGACGACGAACACCTGGGCGGACGCGTCAGCGCTCAGACTGACTTCGACGGCGTAGACACCGGCGGCGAAGACGAAGACGACCTGTAGTACCAAACCAGGCGCAGGGCGGCGGCCCCTATTACCCTTAATGTTTAACAAGAATAGTTTTGATTTCCTACTAACCAACCCCAAAACCCTGCGCCTTTTTACCCCTTTAGCAAAATGGAACACAATATAACAGTTACCCCCCCCCAGCTGCACGAACTGATAACAGCCCTGCACCGGAACAAATGCAAGATACAGCAGCGCATACGACACAACGACCGGAAGATGCAGACACCGGAAGAACAGCAACGCTGGGCCGCAGAACCGGCAAGAAAACTATACCTGGAAACTATACAGCAGTGCCGGGCCGAAAGGATACGGACAATAGACGAACTGCTGGCCATCCTGGAACCCCTAAAGGAGAATTAGAAATGGAGAACAAACAGAACGTTATCGAGATCGAGCCGGACGGCATCAAAAAGCACCTTGACAAAGTGCTGCGCGGCTGGGCTAAGCAATACGCGGAAGCTACAAAGAAAGGCCCGCTAAAGTCCAACCCTTACACCCAGCTGCGCGCTGCCGACCGGCTTACCGCTGACTTTATCCTGGACGAAGCGGCACGGATTGAAGCGAAGCAGTCAAAACTATCCAGCGGCCAGCGCGCCGTCGTCTCTACGATAATGAACGACGCTATACGCAGTTTCCTGCGGGCAGAGGGAGAGAAAGCGCGCCAGGCCGACGCTGCGGCCCACAGCAAGCCCGCAGACGAACCCAAAGCACCCCAAGCAAGGAAATCTACCACCGGAAAGAAAACCCCGGCAAAAGCCCTGAAAACCGCCAAAGAATAGACACCGTGAAAGAGTTAGGCATAGACATAGAGACGTACAGCAGCTACGACCTTAAGACCTGCGGCGTATACCGTTACGTCGAAGCGCCGGACTGGTGCATACTGCTGTTTGCCTACGCCGTGGACGGTGGCCCGGTGCAGTGCGTCGATCTGGCCAGCGGCGAAACACTGCCGGAAGACGTGCGCGCCGCGCTCACTGATCCCGCCGTTATAAAGACTGCCTATAACGCTGCTTTCGAACGTGTGAACCTGGGCAAATACCTGGGCCAGCAGTTAGACCCGGCGCAGTGGCGCTGCACTATGGTTAGGGCCGCGCGCCTGGGCCTGCCGCTGCCGCTGGGCCAGTGCGGCGAAGTGCTGCGCCTGGAAGCCGGTAAAATGAAAGAGGGTGCCGCCCTTATACGCCTTTTCTCCACGCCGCGCGTAACCCGCAGGAAAGCTGACGACGCCAGCGCCGGCTTGTTTGAACCGGAAGCAGTAAGCCGCCGCGTGCAGCCGTCCGAATACCCGGAAAAGTGGGCCACTTTCAAGGCGTACAATATCCGCGACGTTGAGGTGGAGCAGGCTATTTTGGCAAAGGTACGCCGTCTGGAAGTACCGGCCTTTGAAGACCAGCTGTACACCGCCGACCAGGAAATTAACGACCGTGGCGTGCTTATCGACCGCCAGCTGGTGGCGAACGCCGAACGCTTCGACACTGAATACAAAGCCCTGCTGGCCCACCAGGCTAAGACCCTTACAGGACTGGACAACCCTAACAGCGCCGCCCAGATTAAACGCTACCTGGCAGACACCACCGGCAGCGCGGTGGAGACGTTAAACAAAAAGGTGCTGGCCGACCTCAAAGATCGGCTGGCCGAATACCCGGACGCGCAGGAACTTATCAACCTGCGCCAGGATATGGCAAAAACCAGCAGCAAGAAATACACGGCTATGCTTAAATGCGTCTGCAATGACGGACGTATACACGGCCTGCTGCAATTCTACGGCGCCGCCAGGACTGGCCGCTGGGCCGGGCGTCTAGTGCAGGTGCAGAACCTGCCGCAAAACCACCTGGTAAGCCTGGACTACGCCCGCAGCCTGGTGCGGCGTGGCGACCTGGAAGAATTTACCGACAATTACAGCAACCCCACGCACGTGCTTAGCGAGCTGATCCGCACGGCTTTTGTGGCAGCGCCCGGCCACGTCTTCCACGTCTGCGACTTTAGCGCCATCGAAGCCCGCGTTATCGCGTGGCTGGCTGGCGAAAACTGGGTGCTGGACGTATTCAAGAAAGGCGGCGATATTTACTGTAGCACCGCTTCCAAAATGTTTGGTGTACCGGTAGAAAAGCACGGCGCTAACGCCGAACTGCGCCAGAAAGGAAAGATAGCCGTACTGGCCCTGGGCTACGGCGGCGGCGTGTCCGCCCTGGAAGCTATGGGCGGCGCCCGCCTGGGCCTTTCGGAAGACGAAGAAAAGGACATAGTAAAACGCTGGCGTGGCTCTAACGACAATATCGTAAAGCTATGGGCCACCCTGGAAGCAGCGGCCGTCAAAGCGATAGAAACCGGCGAAGACGTCCTGGTAAACCGTGGTATCGTAGTGGGCCGCAAATGGGGGATGCTGACTATTACCCTGCCGTCCGGGCGTACGCTGTGTTACCCGCGTGTCTCCATTGGCATAGAGCGTAACGACGGCTGGCGCGGCGACCACGATATTATAGAATATGAGGGCACCAACCAGACTACCAAAAAGTGGGGCAAGATACGCACCTACGGCGGTAAGCTTACCGAAAACGTGGTGCAGGCCATAGCACGCGATATACTGGGCATCGTGATACTGCGCGCCCGCGAAGCCGGCTTGCCCGTGGTCTTCCATATCCACGACGAAATAGTGGTGGAAGCCCAGCCGGGCCAGACACTGGAACAGGTGGAAGCCCTGTTTAGCAAACCTATTGAGTGGTGCCGCGACCTGCCGCTGAAAGGCGCAGGCTACACCACCCCTTATTACCTTAAGGACTAAACCAGTACGATATATGAAGCGAGTAATAAACCTTACCTACGCCGCCATTAGGCGGTACGGCGCCAGACGGTGGAGCGTCTGCCGTGGCGCTATCGAAATAAACACCAATTACGTAGTGTCCGTCAGCCAGTGCGAACTACAGGGCATCTACCGCAACAGCTGCGACCTGCCGTTTATCCTGGAGCTGTCCAACGGCACAAAGCTGCTGGCCTACTTCCATAACTACGGCGCCAGCACTGACGACGAAATGCTGGGCGATCTGGCCGAAGCCGCTAACGCCGCCGTCGATCCGGACGTTTACGGCAAGGTGTCTTTCTATATGCTAAACCAATAAACTCCAAAAATAATTACAGTATGAACCAAAAAGAATTTGACAGCGTACTGCTGTTACTGGCTGGCCAGGGAGACCCGGCAAAGGCCGCACAAATCGCGGGCTATCTGTCCGCTATGGTAACCGACAGCAAGCACCAGGAACCTAAGCAGCCGGAGCAGCCGGAATTACCGGACGGCATCTACCTGGTGTTTGGCGACGGCAAAGCCCCTTTTATCTACGAATTTTACATACCCGGCCAGGTTACAGAAGCCCAGAAGCAGCTCTGCACAGGCGTGGCCGTAAAGCTGGGCGGTAAGTCCATCTGCGTTTCCCTGTTTGATATGGCCCGCGGCGAAGAAATAACGCTGACCGCAAGCAAGGATACCACCGACTGGGACGGATACAAGGACAACGCCCTGGACGCTGGCGCAGACTGGGACGGAAAGGGTAACACGGAACACCTTAAAGCCGTGGGCCTTAATCCGGAAATTAACCTGCTGGGCGGCCAGTTTATACCGTCCGTGGCGCAGTGGCGCTTTATCTGCCTTTTCCGCAAAGAACTTAACCAGGCACTGGCCGAACTGGGCGGCGACGAGCTGACCGGCTGGTACTGGACTTCTACAGAGTACAGCGCGACGTACGCCTGGGGCTTGACCCTTAGCAGCGGTGATATGGGCAGCCTCACTAAGGCCAGCACCAGGAACAGGGTGCGCGCGGTTTCAGCATTTATTTCTTAGTCTTTAGTAGTTAGTCTTTAATCTTTCAAGGCCCGCCATCGGGCGGGCCAAATAAAACCCATTAGCCGTATGAAGATTTTAACTGCATCCCACAGCAAGACCCGCGTAAAGGCGCAGTCTATAAACACCGGGCTGCTGCACAGCCCCGCACACGATGATAGTATGTACGACCCTTTCGTAGACTATCCGATACACTACCAGGTAAAAGTCCAGATTTGCTTACTGTGCTTTATCTGGGTAACCGTATGGAGCGCTACGGTAGACATTGAAGACACCGAAGCGGTAAAAGCCGTAAACAAGCGCGCCGAAGACCTGGCCGATACCCTTAGCTGCACCGGCCTATGAAATCCAAACGTAAGAACGTAGTACAGCTGTCCTTATTCCCTACCATACGGCCCTGCATAGTGGAAGTCTGGCAGGGGGGGGCAGAAAGGTTAAGAAAATGAGAGACCGAAGCAAATATAAACGCTGCGAAAACTGCCTGTTTTGGCGGGTGGATGACGACGAAAACGGCACCTGTGAAGTAATGGACATTATTACCGATGCTGGCCAGTCCGGCTGCATCGACTGGCGCAGCAAGGAAACCGGTAAAGAGTAATGGAAAAAGTATACGACTTTGAGCTGACGCGGCAGGAAATAGACCTGCTGGTAGACGCCCTTACAATCTGCGCAGAGGGCTGGGGCGGTGGCATCGACACCACCGACTGCCTGGCCCTTGCGGCTAAACTTAAAGAAGCGAAGTAATGACACGGAAAAGGAAACATATAGCAACAGGCCATTACGACTGCTGCGGCGAAATGATCTGCCGCCACGACCTGGTAGTAACCAGTACCGGCCAGGCCGCTGTCCTGTGGGTAGGTAATAAATGGATGCTGCGCTACACCGGTGGCGCGGTTGAGGAACTGAACCAGCACGGCGCTGCTGATCTGCGGCGCGTCGCTAAAAGCCCCGCTGCTGCACAGTAGCTGGGGGGGGCTGTAATTATGGCAAAAATTCAATTAAAACACGACTTCGACGTAGATATAGCAACCGCCCATAGCCGGTTATCCAAGAAATGGAAAAACCGTACCTGGAAGTGGAGCGAAATAGTAAGCAAGTGCGCCGACACCAAGCGCACCGGCGAAAGCGTGAAAGAGTACCTAAAGATGAGCCGCGAAGAACAAAGCGACATTAAGGACGTGGGCGGCTTTGTGGGTGGTTACCTGTCCGGTGGCACCCGCAAAACGCCTAATGTAATGTACCGCACGCTGGCCACCCTGGATATAGACTACGGCACGCCGGACGTCTGGGACGACTTCACTATAGCTTACGGCTTCGCGGCTATGCTCTACAGCACGCACAAACACACGGAAGAAAAGCCACGGTACCGGCTGGTATTCCCACTGTCCAGGCAGGTAACCCCGGCCGAATATGAGCCGCTTTGCCGCAGGATAGCCGCAGAAATCGGCATAGAACTTTTCGACATAACCACGTACCAGCTGCCGCGCCTTTTCTACTGGCCCAGCACCAGCCGAGACGGCCAGTACGTCTTCCAGGTGCAAGACGGCCCCGCGTGCGACGTAGATGCTGTGCTGGCAACCTACAAGGACATTAACGACGCCAGCCAGTGGCCCACGTCTTCCAGAGAGGGCGACGCAATCGCCCACGAACTGCGCAAGGCCGGCGACCCGCTGGAAAAACCCGGCCTTATCGGCGCTTTCTGCCGCGCCTACACGATAGAAGACGCTATAGATACTTTCCTACAGGATGCATACGAAAAGACCGCCACGGACGGACGGTACACCTACCGCAAAGGATCGGTGGCCGGCGGCCTGGTGTGCTATGAGGGCAAATTTGCCTACAGCCACCACGAAACCGACCCGGCCAGTATGCAGCTTTGCAACGCCTACGACCTGGTGCGCATACACCTGTTTGGCGTCTATGACGAAGACTGCAAAGTGCAGGATATTTCCCGCCTGCCGTCTTCGCTCAAAATGGCCGATTTTGCCGCCGCCGACGGCCCGGTAAGGCGACTGCTTACCAAAGAGCGCAAAGCGTCCGCAGACGCCGATTTTTACGGCATAGCGGACGGCTACGAAGACGACGCCGACAAAGACCAGGAAGCAGACAAATGGATGGAAGCTTTGGAATACGACCGCAAGGGCGCCCCGAAGCCATCGACCAAAAATATAATCTGCATACTGGAAAATGACCCGAAACTGAAAGGCCATATCTGGCACGACCTGTTTAGCGGCTTCGACATTGTTAAAGGCGGCCTGCCGTGGGACAGGAAAGCCACCCAGTGGGGCAACCGGGACGACGCTAACCTGCGGGTGTACCTGGACGAAAATTACGGCATAAGTGGCAAGGATAAGATAAAGGACGCGAAAGACGCGGTACTGACAAAGCACCGCGCCCACCCTATCCGCGAATACCTAAGCGGCCTGCAATGGGACGGCGTGCCGCGCCTGGATCGGCTTATTATAGACTACATAGGCGCGGAAGATACCCCGCTTAACCGGGCTATGACGCGTAAGCACTTTACCGCTGCCGTGGCCAGGGTTATGCAGCCCGGCTGCAAGTACGACTACTGCCTGATAGTAACCGGTACTGAGGGCATCGGCAAAAGTACGCTTTTCTCCGTTATGGGCGGCGACTGGTTTAACGACAGCCTGGTTACCACCGAGGGCAAAAGCGGTATGGAGCAGCTGCGTATGGGCTGGATAATAGAACTGGCCGAGCTGTCCAGTATCAAGCGCTCAGACGTGGAGCAGGTAAAGAACTACATAACCCGCCGGGAAGACATATACCGCCAGGCGTACGGCACCGTAGTGGAGAAATACCCGCGCCAGTGCGTATTCTGTGGCACTACCAATGAAACCAACTTCTTAAAGGGCGACACCGGTAACCGGCGTTTCTGGGTTATACCGGCTGATCCGTCCCTGCGGAAGTACGACCGCTGGCTGGACGCGCTGCTATCCGACCGTAACCAGTTGTGGGCCGAAGCCGTCCAGAACTGGCGCGACGGCGAAGCCCTGTACCTGCCGGGCGATCTGGAAGCGGAAGCCAGGGCGCGGCAGGAAGCCTTTAACGACGACGCGGACGACCCGCTGCGCGATATGCTGGCCGCTTTCCTGGAAGCGAAGACACCGACCGACTGGGATAGCTGGGATTTGAAGCGCCGCCGCGCGTACTGGGCCAATCCCGACCCGCTGGACGCCAGCGCCAGCCAGCAGCGTACCCGCGTCTGTGCCGCAGAATTTATCTGCGAGAGGATGGGCCGCGAAATGGCTGATAAGGAGTACAAGTACCTGGCGCGGAAGATATGCCGCCTGTTGGAAGAAATGCCGGGCTGGGAGAGGGCCGGAGTAAGCAGGCACGCGGCCGCCCTGTACGGCGTACAAAAGTCCTTTAGGCGGGCGCTGGATACCCTGGACGACCTGCCGCCGGATGATGAAGATTTGTAAACCGAAGCCCCGAATTTGTAAACCGAGTAAACCGAACGCCGGAAAGGGGCTGTAAACCAAAAAATTTCGGTTTACACTTCGGTTTACACTCCAGTTTACATTTAACGCGCTGAAAAACAATATAATACAAGATTGTAAACTGTGTAAACCAAAAATAATATAAAAATGTGTTGTTGTATAGTTATATGTAAAAATAGGCGTAAACGGACGTATAACGCGTGCGCACGCGCGCAGGAAACGTGTATTTAATATAATGTTAGCAGCGCCGGTTTACAAACTTTACGGTTTACAAATGCAGTAAGATGGACAGAAAGATAGAAAACATAGTGAGACACGCCGACGTATCGGAAAAGGCCATAGAAGCCTACCTAGTGCGGCGGGTAAAAGAATTGGGCGGCGTATGCCTTAAATACTCAAACCCCAACCTGGTAGGATACCCCGACCGGGTAGCCCTTTTCCCTGCGGGCGTAGCGGTGTGGATTGAGCTAAAGAGCAGCGGCAAGCAACCCACCAAGATACAGAGGGCGCGTATAGCGCATCTTAAAAATTTGGGCCATACCGTAGCCGTTATAGACAGTAAACCCGGAGTGGACGCGGTGCTAAAAGCAGTGGATTTCGTAGTTAATATAGAGGGCGAATAATGCAGTACAGACCTTACGAATACCAAAAGACGGCGACCCGGTGGATATTGGAACACCCCCGCTGCGGCCTATTCCTGGATATGGGATTGGGCAAAACGGTTTCGACCCTTACCGCCGTGCAGCAGATGATCGACGACTGCGAAGTGGAAAAAGTGCTGGTGGTGGCCCCTAAGAAAGTGGCCGAAACCACCTGGACTACGGAGGCCGAGAAGTGGGAACACCTGG
>ERZ842401.6059-NODE-6059-length-13088-cov-5.213535_pt1 | contig 13088 bp, 13 predicted proteins | sample MGYA00521270_ERZ842401 | MGnify/ENA primary metagenome ERZ842401 (study PRJEB31892, sample SAMEA3878208) | bioreactor metagenome | biome: Moose rumen | place: Sweden | collected 2011-10 | study: EMG produced TPA metagenomics assembly of the PRJEB12797 data set... | reverse complement strand
GTGATACCAGACGCCATCCGTGATGCAAAGGAAAACGCTGGATTAAATGGTACAGACAATGCGCATTTTGTAGTGGGAAAGGCAGAGGAGGTCCTGCCGGGGTTCTACAATGGGCAGGGTAGGTTTGTTGATGATGCCGGACCCGGCAATCTCGCCCGGCATCCTGATGTGATCGTTGTGGACCCGCCCCGCAAGGGATGTGACGAGGCCTGCCTCTCCACCATCCTGCAGATGCAGCCGGATCGTATAATATATGTAAGCTGTGATCCTGCCACCCTGGCCCGTGACTTAAAGTTCCTCTGCGCAGACGGCTATGAGCTAAAATCCGTCACCCCCATAGACCAGTTCTGCCACAGCGTGCATGTGGAGACGGTATGCGCTTTGTCCAAACTTTCCAATGCAAAGGAGCATATTGAGGTCACGGTAGATATGGATGAGTTGGATCTGACCAGCGCGGATGCTAAGGCGACTTATAAGGAAATTCAAGACTGGGTGCAGGAGAAGTACGGATTTCATGTGACGAATCTGAATATTGCTCAGGTGAAACAGAAGCATGGGATCATCGAGCGGGATAATTATAATAAGCCGAAGTCGCCGGACAGTAAACAGCCGAGATGTCCGGAAGAAAAGGTTAAGGCGATAGAGGATGCCATGAGGCATTTTCAGATGATATAAGAGGAATATTTTCGAATATAGTGGAAAGCACGGTTGTGGAGGAAAAATGAGTTCGTCTATAAGAGAAATGGATAATCGATGATAAAACTGATCTTGCACTAAACCTGATAACCCAAAGGTTTTCGGATATGGATGATTATGAGTTAAAGAAAGGGGGCGAATCCACTTCGCCCCTATGCAATATGTTTTCCGTTTAAAAAAATGATGTCTCTACGCAGATGTTCGATTATCGGTTTATCAGTTCTTCTGCCATCTTAAACAGATCATCGGAAGATACATCATCGTTGGTGAAAACAAGATAGCGTATACCATCTTTTGTGAAGGAGGCACCACTGAAGAAATATGTTTCATTTTCGCCACCATAGCTTACGAAAAAGTGATCATCATTCTCCTTGCGTTCTTGTACTGAAGCTTCAAGAGGCTCGTCTTCATCAGGTAGAATAAGATACTCGTCGTAATTGAAGTTAACAGTAATACCATCTATTGTACGGGTTTCGGTAGGTGTACGATTCTCATCATCTGATAAGTTGTATGACAAGGTAAGATTAACGATATCGCCATCCTCATTTTTGTATACGGCTCGGAGATCATCCCATTTGCCAAGAGTATTTCCGGCATCATCCTTTCCGGCAACGTATACAGTATTTCCACCGTCAAAAGAATAGCCGCCCATGGAATCAGGGAAATCCGGCATCTTTACTTCGGCATTTTCCTGACGGTCTGATGTGGCAGAATTCATTTCCGTTACAGAAGAATAGTCGTAGTTTGCGTTGGATGAAGCTGTGTACATAATGATCTTTGATGCGGCGAATACAGTTCCACCGGTGACTAAAAGACAGGTTGCAGCAACAGCTGCGGCTTTTGGGAATGTCCATTTATTCATGTTGATTCTCCTTTGTTCGCTATGTGTTTGTATGATTTTTTCTGTGATACGCTTCTTATCTTCCGGGGAAAAGCGGAGCGCATCCATGGTTTTCTTGAATTCATCTTCAAAGGTCTTTCGCATAGTGAGATCCTCCTTATGTTGCGATATTGGGTTGTGTTTCGCTCCGACTTTCCAGAACAGATTTCAGTTTCTTTCTGCCACGGGCAAGGTATGCGGAAACCGTATTTTCCGGTTTTCTGAGGATAGAAGCAATCTCTTTTACCTGGTATCCCTCGTAATAATGTAGATAGATGCTGATTCGGTAATTCTTTGGCAGTTCCATGACCAATGGGAGGAGGTCTGATTCCGGCTCTTTTGGTGCAGCAGGAATGTCATAATCTTCATCCAGTACAGCTACCCGTTTCCAAAAGCTTGTCCGCAGATGGTCTTTGCAGGCATTTATTGTTGTACGGATAATCCATGCTTTCTCGGCGGATGGGTCAGCGAACTGATAATCCTTTGCTAAAAGCTTCATGAATACATCCTGACAGATATCCTCGGCATCCTGTGTCTGCTTCAGATACATATAGCTGATCCTTAAGATCGTGTCTGCATATTTGTTTACCAAGTAATCTGCGTTGTCTCTGTTCATATAAGGCATTGACTTTACCCCGTTTCTTTTGAAGGCCTTCACTTATAAAACGAATATCGGCATGGAAATCTGACACTTTTATTAAATATTTCTTGACAAGTTGGGTTTATAGCTATAAACTAAATGTGAGTTTATAGGAATAAACCAAGGAGGAAACGATAGATGAAGAGCATTGAATTGGCGGCGATACAGGAGCGTTTTGCGGATATCGTCTGGGCGAATGAACCGATATCTTCGGGAGATCTGGTGAAGGTATGTGAGAAAGAACTGAGTTGGAAGAAGCCAACCACATATACGGTTCTCAGGAAGCTATGTGAGAAAGGTCTGCTTCAGAATGTGGAAGGTATCGTTTCTTCCCGTATCAGTAAAGAAGAGTTTTACTCGGCTAAGAGTGAGCAGATCATAGAGGATTCGTATGAAGGATCGCTTCCGACATTTATTGCGGCATTCACCTCACACAAGAAACTGTCAAAAAAAGAGGTTGATGAGATCCAGAAGATGATAGATGCCTTTAAGAAGGAGGGGTAAGAGCCGTGAGTGCTTTATTCTTAAAAATCATGAATCTTTCCATAAACGCATCCTGGTTGATCCTTGCGGTGATCGTCGCCAGACTTCTGCTTAAAAAAGCTCCCAGATGGATATCGTGCCTTCTTTGGGGACTGGTAGCCTTACGGCTTCTCTGCCCCGTTTCTTTGGAGAGTGCATTAAGCCTCATGCCAAGCGGTAAAGTAATCCCAAGTAATATTGTGACGATGCAGGATCCGCATATTGACTCTGGAGTTAGAGTCATTGATAACGTTGTAAACCCGATGATCGAAAAGACATTTACACCGAATACAGCTTCAAGTGCGAACCCGATGCAGGGCAAAAGAAAGGTTGTAATATTCGGAGCAAGTGTCATATGGCTGACCGGTATGGCAGCGATGCTTTTGTATGCGCTTATCAGTTACATTTTCTTAAGAAGAAAAGTGTGGGCTTCCGTTGCCGCAAATGGCAGGGTTAGGGAATGCGATGAGGTGGATTCTCCATTTATCCTTGGAATATTCAGACCGGAGATCTATGTTCCGTCAGGGATAAGTGAAGACACCCTTGAACTTGTGATAGCGCATGAAGAGGCGCATCTGAAAAGACATGATCACTGGTGGAAACCTTTTGGTTTTGTATTGCTTGCGATATATTGGTTCAATCCTTTGTGCTGGGTGGCGTATATTCTGCTTTGCCGGGATATAGAAGCTGCCTGTGATGAAAAGGTTATAAAGGATAAGGACAGGGAATATATGGCGGCGTATTCGCAGGCACTGCTCGATTGCAGCGTTAATCGCAGGATCATCGCTGCATGCCCGTTGGCATTTGGTGAAACGGGAGTAAAAGAGCGGGTCAGGGGAGTGCTGAATTATAAGAAACCGGCTTTTTGGGTGATCATTGTAGCCGTTATTGCCTGTATCGTTGTGGCAGCATGTTTTATGACTAACCCTGCGAAAAGAATAACGTTGCCGGACGATCCGGTTGTTTTTTCTATCCATGACAATCCGGATGGATATATTGAATGTCATTGGGAAGAGAAGGGGCTTGTGTATGTTCCGTATATGCCTCTTGATCCGGGACTGGCAGGCGATTGTATAGGATATGATGAGCTTGAGGGGGAATTTGAAAGCTATGTATGCAAGGTGGAGGGCTTATCGGAAACGGAATGGATATGCGATGTCTCTTCTGAAACAGTGAATGGTCATACGGCCGGCATGATCATGAGAGAGATCAATGTAAAGAAGGTGCCGGAGGGTTGGGAGTCAGAATATAAATGGAATATTCCTTATACGGATTATGTGGGTGATGCACCTACAGTCACTGAAATAGCAAGTCGTCTCCCATATCCTGAGGAATATCAATATGATCATATTGAGATACAGTCCGTTGAAGAGCCATATGGATTGACGGTATTTCTAAAAGGAAAACCTTCTATTGATGTCACGCAGTTTCAAACGGCGGCGAACAAGGCATTTGAATCAATTGGAAATCTCGGAAGCATAACCTTTTCTGTAGTTGATTCAGAAGAGTTGGTTACTTTCCTGGCAGCTGAAGATATCATTACAGAAAATATCAATACGGATGAATTGATAGATGAAAGCGAGAAAGTTTCTGCTCATTATTACTTTCCGGAGGCGGATAATCAAATAGGCTTATCTATGAGTACAGATAAATTGACGCCAACCGGATGTACTCTTGTGTTTCTGCAAAAGGATGGGAATGTGACAGGGCAGCTTCAAACCGGAAAGTGGTTTGAAATACAGGTAAAAAATGCGAACGGAGAATGGATAGATAATTCGACCAAAGATATCGAAATAAGCTGGGAAGATATCGCATATGATATCAATAAGGATGGAATAACGGAGCTTCCCCTTGAATGGGAATCTATATATGGATACTTATCGGACGGTCACTACCGTATTGTCAAGAAGGTAATGGACTATCGTAGTCCCGGGGATTATGACGAGTATGATGTGTATGCTGAATTCGATATCGGAAACGGGATAGCATCAGCTGAAAGCGTTACGGATTGGATGGATATCACACTTCCCAGTGGATACAGCATCAGCAGTTTTGACGATACCATAGGTTATATGGGAGGCTCCCTTATTCTTCCAAGGTCATATCATGCAGAGGATTCCGAATATGGTCCGTTGGAATGGCAGTATTCCGGGCTTATCAGCAGACTTCCGGCAGATAGTGGAATGGCAACTGTAACATTCGACAATGGGATACCGGATCCCTCAAGTATGCCTCGCGATAATCATACGGATGCTGAATATTTGAAAACAATCGGGCTTGAACGTTCAAACACACAATGGTCTGCGGTTATGCTTAAGGAGAATCATGATCTTTATACGGCTTCGCAGTTGTCAGAGATGAAAGACGAGGGCATTGATCTTACGGGAAAGGAACTCACCAGTGACTATTGGAGATTCTGGTTTGTGAAGGAGGGAGAGGACACATATTATCTCCTCACACTTTCAGCAAAGGAATTTACGCAGGGAGAGGCGGAAGAAATAGCAAGAACGGTAAGTATTAAGTAATTCAAGCTTTTTTATAAAAAGGATTAGCAAAAGCAAAAAGCCGGAAAGGGTATAAAGTTATCACAAGCTAATGACGATAATAAGATTAAGATAACTGTAACTATATCTTTTTGTGCTTATCAGGGAGGATAGCACAAATCAATAACTACAAGGAGGTAGGAAACATGGCAGGAATGTATGGAGTGTCTGCATATCAGCAGACAAACAGATCCTGGGAAACAAATCATACGGGGGTGAATCGCGCCGCTTCATCTTCTTCCGGGACGGATCAGGCGAATCAGACAAAGGAGAGCAGTGCCGCTAAAGTGGAAACAAAAGGCTGGTCTCCAATCGACACAAGCAGTTCCCTTGTACCCAGAAAAACAGAATATGGTAATACGATCGGTAATGTGCAGTTATCAGAAAAAGCTGCAGATTATCTTGATAAGCTGAAATCCAAGTTCCACAACATGGAATTTATCACGGTCAGCAAGGATATGAAGGCGCAGGTTCAGCAGAATGCGGCTGCATATGGCAACGCCAACAAGATGGTTGTGCTGATCGATGATGAAAAGCTGGAGAGGATGGCAACGGATGAGTCCTATCGCAAGAAGTATGAGGGGATCATCGCCATGTCTCAGAGTAAGATGGATGCTGCAAAGAACAGCCTTGCGAGTACGGGGGCAAGCGTAAAGAACTTTGGAATGTCTGTGGATTCCAATGGTAAAGAGAGCTTCTTTGCAACTGTTGAGAAATCCGGAGATCTTCAGAAGAAGCGCATAGAGAAGAAAGCGGCCGAGAAGAAAGAACAGAAGATTAAGGATAAAAAGAAGGCTGAGAAGAAAGCGCAGGAAGAGCGCATTCAGAAGGCAAGAGAAAAGAAAGCGGAAAAAGCGGATACGGATGATAAGGATAATAATGAAATTGAATCCGTAGATGATAAAGAGTATGTTACTTTTGAGGCAGATTCGATGGATGAACTTCTTTCCAAAGTTCGTACCTACACCTATAATAGTGCATCCTCAAGAGTAATGACCGATTCTGAGAAGATGCTTGGAACACAGGTAGATTATAAGGGATAGGGAGGTGACGGATATGTCGATCAATCTTTATGGTAATGTAAACGGAACCTATCAGCCGCCTAGTATAGATGTATTTGCTCTGGCTAAAGCGCAGAATAATAAGCCCGTCCTGTTTAAGGATACGGAAGCAGGAAAGAATATGCCTGCCGTCAAGGTAAATATTTCCGCTGAAGGGATGAGGGCTTTGCATGGAACGAAGCTCCCGGGCAGTATTGACATTAAAGCTGAGCAGGAGAGAATGCGGTATGCATCGGAACATCAACCGGTGGAAAGCTTCAGAAGTCGGCTGGCAAGAGAATTTCAGCATGGAACGGAGAATCTTCGGGCTGAAAAACCTTATGGTAAGGTGACTATAGAGGAAAAAGAAGATATTTTGATGAACAGCTTCCGCAATATCACTGATGAAATAGTAGCAGGTCATGATAACGGAACCAGAGTCCGGTTCATTGAAGATCAAAATTCCGAAGATGGCTATCGTAAGCTGTCAAAAGATGAAGAACTGGATATCCTTCAGCAGGAATTTGAGGAATTCACCGAATCCCGGTTTGGGAAGAAACAGCAGGAAGCTGTTGAAATGGTGAATAAACAGATGGAAGAACTTCAAAAAGTTCTTGAGAAAAGCGGAAAGAGCAGTATCAGACAGAGAGCATACCAAACGGAGAAGATACCGGATGACTTTTTGGAAAAGATACTGGAACGGGCAAGGATGCATATTGCGGGACTAAAATAGTATTTTATGTAACATATCAGGTATGGAATGCGGGAGGGCACAGAGCCTTCCCGCTTTGCATTTCACAACAAAAAAACTGCGGTTCACGTATCGGTGATCATTAGTGCGTCTGAAATAACCGATAATATAAATATAGTATGCCCAAAGGAAGGATGTTATATGAAGCTGGCAATCTGTGATGATGATAAGAAAATACGGGAATTGATCGAGGAGTCTGTCCGGGAAGTATCTAAAGATATGGAGATCGAAGTGTTTGCTGATGCAAGGGGTATCCTGGCTCCCGTATTCGAGGCAGATATACTTTTTCTGGATATACAGATGCCGGGGATTGACGGAATGAATGCCGCAAGGATGATACGTGCGGATGGAAAGAAGACGGTCATTGTATTCGTTACGGCACTTGAGGAAGAGGTGTTCAAGGCTTTTGAGGTCGGGGCATTTAACTATATCGTAAAGCCTTTTGGAAAGAAACGGATTACGGAAGTAATAAAACGTGCGATTGAGCAGGCTGATGAAGTCCGTTATATTGAAAAAGCTCTCACGGAGAAAGAGGATGAAAAACATTCCGCCCATGTCATAACCGTAAGATCAGGTGGCTCAAACAGAAAGGTGATACTGTCGGAAATAGTGTATGCTGAAATCTTTGACAGACGGATAATTCTTCATATGAAGGATCGCGATAATGTTGACTATAACGGGAGAATATCGGAACTGGAAAGCATTTCCGGTCAGGATTTTTTCCGGGTTCACAGGGCGTATTTGATTAATCTGGCTTATGTGAAATCCTATGATTCCAAGTCCGTCCGGGTGGGTGATGCAGAAATCCCTGTTGCCCGGGGAAAATATCAGGATCTTATAAAAGCTTATCTTTCCTATTACACACGGAGGGAAGGCCTATGATGGAATATCTGGTTAATAATTTTCAGTCATATGCGGAAGCGTATATCCGTGTTCTTATTGAACTGTATATGCTGCTGAATGTGGCTCTTCTTATATATTGGCTCAGGCCGTTTATCTGCAACAAAAGATCCGTTTATGTCTCTGCGGCAGTGTACTATGCGCTGTGGCTGGTCTGTAACTATGCAGGAACAAGCAAGGATATGGACAGGATCCTGACTATCGGTTTTTTAGTTCTGGCAATTCTTATTGCCTGGCTCTTAGATAACAGAAGAAATCCGGTGCAGAAGGTCTTTCTGTTTTTTGTTTTTCGTCTGATAAGCTGGCTGTCCATAGAACTGTTTACTGAAATAGGCTTCTGGGAGAGGGATCTTGTTTTTAAATTCGATTGGTATCAGCATAGTGTAGAGGCTACTGTCATTGAATTCTTCGTATGGAATCCTATTCAGTACGGACTTGCATTAATGCTCTTATATGCAGTCATAAGGATTCTCCATAAGACATACCGGTATAAGCGTGATGAACTGACATGGCAGGAGTTGATCCTGCTGCTTGCGCCGGCGGCAAGCCTGCTTTTGGTAAAACCGATCATGTCATCCTATTTTTTTCTATGGATGGATGGAATAGAAAACGGAAGCATCAAAGAGAACATCCCGGCAAACCCATATAGGGCTCTTTTTTGCCTGGTGGCTTATGTGCCGATCATTGCAGTGATCGTGCTTTACCAAAAACTGAAGGAAAAGCAGGAAGAGGAGTATGTGAAGGACTCTGCCAGAAAACAGGTCGGTGATATGGTCGGACATGTGGAGCACATCGAGGAAATATACGAAAGGATGAGGGGGATCCGCCATGACTTTGGAAATCATCTGACGGTCATAGAAAGACTTGCAGAAGACGGAAAAACCAAGGAACTGTCCGATTATATCAGGGAACTTGGGGAGAATATCGAGAGCCTGCAGCCCATGATAAAAACAGGAAATGCAGTTACGGATGTAGTGTTGTCGGAGACGGCTGAAAAGTGTGAGAAAGAAGGGATCACTTTCGAAAGCGCATTTGCATATCCGGAGGGTCTGGATATTAATCCGTTTGATATCAGTGTGGTGTTAACAAACGCTCTGCAAAATGCCATAGAAGCGTCTTCATCAGTGTCAGATCCTCAGATCAGGATAAAATCGGTTCAAAAGGAGCGGGTATTTATCATAAATGTCAGAAACATTATTCAGGGAAGAGTATATATCACAGAAGACGGACTGCCGGAAACATCTAAGCATGAATCGGGTCACGGATATGGGCTTAAAAATATAAGAAATATCGCTGCGAAATATAAGGGTGATATAGAGATCAGGCAGGAAGAGAAGGATGGAAAGCTGTATTTCATTCTCAACATAATGCTGATGGGTGCTTAAGTGCGGTTTACAACATAATAGATGCGGTTCGCGTAAAGGCACTTGATTCAGTGAAAAAACTTACGATAATCACAGTAGATACCTGTTTGGAGAGGAGGTGAAAGGGATGATCAGGTTTAACAGTTTTAATTATGGCAGTCTGTTTGGGTACGGATCGGGCAGTGCTCTTTATAGCAATCTTTCACAGCTTTCAAGTGTGAGATCCGGATCATACGCTAAGGCACACAAATCCTATTATGGAAGGAATAATCAGACTGCTTCCACACAGAAGAACTCAGCTGTCAATAAGTATAATTACAGTACCTACACACAGCAGAGTGGTCTGTCAAATGTTTCTAAGGAGAGCACCGATTTATCTGCGGCAGCAAAGAAACTGACAGATACAGGCAATGAGGGTCTTTTTGCCAGTGAGGAAAAATATGATGCGGATGCAGCATATAAGGCAGCCAGTGATTTCGTGACAAATTATAATGAAACACTGGATGCGGTAAACAAGACCACGAATGCGGCTGTGAGCAGTGCGGCAGGAAGCATGACCAGGATGACCGGAGTAATGACCAAAAGCCTCAGCGGAATAGGCATTTCTGTAGGAAAAGATGGCAGAATGTCCATAAACGAGGAAGAGTTCAAGAATGCCGGTTTTGACAAAGTGAAGTCAATGCTTGGTACGAACGGATCTTTTGCAAGAATCATAGGATCTTCTGCGCAAAGACTCAGCTCAGCTGCGGAACAGCAGAGCCGTCAGATGTCATTGGGAAGTACCGGACTTTACGGCAGGTATGGATCCTATTTTGGGAATTACGGCTTCGGTGGCTCTCGTTTTGATGGTTGGTTCTAAGCGATTTCTCAAAGTTGGAATAGTATCAGATAAGGCGTTCCGTGTATAATCGGAGCGCCTTTTTGCCGTTCACAGCAAAATAAGTGCGGTTCACACAAACATGGTTCATTGTGGCGTTCCGGTAACCGATACCCACTATATAAGGTATATAAGGAATTCTGGCACGGAGGTCGGTGGAAAAGAGGTGCTTATGAATGGAATCGCAGGAGTCTCTTTTCAGGAAGTTCCCGGAGGATTGAAGGTTCATGTAAGGAAAAGTCAGACAAAATCCTCGGCAGGCAAACTGAAAAAACGCTTACCTTACAATTTTAAGCAGATGTCAAAGCAGATCATGCAGGCGAAGACATCTGATGCTGCGCGTCCGCTGGTGGCAAAAGCACAGGCAAAGCTTTCATGGCTATATAAGAAGCTTCGTAGTGGTGAATATGGTGACAGTGAGATAGCTGCCGCTATCATACATGCCGCAGCTATGGAAAGGATCGCAAAGCGTAAGGTAAGGCATCTGGAAGAAGAGGAAGCCGCTGAAAATGAAAGCAGTGTGATGGGGGTTCCTGGTGAGGAAGAGGAGATATACGGAAAAGATGAATTAAAGGCTGGTCTTAAAGATAGTGAGGAGATCTCCGAGGAAATGATGAAACAGATGATGGAGGAGATAGAGGAACTTGAAGAAGAGCAGGCGGAGGATGTGATGTCAGAATTGCAGGATATGATATCCTGTGCAAGCGGAGATATGACAGAGGAAGAAATAGAAGAGCTGAAACGAAAACACCGGAATGATGAGGAACGTCAGATCACACGTGCAGATCTTAAATATCTGAAAGCACTTTTTGATAGATTGGAGCAGGAGAAAAAACAGGTATTCTCTGGAAATATGGGACAGTCATCGGGTTCATCGGAATCATTTTCCTGTGTCGTTGACTGTATTCCGGATATAAAGAAGATATCCAGGAGAGAGTAAAGAAACAGATGGAAGCAGCCCAGAAGGCGGCATTGGAGGCAGATTCTGAAATGAGAAGTGTGGCTGCACAGGAAGCCGCTTTATCGGTGGCAGCCAGTGGATTTGATGCTGGAGATGATTCTGAGGGAGAAGAGGCTGCAGAAACGATGGGAGAAGATCCGGGTATCGACCATGAGAAAAACTGGACTAAGAAACTTACGACGGATGATCAGACGGTATTACGCACGGCTAAGGCGGCACAAGCTATGGAGAGCATGGCGTTGAACCGGATGGAGGAAATGGCATCCAATGGAATATCGACGTATGATTCGTATGTTGGCATGGCGGAAAGTATTTGAGAGACAGAAGGGTCAAGGGTTATGCATAGGCATATTTGAGTGGAGACCAGCTATGAAGATTTTTGATATTTTTTGTAAACTGAAGGAAAAGGATCTACCGGTTGCTAAGATTGAGGAGATTGTAATTGCAAATCTTGTGCAGGGGATAAATGACTCGGAATTTGATGTTAAATTAGATGAGCCTGCTGATCTTTCAGAAAATGACCGAATGTGCAGAGATGAACTGTTTTCTGAAAACAAGAAAGTTGTTTACATCATGAGAGATAGTGAACTGATTGCGGTTGTTGGATATAAGGATAGTTGAGGAAATGACAGCGGAGGCAGAGTTATGACATTAAATCTTCAAAGGATTAATAATATAGATCAGATCAACGGAAATCCCGAAGCTAAACCATCTGAGAAAAAGAGTCTGGCACAGGTTAAAGCTGAATTTGTAAAAGGGGTCATGGACAAGATGCATGGTGATGATTTTGATTCTGAAGAGGAGCGCCAGGCATTTGAGAATAAGATCCAGCAGAAGATAAAGAATGGAGCCAAGTTATCCGCGAAGGAAATGGCTTATATCCGCAGAACCAATCCGTATATCTATCAACAGGTTGTCAGGGTTCAGCAGCGCAGAGAGGCTTTGAAAGAGCAATTAAGGCACTGCCGAACAAAAGAAGAGGCACAGCAGGTTATGAGCAATGCCTTGACATCCATCAATGACAAGGATCCTGCGAGAGATGCGATGATTTCCGCCGTACAGAACGTAAGTCAGCAGTTCAGAGAGTCAGAGGCATATCAGAAGCTACCGGATACGGAAGAAGATTTAAAAAAGACCAAGAAATCTGATAGTCCGATGGAGGATCCCTTTAAGGCAGATGCAGAGAAAGATGATGATAGTATGGTGTCATACAGCTTCGGATCTGGAGGATATCAAGAGGCAGTAACAAGCACAACGCCTAACGAAACAGTATTTCAAGCCGGAGCATGACTAATTATATGTCATAGAGAACAGAGGATTGGATGATTATCCAGTCCTCAAATTCTTTCGGGGAGGACTGCCCGTTCTTGACAGCGGTTTTCCTTTTTAGTGCCTCAGTTTTGAAAGAGTCGAAGGCGGCTTTCATTTTTGAGAGCTGTTCCGAGGAAGTGTCTTCGGATTTCTCTGCCCGATGGATGATGTTACGCCAACGCTGGCACTCATTTTTATATGTCCGGTCATAACTGTTTTCGACTGCCCGGGCATCGAATTCACGCTTCTTAATCTTACCCTGTTCTTTACGGCATTTCTCGCTACACAGTTCATATTTCAGACTTTCAGCCAGGAAATATTTTCCGCAGACTTTACATTTTCGGATATTCAGTCCGGCGGATAGCAGACGGCTGTGATAAAAATTGATCACAGGCAGGATGGAATCATGTGCAATGACACATTCTGGTTCCGGGGTGCCGGTGGGATACCACAGGTCAATTTTGATCGCTTTTTTTGAAAGGCTGCTGTCTTCACAGAACTTCTTCGGAGTTTTTATCTTCTCATCCGTCCAGTCCATCAGTCCGTCCTTTATTTCTGACATCTCCATATTGAAGATATCTGCGGCACGGTTCCGGTCTCTTA
>ERZ842401.6057-NODE-6057-length-13095-cov-12.163113_pt1 | contig 13095 bp, 13 predicted proteins | sample MGYA00521270_ERZ842401 | MGnify/ENA primary metagenome ERZ842401 (study PRJEB31892, sample SAMEA3878208) | bioreactor metagenome | biome: Moose rumen | place: Sweden | collected 2011-10 | study: EMG produced TPA metagenomics assembly of the PRJEB12797 data set... | reverse complement strand
AGCCCGACTTGGACGATGCCTATACCATGACCCTTGCAGATTTGGAGATGCGTATGTCAACGGGACTTTTTTCCGGGATGCTCGGTGACGGCAAGAAAAGTGCGTGGTCTGGCTGGAAGGTACGTGTGACCTATACCTGTAAGAGCAAGTACGGCTGTAAGTATAAGGCACAGCGCTGGTACTTCTTGGATAAGGACTGCCAGACTGTTATCCGCAGTTTTGATTTGCCTATTGTGAGTATCGGGAAGAAAGACACGGCAGCAAAGCCGAAGCCCGACGGAAAGAAAACGGTAAAGGGTGGACCCAGTAGGATTATTCTTTAAAGATCAAGTAGTCAAAAGATAAAAACACAGAACGCTATGAAAAACACAATCAACAAGTATTTCGAGGTAAAAGTAAAAATGCAGAAGACCCAGGGGGACGGCACTCAGAAGAAGGTTTCAGAACAATACGTCGTAGAAGCTGCCACCTTTGGCGAGGCAGAGCGTCGAATCACCGAATGCCTGAAGCCCTATATCGAGGGTGAGTTCAATGTCACCGACATCAAGATTGCTGGCTACGTCCAGATTGTTGGTGACGATGATAACGCAGACAAGTACTTTAAGGCCAAGGTGACGTTTGTGACTTTGGATGAGACCACTGGTAAGGAGAAAAAGACTTCTGAGTTGTATCTGGTGCAGTCAGAAACGCTGGAGTCTGCAGAATCTGACATAAAGAACTATCTGAATGATGGCAATACCACCATCAGCAGCATTTCAGAGACCGCCATCCTTGATGTTTTCACATTGGACTAACGAGACGATGAAAGTAGTATTAGCAGAAAAGCCCAGTGTTGCCCAGAGCATAGCCCGTATCGTAGGAGCCACCCATAAAAAGGATGGCTTCTACGAGGGTAATGACTGGCAGGTGACCTACGCCTTTGGTCATCTGATACAGTTGGCCATGCCCGAGAACTACGGTTATAATAGCTGGTCGAAAGGTAATCTCCCCATGCTGCCCAAGGAGTTCATTATGATTCCACGGCAGAAGAAAGAGGGAAAGACCTACAAGAACGATCCTGGAGTGATGAAGCAGCTCAGAATCATCAAGCACCTTTTTGAGGATGCTGATGAGATTATCGGAGCCACCGATAGTGCAAGGGAAGGAGAGGCTATCCTCCGTTATATCGTGGACTATCTCGACATCAAGAAACCCATCATGCGACTGTGGATCAATAGTCTAACTGATGCCGCCATCAAAGACGGACTGAGCCACCTGCAGCCAGACAGCAACTATGACAATTTGTTTCTGGCTGCCAAGGCACGAAGCGAAGCTGACTGGCTCGTAGGTATGAATGCTACACAGGCCTGCAGTATCACGGGAAAGTCGCTCTATTCTATTGGCAGGGTGCAGACGCCAACATTGGTGATGATTGTGGAGCGATACCTCCAGAACAAAGAGTTTAAGTCTGTTCCTTTCTGGCAGGTAGCCTTGAACACTACAGACAGCGTAAAACTGATGAGTGCTGGTAAGTGGGATGAGAAAGCAGAGACAGAACGAGCCTATAACACGGTGAGCAAAGCCCGTAGCGGTAAGGTCATCAAGGCAGAGAAGAAACAGAAGACAGAGCTTCCTCCGTTGCTGTTCAGTCTGACAGACCTGCAAAAGGCCGCTAACTCCAAGTATGGCTATTCAGCAGATAAGACCCTGAACATCGCTCAGAGCCTCTATGAGAAGCAGCTCATTTCCTATCCTCGAACAGGCTCTTCATACATTCCTGATGATGTGTATGATACGATACCAGGACTGCTGCAGAACCCGGTCTTTGACAAGTTCAGAGAGATAGTAAAATCCATCGGGAAACCATCAAAACGTAGTGTCGATGCCAGCAAGATAGAAGACCATCATGCTCTTCTTGTAACAGGCGTGAATCCCAATACCAAGGACATCAAGGCTGATGAGCAGGTTATCTATGACATGATACTAGGCAGAATGGTAGAAGCCTTTTCAAAACCTTGCGAAAAGCTGGTATCAGCCTATACCGTCGATGCAGGAGGCTATCTCTTCACGGTATCGAGCACCATTATCCTTGAAAAAGGCTGGCGTGCCGTCTATGGTACTGATGAAAAGGATCGTCCTACTGTTCCTGTTTGGCGACAGGGCGAGACTGTTTGCTTTACAGGTGCAGAGCTGCAGCAAGGACAGACCAAGCCCAAACCATTGCATACGGAAGGCACATTGTTGGCCGCTATGGAAACCTGTGGTAAGGACATCGATGACGAAGCACAGCGTGAAGCCATCAAGGACAGTGGCATCGGTACACCAGCAACCAGAGCGGGTATCATCGAAACCCTTGTAGCCCGTAACTATGTTGTCAGGGAAAAGAAATCGCTTGTTCCAACAGCAAAAGGTCTGGAAATCTACAAGATCGTCAAGGACATGGATATTGCCAATGCCAGCCTGACGGGTCAATGGGAGGCTAGGCTGGCGGCTATCGAGCGAGGTCAGATGAATGTGAACCAGTTCAACAGTGACATCGTGGAATATACCAAGCATGTGACCGATGAGTTCTTAAACTCAGACTTGAAGCCCATACTGACAGGCAAACAGACCGAAATAGAATGTCCGCTATGTCAACAAGGCCATATCCGCTTCTTTGATAAGGTGGCCAACTGTTCCAATGAAGGCTGTAACTTCCATATCTTCCGTAACATCCTTGGAAAGAAACTGACCAACAGTGAGCTGACCGACCTGATTATCAAAGGCCAGACCCGTGAACTGTCAGGCTTCAAGTGTAAGGACGGACAGACTTTCAGGGCAAAGCTCAGACGAGACGATAAGGGAGGCATTTCCTTTGTGTTCAAACAGAAAAAGTAGCATAAAGTATTATCAATAGGATGACTGAGATATTGACAGGCAAAGAGGCCCAGAAGGTGCTGGGCGAGATATTGGAGAGTGAGCGGAAGAGCAGAAGTCTGAATTTCCCTGCTCATACGGGTGCACGAGGGTACTTCTATGAAAAGCCCAAGTTCGTGGCCTTCGACAACAGCAGCAATGACTGTTGGGTAGAGGAGTTCAGAACAAAACTCGGTGCAGAGAAATGGTGCAAGGGATATTTGAGTACGGACCAAGTGAATGATCTGGAGGACGGCATTATGCGTGACCGTCAACGTTCCAATGAGTACCGCAATCAGTGTAGGGATATAGCCATACAGTTGAATGGACGCGCCAGTGGTGGCGATTCTGACGGAGTGGCCTATTTCTTGGACAAGCCTTTTATCATCACTTTTACAGCGGATGAGATGAGCGAGGGTTGGGATAGGATGCGTTTTTCGGAAGAGGAAACAGTGCTTGGTTTCTATTTCAGCGACAACCGTACGGTGCCAGCCGACTTTGTGATACTACAGCGTGGCAATCGCATTGATGGGGAACAGATGCCGCATTTTGGCCTGAGCCTCTATCGCCAGATAGCTGATGTGATGAAGGAGTTTGCAGAAAAGCCAGAGAAAGCGAGAAGTCACTCCATCAGGGTTATGGATAATGACAGCAGCCGCGACTTTAGCCTGGCTGCGGTCAATAAGGCAGTCAATCCTTCTGCATTGAAAGATACGCCCCATTTCGAGACCTTTCTTCATGCGTTGGAGTACAGCCGTAGGCAGCTGCTGACGAAAGCTGGAGTCAGATGCCAGGAACTGGATTGCCCGAAAGGGTATGTGTCGAACATCATCCTGAATAAACAGAGCTTTCCCCTTCATTACAAGGAAGGACTCCCGGCAGAGCGGTTCTATCCTCCCTACGTGAAGTTCGATGATAACGGAGAGTTTACGATAGACATGGAATTCCATGACGGATTCGCATATGACCTGAACCCTCAAGGATTAGGTTTTTATGACCGTGTTGGTCTTTATTACCCCACGTTGGAAGAGGTACAGGCTGACCCTGAGAAGCTGTGGGCGGTACAAAAATACACGGGACGTACAGAGGTGACACCTTTTGACGTGGCCCTGAAATACGGTCAGGCCTCACGGATGCGCTGTCCGGACTACCGCTACGAGGCTGCAAAGCAAGCAGTAGTGGAGCGGGCTACCAGTCCGTCTGCAAGAAAGTTTACGCCAGAGCAGCGTAAGGCCATCGAACTGGCAGCTGACTGCGGAGGTTATTATGACCGTCCGAAGGGGCGTGATTTCTTCTATGATGCGCTGTTCTGCAATGCAGAGCCGAAGATGGGCAATATTCCCAGGGTGCGCAAGGCCGATGTGAAGGCAGAACTGCGGGAGCTGGCAAGAGGTGAAGTGAGAAATACAAGAATACCTCGCAAGACCTGTCATCGTTAGAGAAAACCAAAGTATATCATAATATCAACCCAACATAGTATAGTTATGTGTAATATGAAACAGACAAAATCAACAAAAGTAACAAACGTATTCAATGAACTTCACAGTATGGAGTTCGGTAAGGTAAGAGTAGTAAGCAACGAGAAGACAGGCGATGGTTATGTCAGTGCCGATGACCTGTGCCGCATCCTGGAATTGTCAGAGAAGGACGTGTTCCCAAAGATTTCCAACCATCTCTATACAGTCATTATAGGAGATGCCGGTGACAAGCAGCAGAAGATGCCCTTCGTCGATGAGAGTGGACTCTATATGATGTTCCTGCTGAGTAAGAGGGAGGATGCTATCCGTTTTCAGGACTGGCTGCATAAAGAGTTCCTGCAGGCCCTCTATGAACAGAGAAAGGCTCTTGTCGGGCTGAAGAAGGATGACAGACTGGTGGCCGAGTCAAACCTGCAGCTTCAGGCTTTGCGCTATATGGCTACTGCCAAGAACGTAGAGAAGTCCGGGCATTTCAGAGTTGGGAAAGATATTCCCGATCTGACGATGGCCCATCTGAGAGGCTGGTGGTATAACCCTAACGATAAGTCAACGTTCATGCTCCAGTTCAACTGCAAGACCAACTGCTATATCTATGAGAATCTCAGGATGAACGTCTATCTGACAAAACAGGAGGATGGCAACACGGAAGCCTGTGATATGCGTATCAGGTTCCTTGATCTCGATGATGACAATCTTGAAATGATGTCCTATGACACATGGCTGCCAGAATATGCAGTATCAGACAATACGATTCTCGACTATCTTCTGGAGGAGATTACCCTTGATGACGATTACCTGGAACCAGAGAATGTTGACGTTTTGGTGATTCTGAACGGCACGATGTCATTCCATCGATCACGACGTTTGGAGAATAATAAAAATGACCAGCAGCTGATTGAGTTCTTGTAGAAGGACAAGACGATAATAAAAAAGGCAGAGAGTCGATGGTGATTCTCTGCCTTCAATTCTTTCATGATTTCTTGTTTATTTCTCTACTTTTCATTCCTTAATTTTTCTGAGGATATGCCTTAAGAAGAATGTTGAGGAGGTGTTTGTTTAGATAGTAAGACACGCCTGTAGGGCTTACCAGAGTTTGATAATTTTGCAGCAAGTCGCGGAATGACTCAAAGAATGTTTGCTCTTCTTTAAAACTAATCTCATTAAGTCGCTTCTGTACGTATACAATAAACATACGACGGTCTGCATTCTTACAACGTTTATAGGCTTCGAAGACTTCGTTTATATCAACCAAATGCAATTCTGGCTGCAATATGTCGAAAGCATTGTTCCAATTTGTATAGCCGCTCAGCATATTCAATATTCTCATTCTAACCTCTTCGCCCTGTTCTTTCTTTTGAAGTTGGTCATTAAATAATCTGGCTCTATTAACGATTGCCTTATAATTAGCTGTTTCATTAGCTGCACCTGCCATGGTGTGATCCCAGAAACGTATAAACTTAGTCTCTGGTTCCTTTGCTGTCATTGCGGCTAACGTTAGATTATAAAGTTCTTGTTCCGAGATACTGTTCCACATGCTTGTAGTGATGAAAGTCTGAAGATAATGGAAGATAATTGGATATGAGAAATAATCATATTCATGATTACGAATACCTTGTAAGGTTTTGTCAGCAAGATTTCTCAGTTCTGCGTCTTCCAATACCAAAAACTGATTCATCTGTTCAAGCAACTGCTGGGTTTTGCTGCCCATTTGTTTGCGTATCAGAGAAAGGCTGTTTTGTATCTCTGTTTCCAGTTGGAATTCATTCAATTCACCCGTCTTTATGTATTCCATGATAGCTTGGCTTGCCCCAAGAGTCGATGGATTATTACCACCATAATAGCGATTCCTGACTTCATCAAGATAAGAAATCTCCTCTTCTTCGTCTTCCTCCTCTTTGTTCTGATTGTTCTGTAGCACTTTATTTATTCCTTCCCAATCAATGTCGTATTCTCGCTCTTCATTGAGTGATGTCAATGAATCAAAATCATCGGGCGATACCCCTCTTTTGTACTCGATGGAGTAAAGCATCGTTAAGAACAAGTAATGTCCTAACAACCATGTACGTTCATCTTTACTGCAAGGAATGTTCAATAGTGGCTGATATATTAGGTCGAATACATCAAGGTTGAATTTCAATGTCCGAATGTTGCTACATCCTGCTTCGTCGTAGGTTCTGCTAATCCTCTCTGACTGTTTTATAATATAGTCGCAAGAGTGTTTGCAGATGTCTTTGGATATGGTAGTCAGTACAGTTTTAATGTCTGTCTTGTATTCACAGGTGAAGCGAATAACTTTCTCCTTGTATTTCTTATATTGAATCTCTTCGTTAATCTCATCTGCGCTGAATAGTTCATCTTCGTTGCATAAAACAATTATTTTGAGACGTTCAGCCTCAATAAGACTATTGATATAGCCTAAAGTGTCTTGAATTAGTTGTGGGTTTAGACGCTCTAAATCATCGAAACAAAAGACCGTATTCCTCAAAACAGTCAAATCGCAAGCTATTGCATATATCTCTGCAAGTTCTTCTTCTTCGATATCCGCATACTTCTTTGCAACCTTGCGTGTCAGTCCACTAATGATTCTCCCAAAGATGTTTTTCTTGTTTCTTACGAAAGGAAATAGTCTACTATCTACTTTATCTGTTACGCATGCTTCAAGCATACGTTGGCGTATCTGGTTGACATCAGTAAGTCCAAACAGGCTGACTCTGGCTGAAGAGTATTTCTTTTCATTTCCAGCCTCCTGGCCAGGAATCTTTATTTTCTCTATGGCTTGCTTAAGTGTGTGGTTCCAGCAAAAAGTTTTTCCACTTCCCCATACTCCAGTTACCATAATGGCATAATCAGTATTCTCAGCCGTTATATAGTCAGTAACTATCTTCTTAATATCCATTGCTTAAACTGTCTTCATTTAGAAGGAATTCGTAAATATTCATATAAGTAATGCCATCATCATCAAGATACCGGCTTATCATATCTTCTGTAACGACAAACTTCTTGAAGCTGTCGTTTATATTCTTCAGACTACGGACTTCCTGCTCACGTTTCTCTTTATTAGGCAGGCGCAGCGCTGATTGTATATAATATCGCTGACTTCCCTGATTGCAGACAAAGTCAACCTCTAACTGCTTCCTCACACTTACCCCATTGGCATCCTTTTCGTTCTTTATTACAACTCCGACATCAACACTCATTCCGCGCAGCCGAAGCTCATTGTAAATCAGATTCTCCAAAAGGTGAGTCTCCTCATATTGACGGAAATTCAGTCTGGCATTACGCAGACCTAAGTCTGAAAAATAGTATTTTGCTGGTGTGTCAATATACTTTCGTCCCTTGATGTCATAGCGAACAGACTTCTCAATGAGGAATACGTCCTGTAGAATATCTAGATAAGACTTGATGGTTGTATGTGATATGTCGCTATGCTTCACAGTCTGGAATGTATTCTCCAGTTTGGTAGGATTGGTAAGTCCGCCAATAGAAGAAGCCACGATGTCTATCAGTTCTTCCAAGTCATCATCATTCTTAATCTTGTACCGTTCCTTGATGTCTGTCAGATAGGTCTTCTTGAAGAGTCCTTTCAAGTATTCAACCTTTTTCTCCGGTGTAGAAAATGTAACGACTTTGGGGAGGCCTCCATAGAGCATATATTCTTCCAGGGCCTTCTCCCGATTGCCCTGAAACACGGACATAAATTCGCGGAATGACAAAGGAGCTATTTTTATCTCATCTCCACGTCCTCTAAACTCCGTAATCACATCCTTAGACAGAAACTTCGAGTTGCTTCCGGTTACATAGACATCAGCATTATCAATCTTCAGATAGCTGTTCAGCACATCTTCAAACTCGTCCACGTGCTGCACTTCATCAAGTAAGATGTAATACATCTGCTTGTCAGTCATGTGACTGTCTATATAGTTAAGTAAGGCATCGGGATTACGAAGTGCTTTGTTACGGCGATCTTCCAGGTCAACTTTAATGATGTGGTCTTCTGCTATGCCCTCTTCTTTCAAATGCTGACAGAAGAGATTGAAGAGCAGATATGATTTTCCGCAACGTCGAACTCCGGTCACTACTTTTATCATCCCATTGTGCTTGCTGTCAATGAGTTTATTCAGATGCAGGTCTCTTTTAATTTCCATTTCTATTTACTTTTTTTGCGTAAATACGCATTTTCCGTTTGCAAATATACAATAATCTTATGTAAGTTCCAAGAGTTCTATTTACTTTTTTTGCGTAAATACGCATTTTTTGTTTGTAGAAAGAGCTGGATTACCTCAAATGTCAGTTTTGAGTGACGAATTTCAGAATGAAAATCCCGCATTAATTAGTTGTCTTTTTTTGCTGTTCTATATATAGAGTGGCTTTCCAACACACTTTTTTAATTCAAAAAACTACTATTTATGAGAACTGCACCCGTCTTGACGATGTGGTATAGATTGAGTGCGAGACAGATTGGTAAGGCTATGATGCCGATGGCCAAAGATATGGCCAGTTTAATGGCCATGAATAGTAGCATAGTCAGGCAACCGCCGATGCAGATCATGTTGTTCATGAAGCCAGAGAGTACGGACAGCCCGCAGAAAAGAGCTGCCATCACATAACCGTCAAAGATGCGTCCGTCCGGCACGTTGTCGAATACCAGGTTAAACTTATACCCGACAGCAAAGAGTACAGCATAAATTATCAGCCGCATAAAGGCCTCACGGAAAGCCCTTGCCTCGTTATAGTTGCTGAATACTAGGGAAAGCAAATTCCCCATTCTCTTGAAAACCGTCATGTTTGTTGTCATCATAGTCGTACATTTTGAAATTGATAAATCTGAACTGAACCTTATCCCTTTAGTGGAGTCTCTATCTCCATCAGGGTGCAGCCAGGACACATTAGCGTGCCTCACATGAACAGGGCATGTAATGTGTCTGGCCTGTCACCCGATGGAAGAAACACTACTGTCAAAGAATACCGCCCTTGTCCTTTTGCATCCGCTGGATCTGCTCCTTGTTGCGCTCAATGAAAGTCCTGCATACCGCATTGAGAATGTTGCCGAAGTTGAACTGTCGGCAGTTGATGCGGATAATGTCCAAGGCCCGCTTGATGTCCGGGTTCAGAACTACGGTAATCCTGTTCTCGTCGGGATTGTCGTTGTAGAACTCCGCATATCTGACCATCATATCCCACTCACCAGCACCAGCTTCGAGAACTGGCTCATTTGTTACTTTGCCTCTGCGTGATCTTGTAACTTTGGGCTTTTGAGGAGTCGCTTCTACCTGTGCAACCTCAGACTCAGAGCTTTCTTCTTGAGTCACGTTCTGAATCACTTCCTCACTCTCTGCATCAGGAACGGTGTTCTCTGCTTCCGTAATCACCTTCTCCTCAACAGCTGGAGCAATGGGATCATTCTGAGCATCCATGAAAGAGCCCAGCGTGTCCAGACTGAGGATGTCAGGCTGCTTGATTAACTTGTTTGCCATACTTATTCCAGTTTTTGAAGTTCGTTATAGATCATGTCAAAGGCAGGTGCCACGCACTCAGCCTGAATCTTCGTGTTCCCGAAGGAGTTGTAGCGGGCTATGTCAGCTCGGTCTGCTACCATCGGTGTGACGATGCCACCAGCTTGTGCCAGTGCCTCGTCCGTCTTCTTCCATGTCTGAAGCTCCGTAGCCGTGCCACGCGTACGGATGACGAGATTTGGCACGAATATCAGTTTCGGCTTCTGCCGTCCTTTGAGGTAGGTAATCCAGATGCGCCCAACGAGATTGAGAAACTTCTGTGTTGCACTCAGACAGTTGAACTCATACTGATACGGACAAATGATGACATCGCTGAATCCCAGCAAAGGCACCATGCCCTCCAGATAGATGTTGCCAGGAGAATCAAAGAGATAGATGCCGTTGGCGTTCTTTACTGACTTCAGCAGCTGTGCCGACTGCTGCAGACTGTCAATCTCAATCTGCTTCACCTCGTAAGGTGGCTTTTCCGTCTGGAGACTCTGACTGTCGAACTTCCGCTTATCCACGATGGAGTGCTGACGGTCGCAGTCCAGAACGCAGACATCAGACACCTTCTTTTCAGACAGATAGTTGGCGAAGAGCGTACATAGTGTGGTCTTGCCTACGCCACCTTTTTCATTCGCCCATGTAATAGTAATGTTCTTTTTCATTGCTCTATGATTTTAAAATGTTACTTTCTTGATAATAATTCCCAGTTAAGACCTGCGGATCATTGCTCTCTCATCATCCACCTCACCGTAGCTGTTGCGGTTGGCATCTGGATTGTAGTTGATGCGGTCGCTGCTACCGATGTCGTTGGCAATCTGACGGACCTTGCCCATGTTCGAGCTATGACGATGTGCAGAGGTTTCAATGTCAGCAGAGCGAGACGCTTTGAGCTTACTCGTATCAATGCCGTTTGCTTCTAAGTCAACGACTTCCCTCTTTGACGGATTCACACAGAAGAACTTGTCTTCGAAGCGATACGTCCAGATACCCTCGTCGTTCAAACGGTCAAAGACACTCTCATGTCCGCTGCTATCCTTCAGATACTCATTGACCGTATCGATAGTAGCCTGAATATTGTTACTATTCTCTGATACATGCAGATGGTCAGCCGAGACATGGAACATTTTCGAGAGCAGACGAACCTGTTGGTCATTGACAGGAGAAAAGCCCTGTACCCAAGCCACCTTGTCATTGTACTTGATCTTCTGAACAAGATAGTCGGCCAGCTCCACCTTCTCACTTCCCATGATGATACAGCCGTGCTTGATATGACAGCCATAGAAACGGTGTAGGTCATCATTGAGGTCGAATGTTGTTGCCAATGGATTCTCCCGTAGTTTGTCCTCGATGAAGAAGTCCACCTTCTGCAGCTTTTCCTCGCGGCTCTGGAACTGGAGCAGATCCTTGATGCCGAGAATGTCACCACCCTTGAATACCGTCTTAGTCGCATTGTCAACCACCATATAGCCATACGGAGTAAACTCTTTGCCCAGGAACTTGATACTGATGCCAAACTTCTTCTTCAGCATCGATTCCAGTTCCTCGCTGCTTGAACTCTGGTCGCGGTACTTCTGGAGGATGGCCCGAAGCTGACGGATACGCTTCTTCTCCGCTTCACCATTTTTTCGACAAAGCTTCTCCACATCCTTCACCTTAATCTTGTCCTGTACCTGGCCACCACGCTTGATACAGATGTCACCATCCTGCACAAATGCCTCGTAGCCAGATGTCTCGAAGATGCCCATGAACTGAGACACCGATTCGAAGTGATAGGACTTGGCCAGTTTCATCATTTCAGAATTCTGGTACTCCTTATCTACGTTCATCACCTCCTCGATAGCCTTTAGTGAACGGATGTTCTCCATACTATCTGGAATCTTCTTTCCGTCCGGACTGATACGGCTTGTCACGATATGAAGATGGTTATTGTCCGTATCGTGGTGAAAGTACATCAATATAGGTTGTCCTTCGTTGTTATAGCCCATCTTATCCAGATACTTCCATGCAATAGAGATCAGTTCGTCCTTGGAATACTCTGAACCCTTACATGAGATAGCCGCATGAAACTGCGTATTACGAGTACGGTCATTCTTAGCTGAGTAGTCCATCAGATAGTTCCTGAGAGACGTGATACCTCGCATTTCAGGCGCATTTTCGAGATACCCAAAGTTGCGGATGGCCACCAGTTCAGCCACACCATGCTCTACCTTCCGCTCGTTGTAGCGGACGGCAGAAAAGGTGCTGCTTGATTTCAGAATCGTTGCAATCATACTGGTTTCTCACTAAAGATACGTGTAAAAATCTTATGTTCCGTAGCTGCAATATCGCTGTTCAGAGTAAGGAGCTGATGCAGAACCGGCTCAACGGAAGAGGTGATTACCTGCATGTTATACTCGCTGTTAGCGGCCAGCAGATTGCAGTAATGCGCCACCTGATTGAGGTTGTTTCCGATGCGGTTCAAGTCAGATTCATGCTTAGATATGAGCGGGTAAAGCAGGTTCATCGACTCGATGCGACGCTTCATAAGCGTGTCATCGTAGTGGGCTACCGCGTCACGTATCATGGCGCTGATGGAGCCATAGTTTGCCGCCTTTGCCTCGAACATATCCCTTTCCGCACCGCTTACTCGGAGCTTGACTATCTGGTCTTTGTTTCCGGAATCTTTCATGGTCACTGAAAAAGTCTGTGAGTTGCGAACAGACTTGTCCTCCCAGCCGAAGGTCTGGCAAGTGGCGTTTTGTGGTAACAAACGCACAACTTGCAATCCCATCAACGATGGAGCCGTCTGTCCTGTTGGACACTCCCCGGAATAAAGGACGGTCAGAGCCGTTGGCGGAGACCTGCCGAAATTGAAGCCGATGGAAATCCATCGCCGAAGTCGTTGCAAAAGTAGTCATTTTCATTTGTCTATGATGTCGTTTTAAAAAGTTTATTCACTTGTGCATTCATGCGGTTGTACCCTTGTACACTTGTGCTTGCACGAAAGTACGACCGTACACATGCATACCCTTGTGCAGTTATAACCTTGTGCCCTTGTGCTTGCACAACTGCACACACTTATGCAGTCATCGTTTCATGCAGTCGTGTCCTTGTACGTTTGTGCAAGCATGATTGCACTGTCTTGTTCGTTTGTGCCCTTGTGCCTGCACAATTGCACACAATGATGCAGTTATGCTTTCGTGCTCTTGTGCTTGCACTCACGCATACATTCGTGCAGTTGTACGTTTGTGCAAAGGTAGCAG
>ERZ842401.6056-NODE-6056-length-13098-cov-4.391321_pt1 | contig 13098 bp, 7 predicted proteins | sample MGYA00521270_ERZ842401 | MGnify/ENA primary metagenome ERZ842401 (study PRJEB31892, sample SAMEA3878208) | bioreactor metagenome | biome: Moose rumen | place: Sweden | collected 2011-10 | study: EMG produced TPA metagenomics assembly of the PRJEB12797 data set... | reverse complement strand
ACCGCATGTCTACCTGTCAGCGTGCCGGAGGCACGCGCTCTCGTCTAATCACTATATCCAAAACTCCAAATATCCAAATATCCAAATATCCAAAACTCCAAAACTCCAAAAATCTAATCACCAATCACTAATCACTAATCTTGGACACGCTCTTTGCCGACATAATCCTGCCGCTCCACCTGCGCACGACGTTCACCTACCGCATCCCGACGGAGTATGCGGGGCGTGTCGAGGCCGGCCAGCGCGTGGTGGTACAGTTCGGCGCAAAAAGGCTTTACTCCGGCATTGTGCGCCGCGTGCACAACGTGGCGCCGCCCTACCAGGTGAAATACATCCTTTCGGTCATCGACGCGCACCCTATTGTCGACGAGCACTCCTTCCGCCTTTGGGAGTGGATGGCCTCCTACTATATGTGCTACATCGGCGACGTGATGGCCGTGGCCCTGCCGTCGGCCCTGCGCCTGGCCAGCGAGTCGATGGTTTCGATCCACCCCGACTTCGACGGCGAGCTGTCGAGCCTCGGCGACAAGGAGCTGCGCATCGTGCAACTTCTCACCGACCACCCCGTGATGAGCGTGGCCGACATCAGCCTGGCCATCTCGGTGCAGAAAATCATGCCTGTAATCAACGGCATGATCGAGCGCAGCATCCTGATTATGGACGAGGACATGAAGCAACGCTTCAAACCTCTGAAAGCCACCTACATATCGCTTGCCCCAAAATACCGCGACCCTGGCGAGGCCAAAAGACTTTTCGACCAGCTGGAGCAAAAGAAGCCCATGGCGCGCCAGCTGGAACTCATGCTGCGCTTCATGCAGCTCTCGGCCTTCGGAGCCAAACCGGTGGCAAAAAAGGAGTTGCTCGCCGCCGACACGTCGCCTGATTGCAAACCAGGCACAACCGACCAGGCGGCCAGGCGCGGCACGTCGCTGCTTTCGTCGCTCAACACGCTGGTCAAAAAAGGGGTGCTCCTGACCGAGGAACGCGAGGTGAGCCGCCTGCGTGCGATGGCCGACCCAACGTCGCCTCTACATTCGCCCGGAGCCATACAGCTCAACGACGAGCAGCAGGCCGCTTTCGACAAACTCAAATCGCAACCGGGCGTCAGCCTGCTCCACGGTGTCACCTCGAGCGGCAAGACCGAGGTCTACATCAAACTGATAGAACAAACCATAGCGGGCGGCAAGCAGGCTTTGTTCCTGCTGCCCGAGATAGCGCTCACGGCGCAGATCATCAACCGCCTGCGCAAGTATTTCGGCGACCGTGTGGGGGTCTACCACTCCCGTTTCACGCCGGCCCAGCGGGCCGAGGTGTGGAGCCGCGCGTTCAGCGCCGACCCCAAGTCGCGCCTCGACTTGCTCCTCGGCGCCCGCAGCGCGCTCTTCCTGCCCTTCCGCGACCTGGGACTTGTCATCGTCGACGAGGAGCACGACGGCTCCTACAAACAGCACGAGCCCGCCCCTCGCTACAACTGCCGCGACAGCGCGGTATACCTTGCGCGGCTGTGGAACGCGCGCACGGTGCTCGGCAGCGCCACCCCGAGCATCGAGTCCTACCACAACGCCAAGACGGGCAAGTACGCCCTGGTCGAGATGAAACACCGCTACGGCGGCCTCGCCCTGCCCGAGGTGCTGTGTGTCGACATGAAGGATGCCTTGCGCCACAAAGAGGTGCAGGGCTACTTCTCCAACTTCCTGGCCAGCCACATCGACGCGGCCCTGCAAAACAACGAGCAGGTCATTCTCTTCCAGAACCGGCGCGGCTACTCGATGCGCATCGAGTGCGACGAGTGCCACTGGGTGCCGCAGTGCCAGCACTGCGACGTGTCGCTGGTCTACCACAAGTCGACCAACTCGCTGCGTTGCCACTATTGCGGCTATGCCATCCCCGTGCCGTCGCAATGCCCGGTGTGCGGCAACCCGAACCTGAAGCAGAAGGGCTACGGCACCGAGCGCATCGAGGACGAGATTGCCCAGCTCTTCCCCACGGCACGCGTGGCACGCCTCGACCTCGACACCACGGCCACCCGCAACCGCCACCTCGAAATCATCACCGACTTCGAGGACCGCAAAACCGACATCCTGGTCGGCACGCAGATGGTCACCAAGGGGCTCGACTTCGACAACGTGAGCGTGGTGGGCATCATCTCGGCCGACAACCTCATCAACTTTCCCGACTTCCGCTCGTTCGAACGCAGTTTCCAGCAGATGATGCAGGTGGCGGGGCGCGCAGGCCGCCACGGCAAGGAGGGCAAGGTCATCATACAGACGTTCAACCCCTGGCACCAGTCCATACGCAACGTGATTGACAACAACTACAGGGGGATGTACGAGTCGCAGATCACCGAGCGGCGCGTGTTCCGCTACCCGCCGTTCAACAAACTGGTCGAAATCACGCTGCGCCACCGCGACCAGGAGCTGCTTGCCGCCGCCGCCAACGACTATGCCGCCTGCCTGCGCGAAAGCCTCGACTCGCGTGTCCTCGGCCCCGAGTACCCCAGCGTGAGCCGCATCCGCAACTACTACATCAAGCGCGTCATTGTGCGTGCCGAGCCAGCCGACAGCCTCGCCGCCGTGAAGCAAATCATACTCGACACCGCCGGCCGCACACTGGCTAAAAAGGAGTTCCACCAGGTGAAGATACACTTCGACGCCGACCCGCAATGACACGCCTGCCTGCCTGCCGGCAGGCAGGCAGGCAGGCAGGCAGGCAGGCAGATCAAGCCCGCGATGAGGGGGATGCGCCAAATCACAATCCCAGGTACTTCTCGAAGAACTCCTTCAACCTCTTGATGACGGATGTTTTGACATAACTGCGGTTGCCGCCGCCGCCAAACCGCGACATTGCCGGCAGTATCCTGTCGATGTCGGTGCCGGTGGTCCTCAGGCTGCCGTCGCGGAACGCATTGCTGATGTACTTCTTGGTCTCCGCCGTCTTCAGCCGTTCTTCTTTGATGATGGTTGCGAGCTCTTCCTCACGCTTCCGTTTCACGTATTCCTCCCAGGCTCCGTTCACATCCTCCTCGCTATTGACGGTCTCGATGAAACTCTCGATGAGTTCCTTCTTGCTGCGTAGGTTCATGCTTGCCCCGACGGCCTTAGAGATGTTCACCAGCAGCTCCTTGTTCTTGCAGTTACTGTCGTGATACTGCTGCACCAGCATCAGGATGTAGTCGATGTTGACCTCCACCTGCCGGATGAGTTCGGTCTCGAAGATGAGGTCGTCGTTGATCACCTCCTTGTCCGCGTTGGCCCGTTTCCGCCACTTGTCCCTCAAATCGAGGTAGTGCGATTGGTAGTCCTGCATCTGCCCGTCGGTGAGCAGTTCCTTGCCCTCGAACTGGTCGAAGGCCTGCAGCACGTTGATGGACTTCAACAGGCTGCCGAACAGCCCGATGAACCGCCGCTCCTCCTGCTCGCCCATGGCCGGCCGCCCGTCGGGGAACTCGCTCTCCAACTGCTGCACCAGCTCTGCATATCCATTACAGTGCTTGCCGCCCGGGGTGTCGTAGCCGTTGTAGTACGAGTTGAAGTCTTTCAGCAGGACGATACTGCTTGCATCCTTGTCGCCGAACAGGGCTATTGCGTCGTCGGTCTCCTGCTGCAGGTTGCGGAAACAGACGATGTTGCCGAAGGTCTTGATGCTGTTGAGTATCCGGTTGGTGCGGCTGTAGCTCTGCAAAAGTCCGTGCTGACGCAGGTTCTTGTCGACAAACAGGGTGTTCAGAGTGGTTGCGTCGAAACCCGTCAGGAACATGTTGACCACTATCAACAAATCCACCTGCCGGTTCTTCATCCTGAGCGAAAGGTCTTTGTAGTAGTTCTGGAACCGCTCATTGCCGGTGTCGTAGTTGGTGCCGAACATCTGGTTGTAGTCCTTGATGGCACCGTCGAGAAAGTCGCGACTCTGCTGGTCGAGGTTGGTGGTGCTCTCGGGGTTCTCTTCCGCCAGTATGCCGTCAGGCTCCTCCTCGTTGGCACCGTAGGAGTAGATAGTCGCCACCTTCAAACGCTGTGCTTCGGGCAGCGCCGCCTGCTGCCGCTTGAACTCGTCGTAGTAGGCCTTCGCCATCGGGATGCTTGCCACGGCAAACATTGCATTGAAGCCGAGCAGTTTCTGCACCATCTTCTCTTCTTTCACCTCTTTGCCACGTCTTGCGCTGGCCACCTCGCTGATGTTCTGCAGGGTCCGGAACGAGTAGTAGGATGTGCGCTTGGTCTTCTGGTCGAAGTGTTCGAGGATGTATCTCACCACTTCCTCCACCCTTTCCGGCGCCATCATCGCCCGCTCCCGGTCTATGGCCGGAATCTGCTTGTCACGGATGTCATCCTTCTGCTTCACGGTGTTCACGTAGTCGATACGGAACGGCAGCACGTTCTCATCGTTGATTGCATCGACGATGGTGTAGGTGTGCAGCTTGTCGCCGAAGGCCTGCTGGGTGGTTTTCAGCTGTATGTTGCCGCCCGTGCTTGCATTCGCTGCAAAGATGGGTGTGCCGGTGAAACCGAAAAGGTGGTATTTCTTGAAGTTACGGGTTATGGCCGTGTGCATCTCGCCGAAGTTGCTGCGATGGCACTCGTCGAAGATGATGACCACGTGCTTCTGGAATATCGCGTGCCCTTTGTTCTTCTGCACGAAGATGGACAGTTTCTGTATGGTGGTGATGATTATACGGTAGTCGTGGTATGCGCCGTTCTTGTCGCGGTTCTCCAACTGCCGCTGCAGCACCGCCGTCGAGGAGTTGCTGTCCGCCGCACCCTCTTCGAAACGGTTGTACTCCTTCATCGTCTGGTAGTCGAGGTCTTTCCTGTCGACCACGAACAACACCTTGTCGATGCAGTCCAGGCGTGATGCCAGCTGTGCCGTCTTGAACGAGGTGAGGGTCTTGCCGCTGCCTGTGGTGTGCCAGATGTATCCGCCGCCCTCCGTCTTGCCATACAGTTTGTAGTTGTTCGCTATCTTGATACGCTCGATGATGCGTTCCGTCGCCGCTATCTGGTAGGGGCGCATCGCCAGCAGCATCCGCTCCTCGGTGAAGACGCAGTAGCGCGTCAGTACGTTCAGCAGGGTGTGCTTCGAGAAGAAGGTCTTGGTGAAGTCGATGAGGTCGAGGATGGGCCGGTTGTTGCTGTCGGCCCAGAACGACGAGAACTCGAACGAGTTGCTGGTCTTCTTCGACCTGTTCCGCCCGCCCTGCTGCTCCTTGATGTGGTTTGCACGGGTGGTGTTGGAATAGTATTTTGTGTTGGTGCCGTTGCTGATGACGAACAGCTGCACATACTCGTACAGCCCGCAGCCAGCCCAGAACGAGTCACGCTGGTAACGGTTTATCTGGTTGAACGCCTCTTTTAGCTGCACGCCTCGCCGTTTCAGCTCGACATGCACCAGCGGGAGACCGTTGACCAGGATGGTAACATCGTAGCGCGTGTCGTGAACGCCGCCGCCCTCCTCGTACTGGTTGATGACCTGCAGGTAGTTGTTGTGGATGTTCTTACGGTCGATGAGGTAGATGTTCTTGCTCTCGCCAGTGTCGGTCTTCAACACCTGAATGAAATCTTCCTGTATCTTGGTGGTCTTTGCCTCGATGCCGTCGTTCTTGTTGGCGAGGTTCTCGCCGAAGAAGCGCTCCCATTCGCCGTCGGTGAAGGTGTAGTGGTTCAGACGCTCCAGCTGCCTGCGCAGGTTCTCCACCAAGTCCTTCTCCTCGTGGATGGGCAGGTACTCGTAGCCCTGCTCGGTCAGGGTCTTGATGAAGTCCTTCTCGAGGGCCGCCTCGCTCTGGTACTGGTCGGGGGCACCGTACCGGGTCTCATACTCGCTGACCACGGTGTATTCCTCGTTCTCGGCTATGATGTTGTAGTTAATCATAATTCTTCATTATGGCAATCTCTAAAAATAAGGATTTGAAAGCGCGTTTCTCCGAAACGCATTTTGTATGTGTTTGATTGTCCCCACACTGCGTGCGGGGTTATTGAGAGCAAGCCTCTTCGAGGCTATTTTTAGAGGTTACCTTATATCATACTCAATATTTCTCTGTCGATTGTCTTTTGGTGCAAGGACACCCTTTTCCACAAGGTCCTTCACGTCGCGTGCGGCTGTGTCGGGCGACACTTCGGCTTGTTTCGCCCAATTCTTTACGGTGAGTTTTCCATCGTAGCCGTCAAGCCAGAGATTGAGTGTCGTTCGTTGTCGTTCGGTAAAAGCTATGTCTATGTGCTGCTGCCAGAATAACGCTTTCCGCAGTACTGTCGAGAGCATCTCTTCAGTGGATGCGATGGCCCTGCCGAGGCAGTCGAGCCACCAGGCTATCCATTCGGTGACATCGCCGTCACCCTTTTGCGTGAGCTCCAAAATCCGGTTGTATTGCCGCTTCTCCTTGTTGATTTGGGACGACATGCTGAAGTAACGCATAGGGCTTCCGTCGGCTTGCGACAGTGCCATATCCGATATGGCCCGTGCCATACGTCCGTTGCCGTCGTCGAAGGGGTGGATGCTTACGAAATGCAAATGAGCCAGGGCGGCACGGATGTAGTCGTGCGGTGTGTCGCCGTTGAACCAGTCCAGGAATTGTGACATCATAGCAGGCACCTGTTCGGGTGCGGGAGCGTGGTAATGGACTTTTTCCTTGCCAATCACGCCCGACACCACATCCATTCCCGCCGTTCGATAGGCGCCCACCGTAACAAGCCGGCGCCCACCACGGCTTGCGGGAAACAGGGCCGAGTGCCAGCCGAAAAGGCGGTCTTCGGTCAGGGGAGGGCGGAAATTTGTGGTGGCATCAATCATCATCTCCACGACGCCATCGACATAATGCGATGGAGTGGCCTCCTGGTGCAGTTCCACACCGAGTTTGCGTGCAACAGACGAGCGCACCTGGGCGGCATCCAAGGAAATCCCTTCAATGGAATAGCTGTCCACCACGCTGTCGGTCATGGCCTCCGTCATGGCGAGCAGTTGGCGGTCATAGCCAATGTCGTGCAGGCGGCCGAAAAGGTGCCCTCCCTGCCGGTTTACGGACAATAGCTTGTCGGCAACAAAAGGTTTGTCCCAGGTAAAAGTCGGCCAATTGGCTGATTCATAGATATATTTTTGCATCTGTGGTTGTTTTTGCGGTTAATAGTCCGCATTTTTTGCGGTTACGAATGAAATGTTGGGAGGAAAGCCGTATCCCCAAAAAGCAGATTCTCCATTAATAAACAGCCATTCTTCAACATACTAAACACGTTTGAACGTTAATAGTTGGTCTCGGTAATACTCGTATTGCTGCTGCCGCGCCTCAATCTCCGCCGGAAGCCCTTGCGACAGGTCGTTGACGAGGGTGTCGAAACGGTCGAGAATATCGACAATTCGTTGTTGCTCTTCAAGGGGTGGGACGGGAATTTCGATTTTATTTAATTCTCCCAAATAGATTCCTCCTTGCGCACTTTTGTTAGTTTTGGTGGTTAATTGCTTTTGTGAAGATGATGTTCGTAGGATATACGACAAATATGAAGACAAAATCTTATAAGTTGGCCTTAAAATACCAACACTTCTCTGAAAAGCAACCTCAAGAGAATCTCTAACAACTGCAGTTCGACCAATACTGCCAACAATAGTTATCAGCACATCACCCTGTAACAGTTTGTAGTTCTTGTAAATGGCATTATAATCTTCAATAGATATTTTCCTACAATCTACAGGTATTTTAATAATTCCATTATTGATATCCTTTGCACTCAATAATGGATAACCATTCTCAACATTTTTATAACTGCCGTGTGTTCCATCTTTTATAAACTCACACACCTCCCCCAGTTTCTTCCATTGCACATCGTCTCTGCCTTCGAAGGATAGCAGCCGGTCGCGGTAGAATTGGTATTGTTGCTGTCTCGCTTGCAGCTCCGCTTGCAGCTCCGCTGCATATACCGCGAAGCGGTCGAGAATTTTTACAATCTCCTCCTGCACCACCAGCGGAGGCACGGGAATTTCAAGATTCATAAAATCCACTTTCGAGACATAATTTCGAGTTACGCCTCTCACAACTTTTCTTACTTGGGTTCTAAAATAATTGGACCGGAATGCGTATTTCAAATACGATGGACTAATTGAACTCTTGTCAAAAAGTCTCAAACCAAACAGGTGGTCATCTAAAAAAATGTTTTCTGGTATGTCACTTTCTATTACGGCTGACAATGCACACTCATCAGGGGTTTCTGATGCACTCGTAAAAAGAATATCACCCTTTTTCAGAACATTTTGGTTTAAGTTTTTAACGGTAGCATTTTTTAATGCCGTGACATCTACGGAAATGTTCTTATAAACATTCATATAGTCAATAAAAAGACAATTTCCACTTTCTGCCCACTTGTTTGATACACCTGTCATCCCAGAGAATTGACTTGCTATTGTGTGCAGTGGAACATACTCGACTCCGTTGGGGCAATATTGCTGTATCAGTTGCGCTATCGCGCCACTTCCTCCTTGCTCGGCAATGCCAGAAACAGGTTTCCGTATTGCGCTCGCTTCGTTCGTCAGTTCGTCTGTCTTGCTCATTTTTTAGTCCTTCTGTTTTGTTGTCTGTTCCATGAGTCTTGTGAGTTCTTCGTGGCTTGGCAGGGCTTTGCGCGGATGCCTCTGGCATCTCGCCGGCGGTTTTATATTTTGCGTTTGATTCCTTCAATCAGGTCGTCCAGCGTCACCACGTCGATGCCCGGTTTCATCGGCCAGCTTTCCTTTACAGGGGCCACTACAAACGTGTGGTCGGGCTGGATGTCCTCCACGGCGCTATAGAACCCTTTTTGCAGCGACGGCGACGTGGAGCATTTACATTCGATGGCAAAAACCCTGCGTCCGAGCTTGACAACGAAATCCACCTCCGCACCTTTCGCCGTCCGGTAAAATGTAATGTCGGCATCGGGATGGCACCCCTTGATATTGCTGGCCACAACCTGCTCCCATACCGACCCCAAAACGATAGAGCCAAAAAGGTCGTCGCGTTGCCGCATTTGCAGCAGTGAGGCGACTATACCGCTGTCGGCAACATACACTTTGGGGGATTTCACGAGCCTACGCCCGAAATTGGACGTGTAGGGCGGCACTACAAACACCATAAAGGTGTCGCACAAGAGGTCTATGTAATTCTTTACGGTGACCGACGAGACCGAGAGAGAGTCGGCGAGCCTCGAATAGTTGGCCAGTTGTCCGTTGTTGTGCGCGAGCATCTGCCACAGGCGACGCATGGTCGACGGCGTGGCGCCCTTCCATTGCAGAAGGTCGCGCTCGAGAAAAGTGCTTACAAAGCTATCCAGCCATTCGGCAGCCACCTTGTGCGTGGACGCCATAATGCCACGTGGGAACCCACCCTTGTAGAGATAGTCCTCCAGCGGATAGCGCCGGCCAAGCTCTTTCCACAAAAAGGGTGTGAGATGCTTGTAAACGATACGCCCCGCCAACGACTCGGAACTCTGGCGAAGCAAGTCGCGCGAGGCCGAGCCCAACAGAAGGAAACGCCCGTTACGCGGCTCTTCGTCGACAAGGCTCCGAATGAGCGGGAAGATTTCAGGACGGCGCTGTATTTCGTCAAGACATACCAACTTGTCCTTATGATAGGTGAGAAACCACTCGGCATCGTCCAATTTCTGCAAGTCGGATGGCTTCTCAAGGTCAAGATATATAGCGTCGGGGAATTGTCTTGCAAGATGTTTCACCATTGTCGACTTGCCGCACTGTCGCGGCCCCAGCAGGGCTACAACAGGGAAATTCGCAATGGCATCGCAGATTTCAGGTTCGATATTCCTAACAATATATTCCATCACTTTTTATATCGTGATTAGTGATTAGTGATTAGACAACTGACACCTTTGAATTAACGGTGCAAATTTAAAATATAATTTTAGATTTACACCGTTGCCATCTCATTTTTTTTAGTGATTAGTGGATTGGATATTTGGATTTAGTGATTCGTGATTAGACAATAGTGATTAGTGATACATTCCCTCATTGCGGGCTTGACCCGCAATCTCACCAATAACCTATAACCATTAACCTATAACCATTACATTCTAAATTCTACATTCAACATTCTAAATTCTTGATTATCTCGTCGATCTGCGCCCGCAACTCGTTCTCGTGGGCCACTATCCGCTCTATCCTTGCGTTCAGCTCGACGATGTCGACCTGCTCGCGGGTGTCCTCCTGCTCAACGTAGGTGGAGACCGACAGGTTGTAGTCGCCCTCGGCTATGGTGTCGTTGCCCACCAGGCGGCACTGGTACTGCACGTCCTTGCGGTCGGAGAAGAGCCCGACGATGTGCCCGATGTTCTCGGGGGTGAGCTTGTTGTTGTTGGTTATCTTAACACACTCCTTGCTTGCATCAATAAACAGGGTGCTGTTGTCCCGTTTCGCCTTCTTCAGCACCATGATGCAGGTGGCTATGGTGGTGCCGAAAAAGAGGTTCTCGGGCAGCTGGATGATGCAGTCCACATAGTTGTTGTCGATGAGATACTGCCGTATCTTCTTCTCCGCCCCGCCACGGTACATCACACCGGGGAAGCAGACGATGGCCGCCGTGCCGCCCGTCGCCAGCCACGCCAGCGAATGCATGATGAAGGCCAGGTCGGCCTTGCTCTTGGGGGCAAGGACACCGGCCGGGGCATATCGGGGGTCGTTGATGAGGGTGATGTCGTCGTCGCCTTTCCACTTGATGCTGTAAGGGGGATTGCTGACGATGACTTCGAAGGGCTCGTCGTCCCAGTGCTGCGGGGCCAGCAGGGTGTCCTCGCACGCTATGTCGAACTTGTCGTAGTCGATGTCGTGCAGGAACATGTTGATACGACACAGGTTGTAGGTGGTGAGGTTGATTTCCTGACCGAAGAAGCCCTGGCGGACGTTCTCCTTGCCGAGTATCTTGGCGGCCTTCAGCAGCAGCGAGCCGCTGCCACACGCCGGGTCGTACACCTTGTTGACCTCGGTCTTGCCGAGTGTGGCCAGGCGTGTGAGCAGCTCGGACACCTCCTGCGGGGTAAAGTATTCACCACCGCTCTTGCCTGCCTTGCTTGCATACATACCCATCAGGTATTCGTATGCATCGCCGAACACATCTATGGTGTTGTCCTGGTAGTTGCCGAGCTGCATCTGCTGTATGCCACGAAGCAGTTTCACCAGTTTCTCGTTGCGCTTCACGACCGTTGCGCCGAGTTTGTTGCTGTTCACGTCGAGGTCTGCAAAAAGCCCCTTGAAGTCATCCTCGCTCGCCGTGCCCTTGGCACTTGCCTCGATGGAGGTGAAAATCTTTTCGAGGGTCTCGTTGAGGTTGTCGTCCTTGTCGCACCGCTGACACACGTTGCAGAACAGCTGGCTGGGCAGGATGAAGAACCCCTTCACGCCGACCATCTCCTCGCGTGCGTCCTCCGCCACGCTGTCGTCGAGGGCGGCATAGTCGAAGCCGCTGTTGCCGCTTTCCCATTCGCCGCGGTTGATGTAGTTGGTGATGTTCTCGCTGATGTAACGGTAGAAAAGTATGCCGAGGATATACGACTTGAAGTCCCAGCCATCCACGCTGCCGCGCATCTCGTCGGCAATAGCCCAGATAGTGCGGTGTAACTCGTTGCGTTCTTGCTCTTTCTTGTTGTCCATTGTTATAACTGTCTTATATTTCACTCAGACCCCATCTCGCAATCCGATAGGTGTCACATATTATGAAAGTTATAACTCAAAAAAGCAATTATTATTGCCCTGTCGGATAAAAAGGGGACTGTACATCCCTGTTCACAGGCTTCGAGGGCATGATACAGGAGGCCGGTTTTTATTGTGTCTCACCCGCGCAGTTGTCGGAATGACAAACTTTTTGCCATATCACATAAAAGTCGTACCTTTGCGATTGATTTCCAGTGTTCTTATTATTAATGCATAGAAGGCATATAGAACCCATCATAACCCATAAAGAAACCACTAATAATACAGCCTAGATATTCTTCAACAGTTCTTCCGTAGTCATCATCATCTTGCTGAAGGCAAACCATTTCCTGCCGAGGTCTTTCAACGAGGCACCGATGTGATAGACCGTGTTGTCGATGCAGAGGAAGCGGTCGTGGTCTTTGTCGAACACTTTAACATTTATCGGGGCATACTGGCTGTTGTGCTTCGTGATGTCCAGTGCCAGCTGCTGAGTGATTGACTTCGTGTATATCGTCGTCGACACCTTCTTCTTGCGCTTGTCGAGCATCTTCAGCACAGTGTCGTCAATATAGTTGTCGAACAGCACAATCCTCTTCTTCGCCGCCCGCACCAAGTCGTTTATGAAACAATACGCATCGAATATCTGCCCGTCGAAGAAGATGCCTTGTGACGGTTGTTGTCCCTCGTCAAGTCTCCGGAACACCTCATCAATACGTTGGTCTGCTATCAATTGATGTCGTTCGATAGAATCCAGTCTTTGGAATATCTGGGCATTTGTCACAAGGAACCTGCGCATTGAAACAAATGCATTCATTATCTTGACACTTACTTCAATAGCGACTGGACTATGCAATACTGATGAGAGTTGAGCAATACCCTGTTCTGTGAACACATAAGGCAAAGATGGATTGTATTTCAAGGACTGAAGGTTATCGCATTTTGCGATAACCTCGTCGCGTTCTTTGGCGGTAAGTTGAAAACGAAACGATTCTGGGAAACGTCCACTATTGCGTTTAACCTGCTCGTTCATACGGCCAGTAGTAACTCCATACAAAAATGCCAAATCACGGTCTATCATTACTTGCACGCCTCTGAAAGTAAAAATCATACTTTCAATATCCCGTACAGGAATAAGGTTGTCGCATTTTGCGATAACCTCTGTTTCCTTTTCTTTTGGTTTCTTGGCCATATCCAATATTTTGATTTATTGTATCTCTCCGGCAGTCTTAAATTATGCGACAGTTCAATTTGCGTACAATAACGTATTGTCCTCAAAGTTATTGTGTGCCCATACAAAGAAGGCCGAGGCTGACCAATAGTGTCCTAAATATATTTCAAAAAAAAGTGAAGGAAGTTGTTTCCACTAAGGCAGAAAACACTTACCTTACCTTAATTTCAAGTTAGAAGTGCAACACAAGGCAAAAAGAAAATGCCGAAAAATAA
>ERZ842401.6055-NODE-6055-length-13101-cov-5.188793_pt1 | contig 13101 bp, 11 predicted proteins | sample MGYA00521270_ERZ842401 | MGnify/ENA primary metagenome ERZ842401 (study PRJEB31892, sample SAMEA3878208) | bioreactor metagenome | biome: Moose rumen | place: Sweden | collected 2011-10 | study: EMG produced TPA metagenomics assembly of the PRJEB12797 data set... | reverse complement strand
AGGCAAGAAATTTTTTAACCCCACAAAGTCTGAAAAGAGGACTCTTGCTTCTTGCATCTAGTTTCTTGCTTCTAGAGGCACAGGTGGGGGAAACACCCCGTCCGGCGAGGACTAATTGGGAATAGTAAACGTAAATTCCGTATATTCGCCCTTAATGCTTTTTACCATTATCCTGCCGCCGTGTATCTCGACTATCGAACGGGCGATATTAAGACCCAGACCGAGACCCTGTGCGTGTATGCCTCTTGATTTATCGGTCTTATAAAATCTGTCGAACACCAGCGGCAGCTCGTCCTCAGCCAGACCCTCGCCGCTGTTTCTTATGGAAACGGAAGTGCCCTCGGCGGACTGCTCGAAGCCGAACTCAATATAGCCGCCCTCATTAACAAATTTTATGGCATTTTCGATCAGATTATACATTACCTGATGTATAAGGTCTATATCCGCATAAAGGGTAACTCTGTCAACGTCCAGCCCCTTTATCTCGATGTGCTTTTCGTCTATCCTGGGCTCAAAGGTCACAAGGGTGTCAACTATCGGCTCCAGCGCCGAGAAGAAGGTCTTGTTGGGTTCAAGCTCCCCTGCCTCTATTTTGGCGAGGTTGAGCATACTTTTTACAAGTCGTGTGAGTCTTGCCACCTCTGAGGATATTATCCTGAGATAATATTTTTCTTTGGACCTTGGTATAGTGCCGTCCAGCAGACCGTCAACGAAGCCGCCTATTGAGGTCATAGGGGTCCTCAGCTCGTGGGAAACGTTGGCTAAAAAGCTGTTTCTCATGGTATCATAGCTTTTAAGGTTGGCAGCCATTTCGTTGAAGGCGGCGCTCAGCTGGTTGAACTCCAACGTAGAATACTCGGGCAGAGTTACCGAGAAATCGCCCTCGCCCAGCTTTTTGGAGATATCTGCTATCTCCTTGATAGGCGCAGAAAGTCTCATCGACATAAAATACACCAGCACCAGCACCACCAGCATAACTGTGACTGTCGATATGAGGAATATCTGCATAATGCTTCCTGTATAGTTATCCTGCACCGATCTTGCCGCATATGACAGTATATAATACCTGGGACCGTTGGCGGTGAAGCGCACGCCCATTATGTGGCAGGTCTCTTCAAAAGCTCCCCCAAGGTCGCTGTAGGTATACCTGCCCTTTTCGTCAAAATCCGTCAGCTGCGAATGCTCCACCTGCTCTACAGGCACGCCTGTTGCGGCGATGACATAGCCGTCCTCGCTGCACAGTATATAATCCGCATTGCTGCCTATGGCATAGGTCTTGAGCTCCTCGCTGACGTCAGCCTTCCACCCGTCGGGGGCTTCAAGCATTTTATCCTGCGTATACAAAGCAAGAGCCTTGGCATCTTTCAGCATAAGGCTCTTTTTCTCGTCTAAATAGTACCTGGAAGAAACAAGCAGTAATACTGTTCCTAAGCATATGAAGCTTACCAGTATTACTGCCGAGGATATCGCAAAGTACCTTGAAAATATACTTTTGCCTTTATTCATTATTTTCCGCTACTTCAAACTTATAACCGACGCCCCATACTGTTTTGAGCGCCCACTTGTCCGAAACGCCCTCAAGCTTCTCACGAAGTCTCTTGACGTGTACGTCAATGGTCCTCGAGTCGCCGTAGTATTCAAAGCCCCATACCTCGTCAAGCAGCTGGTCTCTGGTATATACCCTGTTGGGGTTTGAAGCAAGGTGGAACAGCAGCTCCAGCTCCTTCGGGGGAGTATCCAGCACCACGCCGTTTACTCTCAGCTCATACCTCGTCATATTTACAGAGAGCTTGTCATACTTTACTTCCTTTATCTCGCTCTCGCCCGAGGACTGACCTACTCTTCTGTAGACAGCCTTTATCCTGGCGATAACTTCCTTTGTATCAAAGGGCTTAACGATGTAGTCATCAGCGCCCAGCTCAAGACCGAGCACCTTATCAAAGGTCTCCACCTTTGCGGTTATCATGATTATCGGCACGTTGGATTTCTTTCTGATCTCACGGCACACCTGCCAGCCGTCGATACCGGGCAGCATTATATCAAGCAAAATTATATCAGGCTTGAGTGCGTTGAACTTTACAACTGCCTCCTCGCCGTCATGTGCAAGGATAACACCGTATCCTTCCTTCTCAAGATAAAGCCTTAACAGCTCACAGATATTCTTATCGTCGTCAACGACCAAAACTCTTCCCAGCGACATATTCATCTTCCTTTCATTGACCGAGCCGCGACCTGGACTTCGGTACTCATACTTACCTTATGTCATTTGTGTCAGACATCAGGATTTTTTAAAATAAATTAAAATTTCAATTGATATTTACATTATAACAAATTCACAAACACAAAGTGTGTCTAAATCATTAATTTTATATTAACATTTCAAATAAAATTTACTATATACTGACAATGATTAAAAAATAAGCCATGCAAAATAAATTTTTTATTAATGTTTGTTTTTAGATATTCGTAAGATCATGCAATATCCTTTAAAATCTACCGCCATTTGTGGGCACAAAAACATTGCCTGTGCTCAGGTATTCCTTCCAGATCTTATCAAGCTTCATGGTGGACGATGTGGCGTAAGCGCCTGCCGCCACCACCAGATATCCGCCGAACTGCTGTGTAAGAGCAAAAATAACTACAACATTTATCAGCGAATACACAAGCAATATAATAGCACAGGTACGGCTGTATGTAAGCTGTATGCCAAGCCCCAGACCGATAAGAGCAAAAACATCTATAAACGAATAATAATTGCCCGAGGCAAGAGCCACGATAGTGGTTATGCCTGCGCAGATGTAGGCAATAATGCTGCTCGCCACGATGTTGCCCTTTATATTTTTGAGCATGGGGAGCTGTATGAGCTGGTTTTTGGTCATACCCTGCTGACCGTAGCCCATTTGCTGCCCGAACTGAGCACCCTGCTGATAGGGCTGCTGAGGATATCCCATTTGCTGTCCGTACTGAGCCCCCTGCCGGTAAGGCTGCTGAGGATATCCCGTTTGCTGCCCGTACTGAGCCCCCTGCTGGTAAGGCTGCTGAGAGTATCCCATCTGCTGCCCGTACTGACCGCCCTGCTGGTAAGGCTGCTGAGAGTACCCCATCTGCTGTCCGTACTGACCGCCCTGCTGATAAGGCTGCTGATCGTAGCCCCCCTGCTGTGGGAACTGCCCACCCTGCTGATAGGGCTGCTGCGAGTAATTATTATCCATATGACCCACCTACGTTTTGCCAGAGCAGATAATATCTCCAATAAAAAATAATAGTATGTGCTAATTATACCATATTTCATCTTTTTTTTACAGACGTATACTGCTACAAAATTATTCAAATTTTGGCTCGCAAATTGTGCAAATCTACAAAAATTCTAAAAAACAGAATAAATGACTTGAAATTTATAAAATACGTGGTACAATATATTTAGCACTCAAAGAGGTTGAGTGCTAAAAACAAAGCTGACAATAAAAATTAAATTATAAGGAGGATATCTATAATGACTATCAAACCCTTACAGGACAGAGTTGTGATCAAGATGACCGAGGCTGAGGAGACCACAGCAAGCGGCATCATCCTTGCAGGCTCGGCTAAGGAGAAGCCCCAGGTAGCTGAGGTAGTAGCTATAGGACCGGGCAAGGCTGACGTAGAGATGAACGTTAAGGCAGGCGACAAGGTACTGGTATCAAAGTACAGCGGCACAGACGTTAAAGTAGACGGTCAGGAATACACCATTTTAAAGATGGAGGATATACTGGCAGTAGTTGAATAACAGGGCGAAGCCCTGTTTTATTCCCCCACCTGTAGAACTATCGTGTGGTGGACGAGTTTTCGAATCCTCCCCGGAGGGGAGGGGGTGCTTTCGCGGCAGCTATCACTTTGTGACGCTGCGCGAACCTTGTAAACGAGTTGTTGTGCGTTTTACCGTATAATCGGGTGAAACGGTTTTCTAGCCACTAGCACTCTAACCCCTAGTGACTAGCAACTAGCAGAGTAAACAAATTGGAGGTAATCAATAATGGCAAAACAGATAATTTACGGCGAGGACGCAAGAAAGGCATTGCAGTCGGGTATCGACCAGCTCGCCGATACAGTTAAGATAACACTTGGACCTAAGGGCAGAAACGTGGTGCTGGATAAGAAATTCGGCGCACCCCTTATCACCAACGACGGCGTTACCATCGCCAAGGAGATCGAGCTTGACGACGCCTTTGAGAACATGGGCGCACAGCTGGTCAAGGAAGTAGCTACAAAGACCAACGACGCAGCAGGCGACGGCACCACCACCGCTACTCTGCTGGCACAGGCTCTGGTAAGAGAGGGCATGAAGAACATCGCAGCAGGCGCTAACCCCATGATACTTAAAAAGGGCATGGCTAAGGCTGTTGATACCGCAGTTGATGCGATAGTTGCAAACTCCAAAAAGGTGGAGGGCAGCGCAGATATCGCAAGAGTAGGCGCAGTTTCGTCCGCCGATGACACCATAGGCGAGCTTATCGCAGAGGCTATGGAAAAGGTAACTGCCGACGGCGTTATCACTCTTGAAGAGTCAAAGACTGCCGAGACCTACAGCGAGGTAGTTGAGGGTATGCAGTTCGACAGAGGCTATCTCTCACCCTACATGGTAACAGATACCGATAAGATGGAAGCTGTACTTGATGACGCTCTGGTGCTCATCACCGACAAGAAGATCAGCAATATGCAGGATATACTCCCCCTGCTGGAGCAGATAGTAAAAATGGGCAAAAAGCTGCTCATCATCGCTGAGGACGTTGAGGGCGAGGCACTTTCCTCACTGATACTCAACAAGCTGAGAGGTATCTTCACCTGCGTTGCAGTCAAGGCTCCCGGCTTTGGCGACAGAAGAAAGGAAATGCTCCGGGATATCGCTATCCTCACAGGCGGCGAGGTCATCTCCTCAGAGCTGGGTATGGAGCTGAGCGAGGCGCAGCTTGAACAGCTGGGTACTGCAAGACAGATAGTTGTTCAGAAGGAGAACACCATAATCGTTGACGGCGCAGGCGACAGCGGCGATATCAAGGCAAGGATAGGTCAGATCAAGTCGCAGATCGAGACCACCACATCTGATTTTGACAGAGAGAAGCTGCAGGAAAGACTTGCAAAGCTCTCGGGCGGCGTGGCAGTTATAAAGGTCGGCGCAGCTACAGAGATCGAGATGAAGGAAAAGAAAATGCGTATCGAGGACGCTCTGGCAGCTACAAAGGCAGCTGTTGAGGAGGGTATCGTAGCAGGCGGCGGCACAGCGCTTATCAACGCAATGCCCGCAGTAAAGGAGCTTGTTGACACCCTCGCAGGGGACGAAAAGACAGGCGCACAGATAGTTTACAGAGCACTTGAAGAGCCTGTAAGACAGATAGCAGCCAACGCAGGTCTTGAGGGCAGCGTCATCATCGACACCATAGTTCGCTCGGGCAAGACAGGCTACGGCTTCAACGCATATACCTCTGAGTATGTTGACATGATACCCTCGGGCATTGTTGACCCCACAAAGGTAACACGCTCGGCACTGCAGAACGCAGCTTCGGTAGCAGCAATGGTACTGACCACCGAGAGCCTTGTAGCCGACAAGAAGGACCCTGCCGCAGACGCAGCAATGGCAGCCGCAGCAGCAGGCGCAGCCGGCGGAATGGGCGGAATGTACTGATAGAAGCAAGAGGCAAGAGGCAAGAAGCAAGATGTCGGGGCTGCAGCTTTGTGATATCTGTACTTGCTTTGTAAGATCTTATAAGATAATGTTTACAGGGAGCAGAAAATGCTCCCTGTTTTTGCGTTGTATGGTTTTGCTCAAAACTTTATACCTCAACATCTTGCTTCTTGCCTCTTGCTTCTGAATATCTAATTGTAAAAAAAATATTAAATTTCTGAAAGTATACGTTTACATCAACTTTTAAACGTTTTCTGAAAAAAATAGGGGCTTGAAAAATTTCGTAAATCGTGTATAATAATATTAAGAAGAATTTTATGGTAAGAATATAAAAGCTTCTTTGTAATTTTCTTTGAAGATCAAGAAAAATCGAAAGGTGGATCATTAAATGAAAACAGAGATCATCAACGGCGTTTCACTGCCTAATATCCCCTGGCAGGACAAGCCCGCAGACTGCAAGGACGTTATCTGGAGATACAATGCTAACCCCATTATCCCAAGAAACCTCCTGCCTACATCAAATTCAATCTTCAACAGCGCAGTTGTTCCCTTTGAGGGCAAGTTCGCAGGCGTTTTCCGTGTGGACGACAAGGTCCGCAATATGGAGCTGCACGCAGGCTTCTCCGAGGACGGTATCCACTGGAATATAAATCCCGACAGGATCGTTTTCGAGCAGGCTGACAAGGCTACCGAAGAGGTGAACCAGTGGGGCTACGGCTATGACCCCAGAGTTTGCTGGATAGAGGACCGCTTCTGGGTAACATGGTGCAACGCTTACGGCTGGAAGCCCACCATCGGCGTTGGTTATACCTACGATTTCAAGACCTTCTATCAGTGCGAGAACGCTTTCCTGCCATTTAACAGAAACGGCGTTCTGTTCCCGAGAAAGGTCAATGACAAGTTCCTGATGTTCTCAAGACCCTCCGACTCGGGTCACACACCTTTCGGTGATATGTATATCTCACAGTCTCCCGATATGAAGTATTGGGGCGAGCACAGACACGTTATGGGACCCCTGAAGGCTTGGGAGTCCAAGAAGATCGGCGCAGGTCCTATCCCGATAGAGACATCTGAGGGCTGGCTGTGCTTCTACCACGGCGTTCTCGAGAGCTGCAACGGCTTTGTTTACAGCTTCTCCGCTTGTATCCTCGACAAGGACGAGCCCTGGAAGGTCAAGTACAGATGTGCTGAGTACCTGCTCTCACCCCAGGAGATCTATGAGTGCGTTGGCGACGTTCAGAACGTTACCTTCCCCTGCGCTACACTGGTGGATAAGGACACAGGCAGGATCGCTATCTACTACGGCTGCGCAGATACCTGCGTTAGCATGGCATTCACCACCGTTGATGATGTTATCGACTATGTAAAGAGCCATTCTTCTGTTTGAAATTAAAAAGCTTTACAGACCCCTTGCTTGTTTTGCGGCAGGGGGTCTTTTGTTGAATGTGCTTTGTTTGGGCACGGCATTTCGCTGAGATTTGTGGATAACGCTAAAAATCACAAGGCGATATTGACAAATCTGTGATTACTGTGTATACTCTATATATACAGTTTAGAAAAAGAAAGGAGCGTGCAGCTTATGGCTCAGTCTGACGGTATGGAAAAGGTGCTTGAGGTCAAGGGGCTTTCAAAACAGTATAAAAAGGGTGTGTATGCCTCGGAAAAGGTCAGCTTTGAGGTCAATAAGGGTGAGATATTCGCCCTGATAGGACCAAACGGCGCAGGCAAGACCACCACTATCAGAATGATATCTACCCTGCTGCAAGCCACCGAGGGCGACGCAGTGGTGGCAGGTCACAGCATACTTACCGAGCCCGATAAGGTGAGAAGGTGCATAACCTATCTCCCCGACGAGGCAGGCGCTTATAAAAATATGACAGGCATGGCTTATCTGAAATTTATGGCGGAGCTTTATGCGGACAATAAGCAGCAGGCAGAGGAGTATGTTCAGAGAGGTGCCGAGATATGCGAGCTGGGGGACAGGCTGAAGGATAAGATACAGTCATATTCAAGAGGTATGCAGAGAAAGCTTCTGCTGGCAAGAGCCTTTATGTCAAAGCCTGCGCTGGCTATACTTGACGAACCGACCTCGGGGCTCGATATAATCAACGCCCTTGAAATAAGAAGAATGATCAAAAAGCTGGCAGACGAGGGCATGAGCTTTCTGCTGAGCTCACATAATATGCTGGAGATAGAGTATGTATCGGACAGAGTGGGCATTATCGCCAAGGGACACCTGCTTGAAACAGGCACCCCTGCCCAGCTCACCGAAAAATACAATGCCAAAAACCTTGAAGAGGTGTTTGAGAGGGTGGTGGCTGAACAATGAAATTCAAGACCTTGTTTTTAAAAGAGCTGAGAGAAATGCTGAATGTGCAGACCATCATGATAATGGTGCTGTCTGTGTTCGTGCTTTCAATGGCAGGGCAGATGCTCACCAGCGAGATGGAGGAGTCTGCCGAGACCGCTATGGACGTTACCGTGTGCGACCTGGATAAGACCGACCTGACCGAAGCGGTGCTCACCGTTATGAAGGCTAACCTGGGGGCTAACGGCGGCAAGGTGAAGATAGTAGAGCTTAAATCGGAGGACTATGCCGCAGAGCTGGACAGGCTGAATGTTAAAAGCGTGCTGCTTATCCCGGAGGGCTTTACCGAAAATGTTGAGAATAACGAGCAGGCTCATGTGAGATTTGTTCAGCGCATGACCTCGCTGGCTGCATTCTCAAACCTCACCACAGGCTCTGACGGTGCGCTGCAGTGTATCGACGCTGCGGTGAAAAACGTGGTGTACAGCGCTAAGGTGTCCTCGGGCAAGCTGAGCAATAAAGAGGTGCAGTTTATAAATGAGCCTGTTGTGCTTGACGAAACTACCGTGGTCAACAACAAGTCGCAGGATATTTCCAGCAGCATAGTGCTCTCGCTGTGCTCAGCCCAGAATATGATAGTGCCTATACTCATGTTCGTGCTGATAATCTATTCATCACAGATGATACTCAACGCTGTGAGCTCGGAGAAGATAGACAAGACCCTTGAAACGCTGCTTTCCTCCCCCATATCAAGGCTTTCGGTGATAACCGCAAAAATGCTGGCAGCCGCAGTTGTGGCAGCGCTGCAGGCGGTAGTCTATATGATAGGTATGCACCAGATGATGAACGGCATATACGACCAGGCAGAGAACGCAGAGGACTTCACCAGAGCTATAAACGAGCTGGGGCTCTCAATGGGAGCTGCACAGTATGTTATGGTGGGCGTACAAATGTTTTTGTCCATACTTATCGCCCTCTCTATCTCGCTGATACTGGGCGTGCTGGCAAAGGACGCAAAGTCGGCGCAGACGCTGACAATGCCTATAATGATGATGACTATAATACCCTATATGCTCACCATCTTCCTTGACCTTAAAGACCTTTCGCCTGTGGTGAAGTATCTGGTATATGCAATACCATTCACCCACGCATTCACAGCGTCGGGCAATGCAATGTTCGGCAGCTACGGGGATTATATCGGCGGTGCGGTCTACCAGCTGGTGTTCTTGGTGATATGCCTGACGGTAGCTCTCAGGATATTCATGAGCGACCGCATTTTCACCATGAGCATAGGCGGCGGCAGAAGAAGATCAAAGCAGAGCAGCGATGAATAAATAGTATTTCTTGCTTCCTGCCTCTGAGAGCGAAGCGTTCTTGCTTCTAAATGCACAAATATTGTGCAAACAGGTAACACAATATTTGTAAATAGGTAAAAAAAGTTTCAAAACCCCTTGACAAAAGGGGTTTTTGGCTTTATACTAGAGTTGTAGTATTATGTTAAAAATAATTTAACATAAAATAAAGTGTTATGGAGGTATATAATATGGGTTTTTGTCCTAAGTGCGGCGCCCAGATAGCAGACGGCATGAAGTTCTGCGGAAGCTGCGGCGCAACTATCGAAGAGACCATGCAGCCCGCAGGCTCAGCTGTTCCCGGTAACGGTCAGCAGTTCGGTCAGGGCTATCAGCAGCCCTACCCCAACCAGCAGCAAGGCTTCCAGCAGGGTTATCCCCAGCAGGATTATCAGCAGCAGGGTTATCAGCAGGGCTACCAGGGTGCGGCAGCTGCCCCCAAGCAGCCCAGCGCATTTGGTCTTAAAGTAAAAAGTATCGTTAACAAGGTGAAGGCTAAGCCGATGCTGGCTATCATTCCTGCGGTGCTCCTGGTGGTGCTCATAGTAGCTATCATCATCATCGTGAATGTCACCAAGTATCAGAGGATCGACGCTAAGGACCTTTTCAAGTTCGAGTATGACGGTCTTGACGGCTACGGTACTGTAGAAGCAAGCTTCAATGCTTATGACGACTATGTATATTCCATAAGCTCCGCTAAAAGCAGCCTCAGCTCACTGGCAGGTATGTCAGGTCTGGACGCTGACGATCTTGATGATCTGGAGGACTTTTATGACGAGCTGGCAGAGGAGAGCAGCAAGAGCGGCGAGAAGATCTCCCCCTATTTCTCACTGGACGAGAAAACCCTCCTTGGTGCATGGACAAAGGCAAAGACCAGGGACGAGGCTCTGGAAAAGGTAAATGCTCTGCTTAAAAAGAACAAGAAGGGCAACTACTACATCAAGTGCAAGTTCGATAAGAAAAAGAACCTGAAAAACGGCGACAAGGTAAAGGTCACTGTTGAGTATGACGAGGAGTATCTCAAAGAGTACAAGATCAAGCTGAAGAACACCGAGTTTGAGGTGACAGTAAAGAACCTTGACGACGGTATCGAGTACGACCCCTTCAGCGAGGATAACTTTGAGGTAACATTCTCCGGCGTTGACGGTCAGGGCAGAATGGATTACTACAATAACAGCGATATCTACTATTTCGATATCAGCTATGATAAGTACAGCGATCTTTCAAACGGCGATAAGGTAACATTCACAGCTGAGTATTACTACGGCGACCTCAAGAAGGCAGGAGACGCTTACATCTTCGAGTATGACGATGAATATTACATCATCAAGGACAAGAAGATCACCAAGGAGTATGAGGTAACAGGTCTTACAGAGGTACAGGAGATCGACCCCTTTGAGGGTATCGAGTTCGAGTACAGCCTGGCTTCACCTTTCCTGGAGGTAGACAGAGTAAATACAGATAACCTTGATGAAATGCTGCAGAACTATGTAAGCTACAGCATTGAGGGCGACGCCGATAACCTCAAGGTGGGCGATACCTTCACAGTAAAGGCTTACGATTACTGGGGCGACCTGGCAGACGAGGGCTACAAGCTCAAGGGTGCAGACTCTGACGGTTCTGTTACCAAGGAGTTCACAGTTGAAGATGATGTGCCTAAGTTTGTAACACAGGCTAACGGTACCGATGCATACAATTCGCTGGGCTCAGTTGTTGATGACAAGATCACCGACCTGAGAAAGGATATCGCTGACGGCTATATCTACGGCGTTGATATCGACGGCAAGATCGACTCTATCACAAGCTTTGAGCTCACAGACGTTTATGTGGCATTCACAGACAAGTCAAACTACGACAGCTGGGACGATACAAATATTCTCTACGGTCTTTACAAGGTAGAGGTCACCACCAAGGACAGCGATGACAAGGCAGGCAAGACTGCATTCTACGCTATCATCTACACAGATGACGTTGTTCAGGACGGCGACACCTACAGAGAGAAGAACGGCGGCGATTACTACATCAGAACAGATTATGTAAAGAACATGGAAGCATTCAACAGCTCTTATGTAGATATTGAGGGCTACACAGTTACAAAGTGCCCTAAGGCTGGTGCAGCAGGCGGCTCTGACGTTGAGGAGGAGACCACAACTACCACCACCACAGCAGCTACAGAGGCTGAGACCGAAGAGGCTAAGACCACAACCACCACTGCAGCAGCAGAGGAGGAAGAGGACACTGCCGAGACTACAGCTGAGACCTTAGCAACAAGAGGTGCTCCTACCAAGATAGGAACCACAACAGCCGCAGCTGAAGAAGAGTAAGCGCAGGCGCGGTAATATAGTGTTTTTAAGGCACTTTTGTCAGGGTACTGATGAAAGTGCCTTTTTCTGCTTTGATCAGCTTGCACAGGTAACACAAAGGCACTTCTGTCAAAACCTTGACAAAAGTGCCTTAAAACTTCTTTATCGCTTCTTTGCTGCTTAAAAATTATTTGCAGTAGCAGTCGATGTATCTGTCGATACAGCTCTCGATAGTTGCCCTTGCCTCGTCGGGACCCTTTACATCGTCAATGACAGTATCCTTGTTTTCAAGGGCTTTGTAGACTGTAAAGAAATGCTTCATCTCGTCAAAAACGTGCTTGGGCAGCTCGTTGATATCGGTGTAGACATTGTATGTAGGGTCATTAAAGGGTATGCAGATTATCTTTTCATCGGCTGCACCGTTGTCCATCATCATTATCATGCCGATGGGGTAGCAGTCCACCAGCGACAGTGGGTGCAGTGTCTCGGAGCAGAGCACCAGCACATCAAGGGGGTCGCCGTCCTCGGCAAAGGTGCGGGGTATAAAACCGTAGTTTGCAGGGTAGTGGGTCGATGTGTAAAGTATCCTGTCCATTTTCAGCAGTCCCGTGGTCTTGTCGAGCTCATACTTTACCTTTGAGCCCTTGGGTATCTCCACAACAGCTGTGAACCTGTCCTTGGAGATCGCTTTTGGTGACATATCGTGCCATACATTCATATTCAGTTCTCCTTTCAGCCTAAAAACCAGACTACCCTTACCGCAGCAGGCGGTGAAGGCAGATCAAAGCTATTCACTTTTTGCCATGCCCTCTGAGCTCAGGGCAATGGGGATATCAAAGACGGTCTCGCCCTCAGCTTCAACACTGCTGAGACTGCCCTCGTTATCATCACTTAGCAGCGCCCATACAGAGTCGGGCTTGTCCTTTTGCTTAGCTCCCAGTGAGGTGAGAAGCTTTTTGACCCCGGGGACATTTTTGGTGTAAATGCAAAACTCCTGAAAATCGGTGAAATATATCTCCTCATCAGTTTTGTGAGAGCCAAAGCCGAACCGTGCCAGACCGTCGTTTATGAGCAGTACGCCGTAGCGCTTCATTATAGCCAGTGCGACCTTGGCGGTGCAGTTATCAAGATAATAAACATCATATTCCTCAGAGCCCTCTCTCGGCAGCTCCAGAAAGAAAAACACAGGTTCATCAAGAAGCCTGATAAAGCCCTCGGCACAAGCGCCGATAAGCTCTGCGCTGAGCAGACCGTTCACATTGCTGCCCTCAACACAAAAGCTGCTCTCAAGCCCACGGGTGTTCTCTGCAAAAACCCCCTCACAAAGCCTGAACCCTGCCATTGCCGCACCTCCTTAACAAGAATTATTCTTTGAAGTAAAAAACCGCAGGCGAACAGCCTGCAAGCAAAGCTGTACTCTGTGACTTTATTATAACATGAAGCCGAACGGTCTTGCTTGCAAGGGACCTGAGGCGAAGT
>ERZ842401.6054-NODE-6054-length-13102-cov-3.580210_pt1 | contig 13102 bp, 13 predicted proteins | sample MGYA00521270_ERZ842401 | MGnify/ENA primary metagenome ERZ842401 (study PRJEB31892, sample SAMEA3878208) | bioreactor metagenome | biome: Moose rumen | place: Sweden | collected 2011-10 | study: EMG produced TPA metagenomics assembly of the PRJEB12797 data set... | reverse complement strand
AAAAGCCTAAAAAAACTGCTATTCGCATTGCTCAGCATTATGGCGGTAAACACAGCGGTTGCTCAGAACGAACCGTACTGGCCCAACAACTACGGCGGCGTGATGCTGCAGGGGTTCTCGTGGAACAGTTTTGCCGACACGCGTTGGACCAACCTCACGCAGCTGGCGGCCGACATGGACGGCAAGGCGGTGCGCAGCGTGCGCATCTTCAACGCCTTTGGTGTTGAGCAACGCGCCCCGGTTACCGGTGTCAACATCATCGTCACCGAGTACACCGACGGCACCACCGCCACGGTCAAACTACTCAAATAACTCCGACAACACACATTTAGCATCATAATGGGATTGCGGGATACGCTTTGGTAGCGCGTCCCGCAGTTTTTTTAAGCCATACATTCGCCACATTTTCAGGTTAAAAAATCGTAACATTTGACAGATATAAGCGGTGGTTCGCATTTTTTTTGTACTTTTGCCGATTGAAATGGCGTGAAAAGCGGCCTTTTACCGCCTTTCTTGCCTCGTAAAGTGTATAAAAACGACAAGATGAAGGAGTTTAACGAAGACTACATCAAGCAGTTACACCAGCTCATCGAGAGCGGTGACCACGAGCAGGCGCTTAACGACATTAAGGACCTGCACCCTGCCGACATCGCCGAGCTTATTTCCAATCTGGGCGATGTGGATGAGTCGTTGTTTGTACTCAAACTGCTCGACGACGAGACTGCCGCCGACGTCCTGATTGAACTCGACGAGGACGAGCGTCACGACCTGCTCGAGCACATGTCGAACGAGGCCATCGCACGCAAGCTCGAGCAAATGGACGCCGACGACGCCGTAGACGTAATCCAAGAGCTCGACGAGGAGGACCGTGAGGACATCATCAACCGCATCGACGACGTGGAGCACGCCGGCGACATTGTCGACCTGATGCAATACGGCGAGGACACCGCCGGCGGACACATGTCCACCGAGATGATAGTGGTAAACGAGAACCTCTCGATGCCCGACTGCATAAAGGTGATGCGCCAGCAAGCCGAGGATATGGATGAGATTTTCAACATCTACGTGGTGGACGACGAGAACCGCCTAAAAGGCATCTTCCCGCTCAAAAAAACCATCACCAACCCCTCGGCATCGAAAATCAAGCACGTGATGGAGCCCGACCCCATCGCCGTGCGCACCGACACTCCTATCGACGACGTGGCGCTCGACTTCGAGAAATACGACCTTGTGGAAATGCCGGTGGTCGACTCGATAGGACGCTTGGTAGGTTCTATCACCGTCGACGACATCATGGACGAGGTGCGAGAGCAAAGCGAACGCGACTACCAGTTAGCGTCGGGTATCGCACGCGACATTGAGACCGACGACAGCGTGTTCCTGCAAGTGAAAGCTCGCCTGCCGTGGCTGCTCATAGGCTTGGTGGGAGGACTTCTCAACGCGCGCATACTCAACGGAAGCGGCGCCGAGGACGCCCTGCTCAAAGTGTTGCCGGGATTAGCGGTGTTCATCCCGCTCATTGGCGGCACCGGCGGTAATATCGGCACCCAGTCGAGCGCGATAGTTGTGCAAGGCCTCGCCAATGGCAGCCTCGAGTTGCGGCACACCGGCAAGCACCTGCTCAAAGAGCTCGGCACAGCCATGCTCAACGCCGTAATGATTGCCATGCTGGTGTGTGTCTACAATCTGGTGCTGCCCACCGACCCCGACAACATCAAGATTATCACCATGGCGGTGACAATCTCGCTCTTCTGCGTATGTATCTTCGCATCGCTCTTCGGCACCATAGTGCCGATATTGCTCGAGAAATTCAAAATCGACCCCGCTATCGCCACCGGACCGTTTATCACGGTCACAAACGACATAGTGGGCATGAGTATTTATATGACCGTCAGCACCTGGCTTTACCAGACGTTTAGCAACTTTATGGGCTGACGACAACTACCGACAGTGGAACAGTTGATGCAATACATCTGGCAACATCGCCTCTACAAGAGCGCCGACATGGTTACCAACGACGGCCGTCGCGTCAGAGTGCTCGACCCGGGTCTACTCAACCGCGACGCGGGCCCCGACTTTTTCAACGCCAAGGTGGAGATTGACGGACAGCTGTGGGTGGGCAACGTGGAGATGCACGTGCGGGCAAGCGACTGGCGCCGCCATCACCACGACCGCGACACAGCCTACGACTCGGTGATCCTGCACGTGGTCGACAAGGACGACGCCCCCGTTTACCGCACCGGCGGCGAACGCATTCCACAGCTCGTACTGCAAGTGTCGCCACTGTTCCTCCAACAACTCAACTCGCTCATGAACGCCCCCACCTCGCTCCCCTGCTCCGCTACGCTGAGCCAACTGCCGCTCCTGAAAGTCACCGAGTGGCTCGAACGCATGGCGATGGAACGCCTGCAAAACAAGACCGAGCGCACACTCGAGTTGCTCGACAGCTTTGCCGGCAGCTGGGAGGACGTGTGCTACGTGACTCTCTCCCGCAATCTGGGCTTCGGCGTCAACAACGACGCCTTCGAGCGACTGGCGCGACGCACTCCGCTACGCCTGCTGCGCAAGCACAGCGACTCGCTGCTGCAACTTGAGGCATTCCTGCTCGGACAAGCCGGACTGCTCGACAGCTCACGCGCCACCGGCGACCCTTACGTCGACCGCCTCACTGCCGAGTACGCCTTCCTCGCCAACAAATTCTCGCTGCAACCGCTCGAGCGCGACAACTGGAAGCTGTTCCGCCTCAGGCCGCAAAACTTCCCCTATCGCCGCATAGCCATGCTCGCGCACTTCATTCACGGTGGCTTCAGGCTAATGGAGGACATTCTCGAGGCCGACGACGAGAAGCGACTGCGCGCACTCTTCCAAGTGACGCTGACGGGATTTTGGGCCACTCACTACACGCTCGACGGTAAGCCGGCACGGCCCACGCCGGCGCTGGGCAACGCCTCAATCGACATCGTGCTCATCAACACCGTGGCCACTCTGCTCTACGCCCACGGCAGCGCGACAGCCAACGAGCGGGAATGCGACCGCGCGATAAAGCTGCTCGAGAGCCTGCGGCCGGAGAAGAACCGCATTATAGCTGAATTCGAAACCGCAGGCGTCGCCTGCGACAACGCCTTCACCAGCCAGGCGATGATTGAGCTAAAACGAAACTACTGCGAGGCCCGCAAGTGTATCTACTGCAAATTCGGACACCACTTGCTTAGCCATGCGGCTACCACCAACTGACAATAAAAAAATTACAGTATAAAACTAAAAATTGAACGTAACAGTAACAAAATTATGAAACGTGTTTTTTTAACAGCGATTGCAGCAGCCGTGATGGCTCTCTCAATTAACGCCGAAACGGTGACTCCCATCAACTTCGGCAACTTCGACAAGTGGATTACCCGCACCATCACCGAATCGAAAGTGCTAGGCGGCAACACCAAGACCATCTACGAAATCGGCCCCACACAGAAGATTACCGGCGCCAAGGCCTACACCAACCAGGGCGGCTCGCCCTGGGCCACCAGCAACGTCTACGCCAAAGTGATGGGCGTGGTGAAGGCCAGTGGCTCGGTCACGCCCGAGGCGCGAGACAACGGCAAGTGCGCCAAACTCACCACCGTGATGGAGCACGCCAAGGCCATCGGCATCATCAACATGGACGTGCTCGCCAACGGCACCATCTTTCTGGGCCAAATGATTGAACCCATCACCAGCTCCAGCAACCCCTACAGCAAGATGAATATGGGCATCCCGTTCAAGAAGCGACCCAAGTACTTGCAGTTCGACTATAAGGTGCACGTGCCCGCAGGCAAGAAGGTTTACTCCGACGGCTTAAGCGCAAAGAAGACGCTCAAGGGGCAAGACTACTGCGAGGTGTTCATCATCCTGCAACGCCGATGGGAAGACGCCAATGGCAACATCCACGCCGCTCGCGTAGGCACCGGACGTGAGCGCTACGGCAAGAGCACATCGGGATGGATCAACAAGCACCGCATCGCCGTCCACTACGGCGACATCACCGGCCAGAGCTACTACCACAGCTACATGGGCCTGCTCAAGTGCTACTACGCCAAGAACAGCAAGGGCAAACTCGTGAAGGTAATTGAAGAGAAATGGTACGACGCCAACGCCACTCCCACCCACATCCTGGTGATGGCATCGAGCGGCTGCGGAACTCCCTACACCGGCGTAGAGGGCATGACGCTGTGGGTCGACAATATGGCGTTTGTCTACTAATTCTTCAGCCTCCGGGAAAAAGATTAACATACATAAATCACTGAATTTCAACCGCGAATTTGCAGTTTAAAAATCTTTAGTATGAAGATCGCGATTATAAACGGTCCAAACCTCAACCTCGTGGGGCGGCGAGAGCCGGGCGTGTACGGCTCCCGCCCGCTCGACGAAGCGTTGCGGCAACTGGTAGACCGCTATCCCGCCGTTGAGTTCTCGCTATTCCAAAGCAATTGCGAGGGCGACATCATCGACGAGATCCACCGGGTGGGCTTCGACACCGACGGCATAGTGCTCAACGCGGGGGCCTACACCCACTACTCCTTCGCCATTGCCGACGCGTTGCGAGCCGTAACAGCGCCCGCCATCGAGGTGCACATAAGCAATGTGCACGCTCGCGAGGAGTTCCGGCACCGCTCGGTGATTGCCGCGGCATGCCGTGGTGTGATTGCGGGTTTCGGACTCGACAGCTACCGCCTGGCCGTCGAAGCGCTACTGAACGATAAATTATAAATCAGTAATCACCCAAATCACTCAACCACAGCGCAATACAGCCAAATTCCAATTTTTAATTTTTAATTAATTTGGACTCCTACATCCTCAGCCATATCGACACCGAGCCGCCACACCTCTACGAGCTCGACCGCGACACCCACCTCGAGTTGCTCTACAGCCGTATGTGTTCGGGCCACTTGCAGGGGCGAGTGTTGAAGATGCTTGTGCGCCTGCTTCGGCCGCGACTCGTGCTCGAACTCGGCACCTACTCCACCTATAGCGCGCAGTGTCTGGCCGAGGGCTTGACCGACGACGACGCCGTGGTTCACACCATCGAGATTGAGGATGAGCTGGAGGACTTCATCGCCGACCACCTGCGACGCTCGCCGGTGGGCAACCGTATCGTAACCCATACCGGCGACGCGCTCGAGATTGTGCCGTGCCTGGGGCTCACATTCGACCTCGTCTACATCGACGCCAACAAACGCCGATACTGCGACTACTACGAACTTGCTCTCAGCCACTTGCGACCGGGAGGCGTAATCATTGCCGACAACACGCTGTGGGACGGCAAAGTGGATACCGTCACCGATGGCCACACCGACGCGCAGACGCAAGGTATCATCGACTTCAACAATCGCGTGGCGGCCGACACTCGCGTCGAGAAGGTAATACTTCCTCTGCGCGACGGACTCACAATAATTTATAAGAAATAGATTAAAAATCACCAACCAACTATATATATATTTAATATGGAATCAACACGATTACAAAAGATTTCGCGACTGATACAGAAGGAGTTGAGCGAGATTTTCCGTAGTGACACCGCCAAGATGCACGGCGTGATTGTGAGCGTGAGCAACGTGAGGGTCTCGCCCGACTTGAGCATAGCGCGTGTTCACCTGAGCATCTTCCCGAGCGACAACGCCAAGGAGATGATCGACGGCGTGAACCGCAACGAGAAAACCATTCGCTACGCATTGGCGCAAAAGGTTCGTTACCAGCTGCGCAAAACGCCCACGCTCGTCTTCTACCTAGACGACAGTCTCGACTACATTGACCACATCGACGAACTCCTCAAGAAATAATTAGTATTCCGGAAACAACAAAAACAAGAGACGAACGATAAACTACGAATTAACGACAACGAAAAAAAATAGTTGTTTAAGTTGTTTTGTTTATAACGTCCATTAACACTCTAAGCAATTTTTAATTTTTAATTCAATCGTGCTCCCCCTGCGAATTGCCTGGCGCTACTTGAAGTCTAAGAAGACTCACAACGCGGTGAATATCATCTCGATAGTCGCCACGCTTGGCGTTGTGGTGGCAACAGCGGCGCTTGTGCTTGTGCTGAGCGTGTTCAATGGCTTTCGCGACATGGTGGAGCAACGCCTGTCGCGCCTCGCCCCGCCCATCGCTATCACAGCCGCCACAGGCAAGGTGATTGTCAACGCCGATAGCGTGATGGCTGCAGTAAGCGCTCTCGAGGGCGTGGAGGCGACATTCCCCACCATCGACGACCAGGCGCTCGCCGTTTTTGCCGACTATCAGATGCCGGTGCGAATAAAGGGCGTGCCCGACATTTACCACCGCTACAACGCTCTCGACGACGTAGTGCTCGGCGGCTCGAGCCGTCTCGAGGACGGCGTGGCACGCTACGCCCTGGTTGCGGCCGGGCCGGCAGTACGCTTGCACGTGCAACCGCAGTCGCTGCGCATGCTACGACTCTTTGCGCCCATGAGACAGGGACGCGTCAATCTCGCCAACCCTGTCGACGCCTTTGTCGAGGACTCGCTATTTGTAGGCGCAGTGTTTCAAGTTCAGCAAGCGGTGGTGGACGACGACCTTATAATAGTGCCTATCGACTTCGCACGCAACCTCTTCGACTATCCAAGCGAGGCCTCGGTAATTGAGGTGCATACGCGCCCGGGGGCTAACGTAGACGCTCTGCGCGACAAGATTATAGCAATGCTGGGCGACAGTTACCGCGTCGACGACCGACTCATGCAACAAGCTGAGAGTTTCCGCCTGATTAACATCGAGAAATGGGTAACCTTTCTGCTGCTGGCGTTCATTCTCGTGATAGCCACATTCAACGTGGTGAGCACATTGGCACTGCTCATAGTCGAGAAACGTGAAAGCACAGCCACGCTACGCGCACTCGGCGCTTCAACCTCTCTCACGCGCGCCATCTTCGCCTGCCAGGCGTGGCTCATAACGGGACTGGGGGCCGTCGTGGGTATCATAATCGGCATTCTGCTTGCCCTCGGACAGCAAACCTTCGGTTGGGTGAAACTCGCCGGCGATCCTTCGCGGCTGATTGTCGACGCCTACCCCGTGAAGGTAATCCCCTCCGACATTCTCATTGTGCTCGCTCTCGCCGCGGCCGTGGCTCTCCTCACCTCGGCTATCACAAGTCTTATCGCACGCCGCGCCACCTGAGGCTCATGGTTTTATCTCTTAAATCCGAATCGGTTATCAGGTTTGAGGCAAATCATATTATCACAACAATTTCCCTACATACAATTGCTCAATCGGGAAAACCAAATCCCAGTTTTTACCCCACACAACGTTACCTTTCTCTATCGTAAAGCGTTTAAATTTACGGGGGTCAAGGTATTTATTATATTGTGGATGAGGATGACGGCGAATAAAATCACCCACATCTACAATTTTAACTGTGTTATCATTAAAAGTTAAACCTACAGTTAAATTTCCCGCGTCTTCTGCCTTAATTATATAAAGTCGTCCCATAATCCATCCTCCTACAATCTTTTCTTTATATTAGTACTTCGAACACTCTGCTTCAAAATAAAGAATTTAACCCATTTACTAATAATATTCTTATGGTATTTGTTGATAAACTCCTTAACGATTCGTTTTTCCTTATCAGATAAAGCCTTAATGACAATCTTTTTATTAGTGATTTTCAAGGTTGCAAATATAGTAAGTTTTTTCTGAAACACAAAAAATTCATTGCAAAATCAAAAAAAAATGAATTCCTAATTGCGCTATTCTAATTATTAATCATCGCGGGAAACGGCGGTGTACTGCAAAAAAATCTAAAAAATCATCCGGGGTGAAGAGGTTTTTGCAGGAGATTTTGTAACTTTGCGAGATTTTAAACGTGTGATTATTCTAAGAAACAAATGAAGATATTTAATACAGAAGGAATACGACGCATCGACTCCGCTACTATCGAGCACGAAAACATCAGCCAGCTCGACCTCATGGAGCGTGCCGCCGGTGCGGTCACTTATGAGCTGATTTCGCGATGGCGACCGTCGAAGCGCTTCGTGATTTTTGCCGGACCGGGCAACAACGGGGGCGACGCTTTGGCCGTGGCGAGAATGCTTATCGAGCAGGGCTACAGGCCTGAGGTGTATTTATTTAACATCAAGTCGTCGCATCTCTCGGCTTGCTGTCAGGCCAATCGCGACCGGTTGGTGGCGATGTGCGACCCGGAACTGTTCACCGAGGTAATCGACAATTTCACGCCGCCCGAACTCGGCCGCAACGACGTTGTTGTCGACGGTCTGTTCGGCTCGGGACTGCGCTCTCCGCTCAAGGGCGGATACACGGCGCTGGTGCAGTACATCAACAATAGCAACGCCTACACCGTGGCAATCGACATCCCCAGCGGCTTGTTCGGAGAATGGAACACCGGCTCGGACCACCGCAATATCATCCGCGCCCGGCTCACGCTCGCTTTCCAGTTCAAGCGCCTGTCGTTCTTCTTCAGCGAGAACGCCAAGTTTATAGGCGACTGCAAGGTGCTCGACCTCGACATGAGCGATGAGGCCATCGACGCCACACCGAGCGACTTCTACCTGATTGAACGGGAAGACGTTCGCGACGAGATGCGCCGACGCGACCCCTTCAGCACCAAATACGACAACGGATCGCTTTATCTGGTGGCGGGTAGCTACGGCATGATGGGAGCGGCGCAACTCGCGGCACGCGGCGCCATGCACGCCGGTGTGGGCATCGTGACCGTGCACGCGCCGCGCTGCGGCTACAACATCATGCAGACGGCCGTGCCCGAGGCGCTGTTTGAGGCCGATGTCAACGAACTCTACACCACATCAATCAACAGCGGACGTCATCGCTACAGCGTAATCGCGCTCGGGCCTGGCATGGGCACCGCCGACGAGACCGTCGATGCCGTCGACTCGTTCCTCAAGAACTTCCGCCAGCCGTGTCTGCTCGACGCCGACGCCCTCAACTGCATAGCCGCTCGACCCATCTTGCTCAAGTCGATACCAAAAGGGTCGGTGCTTACGCCACACGCCCGGGAATTCGACCGCCTGTTCAGCAAATGCCAGAGCGATGAGGAGCGACTCAAGCGAGCCATCGACGTGTCGAAGCTCTACGAGGTGACAATAGTGCTCAAGGGGCACTACACCATGACGGTTCGACCCGACGGAAAGGTTTACATCAATAGCAGCGGCAACGCCGGTATGGCGACAGCCGGCAGCGGCGACGTGCTCACCGGTGTAATAGCCGCGCTCATAGCTCAAGGATATGAACCGGACAAGAGCGTTTACATGGGCGTGTTTATTCACGGACACGCCGGCGACATGGCCGCCGCGCGGGTGGGACAACACGGACTCATCGCAAGCGAGATCGCGGCCAGCATTGGGCCGGCAATCAAATCGATTCTCGAGAACCGCAACATCTAACTCACAGCGCATGAAACAATATCTCGACCTGCTGCGAAAAGTGCTCGAACAAGGCACAGTGAAACACGACCGGACGGGTACCGGCACGCGTAGCATTTTCGGACACCAACTGCGATTTAACCTCGCCGACGGTTTTCCGCTTGTCACTACCAAGAAGGTGCACCTCAAGTCGATAATCTACGAGCTGCTGTGGTTCCTGCGCGGCGACACCAACGTGCGATACCTCCAGGAGCATGGCGTAAGAATATGGAATGAATGGGCCGACGAGAACGGCGACCTCGGCCCCGTCTACGGCCACCAATGGCGCAGCTGGCCCGACTACAATGGCGGCACTATCGATCAGATTCAGGATGTGCTGCATCAACTCAAGCACAACCCCGACTCGCGCCGGATGATTGTCAGCGCGTGGAACGTGGCCGACGTGCCGCAGATGAAACTGCCCCCGTGCCACTCGCTGTTCCAATTCTACGTGGCCGACGGACGACTGAGCCTGCAACTCTACCAGCGCAGCGCCGACCTCTTTCTGGGCGTACCGTTCAACATCGCCAGTTACGCGCTGTTGCTGCTCATGTTCGCGCGCGAGGCCGGATTGCAGCCGGGCGACTTCGTGCACACCTTCGGCGACGCCCACATCTATCTCAACCACATCAAGCAGGTAGAGCTGCAACTCACGCGCGAGCCGAGACCGCTACCCACCATGCGTCTCAACCCGAGCGTAAAACGCGTGCTCGACTTCGACTTCGACGACTTCACCCTGGAGGGTTACGACCCCTGGCCCACAATCAAGGGGACAGTCTCAGTATAAATAAGTAATTAGAAATTTCGAGAAACGACAAATGATTTCGGCTATAGTAGCAATCGACGGCAACAATGCCATTGGGCGGCAGGGACAACTCCTGTGCCGGCTACCCGACGACCTGCGGCGATTTAAAGCGCTCACCACGGGTCACGCTATAGTGATGGGGCGCAAAACATTCGAGTCGTTTCCAAAAGGCGCTCTACCGGACCGACAAAACATAGTGGTGACACGAAACGCCCACTATCACGCCCCGGGCATAACCGTGGCGCATACCCTCAACGAGGCTCTCGCCGCCGTCGCCATGCCGGGCGAGGTGTTCATCATTGGCGGTGAGCAAATCTATCGCCAAGCCCTCGACAAGCTCGACCGGCTATATATCACGCTCATCCACCACCGTTTCGCCGATTCAGACGCCTTCTTTCCCGAAATCGATCCTACGCGATGGCACGTGACGGAGCGCGACTGCCACGGCGCCGACGAGCGCCACCCCTACCCTTTCTCCTATATCACTTTAACAGCCGGAGAACAAAACGATAATGATTGAACGACACATAATAATCGACAACGTCGACCCCGTGGTGTTCTACGGGGTCAACAACAGTAATATACACCTGATACGCAACCTCTTCCCAAAGCTGCGAATGGCGGCGCGAGGCTCGGTAATCAAGGTGATTGGCGACGAGGACGAGACAGCCCTTTTTGAACGAAAAATCAAAGAACTGGAGCAATATTGCGCAGAGCGAAACACCCTCACCGAGGAGGTGATTCTCGACATCGTGAAGGGAACTCCGCCACAGCAGTTGCAAATGGACGGCGTAATCATCTACGGCGTCAACGGCAAACCTATCAAGGCGCGCACACCCAACCAACAGCGTCTCGTCAACGCTTTCAGGGAGAACGACCTCACTTTCGCCCTCGGTCCAGCCGGAACCGGTAAGACTTATCTGGCGGTAGCGATGGCGGTTAGGGCTTTGAAAAATAAAGAGATACGAAAAATAATCCTGTCACGGCCAGCGGTCGAGGCAGGCGAGAAACTGGGCTTCCTGCCGGGCGATATGCGCGACAAAATCGACCCCTACCTGCAACCGCTATACGATGCCCTCGAGGATATGATTCCGGGCGCGAAGTTGCGCGAATATATGGATGGCAACGTAATCCAAATCGCACCTCTCGCTTTCATGCGCGGGCGCACGCTCAACGATGCCATTATCGTTCTGGACGAGGCGCAAAACACTACCAACCACCAGATTAAAATGTTCCTCACCCGCCTCGGACTGGGCTCTAAAATGATTATCACGGGCGACGTGACTCAAATCGACCTCCCGCGCTCTACTCAGTCGGGTCTCATCAACGCGCTCAAAATTCTCGACGGAGTGAAAGGCATTGGCAAGGTGGAATTTGAGAAGAAAGATATAGTGCGCCACAAACTGGTGCAACGCATTGTAGAGGCCTACGAGCGACATGATGCGGCTAACGGGGGACACGGCAGTGACAACCCGCCACAAGTGTTCCTAAACGACTGACGAGCCATGCCTGAGGTGGAAAACATAAAGCCTTACGAGCAGCAAGGCAGCAAGCGGGAGCAGGTGGAACAAATGTTCGACGCCATCGCGCCGGCCTACGACTTCATGAACCACGCCATGACGCTCGGCATCGACCGACTGTGGCGACGACGCGCGGTCAACAGGCTGAAAGAAGTGCGGCCGGAATTCATCCTCGACCTCGCTACGGGAACGGGCGACTTCGCCATCAAACTGTGCCGCACGCTACACCCCCAGAGGGTGCTCGGTATCGACTTGTCGCAGGGAATGCTCGACGTTGCCACAGAGAAAGCGAAGCGACACGGGCTCCATAACGTAATCGCATTCAAGCAAGCCGACTGCCTCGACCTGCCAGTCGACGACAATAGCGCCGACGCGGTCACTATCGCCTTTGGAGTGCGCAACTTTGAGGACATCGCACGAGGCTACCGCGAGATGTACCGAGTGCTAAAGCCGGGCGGCAGACTCTCCGTGCTCGAATTGAGTGTGCCCACCAATAGTGTGATCCGTTGGTTCTACAACCTCTACACTTTGCACATCATCCCCTTCTTCGGAGCGTTGAAAAGCGGCGACAAGGAGGCCTACCGCTACCTGCCGCGCAGCATCGCCGCCGTGCCGCAAGGCCACGACATGCTCGCATTGATGCGAGCGGCCGGCTTCGGCAGTTGCCGTTTCAGCCGCATGACCTTCGGCACCTGCACCCTCTACGAAGCCACAAAATAATATTCGAGTATACAAGTAACGGACTAAGAACTACAAACTTTACTAATTGGACGAATTTCACAAATTATTTATTTTTTAGCATGGGTCTTTACGCGCCCAACAATTAAAATAATTGTTTAACTGGTTAATTAGTTGTTTAAGTGGTTCTTTTATAACGCTGACAAAACGAGAAACAAATAACGAAAATAAACCTATGGCAACAATTAAAACTATCGGTATCCTTACCAGCGGAGGCGATGCTCCGGGCATGAACGCCGCAATACGCTCGGTGACGCGTAGCGCCATCTACAGCGGCTTTAAAGTGAAAGGTATCTACCGCGGCTATCGCGGACTGATCGACGACGAAATCGTCGACTTCAAAACCCAAAACGTGTCGAACATCATCCAGCAGGGTGGCACCATCCTCAAGACGGCACGATGCAAGGAGTTCACCACATCCGAGGGCAAAGCTAAAGCCTACGAGGTGATGAAAAAGCATGAGATCGACGCCCTGATCGTGATTGGTGGAGACGGTTCGCTCACCGGTGCGCGCATCTTCGCGAGTGAGTACGACATCCCCATCGTGGGGCTGCCGGGCACCATCGACAACGACCTCTACGGCACCGACCACACCATTGGCTACGACACCGCACTCA
>ERZ842401.6051-NODE-6051-length-13103-cov-4.094344_pt1 | contig 13103 bp, 11 predicted proteins | sample MGYA00521270_ERZ842401 | MGnify/ENA primary metagenome ERZ842401 (study PRJEB31892, sample SAMEA3878208) | bioreactor metagenome | biome: Moose rumen | place: Sweden | collected 2011-10 | study: EMG produced TPA metagenomics assembly of the PRJEB12797 data set... | reverse complement strand
TAGAGAATTATGTAAAAACAGGAATACTCAGTGAATCGGATGCGGAGGAGTTATGGAACGGGAACGTTATGCGGAAATGATTGAAAATCTTGACAGGCTGTCGGATGAAGGCAGTCTGCAAAAGAATAGTGTTTTCCTGTTCGCCCACTGTAATGCAACTATGGAACTGGCTGATGAACTTTTGCGAAGGGAGATTAATCCCGTTGCAATACTGGATAATAATTCTGATAAATATGGGATGGATTACAAGGGGATTGTAGTAAAAGCGCCCACAGCCATTTTAAATACTGAGAATGCGATAGTTCTTATCGTATCGCGTTTTTATGAGCAGATGTCGGCTCAGTTACGAGGCTTGGGTTTTGCCGGAACCATAGTAAAAATGACTGATTATAACACCTTTTCCGAGTATTCTCTTTCTGCGGATACTTTGCTTAGGAAAAGCGAAAGAGTGAAGCGGGGGATTGAGAAAATCAGGGAACTTAAGGAAACCTATCCCGGACGATTTATTGTATTATGCCCGTTTCCCGCGTTAGGAGACATATATTTTTGCATGTCGTATCTGAAGCCTTATATGAAAGCTAACGGGTATGAAAAAGCATTGGTTTGTGTCGTTGGGAATGCACAAAAGCAGGTAGCTGAGCTTTTTGGATATGCTGATGTGCTTGATTTTAAGCAAAAGGAAATAGATGAACTAATACAGGCAGTAATCTATACAAGCGATCCGGATTGTTTTATCGCTCATCAGGACAGACCTTATGTGGTATACCTTCACAGGGCTTTGTATAAGAAATGTATTCCACTGGAAACTATATATAAATGTGGCATATTTGGATTGCCACAGGAGACGGAAAGCGTAAAGCCCTTACAATGGGATGAGTACTCATTTGATTATGATATTCAAATGGGAAAGACTGCGGTCATAGCTCCGTATGCCAAATCGGTGGCAGCATTACCAGAAAAGCTTTGGATGGATCTGATTGATGATCTGAAAAGTAGCGGATATAAGGTGTTTACGAATGTCATTGGAGATGAAAAACCGTTAGCCGGAACCGATGGTATAAGCCCTAAAATTTCTGAGATGAAATCAGCCGTGGAAAAGGCGGGGCTGTTCATAGGTATCAGAAGTGGCATGTGTGATGTCATAAGAACTGCTGAATGCAGGAAGATTGCTCTTTATCCGGATTATTTTTACGGCGATACGAAATGGAAATCCATTGATATGTATGCGATAGACGGATTTGAAAACATTGTTGTAAAGGATGGAGATACATGGGAACAGATAAAGAAGCAGATAGCACGATAGCAGGTGAAGCAAGGACTGAAGATCTGGTTTTGTCCACGCTGCCGAAAACATGGATATTTGATCTGGATGGGACGATCGTAAAGCATAATGGTTATAAGATTGACGGACACGATACTTTGCTGGATGGAGCAAAGGAGTACATTGCGGGGATTCCGGCACAGGACTTTATATTAATTTTGACTTCAAGAACAGAGGAATATCGGGACTGCACGATAACTTTTTTGAAAGAAAACGAAATATGCTACGATGAAATACTTTTTGGAATGCCAATGGGAGAACGTATTGTCATAAACGACAGGAAGCTGTCAGGTATTGACATGGCAGTTGCTGTAAATATTGACAGGGATAAGTGGAGCCTGCCTGTTATTAAGAGGGAATTGTGATTCATGGTGATTAAAAAAGGGTTGTTGAAATAATCTTATGGAATTCAGGATAAGTGAGGACATAGAAGAACTTGCACTTACAGCATTTATAAAAATGCAACTCCCGCCACATTCACTCAGGCGGGGGAGACTTTCAATCAGTGATATTTTACAGGATGATCCATGGTGGCGGTCTCTTGATGTAGGTACGCATCAGCAGATTGGCAGACTGATTAGAAAGAACTTTTCTAAATATGGAGAAAAAAGTCCGATACCTGCCTATTATCATATACTTTCCGATGAACCGGGGATGTATATACATGACGAGGATTATAAGGACGAAAAATCGAGAGACCTGGTATATCACTATACGGATTTAAGTGCATTTCTTGGAATTATCAGTGGTACGATACGGCTTTCCAATTCTATGACCATGAACGACAAGAAGGAGACAAGCTACTATCTGGATCATTTATTTGAAGCAGCGGGTACTATGCTGGCCGAAAAAGAAAAACAGGAGCTTGACAGACTGCAAACGACTTATTACCTGCTGTATGAGACACCTACATATCTGATGTCATTTACAGAGAATGGGGATGATGCGGCACAATGGGAAAGATATGCATATGGTGGAGAAGGCGTTTGCATAGCTTTTGACAAAGAAGCACTAAAGATCATAGCTGCTAAAAATGCAATTCAGCTTGATTATGTGAGCTATTATCGGGATTATTCACTTCTCCCGGATACAAATGACCTGATGAGATATATAAGAAATAGAACCTTTCCAAGGAAAATAAAAAACGAAAAGGAACTATTCGATTATTTTGGATGTCGATCAGCTTTGTTCAAACATCCGTCATTCCGGTCTGAGTATGAGTATAGGATGTATTATGCAACCAATAGTTATGATAGGAAGCCAAGAAGCATTAAGCATGAGGTGACATCTGATGGGAGAATTCGGGAGTTTTATGAATTTGAATGGGAGACTTTAACAAGGAAAGAAGGTTTTTCGATCACTGATGTTGTCCCACTTGTCATTTTGGGACCCAAGAGAAAGGTTGACAGAGGTATTCTACAAAGAAGGCTTGATGAACTAAAGCATAGTTGGAAAGGTGAAATAAAGGATTCGGATTGTCCCCTAAGATAGAGGTTACATTAGCGGTGGTTTGGGATAAGACGTTTCCTTATCAATATATGGAGGAACTGATTGATGAAGAAAACGAAGATAGTCTTACATATATTTACAGTGATGGCGATGGCACTATCTTTATCCTGCCCGACAATATTAGTTTACGCCATGGAAGGCGGCACGGAAGCTTTTGGGAGCGTGATGCTGCCTACTATTAAGGAAGAAATCATTTCTGTAGATCTCCCGACTGTCGGAGATGAATCCCCTTTTGATTTTTATATTGATCCGCAGGGACTTCTATATGACACGGGAGCTGTCCGGCACGGCGGCGGAGTGGTGGAAGAGGGAGCATACCTTCTTTTTCATAATCATGACGATGATGAATATGATTTTTCCGGTCGCAGTGACAGACTGAAGGTTACCAATCGAAGCACCGTTCCTGTGAATATAAAAATAACGGCGAAAATATACGACATCGGCGATCTGCGCATGGATCAGGATGGCTCTTTTGAGGATGAGGATGACTGTGCCATATACCTTGCGATAGTGGATGATGAGGGCAATGAGAGAGTGCTTTCCGAGGATGGAGAAGTTTCCGTGGAGGTCACATTAAGCAGTGCTCCTTCAGAGGCATATACCTTCCGTTATGATGAGTCCACTGATACCTACGAGTATGTTTATCAGAATGATGAGGATATTTCTTTTGACTCATATTCCTTTGGACTTCGTGGCGAATGCAATGCTAATGCCGACTGGAGTGGTATATCTGCATCTCCGAGGGTAATGGTCACATGGTCGGTTGATCCTGTTATGCCGGATAGGCCGGAAGAAACAGATGAGGATATAGAGAAAGAAGCCTCCGAAGAAATATCGGATGAGCAGGATTTGGAAAATGTTTCTGATGAGACCGAGGACTCTGTAACGGACGATGAAGAGAAAGATACAAATACAGATGGCGATGATAATAACGCCGCAGAGAATACTGACACCTCAGATGCCACAGAGGATAATGCTGATGCACCAGGCTCGGATACGGATAAGGCAACGGATGATCAGACTGACACAGAATCGGATGATACAAAAAATGATAATAATAGTAGAAGAGGAACGACGGATTCTATTGAGATCGAAGATGTAGAAGAGATGCCATACCAATAATTATTTGCGAGTGGAATTATGAGCAGAAGAACTGTTGAGATGATTAACATAACCATGAAAAACATATCGACCTTTGGAGGACTCGTATCTCCGTATGCTCTAAGTGGTTTAGATACAGGGAAGAAGGCTGGAATAGGAGCCGTGGATGGCAAGAATGCAATAGGGATGCTCTTATTCTCTTATATTGAGGAACCGGAGAAGAATATCTGCGCCAGGCTTGACTGGCTCTTTGTTCTGAATGCCTATAGAGGATATGGGATAGCATCGCAAATGCTTGGGATATTTTTTAGTACAGTAAAGCAACTTGGAGTAGATAGGGTTGTATGCCAATTAGGAAAAAACGAGCCGGGTCATGAGTTGGGTGATTTTCTTGAAAAGCAGGGTTTTTCAAAAGAAACGGCTGTTTCAGACGATATATTGATTTATCAGGAACAGTTGATAAATTCGCCGATGATAAGGAGAAGTATTCCAGACAAAATGTTAAATCATATAAAGCGGCTGGAGGAAATGGGTGGTCTGGAAAGAAGAAGAGTGTTTACGTTCCTTAATCGCCTGAAAATAACTTCTTTTGCCATTGATGATCTTAACAAGCATATTAGTGCTGCATACATGGATTCCGAGAGTGAAATTTCAAGTGCAATACTTGTTAAGATGGATTCTTTTGGGAATATCGAGCCGGTGATTATGCGCTCTCTCGCAAAAGAGAGACGGGCATCTGCCGAGTTGGCAGAACTTATATATTTTGCGATGCTTACAATGCTCGAAGAGAATTACGCTGGAACGTGGATACGGATACCGATGACTGAAAAGAAGGTTGAAAATCTGATGGAAAGGCTCATGGCGGCTGTTCCATCCAGAAATGTGCATATGTATTCAGCCGGGATATAGATGAGGATATAAATCGAATCGCAAAGTGGTATAGCAAGGGATTTGTGTGTTATGGATAATGGAACGCCAGATAAGGTTGAATATAGGGATAGACAGAACCAAACTGCGTTTAACACGACAAATTGGAGTGTACAGCAGCAGGGTGATGCTCATAGCGAAATACAAAATCAAATGAATCCTCAAAGTTTATCCCTTTATAGTCCTGATTTTGGAACCGTAAACCAAAGTGCACATAGTAATGACATAGGTGTATTACATAGTGTAAGCAGCAGCACACAATCTGTTCTGAACAACAATATTAATCAGGCACAGACAATAGAGGTGGATCTAGATACATCCGAAGAACAGGTGTATGAAGAGGAAGACTATGAAATAACCAGATATATAGAAGAGCAAAAGTACAGCATTATGGAGAGAATGTCATTGAACGATGACATTAGGAAGGCGATGCTTCCTGTTTTTGAGAAATTGTGGGAGCACATTATGATGCCCAGAGTAAAAAATCGGACAGGTGACGCATTTCATTATTACAACATGCCGTATATAAGCGGAGGTCATGCTGATATATTAGGAATTAACGACCAGTTGGACAGCACGGCGTTTATAGGTACTTCGTATCCGGATGGACATGGGTTTTATGAAGGATTTGTATCTGTAGGTGGTATTACAGCAATAAAAACCATGTTTCCTCTTACGGCATCTCCATTGGAGATTTTTTCGATGGCTATGGAAGCATTTATAAACAAGGTGGAGGTGGCAGGTGGGATACCACATTACATAGGGGTAACCGAGGATGGAGCACTGATAGGCTTTTACATGGATTCAAACGGGCATGTTGCTACTTTCTTTCCAATTTATGATGCAAAGTTCAGAAATCCGCTAAAGAGTGAAGCTCATGAAAATAAGGAAAAACCGCAGAAAGAAGATGAGCGGAAGGATGCAGAAAGCCGACTTGGCGAGAAGGAAGATGAAGAAAAAAGGAAAGAGTGAGTGAATCTCATTTAACCTTAGGATTCTGCTTGCGTTCCCCAATGGTTGGATTTTAAGGAAAGGTGGAAAGGTAGCATTTGTATGGCCAGAACCGGTGAAAACATATACAAAAGAAAAGACGGCCGCTACGAGGCCAGATATATAGCTGAGCGTGACGCAAACGGGAGAGCGATCTACAAGTCTGTCTACGGATACAGCAAGGCGGAAGTGCGGGAAAAGGCAGAGGCTGCAAAGGTGGAGATTTACGGTGAGAAATCGCCGATAGCAGGAAAGACCTTTAAACAGGTGGCAGAAGAATACCTGGAAGGTGCAAGGGAAAATGTAGCCTCCACTACTTATGACAGATATCTGGACGCCTTAGAGCGTGATGTGTACCCTGAGTATGCCAATACGCCTATGACTGACGTGACGGAGGCGGAGGTGAACCGCTTCCTTAAGGTGGCACCGGATTTGGCAGCTAAGAGAGGCAGATCTCTTACCAACAGCAGTCTTATGGTGGTGAAGGCGGTTATGAGCAATATCATAAGCTATGCCAGTGCTGCTTCCGGCACCCCAAAAGCTGAAATTGTGCCGGATCGGACAGCCTATGAAGAGCTGATACCGGCAGAGCTTGAAATGATATGCCTTAAGGCAAAGCATAATCACTGTCCGGAGATGCTTGCCGCATTGCTGTCCATATATTGCGGGATGCGGACCGGAGAGCTGTGCGCACTGAGCAGTGACGATGTGGACTCTGCCAGAAATGAGATTTATATACATGAGATTGCTCACAGGGTGAGAAATCCTAGACGTGATGAAGAAGGCGAGAGTAAGACGATTCTTGTGATCGAGGAGATCACGAGGAAGGGGCAGATCCGCAGGGTGACATATCCGGCGATACTGAATGATTATATTGAAGGGTTTAAGGTGAAGGGAAGACCACTGATCCGTAGTAAGGATGACAGTCAGATGGATCCAAGGACTTTGGATAACCTGCATACCCGTATCATGAAAGTTTTCCGGATGGAGAATATAAACTTTGAGCGGCTTAGGAAGACCTATATGAACGGCAAGGCGGATGAGAAGGTGCTTAATAATGTATTTCTTGGGATCCGCCCGGATGCGCCGTATGAAGGACATATTGATACGAAGTGGCTGACGGATGAGATGGGGAAGGACATGGCACCTCTTCGTATGCTGCTTGGGCTGACACCGGAAGAAGCTGCGGATGTACTTGGACTTTCCCCAGGATTGTACCGCCAGCTTGAGAATGGAAGCAGGGAGGCGACCTGGGATCAGTATATGACGATTTTGTTTTTGTACCATTATAATATGCGCACCACACAGATCGTGGAGAATCTGGGGCTTTACCCGGATGCGCTTAAGAGCAGGATCAAAATAGGGGAGAATAGGAATAGATGACAGAAGATGCTTTGGATGGACTGAAAACCCTGGACAGGGATGCTTTAGTAAGGCAGATGGCAGAAGCCCTGCCGCAGATTCGCAGGCGGCTTGATATTTCACAGGAGACTCTGGCGGAGAAGACCGGGGTGGACGCAGCAAAGATCAAAGCGGCGGAAAACGGGAAGAGGAATTTTAAGTGGAGCGAATATATGTCCATCCTTTTTGTGATATGGAACAATGATATCGGGAAGGGAATGCTGGATGAAGAGGGGCTGTTCCCGGAGGAGTTGAAGAGGGCTTTATCCGTGAACCGGAACGCACATGCGCCGGTGACGGAGAGTACAAAGTATGAATACTGATGCGTAGGTAAAATCCGGCGATGTCCTTTTTGATTAAAAATAATTGTAAATGGCTGAAATGCAGAACAGAGCTGTATTTCTGCCATTTTTTGTTGTTGAATATTTTCCAGGATAATGTTACAATTTAAATACAAAAGCAAGCAAATAGTATGTGAATTGTAATGACGAATTGGAGGTATGACTATGGCAGAACAGGTATTAAATCAGTTCAGATCCGATAAGGCGCTCCGTGAGGATTGTGTCGCTATTTATGAAGCCATGGGAATGGATCTTAATACGGCATTTCGTATGTTTATGGAGCGTACCAGGATGGTGAGAGGGCTTCCTTTTCCGGCAGTGCTCCCGGAAAAGCAGATGACCAGAGCCGACGCAAAGAAAGCCATAGATGAACTCAGGGCAGAAGCCAAAGATTTTCCGGAGATGTCACTTGATGAGATCAATGCTGAGATCAGTGCGGCACGGGCAGACAGGAAGGGACGTAAGAAATGAGATATTATCACGGGAAATATCAAGCATTTTCCAAAGAGAAGCTATATCGTCACACCTGCCGAGATGATGGATTTGATAGAGAATGCAGAAAAGTAAATGCTGCCGGCATCGGCGAATTTATGCTTTGACGAAAATCATTTTTTGAGCGGGAAGAAAAAAGAGGAGGTCGGCTTATGCCGTCGTTGAATTGGATTGGTAAGGACAAGGTACTCAATCACCATAACGAGGTGCCTTATCGTATCTTGGATAAAAAGTATGAGTATGGGAGCCATGATGCCGGGAATATGATTATTCATGGTGATAATCTGGAAGCATTGAAGTCCCTTTTGCCGCAATATGAGGGGAAAATAAAGTGTATCTACATTGATCCTCCGTATAATACCGGCAATGAGGGATGGGTTTATAACGATAATGTGAATGACCCTAAGATCCGTAAATGGCTGGGTGAGGTTGTTGGAAAAGAGGGGGAAGATCTGTCAAGACATGATAAATGGCTTTGTATGATGTATCCTCGTTTGAGATTGCTTCAAAAGCTTCTCGATAGGGATGGTGTTATTTTTATAAGCATAGATGATAGGGAGCAGGTTTCACTCAGAATGCTTTGTAATGAGATTTTTGGTGAATCAAATTTTGTAGCGCAGTTTATTTGGCAAAAAAGGACATCCCCGGATATGCGAAAGTTAGTAAGCACGGCACATGAATACATTTGTGCATACTGTAAGGATATAACGAATCTTTACGATGCTGTTAATAAGGTTGCATTATCTGAGGAAGATGCAAATAATTATAAAAACCCAGATGATGACCCACGAGGTCCCTGGGCTTCCAGTGATTTCACTGCTCAGGGTTTTCGCCCAAATCAAATGTATGAAATTACTACTCCTGGTGGTGCAAAATATACCCCACCAGAGGGCAGGTGCTGGAAAAATATTGAAAGTGAGTACCTTCGCCAGGTTGAGGAGGGAAGGATGTGGTTTGGAACGGATGGGAAGGGTATTCCCAGACGAAAAACGTATCTTGCTGAGCGAGAGGGAAAAAATGTATGGACATGGTGGGATAATAAGGGGGTAGGACATACGCAGGAGGCAACAAAGGAAATAGGAAAGATTTTTGGAACACCAACAGCGTTTGATTATCCTAAACCGGTACGTCTTATTCAGCGAATCATACAGATTGCAACCCATGAAGATTCTATTGTATTGGATTCCTTCGCAGGTTCCGGAACGACCGCACATGCCGTCCTCAACATGAACAAAGCCGATGGCGGCAACAGGCGGTTTATTCTGATCGAGATGGGAGACTATGCCGATACTATTACAGCCGAGCGAGTAAAGCGTGTCATTGACGGATACGGTGAGGGTAAATCAAAAGCAGAGGGAACCGGTGGAGGTTTCAGCTATTATGAACTGGGCGAGAAGCTTTTTACCGACAACGAATATCTGAATCCAAATGTAGACGACGAGGTAATCCGGGAATATATATGGTACATGGAGACAAGGTCTGCGTATTGTAAGCCGGATTTAGAAGATAACCGGTATTTTCTCGGACTTCATAATGATACGGCATACTATTTTAACTACGAGAAGGATGCCCGGACCGCACTCGATAATGATTTTTTGAAAACAATAAAGACAAAAGCCGATGGTTACGTGATCTACGCTGATACATGCAGCCTGTCGGAGGCAAAGATGAACAGATATAATATAACTTTCAAGAAAATACCGAGGGACATAGCGAGGTTGTAGGGTATGGAATTAAAAAACTACCAGAAGTCAGTAATGAGAGATCTTAACCGCTTTCTCTCGTTATTGTCGCAAAAACAGAACATCAGGCAGGCGTATGACAGTCTGTGGGAGGAAAAAGGCATAAGCATCGGGCCGCTTGGTATGCCGCCTTATCATACCCTGATAGAGGGCGTTCCCCATGTATGCCTGAAAGTGCCGACCGGCGGTGGAAAGACTTTTCTTGCGGCAAATGCCATAAGACCGATTTTTGATTCCATGCCGCATATTCATCCAAAGGCGGTTGTATGGCTTGTTCCCTCTGATGCGATCATGCAGCAGACACTTAAGAATCTGACTGACAGGGAGCACCCTTACAGACAGAAGATAGATGTGGATTTTGCCGGAAAGGTAGAGGTCTACACCAAGGAGCAGATGCTGAACGGTCATAACTTTAACCCAATATCTGTGGATGAGAATCTTTCCATTTTCATCCTGACCTATGATTCATTCCGGACAAACAAAAAGGATGGAAGAAAAGCCTATCAGCAAAATGGAAATCTCACATCCTTCACCGGATTTAAGGGTGATTCGGATATGCTTCTAAATGATGTGGATGATACGGCTCTCATACAGGTGATACGACAGCTCAATCCGGTGACGATCGTCGATGAAAGCCATCATGCCACTTCAAAGCTCAGTGTGGAAATGCTGGAGAATTTTAATCCATGCTTCGTACTCGACCTTACTGCCACACCGAAGGAAGGAAGCAATATCATTTCCTGCGTGGATGCGAGACAGCTGAAAAAAGAGGAGATGGTAAAGCTCCCGGTCATTGTCTACAACATGAAAAGCCAGGAAGATGTGTATTTAAGTGCAATCAGTCTTCGTAAACGGCTTGAAAGTAAAGCCATAAAGCAGGAAAGGGAAACCGGAAGATACATAAGACCGATTGTTCTTTTGCAGGCTCAGCCCAGGACATCGGATGACAGTACGACCTATGAGAAGATAAAAGCTACCCTTATTGAAATCGGTATCCCGGAGGAAGAGATAGCCATAAAGACCGGTGACAGGGATGATATCAAGACGGAAAACCTAATGTCCCGGGACTGCAAAATCAGGTATATCATCACAGTAAACGCCTTGAAAGAAGGCTGGGACTGTCCTTTCGCATACATCCTTGCCACGGTGGCAAATCGCAATTCTGCGGTAGATGTGGAGCAGATCCTCGGTCGCGTGCTGCGCCTTCCCTATACAAAAGCAAGTGTAGAAAAGGAACTGAATCTGTCTTATGCCATCACATCATCGGCAGATTTTTACGGGACGCTTGATAAAGTTGTTAAGGGACTGAACAATGCAGGCTTCAGCAATAAGGACTATCGAGTAAAGGATGAGGTGATGCCGGTAACAGAAGAGACACCGGCTTCGCAGAATACCATTACTGACATACAGCCGGAGAAATATAGTGACATGGAAGAGGAGCAGGCTGATGTAAACATTTCCGAGCTTAAGGAGAAGCTTGAAGATGTTCTGGGAACCGGGTATGAATCCGATGAAATACATGGGCAGGTCGGGGATACCGTGAATGATATGATAGAGACAGCTCTTACGGAAAATGCTGTCTATTGGGAGAATATCAATGCCGATGAGAATGAGCAGTATGAGGATGTGCCGGATGAGGTAATAAGCAGAATGAAGATATTCCATGTGAGGAAGGAATTTGAGGCTGATGTGAAAGAACTGAAGCTTCCCCAGTTTGTTATGGAAGGTGATGCAAGCCTTTTTTCCGAACATGAATTTGAACTGCTTGCAAGGGAGGATCTGCGGAAGGGCTTTACGCTTAGGGATAAGGATACGGCAATAGATTTTGATTCTATTGAAGCGGATATAGCGAAGGTCGATGTGGATGATAATAATGAAGCGCCTAAGGCATGGAAGCTGAAGGGCTTTGAAAGCGAAGCCATAAAGGAGTGGTTCGATTCCAGACCTACGCAGACGAAGCGAAATCTTTGCAAAGACCGTATATGCACCAGACTTTCAAAGAACAATGCCATAGATGATGCCGAAATAAGGGACTATGCGGGCAGGATAATGTCACAGATGTCCGAGGCGCAGCTGACAGATCTGGAACAGAATACAGAAATATATGCGGCTAAGATCAAGAAAAAAGTAGATGATCTGCTGGCGGAGCACGAGGCAAGGATGTTTAAAAAATGGATGGAGCAGGATCTGGTGCAGTGCCAGCCGATGTACCATATGAAGGAGAGTATTTCTCCGACAAGTACGATTTCTTCCATCCCCAAATCGCTTTATGAGGAAGAGGATGGAGAACTCAACGACTATGAGAAAAAGGTTATATATGAGCTTGCCAATCTGGATAATGTAAAGTGGTGGCACAGAAATATTTCACGCCGTGAGTTTGCCATAAACGGAGCAGTAACAGCTTATCCGGATCTGATGGTCATGCTGACGGATGGGAAACTTCTCATGATCGAGACGAAGGGCGATCATCTTGATAATCCGGAGTCGAGGGCAAAGGCGGAAACCGGAGCACAATGGGCGAATCAGGCAGGACGGCTCTATAAATACTACATGGTATTTCAGAGCAAGGATCCCGGATATGCCGGTGCATATTCATATGACAGGTTCATGGAGATCGTAAAGGAACTGTGAGTGAAATTTCGGATAGAGATATAGAGGGAGCTGTTGTGGCTCCCTCAGATTATTTAACTGTCTGATTGTGAACCTGTTCATTTTGGCGTAGTGTTGTCTTTCTGTCTTCCCGTGAGTTGTCCATGCCAATATATTGTTTCACATTGGCAAGTTGCTGCCAGAGCTGCTTTACGTCCTTTTCAGAGGATTTGTATGTCTTTTCAAGTTCCGTCTTGCGAGCCTGCATAGTTTCATAGTCAGAGCGTATCTCTTCCGGATTAATGGATTTTGGGTCAAGTCCCATCTTCCGGAGCATACGCTCTGCACCGTCATAAAGGATAAGCTGGGTTTCGTGCATACGCAGGTATCTGTCCGGATCCTTGGATTTCTTATATTTTTCCTGAAAAGGTTTATTGTCTCTGTACTGTTCCGCATAGAGGAGCAGTTCGGAGACTTTTTTCATTTGATGCTCCAGCTCTACAAGCTCAGTACGGGCAGATTTTGCCTCGGCTGTCTTTTTGTCAATCTGCTTCTGAAGCTGAGAAAGATTATCTGCGGCGGCATAGCTGGCAGCGGCGGTCTTGAGGTTCTTGACCGATGCCCAGTGCTGGAGACCGGGGCTGTTTTGAAATTTTTCTCCAGAGGTATCTATGAGCGTTCTGCTTGCAC
>ERZ842401.6050-NODE-6050-length-13106-cov-17.287258_pt1 | contig 13106 bp, 8 predicted proteins | sample MGYA00521270_ERZ842401 | MGnify/ENA primary metagenome ERZ842401 (study PRJEB31892, sample SAMEA3878208) | bioreactor metagenome | biome: Moose rumen | place: Sweden | collected 2011-10 | study: EMG produced TPA metagenomics assembly of the PRJEB12797 data set... | reverse complement strand
ACACAGTAACTGTTCTGCCGTCTGGGTTCGATGTCAAAATATCTTTAATCAACTGCGGTTTCATAGGCTTAATATTAGCTATTTAAGGATTTACTGTCAACCGAGCCAAAGGCTCTTTTTCCCAAAGGTCTTTTTCTCAAAAAGCTCTTTTCCTCAAAGACAAATCCCTGTATTAAGACAAAGAATCCCATACTATAGAAAACAAAAAGAGCCACTCATAGATGAATAGCTCTTTTGGATAAAATTAAACATGTTTGAAAAATTCTAAATAACAAGCGAGAATACAGCACCAACAGTAGGTGTTGAAGAGCCTGCAAGTGCAAAGGGAATTACAGCCACATCTTGCATAACATCTTTCATTTGATTTTGAGCCTGCATAATCATAGCATCTAATTGCTCATCTGTTGCTCCCTCAATTTCCTCTGCGCTGACTTTCCCCGATGAACCACTTTGGACTGAAAGAAACCTATCGATAAGAGTATTCAGAATACTAAGTTTGTTTACTGGTACTCCCTGTTGCCCATGCTGAGCACTTATACCCGATACATGATCAAACTGTGCATAACCGACATAATGACTATTCACAGGAACGTACAATTTCCCAGAACCATGCGTAACGTAATTTCCGTATGACATAGGATTCAAGGAAGTCAACGACGTAATCATATCATGCCTCCTTCTATAAAATATTCCGATTCACAGTGTTTTTTCCCACCCATCACTGTTATCATAGAATTCTATCGGCATACATTACAAAAGGTTAACAGATAAATTTAGTAATTCTGCTTCTTCCAGTTCGCTAAAGCCTCTCCGAGCGTTTCATTAGAGTTTTTAGACGTATCTGTTACTTCCATAAGATACGGAATAATGACTTTTTGCTTTATCGTATTCCATTGCGGCGGCAAAATAGTAACAGAATCGAGATATTCACTTACTGGCAAATTTCCCAAAAGCAGCTGATAATACATCGGGAAATCTTTTTCAGTTACATCTTTCATCGCCGAAAATCCGCCTGCAATGCCGAACACTGCATTATTCAAATTCATTTTTTTTGTTCGCTCCAAAAGGCTTTTCTGCGTATTCTCTTGCAGCAGCCACACGATAAACGATTCTGCCGCATCTGTATTTTTTGACCGCTTGAAAATTCCAAGCGAAACAAGTGAATCTGCAATCGGGATTTTGTGATTTTGGTGTATCCATCTAAAATCAATATTCTGCAAGATTTCGCCATTCAAATTAAACAAGTCGCCACTTGATATATATGAAAACAAGCATCGCCCCGTAGCAATTTGTTTATATTTTGGAGTATACAAATACTTAAAAGAAAACTCCTGCTCTGTTGTTGTAGAGCCGTTCGCCGTCGTTGTCCAATCACGCAAATATTCAACAGCATTATTTACTTGCGTATTATCCCAAGAAAACATTGTTTCTTCTTGACGATACGAAGCACCTGCTAAAAGCGAAACAAGATATAAAAACTCGCCGTCCCAGCTCGGAGCAAAGCCCATCGCGGTGATTTTGCCAGCTGAGTTCACGCTATTAAAAGACGAAGCTATTTCTTTTATTTGGTCAACAGAAAGCATATAGTTTTCTTCTATGAGCGACTCATATTTTGTAGAAAACATAACCGCAGGCATATTAAAGCTCAAAGGCAAAATATATTGCTTGTCGTCTTGCTTGCCAGCAGAAAGCAGTGAAGGATAAAAGCGAGTTTCGTCGAGGCTTCTTTCTGTAAAAAGATAATCAAGAGGAAGAAAATAGCTTCTTGTATGGCTGTTTTTCAACGCCGTACCAATTACTATATCAGGATTGCTAGAAGAATCTGCATTAACAGTACCGTACAAATCAAGCGATTCGCAGGGATTAGAATGATATTCAACGACTGCTTTGTATTTATCTTGACTTGCATTAAATAGCTCTACATAGGAAGCAATTTCAACTTTATCAGTCCAAATGACAATCGGCACAGTTGAAAGTTCAATAGGTGCATTGCGTCTGCTGCACGATGTGAATGCAACAGACACTGCACAAAGAATAAAAGCCGTAGCTTTACGCACAGGCACGAGAAAGTTCCTCTGCCACCTTATAAATTGCTGAATATACAGTTTCGATTTTGTCTTCATCAAGAGAAGAGAATGCCACACGAAGCGTTTTTTCGTCAATAGCTATTGTCCCAATTCCGTAATTTTCTAGCAAAACTTCTCTCATTTTTTCCGCATTTACGTTAAAGAGATTAAATGACATAAAGTAGCCAGAATTAAACGGCAGTGGCTCTAAAGCACAGCTTGAGTGGCTATCGGTAAACGCTCTCACCTTCTTATAGCGAGCTTCAAGCATATCACGGAAAGCCTTTTTCTGCGCTTCAAGATTTTCGTCTTGGAAAGCTCTCAAAAGCATTGTTTGAGGCGGAGTTGAAGCACAGCTCACAGAAGAACGGATAGTTCCCATCAGTTTTTTCACGATTGCATCATAGTGAGCTTGTGTTAAGCCTTTGCTTGCAAAAGTCAAGAACCCTGCTCTAAAGCCCCATACAAAGTCTTCTTTTGTAGGTCCATCAATCTTAACAGCAAGTAAATTCTCATTTGCATCAGCAAGATATGCAAAAAGAGATTGCTTTTCTATGTCGTCTTCATAGTTCAAGCCAAAATATGCATCATCGCACCAAACAAGAACTTTTGTTCCGCTTGCTGCCACACCTATCAAAAAAGAAACTATTTCTTTTGCTTCTGCTACTGTAGGAGAATATCCAGATGGATTCTGAGGAAAATTAAGAAGCAATCTCACTTCACCTTTTTTCGCCTCGTCCAAAACAGTTTCTTTGAATGCTTCTAAATGGAAGCCCCCGTTCTTGAACATTGAAAACTGTCTAAAAGAAGCATTGCGGCGAGTTTCAGCGATAAGCGCATAGTTATCCCAAGAAGGATTGCCTGCAATCAAAGTCTTTGTTTCATCAAGGAAAAGGTCTGACAAATATGAAATACCAGCAGTCAAGCCAGGGACAAGAACAGGAAGCGAGAAAGATTTTTCTTTTAAAGATGGGTTCTTTTTGATTATCTCTTTTTTCCACGCCTCGCGCAAATCAGGAAGACCTGCAGTAGGTGCATAAGCAACAAGTTCTCTTGAAGAGAGTTCAGGCGCACTTTTATGCACAGCTTCAAGTATAACAGGAGTACCGTTCTGCACTGTCATACCGATAGTAGCATTTGCAGTTTTGCCTTTTTGCTTAGCTTCTGCGCTCTGAGCTATGATACCTTTCGGAAAGTATATTCTCTTACCGAAATCTGACAGCAAGCTGCCCACAGATGTGCCTTCAAGGGCGGCGTTCAATTCTTGTGCTAACGGGTTTGTCATAACGATTATATTATTCTAAATATTTCGATAAGTGTCAATAAAGAATTGCATATTTATGCGAATTTTTATACATAATTCTGCATATTTAATTACTTTTATATAAAAAAGCTAGTGCAATTACTCATTACACTAGCTTCTATCATTATTCGGCAATTATTGCATTAAAACAATCCGCTTACAATACCGTCATCATCTACATCAATGTTCAGAGCAGAAGGACTTTTTGGCAATCCTGGCATGTCCACAATGTCGCCAGCAAACGCAACTACAAAGCCCGCTCCTGCATAAAGTTGCACATCTCGCACAGGGAATGTATACCCCTCAGGACTTCCTAAAAGGCTTTTATCGTGGCTAATCGAATTCTGTGTTTTTGCCATACAAATAGGCAAATCTTTGTAGCCCAGTTCCTCGAATAAATCCAATTTTTTAAGTGCCTTGCTATCGAATTCGACTCTTCCTGCATGATAAATCTCTTTAGCAAGAGTTTCGATTTTATCTTTGAGCCTCATATCAAGCGGATAAATTGGAGTGAACTCTGTTTTCACATCACACAGCTTTACCACCTTGTTTGCAAGCTCCTTAACACCATCTCCTCCGCTCCCCCAGCCATCACATTCAATCGCTGAAACGTTCAATTCTGAAGCAAGGTCTTGAATAGTTGCAATATCGCTTGTTTTATCTGTAGCAAACTTATTTATCGCTACAACAACATTCACTCCAAACTTTTTAAGATTTTCTATATGAGCTTTCACATTTGCAAAGCCTCGCTCAACACTTCCCTTTCCGTGCATCTGCAACGCTCTCACCGTCACGACCAAAACAACCGCTGACGGCGCAATATTATTCAATCTGCATTTTATATCAAAGAACTTTTCTGCACCTAAATCAGCCGCAAATCCTGCTTCTGTAACCACATATTCACCCGAAGCAAGAGCACACAAAGTTGCATTTATCGAGTTACAACCGTGTGCAATATTTGCAAAAGGACCTCCATGAACAAAAGCAGGCGTTTTCTCAAGACTCTGTACAAGATTAGGACGAATCGCATCTTTTAGAAGAGTTGCTATTGCTCCCGTGCAACCGAGTTGACCAAAGGTAACAGGTCTTCTTGAAAAATCTTCTGCAATCACAATGCGAGATATACGCTCTTTTAACTCTGTAATCGACTTTGACAAACAGACAATAGCCATAATTTCGCTTGCAACAGAAATCTGAAAATGACTTTCTCTCGGCGTGCCGTCAATTCTGCTGCCTAAGCCGACAATCACATTTCGCAATGCTCTATCATTGAGGTCTACACATCTTTTCCAACTAATCGTACGCGGGTCAATAGATAGCGAATTGCCATGCTGAATGTGATTATCGATGAGAGCCGCCATCAAATTGTTTGCCGCTGTTATAGCGTGAATATCACCCGTGAAATGTAAATTGATGTCTTCCATCGGCACAACTTGTGCATAACCGCCGCCACAAGCTCCGCCCTTTATGCCAAAGCACGGACCTAAAGAAGGTTCTCGAAGTGCAATAACACTTTTTTTGCCCAAAGCTGATAAAGCATCTGCTAAGCCGATAACAACAGTCGATTTTCCCTCTCCTGATGATGTTGGTGTCATAGCAGTTACCAAAATCAATTTTCCTCGAGCTTCCTCGTTTTCACCTAACTTTTGCAGCTCACGAAGTTTTTTAAAAGAAAGTTTCGCCTTGTATGCACCGTAGCATTCCAAGTCATCTTTTGCAAGCCCGATTTTTGAAGCAATCTCCTCTATAGGAGCCATTACATTTTTCTGTGCGATTTCGATGTCAGAAAGCATTTATTTTTCCGCCTTTGGTATCGTGTTAAAAGTATTTTATATACAAAAACACATCTTTTCAATATACTTAGCTTATGAAACATTTTTTTTCTATTCTATTTTTCACATTTGCAATTCTTTCTTTTCCTCTCAATGCGAAAGAAAGTACAAAAATCCGCCTTTGGGAAGACGTGAAAGGTCTAAAACACGAAATTGCATATCTTCACTATTATCCTGCGAAAAATACGGAAGATAGCGAATCTACCCCTGCTGTAATTATTTGTCCTGGCGGAAGTTATCATCATTTAGGATTGAAAAACGAAGGAAAAACATCGGCTCTTTGGTTTTCAAATCTAGGAGTAGCCTCTTTTGTGCTAGAATATCGCGTTGCAGTTTGGAGGCGACATTACCCCGCTATGATGCAAGACGTGCAGAGAGCAATGCAACTTCTTCGAGAGCAAGCAAGTTCTTACAACATTGATGAAAACAATATCGGTTTAATCGGCTACAGTGCAGGCGGACATCTTGTTACATGGGCAGCAGAGTTTGCAGAAAGAACTGACGAACTTGAGAAAATGGGGATTTCTCACAGTGTGTCGCTAAAACCAAATTGGATTGCACCGATTTACCCTGTTGTGTCTATGCAAGATGACATATATCACCATTGGTCAAGAAAATCTCTTCTCAACACAAAGAAGCCCTCTCAAGAACAAAAGAATTTATTTTCATTAGAATTACAAGTCAGCGATACTATGCCGCCTGTATATCTTGTTGCCTGTCGCGATGACGATGTTGTGCAGTTTGAAAACAGCGAACGGCTCTACAGCGCACTAATCGCAAAAGGAGCAGATGTTACTTTTAAATCTTACGACGAGGGCGGACATGGTTTTGGAATGGTCGATAATGATTTTATGAAAAAAGAACATTGGAACGAAGATTTACACCAATGGCTCATCGAAAAGGGTTTTTTACAAAAGTAATCTTTTATCCACTTCCTTTTATTCACTTCTATAATAGAAAAAATATAAAACGCCTCTGTCCAACGTAAAGAACAGAGGCACTTCGTTTTTAGCGGTTATTTATCGGCACATATTCTCTTTCTGGAGAAACATTCTTGTATGCAGGACGATAGATTCTTCCTCCTGCAACCACTTCCTCAACTCTATGCGCACTCCAACCAGCAACACGCGCAATAGCAAAAATCGGTGTATACAATTCACTTGGAATATTAAGCATTGTATACACAAAGCCAGAATAGAAATCTACATTTGCGCAAATCTGCTTTTTAGCACCAATCTTTTCATAAAGCACTTTCGGCGCAATTTTTTCTATCGTACGATAGAAGTTGAATTCCTTTTCCATTCCCTTTTCTTTTGCTAGCTGAGCAGCCTTGTTTTTGAGCAAAATACACCGCGGGTCAGAAATCGTGTAAACTGCGTGCCCCATACCATAAATAAGTCCTGTATGGTCAAATGCCTCTTTATTCACAATTTTTCGCAGATACGCAGCAATTTCATCTTCGTTCTCCCAATCTTTCACAGCCTGCTTTATCTCGCTCATCATCTCCATAACACGAATATTTGCACCTCCGTGTCGTCTTCCTTTGAGAGAGCCAACTCCAGCCGCAATCGCAGAATAAGTATCCGTATCAGCAGATGAAACAACGTGAACAGTCAAAGATGAGTTATTTCCGCCTCCGTGCTCTGCATGCAAAATCAAAGCTAAATCCAAAACTTGAGCTTCAAGAGGCGTATACTGCTTATCACTTCGAATCAAACGCAAAAAGTTTTCAGCAGTCGAAAGCTTTTCATCAGGATTGTGAATATACATACTTTTCCCGTCGTAATATCTGCGCTTAGCTTGATAACCATAAGCCACAATCGTTGGAAATCGTGCAATAAGCTCAAGGCATTGTCTTAAAATATTCGGAATAGAGCGGTCTTCTGGATTTTCATCATACGAATAGCTTGCCAAAACTCCGCGAGAGAGTTTATTCATAATATCAGAAGAGGGAGCTTTCATAATCATATCTTCAGTGAAATGTTCAGGAAGTATTCTTTTTTTGCCGAGATACTTAGTAAACTCTGCTAGGTCATCTTTGCTCGGAAGCTCGCCAAAAAGAAGCAAATATACAGCCTGTTCAAAGCCAAACATCGAATTCGCCTCTGAATCTTTTACAAGGCTTTCAACGTCGTAACCACGATAAACTAAGCGACCAGGAATAGCAATTTTCTCGCCATTTTTCATTTCGTAACCAACAACATCGCCGATTCTCGTCAATCCCACGAGTACACCAGTCCCATTAGCATTGCGAAGACCACGTTTTACATCGTGCTTTACATACAACTCTGGGTCAATCGGGTCATTTACCTGAGCCAATTCAGACATACAGCTCAAGAAATTCATCTCTGATTCTTTATCGGTCATAGAAACCTCCCTGCGTCTTTGCATAATTATTCAATTTTACTCTTAAAAACGCCGATTATCTATTTTGCATAAATCATCGAAAATACGCATCTTTTATAATTGTATCGACATCTAACTAAGCTATATTGATGTATAATTATACAAATTTACATCTATTATTTCAAGTCAGTTTCTATTTTAAATCCATTATTTTCCACAGCCTTAAAAAAATGCGTCAATTCGCTTTTTTTTACAGCAATTCTTAATCCCCCCATCTTTGTACAAAGTCCCTGCCAAGCGATTTTATCCACACATCGAATAAAAGAATCATTTTTCTTATCAAGATTTATAACAATCCAATCCGTTTCGCACTCTATCTTTATAAAACTGTTCTCCACTTCTTTTTCTAGCCTCTGCCAATTCGCTGCCAAAGGCTTTCCTGCTTTATTTTCGAGTGCCTGAAATAGATTCTTTATCTCCATTGCCGACGAAAAGTTTTTTCTCAACTTTGCCATATCAGTTTTAAAAAGACTGCGAGAAAGAGGCGTACAAAATTTATCTAAAAATAATTGATTAGCCTTGTCCGCAGCATCAATATGCACCACTAATTCCTTTTCGTCAAACACAGGGGCGTTAAAACTCTTCATTCCAGAAATAAAAAGAGTGTCGCTGATATGAAAAGCATATTCACCGAGCGGCGTTATTCGTATCGCCTCTATTCTGCCGAACGGATAAAAATCTTTTTCATTCAGCTTATCGCACATATTCGACTTGTCTACACAAGAAAAATCTGTCGGTTCTTTCCATGTTATTTCAAATAAGCCAATAGAAGCAAAAAGCAAAAAGAGGTTATTAAACGCACTTTCAAAAACATACCGCCAATAAATCGATTCTGTTATATATACTCTATCTTGTGTATGAAACTGCTCGCTAGAAAATTGTTTTTCATACGCATGCAATTTCATATAAACTGAAGAAGTGCGCGAATCAAAAAATGGATAAACATCATCTTCATCAAACTGTTGTCTATAGTAAGAAAAAAAAGTCGGCTCTTTTGGTGGATTCTTTTTTATCTTTTCTACAATCGAATGAAACACTTTTACTCTGCTATCAAAGCTGTAATAATTTGCAGTAACTGAAACAAACGGATATAAAAACTTCTCATCAATAGTTGTATCTTCTGTGATAACAAAATTATGCAATAATGTTCTATAAAGCTCATTAACATTCAAAAGCAATTCATCATTTTTTTCTTTGTAAGCAAGGGACAAAAAAGCTAAAGCCAGATTGATTCTTGCATTTTTCAGCTTATCACACTCTCGTTCTGTATATAAGCAACCATTTTTTTTATATTCTTCATCATTAGCTTTGCTCAATGGCATACCATCATAAAATGATTTGAATTGACACAGCCTAAAAATTTTGTTCAACATTCCTTTTGTAACGGGACTTCCCACAGGACGAGAAAAAAAATCTAAATCTTTCAAAATACTGATAATGCTTGTCAAGTTTAAAAAAAATTCTTCACCATCCGCCTTTGAAAAAAGATTTTTACTTTTTTCAAAGGCTTCTCCGCCCATAATTTTTTTTTCAGAATAAAATCCCTCAAAATCTTTTTTCAAAATCCGTCGCAAAACTGTTGGAATAGTAAGAAAATTATCTGCATAGTATTCAATTCTGTTAAAAAACAAAAAAGGTATCTTATCTATATCGCTTTTTTTGAATTCCCCAAAATCGTTTTTTGCAATCGAAAGTCTCTTTTCTACTTCACTCAAGCGAATCCCTGAATTAAAGATGATTTCCAAAAAAATTCTTTTTCCTTCATCGCTGAAACTATCGAAATATGCCATCATCTTTTCTTTGTCTAGCATTGCTTTTACAAGATTACTTACATATTCCTCACTTTTTAGCATTGTATCAGGACAAAAAAATTTCGCCTGCATCTTTATTGCAGATATATTGCTCAAACGTAATAATTCCTCTATAAGCTCTTTTTCTGCCTCTTTATTCATATTTAGCCCCTAAGCAAATAAGCAATATCTTCTTGTGTTAGCTTTTTCATAAGGTTAGAATCAGTTGAGATTATTGCGTCAAACATATCTTTTTTCTTTTGTTGCAACTCAAGAATCTTTTCTTCAATCGTACCTCTTGCAATTAAGCGATAGCAAAACACATTTCGAGTTTGACCAATTCGGTGAGTGCGGTCAATAGCCTGTTGTTCTGCGCTTCTATTCCACCACGGGTCAAGAATAAACACATAATCAGCCCCCGTTAGCGTCAATCCAACACCACCTGTTTTAAGCGTCATCAAAAACACCTTATACTCATCATCACTTTGAAATTTCGCCACAAGTTCTTGCCTATTTGCCGTCGCACCTGTCATCAATAAATACTTTATTTCCTCCTTTTCAAGCCGAGAGCTTACAGCATCTAGCGACGAAAGAAAGTTTGAGAAGACAAGGCATCTATGACCGCTCTCCGATAACTCTGTAATAGAATCAAGCAATACATCCCATTTTGCGCTCTCAATCAATGAATCACTTTTCACTTCAGGTACTGTTGCAATCTGTCGCAACTCAAGTAAAGCCTGTAAAATTGAAAACTGTGATTTCTCAAAGCCATTTTTCGCAATTTCGCCATCAATGAGCTTTTTATAAAAACTGCGCTGTGTTTCGTACAATCGAGCCTGTTCTTCCGTCATATCAACATATAAAACCTGCTCAGTTCGCTCTGGTAGCTCTTTAGCCACATCTTGCTTTAATCTGCGAAGAATGAATGGACGAATTTTTGCAGATAATTCTTTCGCCGCGTCCTCGTCATTTTCTTTTTGCACAGGGAGTGCATAACGACGATTAAACTCTGCCTGACTACCAAACATTGTCGGGTTCAAAAAACGGAAAATCGAATAAAGTTCGCCAAGATTATTTTCCATTGGAGTACCACTGATTGCAATACGATGAGTCGCATTCAAAAGCATAACAGACTTCGCCGATTGGCTTGAAGCATTTTTTATCAAATGAACTTCGTCTAAAACTGCATATTCAAATGTTTCTTTGCTCAATGCTTCTATATCGTTTCTAACAATCGCATACGTTGTAACGAGTATCGTATGGTTCATTGCTTCGCTTATATTTCTTTCTGTTCCATAATAGGCATATACATCGAGGTCGTGAGCAAACTTTTCTAGCTCATTTAGCCAATTATCAATTAAACTTTTCGGAACAACTATTATCGAAGTACTGTTGTGCTTATCCGCATAACAGATCGCTAAAAGCGCCACTATCTGAATAGTCTTTCCAAGCCCCATATCGTCTGCCAAGCAACAGCCCAAATTGTGCCGCATTAAATACAAAAGCCACTGAACACCATAAAGCTGATAATCGCGTAACTTTTTTACAACGGGAATATTTGGAAGATGAGTCTTTTGAATATCATTAAATCCCAAAAAAAAGTCATTCCATCTATTTCCCTTTTCGCTCTCAACTTTTGCATTTATAAGCGAATCAACAAGAGGTAAATCAAAAAAAGAGAGCTTATAAGTTCCCTCTTTACTTTTACGCCCCAATAAACGCTTTAAGCGCAAAAAGAAATTCTTTTCAACAATGGCTCTTGTGCCATCGCTTAATGGAATAAAATTATTTTTTTCATATAACGAAACAAATTGTGATGGCGTGAAAACATCGTCATCAATCGTTATTTCACAATCTGTATCAAAAAAGTCTATTCCAGAATGAAGTGTTAGCTTTGTTTTTGGTACAACTTTATGAAGATTGTATTTTTTTAGGGCTTCTGTACCAAAAAGCGCATAATATTGCACTAGTTCACCTAAGTTTTCACTCAAAAACGGCAACGCAATCGTAGACGTTAGAAAAAGCGTGTCGCCGTCAAGCGCAAAAGTCTCCCCGTCCGCGTCGCGAGCCTCTGGGTGCTTGTCCATCGTCGCTCTTATCATCGCCAAAATCTTTTTCCAGCCCTGTGCGTTGTCATAAATCAAATCAGTTTTTTCTATTAACTTCTTCTCTTCGTCCACATTGACTATCGTCGTCGGCTTATTTTCCGAAATGAAATCCACAGGGAACCCATCTTTCGTCCACAGCATTTTTATTGAAAGATTTCCCTCGCTATCCAAATCGCTGAACGCCAACGCCGACTTTGCTCTTACAGGCGTATGCTGTAATTTCTTATACGTCGAATACAAAAAATCGACAGTACGAAACATCGAAGAAAACAATGACAAAAAAAGATTTATCTCGCTCTTTTTAACATTTCCTACAAACGAAGACAAATAATGATAATGAACACCCATATCTCTTGTTCTATACACTTTTCCTCCTGCTAAAGCGTACACAGAAGAAAGCAATACAGGATTTTCTATCTCGTCAGAATCAGTCTTCAAAATCAGTGAAAGATTATAATAATTCTCCTCATTTTTTACAGCAAGTTTTAGCCGTGCATTTTCACTATCTTTTGCAACCGAAACAGCTTCGCCTCGAAACAGAAATAAAGAGCTTTCCTTAAACACCGCTTCTGCAAACTCTGGAAATGTATCAAAGTAAATAGTCTCTTCTCCCTCGCTTTCCCAAGAAAAAGTAGAAGAAATCTGCTGTCTAACACGAGCCAGCGCAGTTTCAAGAGGAGTTGACGAAAAAGATATTGCATCTAAAGCAACTTTTAAGCCCTTTTTATCCGTAAAGAAAAAATACGCTCTTCCCTCGTCATTCAATTCGATATTATAAGTACAATCAAAAACAGAAACACCATTATTCACAGTCTTTTGCGCTAATGACGTATACGACATAATATCACTGATTTTTTTTAGAGAAAGTTCAGTCATTTTTATCCGCAGTTATAGTCTCAGTGCTTTTTAGGCAAGTGCTTCGCTAATTGCAGCGATTCTTTACCTCTTCACCATTTTATACCAATATCCTAACTTTAAAATTATGTTCCGTCAAGTTTTTTATGACAATTCATTTTTCCAACGTTATTTATATTCCGATATTTTTACATAAAAAATCCCCTCAAAATTTCTCTTGAGGGGAATATATCGTTCGCTAAGAAGCTACTTAATATTCAAAAGTGTCACAAACTAGAGAGCTGCGTGGCAAGTACGAGCGATAACATCGTCTTGCTGCTCTTTTGTAAGGTTGATAAAACGTACTGCATAGCCTGAAACACGAACAGTGAAGTTTGCATACTCTGGCTTCTCTGGGTGAGCCTGGCAATCCTTGAGCTTTTCAACGCCGAATACGTTTACGTTCAAGTGATGAGCTCCTGCGTGACCTGAGTCAGGACCAACATCGAAGTATCCATCAAGAACATTCACCAAATTCTCTACACGCTCTGCCTTGTCGTGTCCGAGAGCAGATGGATTGATTGTCTGTGTGTTTGAAATACCGTCCAAAGCCTGCTCATAAGGAAGCTTTGCAACAGAGTTCAAAGACTTTACCAAGCCCTTTGTTTCTGCACCATAAGATGGGTTTGCTCCTGGTGAGAATGGCTCGTGCGCCTTTCTTCCGTCTGGCAATGCACCTGTTGCTTTTCCATAAACAACGTTTGAAG
>ERZ842401.6049-NODE-6049-length-13107-cov-3.998238_pt1 | contig 13107 bp, 7 predicted proteins | sample MGYA00521270_ERZ842401 | MGnify/ENA primary metagenome ERZ842401 (study PRJEB31892, sample SAMEA3878208) | bioreactor metagenome | biome: Moose rumen | place: Sweden | collected 2011-10 | study: EMG produced TPA metagenomics assembly of the PRJEB12797 data set... | reverse complement strand
CCATCGTAGTCCACATCTCCGAGCCCTCGCTGGTCGAGGTGGCCATAGGTATCATGCCGAGGATGGTAGTGAGGGCGGTCATCATGACTGGGCGCATACGCGACTCGCCTGACATGGCAATGGCTTCGTTGAGCGGATAGTCGCGCTCGCGCATAAGGTTGATGTAGTCCACGAGCACGATGCCGTTTTTCACCACAATGCCGATGAGCAGGATGACACCGAGGGCGCCTATCATGTCGAGGTTGGTGCCTGTGACCAGGAGAGCCAATATCACGCCGGTTAGAGCGAAGGGGATGGACATCATGATAATGAACGGCTTGGAGAAGGACTCGAACTGCGATGCCATGACGATATAGACGAGGATGAGGATGAGCAGACCGAGGAGCCCCATGTCTCTGAAGGTGTCCTGCTGGTCTTCGTAGCTTCCGCCGAGGTGGACGTGGATGTCGGCGGGGATGCCCAGCTGGTCAATCTGCCCCTGCACCTGGTCGGCGAGGTCTTTCAGTGAGGTTTTGAAAGGCATGACGGTAAGCGTGAGGTAGCGCTGGCGGTTTTTGCGCTCGATGTTTGGCGGGCACCAGTACTCCTCGATCTTGGCCAGCTCGTTGAGTTTCACAATCTGGCCGGTCGTGGTCATAATGGAGAGCTGCTCGATGTCGGTTATGCTGTTGCGGTACTCCTCTTTGAGGCGGCAGACTATGTCGTATTCCTCGCCGTCCTCTTTCAGGTAGCCGCAGGTCATGCCGTTGACGCGGTAGCGCACGTAGGCGGCTACGGTGGCATCGTTGAGGCCGTGAAGCGCCAGTTTCTGCTTGTCGAAAGTGATTTTCAGCTCGGCACGGTCTTCGTCGCGGCTTATCTTGGTGTCGCGGGCACCTGGCACGTTGTCGTCAATCAGTTTTTTGAGGTCGTGGGCATAGATGTTTGTCTGGTCGAAGTCGTAGCCGTAGATTTCGACGCTGAGCTGGTTGTTGGAGCCGCCGCCCATGCTGCCGCGCGTCACCTGGTAGGTGATGATTTCGGGATACGCAGCGAGTTTCTGCCGGATGGCCTCCTGCATGTCGTCGAGTGTGCGCTTGCGCTCGTATTTCTTGGTGGTGCGTACGGTTATGCTTATCTTGTTGTTGGTGGTGGAGTTGAAGAGTGCGGCAAAACCGGCATCGTCGTTTGAGCCGGCCGAGGTGGAATAGACCAGCAGGTCGTCGCCCAGTGCGTCGCGCAGGTCCTGCTCGATGCTGCGGGCGGTCTTGAGTGTCTCCTCGATGCGGGTGCCGCGCTGCAGCTCGACGGTGATGTTTATGCGCCCGTTGTCCTGCTCCTTCATGAAGTCCATGCCGATTTTGCCGGTGGCGAAAGGTATCATGGAGACTACAAAGAGGCCCAGCGCCATGAGTAGCACAGGCACCTTGTGGCGCAGGCACCAGCGCAGCACGTTGGCGTAGAAATGCTCAACGGATGCAAAGGCGCGTCCGAAGGTCTTGTCGAAGGTGAGCTTCTTCCTTGCGCGTTTGGCTTTGTAGGCCTCCTCCTCGTCTTTGTTCACGAAGAATTTCTTCTCTTTGAGCATCTTGCTGGCCAGCATGGGGATAAGGGTGATGGCCGTTGTGGTTGACACGCACACCACGATGGTGACAATCCAGCCCAGCTCCTTGAACATGATGCCGGCCATGCCGGTGAGCATCGTGAGTGGCACAAACACCGCCACGATGACCAGCGTGGTGGCTATGACCGAGACCCATACCTCGTTGGTGGCGTAGATGGCGGCCTCGCGTGGACTCTCGCCTCGCTCGATGTGCTTGGTGATGTTTTCAAGCACCACGATGGCATCGTCAACCACCATGCCGATGGCTATTGTGAGCGAGGCCATCGAGACGATGTTGAGCGAGCTGTCGGTCATCAGCAGGTAGATGAACGAGGTGACGAGCGAGATTGGTATCGTGAGGCCTATGATGATGGTGCTGCGCCATTCGCCGAGAAACACGAACACCACCAGCACCACGAACAGCAGCGCGTAGAGAATCGACTCGGCCAGGCCGTTGATGGAATTCTGGATGCCGTCGGACGTGTCGTAGATCATGGTGATGTTTATGTCGGGCGGGAGCTGCTTTTGGATTTCCTCCATTTTTTTGCGCACCTGCTTGGCAATGGCCACAGTGTTGGCACCCGTCTGCTTGGTGATGATGAGGCGTGCACCGTCGCGCCCGTTGATTTTCTCGTCGAGCGAGATGTCTTTGATGGTGTCGCGCACGGTGGCCAGGTCGCGTACAAAAATCTGGCGTCCTGTGGGCAAGGTGGCCACCACTATGTCGTTGATGTCCGAACTCTCCACATATTCGCCCTTGACGCGCATCTGGTATTGCTCCTTGCCCATCTTGACGGTGCCGCTGGCCATGTCGAGGTTATTGGTGCTGATGGCGTTGCCCACTGCTTCGACGCTCAGACCGTAGGCATCGAGCTGCTTGGCATCGAGGTCGATATAGATGTAGCGGTCGGGTGCGCCGCTGACGGTGATGTTGCCTATACCGTCGATGCGGTTCAGCTCGTTGGTCACCTGGTCGTCGATGATTTTCTCAAGACCCGGGTAGCTCTCGTCGGCAGTGAAGCCAAACTGGATGATTGGCATGGCCGACGAGTTGAGCTTCAATATCATGGGGCGGCTCACTCCGTCGGGCAGGTTGTCGTAGATGAGGTCGACATAGGAGCGTATGTCGTTCATCGACTCGTCTATGTTGCTGCCCCACTTGAATTCGAGCGTCACCACCGAGATGTTGTCTTTCGAGCTCGAGGTGATGTTTTTCAGACCATCGACCGAGTTGAGCGAGTTCTCGATGAGTTTGGTGATATTGGTCTCGATTTCGGAGCCGTTGGCACCAGCGTAGGTGGTCATCACCGTCACGTAGGGCGGATCCATTTCGGGCAGCTGGTCGATGGGCAGCCGCGTGAGCGAGAAGAGACCCAGTATGATGACGGCCACGAAAATCAGCCCTGTGGTGATGGGCTTGTTTATAGCGGTTTTGTAGATTGCCATGGATTAGTGATTGGTGATTAGTGATTCGACAAATGATTAGTGATTGGTGTTTGATTTTTTGGATTTTTGGATTTTTGGATTTTGGGATTTTAGGGTTCTTGGATTGAGATTGCGGAGATCCCGTGTCAAGCACGGGATGAGGGCCGCAATGAGGATTGTCCAGATATCCATTAATCCATTAATCCATTCATCCAATTATCCATCCATCCATTCATTCCACTATCTCGAGTTTGCTCTGGTCCACGAGGCGGGCCTGGCCGGTCACCACCAGTTCGTCGCCCTCTTTCAGGTCGCCCTCGTTTTCGGGGGAAATCTCGATGCGGTCGTCGAAACGCTGGCCCAGCAGCACAGGCACGCGGTGAGCCACGCCGTCGCGGTTCACAAACACATAGCGGTCGTTGGCTCCTGTGAGCTTCAGCACGCTCTGGTAGGGTACCACTATGGCATCAACCTCGCCCACTGCCAGTGTGGTCTTGATATACATGCCGGGGCGTATCTTCTCTTTCGCGTTGGGTATGTTCAGCTTGGCCTGGAACGTGTGGCTGGCGCGGTCGACGGTGGGATAGACAATTTCGATTGTGGCGGGGAACCCCTCGTCGGGGTAGATGTCGCTGCGCACTTCCACTTTCATGCCTTGCTTCACTTTCGGGTAGTAGCTTTCGGGTATGCTGATTATGGCCTTGAGGCGGCTGATTTGGGTCAGCGTCAGTATCGGCGCACCGGTGTACATCTCGCCATCCTCGAAGTTCTTGGCACTTATCACGCCCGCGAACTTCGCCTTGACAAAGGTGTTCTGCTCCTGGAACCGCTCGGTCTCGACCAATTGGTCGTAGCCGGTCTTGGTTTGGTCATAGACTTGCTGGCTCACGCTGCCGCTGGCTTTCAGTGCCTCCACGCGGTCGAGTTCCACCTTGGTGCTGGCCAGGTTGATGCGCGTGGTGTTGAGCTGTGTCTGGTCCATGCGGACGAGCATCTGGCCGGCGCTGACGCGGCTGCCCACCTCGACATATATGTGCTCGATGTGGCCGGTCATGGAAGGCGACACGTTCATCGTCTCGTAGCCTTCAAGGGTGGTGGAAAGTTCGAGCACCTTGGCTATGCGCTCGGTTTTCAGGGTCTGCACTCTCACTTTTTCGGGTGCTTTCTCGGTTTCGGTTTGCTGGACGTTCTTCCCGCCGCAGGCTGCAAACGCCACGACGGTCGCGGCAATGATTGTTGATTTCAGTGTCTTGTTCATATTGTGTGTTGTTTCTTTTCGTTTGTTGTTTTATTCTGTTTTTGACCTAACGTTCCTCGCCAAGCAGGTTCTCGAGCGACACTTGCGCGTTCAGCACGCTCATGACCGCCTGGATATAGTTGCTTTGCGCCGTGATGATGTCGGTCGAGGCTGTGGTGACCTCAAGGTTTGAGGCGTGGCCGTACTTGAATTTCTCGGCGGTGTTCTTCATCACCCGCATCGTCACGTCGAGGTTTTCTTTCTGTATGTTGTAGGTCTCGATGGCCGAGATGAGGTCGTAGCACAGCTGGTTGTACTGCACACGCAGGCCATCCTCGGCCTGCTGCTTGCTGTTGAGCATCTCGCGGTATTCGATTTTGGCTTTCTTGATGGTGGCGGCTCGGTTGCCCGACTTCCATATCGGCAGGCTTATGCCGGCTCCCACCACGTTGGGCGGCGTCATGTTCATGCCCTCGTCCTTGCCGAAATAGGTCTTGTAGCTGTATTGGTAGTAGGCCGAGAGGGTAGGGGTGAAGTCGAGCCAGGCCAGCGTTACCTGGTCCTTGGCCATCTTCTCGCTCTGCACAAGAGTTTGATAGTCGTAGTTGTTCTCAATGTTGAAGCCGTTCAGGGTGAGCTTGGCGGCTTCGTCCACATTCAGTATCTCGTCGAGTGGTGTGGTCAGCACCAGCTTTGTGTCCACATCGGCTCCGAGTTGCAGCAGGAGCGAGTTGTAGAGCATCTGTAGCGAGCGGCGGTTCGAATTGATGGTGCTTTTCAGCGAGGCCACCTGCACGCTCACCTTGTCGGCGCTCACCTGCTCGGCGGCTCCTGCATCGACGGTGGCTTGGGTGGTGCTCGCGATGCTCTGCAGGTTGGCCAGACTCGAATCCAACAGGTGCACAATGTCCTCCATCACGAGTATAGACACGTATACGCTCTTTACATTCGACGTGGTTGTCTGTATGGTCTTTTTTCGTGTTATGTCACTCATTTCCTGTGCGATGCCGCCTATCAGGCCTCCCATCACCTGCTGTGCCGTCACCGCCACCGACGCGGTCAGTCCGAAGGTGCCGTAGGGGTTCATCGGTATGCTCATCACGCCGAAGTTCATCTCGTAGCCGCACATGTTCTGGTAGTCGAACGAGGCTTTCACCTGTGGGAACATGGTGGTGATAGTGGCCCATTTGTCGGCCTCGGCTTTCTGCACGTCGAGCGAGGCGTTCTGCATTGTGTAGTTGTGTTCTATGGCATACTGCTGGGCTTCCGGCAGCGAGAGGCTCATGGTTTGCTGCGCGTCGGCTGTCGCCATGACGGCGGCCAAAAATGCCAATAGTGTCAGTTTGTGTGTGATCTTCATTATCGTTGACAGTTTTCTGTTTGGGTTTTCTTGTTGATTAAGCGTCAGCCTGGTTGAAAAGCGCGCGTATGGCAGGTTCCTGACGGTCGTACTCGTTTAGGTACTCTGTGCGTAGCAGGCCGCGAATATAAATGAGCGAGGCCTCGCACGCCACCGAGGTGTTGTCCTCGTAGCTGTGCCGCTGGCTGCTGAGTGGCTTCACGACAAACTGCGCCAGTATCCATGCCGCAAATTTCTTGTTCAAGCCCTCGCGAATGTAACCGGCGCGGTCCATCGAGTCGAGGTTCTTTTCAAGCTCTTTCTCGAGTGCCTTTTCGTTGGGGATAAATAATTTCTCCATCAGGTCGGGATAGGTCATCCGCACATCCTCGAGCAGGAGAAAGTAGGCACTCATGAAACGCTTGTAGTTGCCCATCATGAACATCATAATGTACAGCTCGTTTTGCCTGTTGTCGCGTATGATTTTGTTGTACTGCTCCATCTGGATCAGCTTGCACCCTTTGATTCCGATAAGTACGGCCTCGACAAGCTCCTTTTTGTCCTTAAAGAGTTCGTAGAGCGTGCGTTTGGAAACGTGCAATTCGCTTGCAACGCTGTCCATTGTCACCCTCCGGCATCCCTCTCTCACGAACATCGCTGTCGCCTGCGCTACAATTTCCTCTTTTGTCATATCTTATAATTATTGTTTTTTCAACTATATTGCTATAAAACAAATGTTTCGGCTTTTCATTGCCAGTAACAGAGATTGCAAAGGTAATAAAAAAACTTTTTGCGTTTTGAAAGTTTTCAAAAAAATATTCCCACAGTCTCTTTTTTTTGACGGCAAACATATATTGACAAAGCTGGGAAGTGCCTGTACAAGGCACTTCCCAGCCGGTATTGTCTGTCGCAATAAAATGATGAGGTCAGAATGCAAAGGCCGATGCGTCGGGCTTGACGTTCACCTTTATTTCCGCGAGTTTGTAGTGGTTGCTCTGCCCGTTGAACTCGACGGTTTCCATCTCGGTCATGACGCAGTCGCTCTGCCGGTAGACAAGTCGGATGGAGGCGAACCCTTTGGCGGCCTTTTTCCGTGCGGTCATTGCAACGGTGATGTTGCCTCCGGCCTCAGTCACGGTGCAGTCGGCATTGTTGGCCTCGGCTATGCTGCGCACGCGTCCGGCCATGGCGTCAATCAGGAAGGTGGCAAGCTTTTGCATCGAGGCATTTTTTTGAAGGTTGAACTTCTGGTTCTTGTTTTTCGCCTTGTCGACGAGCAGCATGTTTTGCCCGTTGATAACCGTGCGGTTGCCGGCCGGGGTGGTATAGTTGATGGCAAACTGCGATTGGTCGGTGTATGCGAGCGTCCCCGCCATGTCGATTTTGGCTTTCGCCGCCGTGGTGCGTACTTGCGTGAGGGAGCCGGTTATGGCAGTGTGATTCTTGCCTGCGGCCTCGATTTTGTCGAGAGCTTTGTCGTTTTGCTGCGCCTGCACGCCGAGGGCGGTGGCAACGGTGCAAAAGATTATTGTGAATGTTTTCAAAAAGTTTTGTTTCATCGTGTGGTCCGAATTGTATGTGACACTTCTTTAGTGCCCCGTAGGGGTGTTTTATTTCCTTTTGGCCACTTTATTTGCCATAAAGCCGATTTTCATGAGCTGCCGGAAGAGGAATGGTTGGAGGATGTAGGAAATCAATATGGTGGACACCATTCCAATCAAGGCACACAGGCCGACCGAATGTAACGTGGGGTGCAGCGCGAAGAGCATCGACCCCAGCACCACCACAAGCATGAAGGCCGAGAAAACGATTGCCGTCTTGTGATGGAACAGCAGCTGCTCCTCGCCGCGACGGGCAGCAATAAGCCCGTTGGTGATAAAGATGGAATAATCGACACCCACGCCGAAGATGAAGCTCGAAAGGACAATGTTGATAAGATTGAAGTCGATTCCGAAGACCGACATAACGCCCTGCACAATATACCAGCTCAAGAACATGGGCAGGAAGGCCAGCAAGGCCAGCAGCAGACTGCGATAGTAGAGCAGCAGCACCAACACCACGAAAAGCGACGAGATGAGCAGCACCACATTGAAGTCCTTATGCACTATGTTGACCATGTCGCCGGTGTAGTAGAACGGGTCGGCCACAATGACACCTGGCTGTGCGGTGAGCACGTCGGCCACAGGACGGATGTTCGCGTCGTCGGTCAGCAACGAGGCGAAGACGAGGTATTTTTCCTGCGTGCTGTCGTTTCCCGACGCCACGCGCTCCATGATGTTGCACGCCAACTCGTCGGGCACCACGCCGCTCTCAAGCATCTCGTCGGGTTCGTAGTCGGCCTCTACAAGCGCGAAGAACGGGTCGAACACACTGGCATCGAGCCCTTCGCGTGCGGCAGCCTTGCCAATGTTGTGGCGTGCCTGTGCCACGCGGTCGCCGGTCCAATAGTCTCGCCATCTCGCAATGTTGGCTGTTTGTTCGGCTTCAGTGGGCACCAGGGCGGCAATGCCGGTGTACTGCTTCACAAGCCCTTCGCCCTGTAGCGAGTCAATCCGTCGCACAAGCTGTTTGTTTGCAACCAAGGCACTGTCCATTGTTGCGGCCTCGGCACCGTAGTATTTCAGGTTGTAGCCGTGGTTGATGCGTTCCTTGTAGAGCCGTTCGGAGGTCACCACATTGTCGCTCCGGTAGCCTATGTTCTGCAGGTTGTTGTCGAAATGGACCTTTGTTTTCGGATTGACCGAAATAACTATGCACGCGATGCTCACCAATGCAATCGCTCCGACAATCCATCGGTTGCGGTCGGGCGAGAGGTTGTTGATGCGGTCGAGCAGTGCGTAGGCCTTGCAGCTGTGTGGTTGTTCGCCGCTTGTGAAAAACTGCGGCATGAAAAGCAGTGCGAACAGCGTGGTGCCTACCAAGGCGACGGATGCGAAGATGCCGAAGTCCTTAAGCAAGTCGCTTGTGGTGAAAAGCAAGCCGGCAAAAGCGCCTATGGTGGTTAAACAGCTCAACACTACCGGCGTGGACTGCTCGCGCAGCACCAGCTCGGCATCGCCCACATATTTTTGATGCGTCAGCACATGCAGTATGTAGCTCACGGCAATACCCAGGATTGGTGCGGCCAGCCCCAGAGCCATGATCGACATCCTACCCTTGATGAGGTACATGCAGCCCATTGCCATGGCAGTGCCGTAGAGCAGGGGCACTACAATCAAGGCAACCGTCGAGGGTGTGCGGTAGGTCAGCAGCAACACAACCAGGATGATGAGCAGCGATATGGTCACCGTTATGACAATATCGGTCTTTATGCGGTTCGAATTGCCGGCACTAAGCACCGACGCTCCGTGAAAAGCGGCCTGCGCGTCGGTGTGGCTGCTGTTGAAACGTTTCACGCAGCGCTCGATGTTCTTCACAATTTTGGCGCAGCCTTTCGAGTCGAACGAGTTGACGTTGGGTGTCAGATAAGCAATCACGACGCTTGTGTCGGTCGAGAAGAAGTGTCGCTCGATGCCTTTCGTGGTCATGTCAGGGCGTTGTGGCATGGCCGCTGCGAGCATGGCTCCGCGCAGGTTGGCCGGGTCGTAGGGTATGACGTTGGCGAGCGTCGCATCGGGGTCGTCGGTCAGCGTGAGTGCGTTCTCACACATCGTGGCGTTCAAGGCATCGGGGGCCAGCAGCGTGTCGAACCCGGCATAGACGCTTTCGGGCAGCACTGCGGGGAAGTGGTCGAGTGCATAATCTATGCCGTTCACCAGCCAGTCGTCCTCGATGTGGTATAGGATGTGTTTTATCAAGTGCGAACTCGAGTCGTTGTCCATGATGTCCTGCACCAGACCGTCGCACATTTCGGCCATCTCTTCGGGCGACACGGTGTCGGCTTGCCGCTCTATCTGTATGAAAATCTTGTCCTTTATGGCCAGCTGCCCGAAGGCAAGGCGGCTGCTTTTCGACTTGTCGGTATCGGGGAGCAGCTTTGTGATGTCCTCTTCGTATTCGAGGCGTGCCGCAAAGAAAACAAAAAGCGCGAACGATGCCACCATGCACAGCCACATAGCCCATGGTCGACGCTTGAACGCACGATATGCCGAAATGAAAAATCTATGCATAAGCTATCGGGTCATTTGAGGGTGCAAAGATACGATTTTTGAAAAAAACAAACTTCCAACCACTGGCCGCCAATCGCTACTTCAGGTTGAACTGCAGCGATTTCTCGCCCTTGGAGGTGCGGATATAGAGGGTGTATGAGGCCTTTGGCATCTTGGCTATGGTGATTTTGGCGCCGTTCTTGTAGTTGGGCAGCGTACGCACCGACTCGCCACGCGCGTTCACAAATTCCACCTCGGCAGTGGGGCTTTCGAGCGAGATGGTGATATACCCCTCGGCAAGATAGGGGGTCACCACCACTTTCTCTTTCGACGTCCCTTTGGCCACCAGCGACGTGGATACCGTGAAATCCTTCACAAACAAAAAGCCGTTGAGGTTGGTGAAACTGAAAACGGGTGGGTCGACGGTTGCATCGGTGGCAAGCGTTATCTCGCCGCCGGCATCGCGTGGAAGCTCGAAATAGTACAGGCCGTCGGCATCGGTGGCAACATTGCGCGAGCCACAGCGTACGGTGACACCTGGCATCGGCTTTCCCTTTTCGTCCACCACACGGCCTTTCACGCCGAAGCCGTCGAATTTCACGAGCCCGCCGCCTTGCGTGCCGAACCACTTGACCCCGTTGGGGTCTATTGTCATACACCGCACCGCACCTTTGGGCAGCTTCGAGTTCGAGGCGTTGTAGACATGCCACTTGTCGCGCCCGTTGAAGACCGCCACGCCGTTGTTGGTGGCTATCCAGATGGCTCCGCGCGGGTCAATGCCGATCGAGTTTATCTGGTTGTCGGGCAACGGCGAGTTGGCTTTGTTGAAGATTTGCCAATCCTCGCCGTTGAAGCGGCAGAGCCCCTCAATGGTGCCTATCCACTTCACGTCCTTGCGGTCGATTGCAATGGCCGGCACGTTGCCTATGGGCAGCTTCGAGTTGGCTGTGGTGTAGGATGTCCAGCTCACGCCGTCGAACTTCGACACCCCCTCGTTGGTGGCCACCCACTTGGCATTGTCCTTGTCGATGGCTATATCCATGATGAAGTCGCTCTTGAGGCCTCCCTGGTCGGCGGTGAATTTCTTCCAGTTCGTGCCTTCGATACGCACCAACCCGCTCAAGGTGACACCAATCCAGACGACGCCATCACGGTCGACGGCTATGTCGCGGATGAGCGACATGTTGTATTTCTGCAGTTCTTTCGGGTGCTCGGTCCAGTGGGTGCCGTTGAACTCAAACACGCCGTAGTCGTCGGTGCCAATCCAAAGCACGCCCCGCTTGTCGATGGCTATACAGTTGATGAACTGGTCCTTGAGCTTTTGGTTGAACATGGAGTAGTCGGTCCACGTGCGCCCCGAAAGCCGGCACAGGCCGAGCGTGGTGCCTACCCAGAGCGCCCCCTTCGCATCGGCTGCCACGGCCATGATGTCGTCGCCAACGATTTCGGACGAGCGTACTGTATAGGCTGTCCAACTCTGCGCACTGGCTGTCCCACATTGACCAACAACAATCAATGCAATTATTGCAAGCAACCGTTTCGCAAATACTGTTTTTTTCAAGTTTTGATGTGTAAGGTGTGGGATTTGAAGTGTGATTACTATGACAATAACCAACAACTGGCTTGAGAAGTTGTCAATACTCGAATTCAAGCACTTTTAGGTCTTGTGCTTTTCTTTCTTTGCTGCGGGAAAAAGTATATTGTTAAGTATCAATCTGTAACCAGGCGAATTGGGATAGAGTGAGAGGTCTGTGGGCGGGTCGCCGACATAGTGGCGGTAGTCCTCTGGGTCGTGGCCGCCGAGGAAAGTCCAGGTGCCTTTGCCGTATTCGCCATGCAGGTAGCGAACCTCGTCCAGTTCCTTGTTTTCGGCAAGGATGACGGCAGATGTCTTTACCGTCTCTTTGCGGAAAGCCGTGGTCTGCCCCATGAAACCATGTATGATGCGTGTGTGGTTCTGGGTGAGCATCGTCGGCACCCAGTCCCATTTGGCCGAGAACTCGAAAAGGGTGAAGAAGTCGGTGCGCTCGTTCACTGCACGTCCGCGCGACTGCTGGTCGATGTCGATGGTGGAAATCTCGTATTCGGCAGGGTTGGTGCTTATGCGGAAGTCCTTGAAAGCAAAAGTCTTCGAGTAGTCGAGGTGGTTCTGGGCGTCGGGCTGCATCGGGTCGCCGTCAAACATGACGTCGCATATATCGACATTCTCGGCCGCCAGAGCCACGTCGTAACTGTCGGGTGCCGAACACATGGCAAATAGAAAGCCGCCACCGGCCACGAAGTCGCGTATCTTTTTTGTCACAGCCAGTTTGAGCTGCGAGACCTTGCTGAAACCCAGTTTGCGAGCCATGGCCTCCTGTGTCTTCACATCCTCGATATACCACTGTTGTGTGCGATAGTTGCCCCAGAACTTGCCATACTGCCCTGTGAAATCTTCGTGGTGGAGGTGCAGCCAGTCGTATTTGGGCAGCACACCGGCCATGACTTCCTCGTCATACACCACGTCGTATGGTATCTCGGAGTAGGTGAGCACGAGGGTTACTGCATCGTCCCACGGCAGTTTGTTCTTGGGTGAGTAGACGGCTATTTTCGGCGCTTTCTGCAGCCGTATGGCATCCATGTTCACCGCCGGGTCGGCTATAGTTGACAGGATGTCGGCTGCCTGCCCGTCGGCGATGACCTCGCAGGACACCCCGCGCAGTCGGCATTCCTTTTCAATCCCCTCGGCATACTTCATCATGAACGAGCCGCCTCGGTAGTTGAGCAGCCATGTCACCTCCACCTCGCGCTCAAGCGCCCAGTAGGCAACGCCGTAGGCTTTCAGGTGGTTGCGCTGGTCGTTGTCCATGGCCACCAGTATGTGCGATGCCCGCAACGGCAACGTTATCACCAGTATAAGCGACAGGATGATATATTTCGGTGTGCACTGCATAATATGATATAAACGAACAACCACGCGAAATATTGCAAATTGAATATACGCCTCATTCCCAGATTGCCACGGCCACCCCAGCCACGGAGTTTGCGGAGGCTACGGTCGTCGGCGGTGCCGACGCCTCAAGCCATGTCCCGCCCGGTATCCTCTGCCAGCATCTTTCGCCACCGCAAAGGCAATCACCCGCGCCTTTGGCAGACCTTCTTTAAAAGACACAAGCCGTTGTTTTACAATGTACTATATCCTATTATGAAAAAAAATTTGCGAGATTGAAAAAATGGTGCTAACTTTGCACCCGCTTTCGAGAGGAAAAAGAAGCCCAGGTGGTGGAATTGGTAGACACGCTACTTTGAGGGGGTAGTCGCCGTAGGGCGGTGCAAGTTCAAGTCTTGTCCTGGGCACAAAAGAGCAACTTCAGGTTGCTTTTTTACTACCAAAGAGAGTGTTGCCCGGGTGGCGGAATTGGTAGACGCGCACGTTTCAGGTGCGTGTTCCGAAAGG
>ERZ842401.6048-NODE-6048-length-13107-cov-61.098069_pt1 | contig 13107 bp, 4 predicted proteins | sample MGYA00521270_ERZ842401 | MGnify/ENA primary metagenome ERZ842401 (study PRJEB31892, sample SAMEA3878208) | bioreactor metagenome | biome: Moose rumen | place: Sweden | collected 2011-10 | study: EMG produced TPA metagenomics assembly of the PRJEB12797 data set... | reverse complement strand
TATGTTGTGTCACAGCCACACCAAAGAAGAGATCGAGCGACAGGTCTATCAGTCCCTTTTCATCGGGTAGGGGAGACCACTTCAATTCCACGGGGATGCCCACATAGCTGTGGAATGCAAACGACTTCTGGGTGGTAGGAGTGGTGCCGTCGTAAAAGGTTATACCTCGTTCTTCCATATCCTCGAGAGTGGTTCCTGCGGGCTGCACGCTGTAGTAGATCGGCTCCCAGCTGAAATCATATCGCAGACCCGTGGAGAACTGCCACATAGGTGCAAACTGCCAGTGGGCCATGAGGGGTATCTGCAAGCCGAAGCCGAATTTGGAATAGTAGGGAGACATGTCGTTGCCATTGGCGAAGAGAGTGGCATTTGCCGAAAGACCCAAATCGATTGTCAACTTGTTTTGTCCTGAGCCTTCACACGCAGTGTCCTGCTCTTGTGCTGACTGGGCGTCGGCAACGCCAAAACTGAATATCGTCATGGCTCCGAACAGTGCAGCTGCTATAAGGGTGGGTCTGATTTGTTGAAAAAATGTTTTCATTGCTTTGACATTTAAACTTTTTATGCTTTGATGTTATAAATTCATGGCGAATAAAGACAATGATGTGCCTTGCATCATGCTGGGTTCGCTGCGACGCAGACGGAACAGTCCACGACGTTTCTCTGCTCTACCTTCAGTGGCCGTCACGGGTTCGACAGCGACAGGCGAGTCGGTCAAGACTAAGGGAAGCGTTGCATCGGTTGTATCGTACTGCTGTTCCTCCGCACCGGCGAGTTCGACTGCATTATCAGCCTGTTCTGCCAACACACTGCCGTCGAAGTCAATATAATCGTACACAAAACTTGAATCCGCGTCTTCCATAATAACATCTTCCTCGATAAGCAGATCATTGGATTGCATCTCACGTTGACTCGCCATTCCGAAGTAAGCAAACTCTCTTTGGTCATTGGGCTTGACGGAAACATTGGATTTGAGGCTCACGTTGACTCGCTTCATTTGTTTTTCTTTCAGCGGTGCTCGTAGCCTACGGCATTCGCTAACGGTATCCAACCTTGAATATCCATCCATGAGAGGGGAGGAGATGGGGGCTTCCGTATTATGGACTTCAGCCGAGAGAAGACCTGTGTTTGCCGATTGGTTGTTGATAAAATGCACAGTGGTGAGGACCAAGCCTGCGACAGATGCCGCAGCTGCAAGGCCTATTGTCCACAGACGCAAAGAATGGCGACGCTTTGCAGCCTCTTCTTGAGCCATCTGTCCAATCATGTCCGACAGTTGTTGCTGGCGTCGCGCATCCCGTCCGGCATGCTCGATCAATGCTATCAGCTGGTCAATATCATCTATTTTCTTATCGCTTTTCATATTCCAGGATTTTTTGTTTCAATGTTGTGTAGGCTCTTGAGAGGAGGGTGTAGACATTGCCTTCAGAGATATTCAATGTGCGGGCTATAGTCTGGGTGTCGGCGGCATCAAAGTGGCGAAGCTTGATTGCCTGTTTCTGACGTTCGGGCAGTTGTTCCAGAAACCGCAATGCCAGCGTCTGTCTTTCGTTTTCTTCGTATGGGTCGTAGGACTGTTCCACGAGGGTCTGGGCATCTTCTGTAGGTCGACGGCGGCGCAGCAGGTCTATGCATCGTCGTTTCACCAACGTCACGCACCACGACTCCGGGTTGACCACCTTGCGCATCTTTTCGCGGTCGTTCCAGAGAGTGACGAAGCAGTCCTGCACCACGTCGGCGGCATCCTGTTCGTCGCCCAGCATATGTTCTGCCATACGTTGCATGACGGGCTGCAAGGGCAGGAAATCTCTCTCGAACTGTTGTATGGCTTTTCTCATTATTGTTTTCTGGACTCTTTACACATAGTAGACGAAGAAGAGTGCAAAATCTTACACTCTTCTTAGTTTTTTTTTCATTGCAGATGTCTCCGCCCCGCGGGTCTCTCCCCAGCCCCTCCCCTGAAGCCTCTCCCCCCAGCCCCTCCCCTGAAGGGGAGGGGAGTTTGTGAGGGGAGTTAAAATCACTTGTAGAGGTAGCGCTTGATGCTCATCTTGGGGGTCTTTTCGAAAGGGGTGGTGCGGCGTTCTATATGGTGGATCTGGCTGTAGGCTGGCAGGTGCTTGTTGACGTCGCGCAGCAGGTGGCGTTCCAGCTCCGGCATGTCGCTGTCACGTATGCCCTCGTTCTTCAGCCGGTCGGGGTCGAAGTATATGAGTGCCACTATCTTGCCACCTTCGCGTTCCACCACGAGCGACTCGGCCACGTACTCTTGGTTGGTCAAGATGGCTTCGATCTCTTCTGGATAGATGTTCTGACCGTTGGCGGAGAGTATCATGCACTTGCTGCGACCTTTGATGTAGATGTTGCCCTCCTTGTCCATCAGGCCGAGGTCGCCGGTGTGCAGGTATCCGTCGTCGGTGAAGGCGGCCTGTGTGGCTGTCTCGTTCTTGTAGTATCCCAAGCATATGTTGTCGCCTTTTGCCTGTATCTCGCCCACGATGGTGGCGGGGTCGGAGGAGTCGATGCGTACGTCGGCGCGGTCCACCGCCTTGCCGCAGCTGCGCAGCGCGAAGCGACGCCAGTCCTCATAGGCCAGCAGCGGAGCAGCCTCCGTCATGCCGTAGCCAACTGTGAAGTTGAGCTTCATGCGGCGGAAGCAGCGTTCCACCGTAGGGTTGAGCGGTGCACCGCCCATGATGAAGTTGCGCACCTTGCCTCCGAAGGCGGCCTGCAGTTTCTCGCGCACCTTGCCGTAGATGATGCTGCCGATGCCTGGTATGGCGCACAGCACCCGCATGTACCACTTGCCCAGCACCGGCTCGATGGAGGAGCGGTAGACTTTCTCCATCACCAGCGGCACGGTGATGACCTGATAGGGACGCACTTCCTTCATGGCTTGCAGCAGCTTCGACGGTGCAGGCCTGCCACCCAGATAGTAGACCGTACAGCCTCCTGTGATGGGGTAGAGCAGTTCGAACGTGAGACCGTAGATGTGTGCCATCGGCAGCATGGAGACCAGCGAGTCGTCGCGCCTCACGGGGATGTGTCGCTGTCCGAAGTCGATGGAGGCGCTGGTGGCACGGTAGGTGAGCATCACCCCCTTGGGGTCGCCGCTCGAGCCGGAGGTGTAGTTGATGATGGCGAGGTCGTCCATATTGTCTGTGTTGTAGTGCACGTTCTCGGGGCGGAAGCCGTCAGGGTAGCGCTGGGCGAACAGTCGGTCGACGTTCTCGTGGGCCTGCAGCAGCTGCCGGTCGTCGGAGTGGATGATGCTGAAGTCCTCGGTGCAGATGACGCCGCGCAGCTTGGGCATACGGGCAATGTCGAGGCTCTTCCACTTCTCGCGGTCGGTGAAGAGGAGGAGTGCGTCGCTATGGTCGGTCAGGTCCATCACGCTGTCGGCGTGGAAGTCCACCAGCAGCGGCACGGCCACTGCCTCGTAGGTGGTGATGGCCAGATAGGAGAGGGCCCAGCGATAGGTGTTGCGGGCACAGAGGGCTATGTGGTCGCCCTTCTTCACTCCGGCCTCCTGCAGCAGCAGATGGATGCGAGCCATCTGGGCAGCCATCTGGCCGAAAGTCATGCTCTCGCCCTGGAAATTGCACAGGGCCGGTTCGTTCCACTGCAGGCGTATGGTCTCCTGCAAACGCGCAAAATAATGGTCGTACTGGATGTCCTTCATATCTTTTTTCTGTTGAATATTAAGAGTGCAAAGGTACGACAATTATTTAATATAGCAAAAAAAAATTATTTCGTCAAATCCGCTTTTATCACACAATATTAATGGCCACAATACGTTTTTATCATCATAATATTATTATTGCAACATAACGATTATGACAAGAAGCATGATTATACGTATACCTCGTACACTACTTTCACGACTGCTCGCGGTGGTGCTTTTGTGCCTGATAACGCCTGTGGCAGGTGCACAGAACTTGGCGCAGATGGTGAACGGCGCGACACTGAATATCGCAGCCTGCAACGGCACGGTGAACGGCATTGTCGACGACGGCGGCAGCACCGGCACATACTCCAACTCTTTCAACGGCAGTGTGGTGCTCACATGGGATGCCGGTGTCACACTGACCCTGCAAGGCACCTACAACACCGAGAGCTACTATGACTACCTCATCCTCGACGACGGTAGCGGCAGCACACGTCTCGAAGGCTTGGGCACCTGCTTCTACACCTCCAGCTCGGGCATGCTCACCATCACATTCCATTCCGACGGCTCCGTGACCTACGACGGCTTCGTGCTGACATGGACGGTGGGCGGTGCATCGGGGTGCAGCAATAGTGTTTCAAACCTTACCGTAAGCAATATCGGCACCACGTCGGCCACACTTGCCTGGGACGCCACCGACCCCACGGGGCCGTTCAACATCATCTGCAACAGCGACACCGTCACAGCCACCTCGACCACCTACACGCTCACCGGCCTCAACTCCTCGACGCAGCACACCGTCACTGTTCATGCCGTCGGCGAGACATCCATCTGCTGCCGTGCTGTGGCCACGTTCCGCACCACATGCGACACCGTGCACATGCCCTGGACGGAGAGCTTCGAGGGTATGCCGCTCGACACCGTGCCGCTGTGCTGGACTATGCTGACCAACTTCGACAACGTCGACGTACAGCCTCGTGTGACGAACACCTACGCGTCGCACGGCGACCAGAGCCTGATGATAAGCTGTGGCGACAACAGCACGGGAGGCCACTTCGGCATGGTGTTCGGCCCGCGTCTCGACCTGGGTGACGCGGGATACATACACTTCGATGTGCGTGCCTCGCACTACGGCACCTATCTGGTGCTAGGCACCTGCAACTACGACAGCAGCTACACCACGCTCTACGACTTCACGCCCTTCGACACCATCTACGTTTCGTCGTTGTGGAGCACCGTGAGCCTGCCGTCACGCACCATCGCGACGGGGCGCAGCCTGGCGTTCTACATGCTGCAGTCGATGCAAAGCGGTGTGAACCGTCGCGTCTACATCGACGCCATCGGCATCGACGCCTGCGGCATCCAGTCTGCCAGCATCTCGCACGTCGAAAGCGACCGGCTTACCTTGAGCTGGACCACCTACGGCACCACCACCGTCGACGTGCACGTGCGCCGAAGCAGCGCCACCACCGACGAGCAGGTCATCGCCGCCGCCACCTCGCCGCTGCTCATCACCGGCCTCGAAGCCTCCACCGCCTACGACATCATCCTCGCCACACAGTGTGGCACCTCCGCCACCGTATACACCACGACAGCCGACAGTGCCAACGCCCTCACACGCTGGTGCCTCGGTCCGGGGAGCCTGCAAAGCGATGTGGACGAGATGACCAAGTACAACAGCACTGCGAATGTAAACAGCGCTTACGTAACACTTTCACGTATCAACAGCGGGATTCCCAGCCATATCCTGAGTCCTGAGTTCAACAATCTGGCAGGCAAACAGATTGCCGTTACGCTCGACGGCTACTATGCCAACGTCAGCATAGGCCTTATGCGCGACCGCTACGACACCACCACCTTTACACCCCTCGACACCTGCTATACCGGCTACTTCCGCTCCAAGTTCCTCTTTGCCGAGATACCCGACACCAACACAGCCACCTTTGTGGCCCTGCGCTATCAGGGTTCCTACATCTACGTCCGCCGCATGGAGATCGGCTCGTGCCTTATCGACAGTCTGCGTGTGGTGCACGAACGTGGCTCGTCGATAGTCTTTGCATTGGCTTCGACCGGTGCCGACGACACCATCCAGGTGGAATATGGCTACAGCGGGTTCACTCCCGGCAGCGGCACCACGCGCACCTACGTCGGTAGGCGCCGCATCACCATCGACAGCCTGCCGTACTACAACTACAACTACGACTTCATCTTCAGCCGTCCCTGTGGCGGCGACGCCTGCTACGCCACCCGACTGCGCGCCGCGACGGCGTGTCGCGACTACTACCTGCCCTATTGCGAGGACTTCTCCAACTACCTATGGTCCAACAGCGGCTACGGCTACCCAATACAGCGCAACACCTACGACAACACACCCGCCATTGTCGAGCACCCCTACTATCCTTACGCCGGCATGTCGCTCAAGATGTCGTCCTACGGCCTTGGCGACAGCTACTACACATCGGTGGTGTTGCCCGACGTGACAATCGACACAGGCTGCTACCTTTCGTTCTACGCCACCAACATGGCGCCCGACGGTCAGCTGATGATAGGCAACTTCCCTCTTGTTATTGCATATGGCGACAATTACAACAATAACGGCATCCGCTGGTTCGACACCGTCACGCTGGCGGGATACAACGTACGGCAGCACTTTGTGGTGCCGCTGCCAGCCGACGACACGCTCTTCGACAGGCGTCTGATTATACGCTATGGGCACCAGAACCCATACCAGAACTTCAGCGTCTACATCGACGAGATGCATATCACACACGGCACCTATAGCGAAGCCACCGTCGTCGGCGCAGACAGCAGCTCGGCCCATGTCACTGTCGTCCCCTACACAGCCTACGACACCATCTTCGAGGTGAGCCTGCGCAACGAAGCCGACGTGCTGATAAGCGTCGACACTGTCACAGCCTCCGACACCGCACACTTCGGTGGTCTGACGCGCTGCACCCGTTACAAGCTCTACGTCCGCCCGCTGACACCCGGCGACACCCTCTCGTGTCCCTCCTATTCGCAGACGTTCTCTACCCAGTGCAACAACTTTCAGAGCACACGTCACTGTTTCGGCTTCGACAGCGAGCTGTCGTACGAGCTGCCCTACGGATGGACAGCCACCGACGACGCCAGCCACTCCGTCGACACCAGCCACCTGCACCTCTACGGTCCCGACGCACGGCTCTGCACACCGTATTACGGCGACATCGAGGGCCAAACCGTCAGCCTCGCTGGCCGCGGGCACGGCACCTTGGTTGTGGGCTATGCCGACACCGCCTTCAGCCGTTTCTATCCCTTCGACACCCTGACCTTCACGTCGGTCGACACGCTGCGCTACTACACACACCGCCTGCCGGGCATGGCGTCAGACACGCTGCGCATAGGACTGCGTGTCTCGGGCGCCACCGACACCTTGCTTATCGACCATCTCGGCATCAGCCTCTGCCGCCATATCGACATCGCCGCCGAAGACAACACCGCTGTAGCCACCACCGACGACGACGACCCGCTCTACTACCTCTACGTGTCGGACAGCATAGGCAACGAACGCATGTTCCTGGTCAACACCCCAACCTTCACTGTCAACGACCTGACACCCGGATGGAAATACGAGTTCTCGTGGCAGTGCGCCTACGACGACGAGACATGCCGGCCACACGTCACCCTGCGCATCGACAACCACATCAAGGCACCCTACTGCATCGACTTCCAGAACGGCACCGCCCATAGTGCCGCCGACGCCTGGGACCTTGTCAGCCCGTCGCCAAGCGCCTACCGCTATGATGACGGCAGTTCTGTAAGTTACTACACCTACTATACACCATCATACCTGCTGTTGCCGCCACTCGATTCCAGCACCACAGTAGCAACACTCGACGCCTACATCTATCGAAGCGATTATTATGACTCTAGTTATCATTTTGACATCGGAGTGCTGACCGACGGCAGCGACACCTCGTCGTTTGTCAGTCTGTGGTCGGCTCCGACATACAGCGGTAGCGCTTATATATACCCCATGGTGGATATCAGCGGATATGCCGGCAAACGCATCGCCATACGCTACAACGGTTACTATATAACCGCATACCGACTGTTCATACACCCATACACGCCGATGACAGTGCGCCAAGTTGAATCAAACAAGTTCGAACTCATCAACAGCCACGGCGACTACTACGTCCGCATAAAGAATTACACTGGCACTGTCGACAGCATATTGCATATCGACAGCACCTACCACCTGTTGGATCTAACCCATTACAACATCAACGACTATTACTATCGTTTCTATCTGCAACAAGTGGACGACTCGCTCGGCAATGTATGCAGAGAAAACATGACACAATACTACTTTCGTTCACCTGTTTCAGTTCCGTGGTGCTGGTCCTCTGGATTAGATATTCTCTACTTCAAATACTACTCCATCTATTCCAACAGTACTTACTTCAAGAACAAATCCTGTGCCATGCTCTACGGCGAACGGACAACACGCCACAATCAGATAATCGTGATGCCGGAGTTTGATGTAGACTCGGTGCGCAACCTCAACATCAAGTTCTCCTTCGCCTCGGAAGAAAGCGACACACAGATGGTGGAGATAGGCGTGATGACCGACGCTCTCGACACCACCACCTTCGTACCCGTCGACACGATATACTACCAGGCCGGCGATTCCAGCTGGGCCGACTATCAGGTGACGCTCGACGCCTACGCCGCAGGCGGCCGCTGGGTGGCCTTCCGCTACAACCCCGAAGTGTCGTCTGGCTATCGCTACAGCTACCTGGGCGATTTCTGCATCGACGTATGCCCCGCCACCACCGCCACCGCCAAGCTCGAGCGATGGAACAGCGTCCGCATCGACAACCTGTCGGGCGAAGGGGGCTTCTACGTCGCCTACCGGCCATCGTACAGCTACAGCTACACTATTCTGAGGATCGACACAGTGCCCACCACCCTCACCCTTGACGCCAACAGGATGTACTACTTCCGCTTCCGCTGCGACAGCAGCAGTGACTACACATGCCGCGGAGACCAGACGGTCACCACCCTCGGCACCCCGATGGATGTGCCGTCGTGCCTCGACTTCGAGAGTGTAGCCCCGAACAGTCTGCCTGACTCATGGCGACGCTACAACTACGCCATCGGCGTGACCACAGACCAAGCCCACAGTGGCAGCCGCAGCCTGGCGATGCCCGTCACCGGACAGTCCTACGTCGTCACCGGCGACATCGACACCGACACCCTCGGCAATATAGCCATGAGCTTCTGGCTCTACACCGCCACCACCGTCGACCTCGTAGAGGTGGGTGCCATGAGCAACCCGCTCGACCTCACTACGTTCCAGCCGATACAGACCGTCTCCAACCGACTGTCGGGAGTGTGGGAACGCCATGTCGTCATCCTCGACGGAGCCCCCCACGACGCCCACTATCTGGCTCTGCGTGCAGGCTCCACCATATCCGCCGGCAGCAGCCGCAGCATCTATGTCGACGACTTCCACCTCTCGACATGCGCCACCAACGACATGCACCTTGCCGCCATCGAGTCGGACACACTCACGATAGAATGGAACCAGACCGGCAACCCCGACATCACCGTCACCGTGGTCGAGAACGGCACCGTCGTCCAGACCCTGCATCCCACGTCATCGCCCCTGTCCATCACCGGATTGAGCCAACAGAACACCTATGCCGTGCACTTCGACGCCGACTGCGGCGAGACCGACACCAACTGCACCACCAACTATGCCGACAGCCTCACCATCGTGGCTCCTGGCGAAGGGGCGGGCGGCTGCATCAACCCCACCGACATCTATTCGACACAGGCCACCTTCTTCTCCGGCACCTACAGCAACCCCTATGCCACCAGCGGCGCCATCGACTTCGGCTCCCTCGACATCAACAGCCGCCACACCGTCTGCACCGACACCGCGTACCGCGACCCGCGCACCGGCGGTCTGCTGCGTTCCATACCCGAAGGGTACACCTCCAGCCTGCGGCTGGGCAACTGGGGCACCAACAGCTATGCTCCCGAGGCCGAAGGCGTCATCTACAGCCTGCTGGTCGACACGGCCGACTTCGAGCTGATACTGCTGCACTACGCCGCCGTGCTGCAAGACCCGCTGCATGCCGCCGAAGACCAGCCGCGCTTCCGCATCGAGGTGCTCGACTCTGCCTTTGTGCCCATCGACCCCTCGTGCACCTCGGCCGACTTCATAGCCAACGCTTCGCTGGGATGGAACGTGGCCGAAGGCAGTGTGCTATGGAAAGACTGGACCACCGTCGGCATCGACCTCTCGTCGTTCAGCGGACAGCAGGTATACATACGTCTGACCACCTACGACTGCAACGAAGGGTCGCACTACGGCTACGCCTACTTCACGCTGGAATGCATGCGCAAACGCATGGCGACGACGGCCTGCGGCGACATAGACAGCAACACCTACACCGCCCCGGCGGGCTTCAACTACCGCTGGTACAGCAGCGCCAGCGCCGCCACCATCTCCACGGCGCAGAGCATCACCATGGCCACCGCCAACGTCACCTACTACTGCGACCTGAGCAAGATAGACAACGCCAACTGCATGTTCACCATCAGCGCCTACGGCGGCACACGCTACCCGATGGCGTCAGCCGACACCACCATGACCATCAGCGGATGCCAGTTCCACGTCAGCTTCACCAACACCAGCACCGTCAGTTCCGACGGCGTCACGCCGATGCCGGGCGAGGAATGCGAGAGCGCCTGGTGGGACTTCGGCAACGGCCAGACAGCCACCACCTACCATGCCTCGACGGTATACTCAACACCCGGCACATACACCGTGATGCTCGTCAGCGGCATAGCAGGCGACGCCTGCAAAGACACGATGCTGTGGTCCTTGAATATCGACTTCCCGACCAACCCCGTCATCACCGGTCCCACCGACCTGTGCTACGGCGACATCGACACCCTGCGGCTCCACTATGTCGACCCGCAAGCGGCTGGCGACTGGGTGTCGGAAGAATGGCACGACACCAACTCGGTCGACAACGTGTGGATGCTGCCGCTCTCGCCGTCCAACTACAGCATCGGCAGCAACCTCTACACCCTCGCCACCACCGACGTCTACGGCTGTACGCCGACAGCCAGTCACACGGTGGCGGTGCACCCCATCCTGCACCAGATGGACACCCTGCGCATCTGCACGCCCATGCTGCCCTACAGCTACACCGACACCGTGTTCCAGGAGGGCACCGAGAGTGCGGAATACCACCTGCTGCTGCAAAACGTCTTCGGCTGCGACAGCAGCTACCACCTCTGGCTCACCGTCAGCGACACAGGCTACGGCACCGCTCTCGACACCGTGAGCGTCTCGATATGCGACAACCAGAGCTACACCTTCTTCGACAGCGCCTACACCGTGGCAGGTGTCCACAACAGCGTGCACCTCGACTCCGTCGGCTTCTGCGACAGCCTCCACACCCTGCTGCTCGACGTGCGCCCCACCTCGCACACCGACACCCTTGCCGACGTGTGCGACCAGTACACCTGGTACGGCATCGCCTCGACCGCCGACACCGCCATCACACGCTTGCTGCAGAACAGCGTGCTGTGCGACAGCACCGTCACCCTTGGCCTCACGGTGCGTCACTCCACCGACACGTCGATACATCACTACATCGTCGAGAACCAGGTGCCCTACGTGTGGAACGGACTCACCTTCTACACCGACACGACAAACTGCATCATCCACACCACCAACGCCGTCGGCTGCGACAGCACCATCACCTTCGCGCTGACCGTCTACCTCAACCGCGACACCGTGGTCGACAGCACCGTGTGCGAAGGCATGCTGCCGCTGGTGTGGAACGGCGTCACCTTCAACACCGACGACGCGGCGTCCAACAGCACCCTGACGATGCAGGCCACCCTGACAGGCTCCTTCGGCGTCGACTCGGCGGTCACCATGCGGCTGCACCTGTTGCTGAACACCGTGGGCACCGACAGCGACACCATAGTGCAGAACCAGCTGCCGTGGACCTGGAACGGCCTCACGCTGACAGCCGAACAGCAACAGCCCATCACGGCGGGGCTGCGCGGCCTCGACACCGTGACGACCATCGTCAACACCGTCGGGTGCGACAGCACCATCGACTATACCCTCCTGGTGTACTGGAACCGCCAGACGCTGCTCGACAGCACCGTCTGCGACGACGTGCTGCCACTGACGTGGGAAGGGCTGACGTTCACCCAGGCCGCCACACAGACCTCCGTCATCTCCACCGTGGCCGGTGCCGACAGCACACTGGTGCTCACGCTGAATGTCAACCCGACCTACGATGTCAACGACACCCTGATATTCTGCTCCTCGCAGAACTACATCTACGAGGGCATCGACTACGGCGGACCCGTGAGCTTCGACGCGCCGCACCTGAGCGCGCTGGGCTGCGACAGCCTGGTGCACGTCAGCCTGGTGCCTCGCGACACGACGTTCCGCACCACACCGCTCTACAGCCTCGACTCTGCCGAATGGCTGCCGCTGGACACCCTTGTCCTTGGCTGCGCCCCCGACACCCTGATGCTGCGCGACACCACACGCGGCGCCACAGCGTGGCTCTGGACGGTGAACAGCGACGGTGCCACGCTCACCTCCACCGACAGCATCTTCAGTGTCGTATTCGACTCGCCGATAACAGACTCCACATCGTCCGTCACCCTGACAGTGACAACCGTGCTCGACGGCGTGACCTGCAACGACACAGTGCAGCAACCCATCTACATCTTCCGCACCCCGCAGGCCGACTTCGACTGGAGCCCGCTGGTGCCTGCCATCGACAACCCCGAGATGCAGTTCCACAACCTCTCGTCGCCTGCCGACGCGCTGACCTACCTGTGGTATATCCCAAAACAGTCGGGCTCGTCCGACTGCGACACCAGCAGCGAGACCGACCCCTTCTACCACTGGAGCCAGAGCGGCGTGGGCATGGAGGGTGACTACGACGTGCGTCTCGTCGCCTACTGGACACAGACGGCACTGTACGACACCGCCATACATCACGTCTGTACCGACACCGCCACGCGCACCGTCACCATCACCAACGACTACCTGCAGTTCCCCAACCTCGTCACCCCCAACGGCGACGGCAAGAACGACACGTGGCGCATAATAAACCTCGTAGAGTACGGCAACTTCCCGCAAAACGAACTATGGATCTTCAACCAGTGGGGCGCCGAGGTGTACCACGTGCGCGACATACGCGACGAGAACGTCTTCTGGGACCCCAACGCCACCAACAGCCCCGACGGCACCTACTACTACCGCTTCTCGGCCCACGGCCCCTACGGCGTTGTGAAACGCAACGGCATCATCGAGGTGCTGCGTTAATGCGTTTGAGAATGCGTTAATGCGTTAATGCGTTAATGCGTTAATGCGTTAATGCGTTAATGCGTTAATGCGT
>ERZ842401.6047-NODE-6047-length-13109-cov-9.444998_pt1 | contig 13109 bp, 10 predicted proteins | sample MGYA00521270_ERZ842401 | MGnify/ENA primary metagenome ERZ842401 (study PRJEB31892, sample SAMEA3878208) | bioreactor metagenome | biome: Moose rumen | place: Sweden | collected 2011-10 | study: EMG produced TPA metagenomics assembly of the PRJEB12797 data set... | reverse complement strand
TGAAAATAATTAAAATTTCTCATTTTATGTTGTACTAAATCTTGACATAGGACCATTAGGAGTAAATCATGGAAACAATAGCTAAGTACACGCTACGCTCCAAAGACAAACCATTAGTTCATTTTTGTTTGCAAAGCGAACTAGAAGAAGCCTTTGGCGAAAAGCAGTATAGATATCAAGTCAATATTTTAGAAATAGTAAAAGAAAACGCGGAGCTTCTTCCCTTTCCATTAAAGACTAATTTAGATAATAAAGTTCTATTAGACTGGATAAATCATCGAAAGGCACCAAAGAATCGACAATTTGTAAATCAGATTATGAATGCCATTGAAGATTCCCGCAATCCGTTGAAATATGTGGATATATCTCATGCACTATCTCTAAATGATGCCTACTGGATTACTAACGATGAAGTGCCCTCAAAATGGCAGGATTTCAATCTTTATGACCATCCTTTTGACGATGTTCTTGCCTATGTAGCATTTACCGGCTATCATGAGAAAGTAAAAGGTGTCATCACATCCCCAGAACTGACTTCATCAGGAATGTTGAAAAAATGTTGGACAAACAGGGATGATGGAATATATCTCCTAAAGGGCGATGATTTTGTTCCACGCCCAGATAGACGAAATCAGGCAACCATGGAATTTTATGCTGCACAGGTAGCAGAGAAAATGGGATTTGAGCATGTCGGTTATGACTTAGAACAGTTCCATCACCGTAATGGGGATAAGGAAATCGTCTGCAAATGCAAGCTCTTTACCTCCGAAAACATAGGTTTCATCAATGCCTATGAATATTTCCTCGCTAAGGGATTCAACACGTTGGATGCAGACCTTGGAGATTTGTCCAGCCAAGCTAAAATGGCAAAGCTGTACGGGGAAACAGAATACCAAGACCTTATGGTCTTTGATTCGTTAATATGTAATCAAGACCGTCATCTGGGCAACTTCGGTTACTTGGTAGATAACAACACCGGCGAATTCCTACGCCCCGCCCCAATATTTGACAATGGTTTTTCTCTACTGGCCGGAGCATCACAAAACGGGTTAGATAATTTAGAGGACTATATCGGCAGTATTCGAGGGAAATATCTGGATTTCGATTTACAAGCCCGCTTATTTGTCACCCCTCGTCATACACCAGCTCTGCGCTCCTTGCTCAATTTTAAGTTTACCAAACATCCTCTTTACAATGTTAGCGACGAAGCAGTAGATAAGCTTTCCCAAATGGTTCAGATACGAGCAAAACAAATACTAGGAATTTATCAAGAAAAGAAGCGCCAAAGAGAACAAAACGAAAGTCGAGGAAGATAATGGTATTCAACAAGATAATTTTTATATGTTTATTAGTTTTAATTATCGGCGGTGTAATTATGTCTCAAATATTACTTAGTTACACTAATGATATAGTTTATTCTATCTCTGTTCCTATGACTATATATGCAACTACATTTATACTTGCATATATTCTAAGAAAATTAGGTATTAGATAGTAGTTGGAGGTTTTCCCATGGGGCTTTTTGGTAAAAGTAAAAAAGAAATTGAACGTGAAGAAGCAGAAAAAAAATTTGAAGAGTATTACGGCATATCTAGAGAAGAAGCTTCCATAAACGGTAGTTGTATGGGGCGAAGTCTTGGCACTCTTAATTTAGATGCTATCATAAAGCTTAGAGCCGCGGGATTTTACTCTGTAATTATGGAAACTTATATCGATAATTGTTCAAATAAAAAAGAAATAGAAAAGCTAAATCAGAAATATGATAAAATGATTGAATTACTTAACAATCAAAACGAACTTCTTATGAAAATAGCATCAAATACTCAAACCATGAGTTAAATCTATCGCGATAATAAAAACGCACTATCAAATATGATGGTGCGTTTTTTTATTACAAAGAACCACTCATGTTTTTCTTGTAGGCTTCTGCTTGCTGTGTTGCAGTTCCTGTCTTTACACCAGTAGCCTTGCTTTCATTGCTTATTTTCTCATCTTGCAAAGCTGCACGCCCTGCTCTCATGTTATTTAACATCCTACTACCGCTATTATTCCTCAGATTATCCATAGTCTGTATAGCATTTCTGTACTTAGCCACAGGTGCGGTACTCATAAGTTTTGACTTACCTAATTGTGCCAAAGTACCTTTCACTCCCCCGTTACCGGCTGCACTAGCAATCGCATTTGCCCCCTGTATAGCACCTACTCCACCAGCACCAGAAGTTGCAACGGTCGCAGCTGTGCTTGCTGCCGTATTAGCAGCGCCCTTGGCCATATCCACCATACCGGCACCATTGAGGTTTGGCTGGCCATTCAAGAGGCTAGTTACCAACTCCGGTATTTTCTTCGTCAGCATATAGATAACCAACGCTGCAAGTACCGCCTGAAACAAAAGGGCGGGCTGTGTCCACGGGTCTTTAGCTGCGGCCATTTTATTCTGGAATGTCATCATGAAAGGGATAGCCATAGCCGAGATAAATGAAATAACCGACAACTTGATAGCCAGATTGAACATACCGCCAATCGCTTTTTCTGCCAGAAACGCAAACTTATTCAGCATAATAAACGGTAACAGCGGTATCGTGATGAGTGCCATGGTATAAAACTCAATCCTTGCCATAAACATTTCTATGGAAGTCAGAATCATGGCGATAACCACAGTCAAAAGGCCAACTAGATTCAACAAAACAAGACCGATACTTTTGAAGGATGAGTTTTCCCAAAAAGTGGTAAATATCTTAAACCCATTTTTATATATGGAATCCGGCTTCAAATCAGCTCCGTCAGCTCCAGCACCACCGGCGAGAAAGCCTATTTGCTGGAATCCTTGACCTAATGCTCCCATGAGGTCAATCCAGTTCATCATGAGAAACATAAAAATCCCCATTTTTATCACAACTGACATCAGATATTTTACTTTATCACCCGATATGAGCTTAAAGGACATTTCCCAGCCCACTTCCAGAATCGTAAGGATAAGGAGCAGCTTCAAACAAGGGGATAAAATGGCCTGTGAACCTGGCTTTATTACACCATTTAGATAGCTATCCATAAAACCAGACAGAATATCCATATCCTTTACTTCATCTTTAATGTCCGGTTCGTAAAAATGCGGAGATGCCGGGCCTGTACCGGCACTATTGGCCATATCCACGATACCCGTTTCCGTAAGGAAAGCACCGAAGTTTATCGCAAGCCCAGCGCCCAAGAGCCAACTCCAAATGGTCTTCTTACCGTCCTCTATGCCCCAGCCGACCATAATAGCAGCCACAGCTGTCATTATTACCACCGTGACTTTGGCAAGGGTAACAAAGGTTCCACCAATCACCGCCAGCTGCTTATCAAAGTTTCCTCCCAGCCCTGTACCACCGGCCACGATGGAATCACTGCTGGCAGCCATCGCCGTACTACTTACCCCAAGCACAAGCAAAAGTGCAAGTATGGCCATAGCCGTATTCTTGTTTGTCCTCAACGTGAAATCGCCTCTTCTCTATCTTTACCACTGCCCGTTATATGTTCTACAAATCTACGGCTATCCATAAGCCGCTGCTGCAGCTCTAAATGCTCAAGACGAGGAGAATTGGCCATAATACCTGTGATATGGGCACTGCCTATCCCCTTTTCCTTTAAGAGTGGCACCATGGCTTTGTCAGCCTCAAATATCCCTGTTCCGGCCTGTTTTCTGCATACTTCCTTCACGGCTGCATAGTAAACATCCTCAAAATGTTCCGCATCCAGCTTCACCAAAGCTTCATCCAACGCGCCAGCGTGTTGTACTTTTGGTAGTGCCAGTAAAGGATTTGCCTTTCTGGCCTCTACTGCTTTGTCAATCAAGTCACGGGTAAACTCATCCAACTTGCTCATAGTATCGAAAATAAACTTCCAATCCTCGGTTTCCTGTTGCGCTTTTTGGCCTATTTCCTTCAATACCTCTCGAATAGGCGCCAGTTCTTCCGTCTTGAAATCAAACTCCTTGGCTGCCTGTCCTATGGCCATTGTCCATAAGTCCAGCGCCTCACAGAACTTTTGCGCCTCATGCAGCCGGGTAACCGCGTTTCTTATCTCTTCTGTCACACGTTGCCAATACTCAATGAGGTCGCTTTTTGCATGGTCAGGCTTATGCTCCAGTAACCGCTCATACATCTGCTTATAGGTTTCCTTGTCCTCTTGGGCCTCAGTTTTTACTTCTTCCATAGGGGCAAGAATCTCCTGAAGTCTGCGTTCCAGAACTTCCTGTCCTCCCACCTCCAGCCATTCCCCGGGGTCTTTGCATGGCTGCCATGCCTCGGAAATAAGAGTTGTAGATAACCCCAGACTGGCAAGTTTTTCGGTAAGCTCTTTGCCCACCCTTTGCCCTGCTTCGTCATTATCAAGGGTTATTAAAAACTCGGAGGGGGAATCTTTGGCAAGGCTCACCAGTAAATTGGCATTACTTACACTGTTCAGGGCTATGGCTCTCCCCCCAGCCTGTTCTATGGCCAAGGCATCCAAAGCCCCCTCTACGACAAAGACCTTCCCCGGTTCCTTTAGGTGATCACTCCCCGTAAGAGATACCGATATCCCTTTGGGATTTTTATACCGGATGCGTTCATCCGACTGTGTTGCCCTCGCCACATAGGCGGTGTCTGTAGGAATTACGAGCCGCTTTTCTCGCACATCGTAGCCAAGGCCATGTGCTTTTACAAAATCCTCAGTAAAACCTCGTTTCCGCCAGAAATCCGTCTGTAAGATATTTTGCTGGCAGTTTAGCTTGTACTGCTGTATTCTTGCCTTGTCCTCTGCTGTAGCTTCCGCTCTCACAACTTGCGTTTTTCTCGGCTGCCTGTAAACTACCGGCCTTGTATCAGCTGACCGCTCCAAACTGCCGTAAAGTTCCCGTGCTCTTTCCACCTGCTGACTGAAGTCCGGCAGATTTTCCCTTGCGCCAATGAACTTAAATAAGTCCCATGTATTGCCACAGCCAAAACAGTACACCACCGGGCAGCTGTTCGGCCCATTATCGTAGTAATGAGCAGATGGAGAATCGTCTCCATGAGCCGGGTCAGGACAGCAGAAATTATTCCCTCTTCCTAGCGCATCTGCTGTCACACACCCGCTCTCGATGAGATAATCGGCCAGATGCCGTCCTAGCTCCATCTTTTCCTGCTCGTCTATATATTTCATAGCCAAGGCCACCTCCGTTTTCTTTAGGATAATATGTATTCGACCCTGTAAAACTAGTCAAAGTTTTACTCTGCGGGATTTTTTTCTGCTATAATTTTAGAAACGAATGTTTCAGGAGTGATTATCATGAGTTTTCTTGGCCTTATGGCTCTCTTCATGTTCGCCCTTGTTGTTGCTGGCTTCTTTGGAGCTATATTCATTGCCGTATTAAAACTCATCTTCAAATTGCTTGTAAAAATCTTCCAGCTTATCTTTAGGTAAAAGGCCGCCGTCTGGCGGCTTTTTACTTATCATCAATGATTTAATGCCCACAGAACCTTGCCATGCTGTCTATGGAATCCTGTTCCATCTTCTCGGTCATGGCTTTCTCATAGTTCCGGGCATAGGCTTCTTCTGCCACCATGGCCACAAGGTTTGTCAACGCCTCATTGCCGTTATGCGTGGCAAGTGCCTGTGCGGCAAGAATTGAGGTCTGGGCTTGTAAGACTTGCTTCTGCCCTTCAGCACTATTGGCTGCATCCACGGCAGTATTCACCGTGGTAGACAGCTTGGCATCTGCTGTCTGGATATTTTTCGCGGATTCTGCTGCCGCTTTGTAGGTTGCATCCAAGGCCTTACGGTTTTTCATGGTACGCTGGTATAAATCCACCACCGTGGCATCACCGTTAAATACGCTCTCAATGGTGCCAATCTCATTTTCCATGATGGCTGTCGGCGTAGAATTCCGATTGAGAATACTGGGCAGTTTGCCCATCTTTTCCAGCACTTCCTTGGGGTACATAATGTCCCCGGAGAGCAGGGATTTTTCAGCGGCTTGCTGGTTCTGCACCATAGCCAGAAGTTTCTTGGCATCCAGTGACTTGGTATTGAGAATTTCCAAGGCCAGCTGTTTCTGCTCCTCGGTAAGGATTTTTGCCGTCTGCACCGCTTCCTTAATGGCTTCTTCCACGTTTTTCTGGTCATAAACAAGGATTGTTGCCTCGGCGTTCCGGCTGGAAAGGCTCATCGCGCCAAGGGGAACGGTCACGCCAAGGAGAACGCCCATGGCAATGGCCGCTTTTCTAAATTTCATCTGCATTCACTTCCTTTACTGGTAGTAGTATCGGTTAAGCAGTTGGGTATAGATGTTGTTCACCTTCACCACATAGTTTTGGGTTTCGGCATAAGGTGGGCAGCCACCATAATTTCTTACTGCGTTGCCTCCGGCATTGTAGGCCGCTACTGCATTGGTCACTGCGTAGTCACCGTAGCCAGAAAAACTGTCCAGCTGGCTCCGCAAATAAGACACACCACCTATGACATTTCCCAAAGGGTCATAGGGGTCTACCCCCACCGACGAAGCAGTGCTTGGCATGAGCTGCATCAAGCCAATGGCTCCGGCACTAGAGAAACTGCCAAAATTAAAGTGGCTCTCGGTTTCCATTACAGAAGTTACCAGCAGCGGGTCTACACCATAAAGGCTGGAAGCATAGCAAATGGCGTCTGTTATCCAGACCGCCTCACCCGCATTGCCGTTATATGCGGCCACCTCTGAATAGACCACACTCCGAACATCTGCTGCCTCTGCCGTATTTTCCACGGGGAGGCCCCCTTGAAGTAAGCATAGCGACATAATCGCTATCATAAATAACCGTTTCACCCATTCACGCCCCCTGTATAAACTGTTTCGGTCATTGTCCTGCGTCTTACCGGCGTATCTACGCCTGCCCATGTCTCATTACGAGTTTCTTCCTTCACCGCTATCGTGCTGAACACTTCTTTGTGTGCCCGATTGGCCACGCTGATGCCATAGTTTTGCTGGCTGGCACGACAAGGAGATTCTTCATCCAAGACATGCCCAACGGCCACAGTAGAAAATCCTGCCATAAGAAGCGACATGGCCACCAGCTCATCCATCTTCATGTTGTATGGCAAAAGCGTGTGCCGCTTTTGTATAGCCTCGCGCTCATCCCGATATTCCTCGGAAATATTATCCGATTTCTTTTCCCGGCCCCTTGGCTTTTCCTTTGCCAATCGCCGCTGGGCATTTAAGATTTCCTGCTGTGCTTTGCGGATAAGGTAATGCTCCACATAAAGGCCGCTTACGCCCGGCATCACCGTCCATGGAGAACATGCCAGAAGTGCCGCTATGACCAGTTCCTTTTTATGTCTGGCCAAGAGCTTTGCCGTTATGCTTTCATCATCAGCTGGCCGCATGACCTTATTTTTCTGCCATATTTTCTTCATTTCGGCCTTATATTCAGCCTCGGCAGCATTTTCCTTTATGTCTTTTCCCTTTTCGTATGCCTTTATCGTCAATATCCGGGAGTAAGCATTTCGCACTCGCTGCAAAATACCGTCTACATAAGGAGCTGCCGACTTTGCCCCCATGGTATTAGCTTCTTTTTTATGCTGATTCATTTTTTTCAGCAAGGCATTACGAATAGCCAAAGTATCATAGCCGTGCATCATGAGCTGCAAAGCTCCCTGGCCACACTGGTATTCACTTGTGGTATCAAAATCTAGCCCTTCAGCAGAAAGCTCCATCTGGCGGCTGTATTCTTCCTCTAAAGCATCTTCCTCGGCCAGCTGTGCAGCATTTTCTGCCATCTGCTCCGCCACGGAATCTATAATTTCATCTGCATAATCAATGCTTTCGGCCAACCCCGTTTTTTCCAGAAGAATTGCCCGGGGACTTTGCCCTATCACATCATGCAGGGATTTTCGGTCAATATCCGGATAACGCAAGAGACAGGTTTCCGCAATATCCCTGTCCACGCCCTTTTCCCAAAGCCTACCCGCATAGCTGGGATTAAGTTCCAACCGTTCCTGCAGCAGGTATTTCCAAATCGCCTGTACCGAATATTCCAAGGCAAAAAGCTCCTTAAAGGTCTTTCCTGTAGGCAGCTTTTCTTCCACCTTTTCCAGCCATTCCTGCTGCTTCTGGATAAGGCGCCGGGCTTTTTCCAGTAAGTCCTGGGCATAACTTTGTTCCCGGCCTTTTTCAATGTGCGGATTCCCCTCAATAATGGCTTTTTCTATCTCATCATCCGTGCGGTTCTTGCGGATGAGCGACATAACGGCGAGGCAATCAAAGTATTTACGGAAATTGCTTGTAATCCCCCCATCATGCCCAGACCGCCGAAAGGCTTTGTCATAGGCTTCTATGCGATTCTTGTACATATCAAGGGCACTGACATCTGCCTTTTCCGTGGTTGTCTCCTTGACGGCCCCATCATAAAGGAGCGCTTCTATGTATTTATCTTCCAGCCGTCCCGGCTCTTTAACCACTGGGGAGCCTTTCTGTATCGCTTGCGGCAGGAATTTTTGTGGGAAGCCATCCTCCTGCATCTGCTGAGTTACAGCCCGCTCATCGGCAAAGCTTAAAAGGGCGCATCCTTTTTCCGCCATATAGCGTTTAAGGTAAGACCTGTAAACGGCCACCGGCGATTTTCCCTGCCCAAAAGCCGGTGCTTCCTCAATGCTTAAATAGGCATTTTTTACCTGCAGGGCTTTTTCCATGAGCTTTTCCAGTTCGTCTACATAACCACTGCCATATCTATGCAAACGACCATCCATGACATCATAGACCGTTTCCGGCATGAACTTTTTCTGCACCAGCAAGTAGACAGCTACCTGTCCTTCAGCATGAAAATTCCAGCCTTTTTTCTTGTCCTGTGGACTTCCCAAAAACTGGGCAAACTCTGCCGCCGCTTCTTCGCAAGCCTCGATGTCTGCATCTGCCTTTATGCCTCGTTCTTCTGCCACCGTCCGAAACAGGTTATTGACATAATGGTCAGCATACTGTCTGTCCTTTATCTGCTGGACAAAGTAGCCCTCATCCTGAATAAACTCATGAACATCCCGCTCCGAAAAACCTTGGTCTAACAGGGAAGACATCGCTTCTTCATCTGCCGTTGCAAAAAGGGCTGCTATTTCCTGTTCATGCTGCGCCAGAACATCTTGGTAAAGATGGCGCATTTCCCCAGCCTTGTCGCTGGATATTGCCCGTATTTGCCCTGCTTCGATTCCTTCCGGAAGAATATTGCCCAATACCGCTGCAGCTCCGGCTTCATCCAGCCGACCAAGATAAAAGCTGTTATCCACGAGGCCTGACTTTATTTCCTCCCAGGAATAACCGGCAGCCGAAAAGACTGCCATGGCCTCTCGGTCTATACCCTCATAAAGTGCAGCCAGTTCAGCTTCAGGCAGCAGCCTGTTCATCTGCCGCTTGTAGGCCTTTCTTATCTCGGCCATACTGTCACCTTCTTACTTCATCCACAGACTGCTTGATGCCCTTGGCAATATCCGTAACCGTCCCTGTAAACGATGTATCCCCATTACCAAAGGCTTTCCCCATGTGGACTGTGTCGCTTTCTTCCATGGAACCATCCTTCACATGACGGTTGAAGTTGGCCTCCAGCTGGTTCACACGCTCCTCCATCCGGGTCACTCTAGCCGCAAAATAGATGATTAGAATAGTTAATAGGATTTCAAAACTCGATACCATAGATAATTTCCTCCCTGCTCTTTTCTTCTGGGTATTCCACCCGGTTCTCTAAAATCCAATGCCGGTTGAATTCTGCAGCTCCGTACTCAGTCAGGATTTCATTCATCCTGTTCAAGGCTTTTTTGTCTACTGCCACATAAGAAAGGGTGAAGGGGCAGTATTCCAAAGCCAAATCAAAGAGCCGGGAACCTTCCGGGCTGTCGTAATAATACTGGCGTTTCGGCGTGGCTGCTGCCACGATTTCAATCTGCCTCTGGTTGAGGCCAAAGGTTTCATAGGTCTTTTTCTGCCCTTCCTCCAAAGCATGGGTATTGGGCAAAAAAATCCGGGAATGACAGTTGGTTAAAATCGTGTCTAAAAGCGGAGACTTCGTTATATCCACCAAAGACTGCGTGGCAAAGACTACGCTGGCATTATATTTACGCAGGACTTTCAGCCACTCCCTGATTTTCTCGGCAAACATGGGATTGTCAAAGAATACCCAGCACTCATCGAGCACGATAAGTGTCGGTGCGCCCGTAAGACTTTGCTCAATGCGGTGAAAGATATACATAAGGGCTGGGCCGACAATCATCTTGGAACCCATGAGCTTTTCCATTTCAAAGGTCTGCCAGCTGCCAATTTCGAGGTTATCCGTGTCGGAATCAAAAATTGCACCATATTCGCCCTGATTGCCTTTGCTATCGGCCAAGGCCAGCGGAGAAAATGCCTCTTTGAGCTTGAAATCCTGCAGGTAGCCTACAAAGCCGGAAATGGTACGGAACTCCTGTGCCATACCGGATAGTGCTCCCAAGGCATCACGGATAATGCCCTTTATCTCCGGGGTAATCTCCATGTTCTCCTGCCGCAGGAAATCACAAAGCCATTCCTGTGCCCACTGGCGCTCGTTATCATCGTCAATATGGGCAAGGGGCTGGAAGGACAGCTCTCCGCTTTCACTGCCAAGGTCGTAGAACTTGCCACCCACGCCCGTAGTCAGCACCTTAGAGGACGAACCCTTATCAAAAATAATGACCTGGGAATCCTTGTATTTGCGGAAGGATGCTTCCAAGCAGTTCAACAGTACCGATTTACCGGCACCAGTGGGACCGACTACAAGGCTGTGGCCAACATCCCCCACATGGAGGTTCAGCCGGAAAGGAGTGTTACCTGTTGTCTGTGTGTACAGGAGCGCCGGGCCAGACAGATGCTTATTTCTGGCATGACCTGCCCAAATATCAGACAGCGGCATCATGTGAACCATATTGCCGGTGGAAATCAAGGGACGGCGCACATTATGAGAAAGCATCCCCGGAATGCTGCCAAACCAAGCATCCAAGGCGTTCACATCCTCAATGACCGTCTGCTTCATACCCAAATTGACGAAAACCTGACGCACCATCTTGGCGCGTTCCTCCACTACCTCCCGGTCTTCATCCATAACCACCACAGCGGTGGTGTAGTAGACATAAGAGATGGTGTCGGCCTCCACGGCGTTAATGGCATCCTTCACATCCCGAAGCTTGGCCTCTACCGTCTCGTTGTTGTTCTCCACATTGTTCTGACGGTGGGTTAAGAGGGAAAGAATCGACTGCAGCTTTCCTTTCCACTTCCGCTTGATACCCTCCAACTCTTCCAACACATCAGACTTGGACATACAAACACACCGGGTTGTCCAGCGATAGGGAAAGTTCATCTGATTAAGAGCATCAAAGTAGCCGAAAACCGTATCTGTACCGAAGTCGATAGGCGTAATCACCCGGATATGCTTCCGGCCAAGCCTTGGCTCAATACCGCCATAGAGCGGCGTATCGTAAAACATCATCTGGTCTAAGAGCATGGGCTTTTCCGGCATGGTGAGCTTTCTGTTATCGGCAGATATTGTCGAATGCAGATAAGTCATCGTTTCATGTTTATCCAGAAACTCCGTGGGAATCCGCAGGCTTTTGAATATTTGATAGATTTTCATAACCGCTTCATAGAAGTAGTTCAGGGAATCTTCCGCATTTACATCCCGGTGTTCCCGGCCTTCCACCATCATTTCCCGGATGCGCTCCTGGCTATCCTTTGGCGGCATCCAGTACAGAGTGTTGTAAAAAGTGGATTCAAAATAATTGCCTCCGGCGAAGAGGTAGCGGCGCTCCATATCTATCCCCTTGGTGATGGGGTCGGGGAAGTAATTATCCTCCGGGTAAGAGGTCGAAGGAGTGCGCTGTGCTTCAAAGTGCATCACCCAGCCGGTTTTCACGCTCCCGATTGCCTCCTGCAAAATCCTTGTGGTAATGGCCAGTTCTTCCTTGACCGCCGAATCAAGGTCGGGGCCACGGTAGCGCCATGTGGTCATAAAGCTGCCATCTTTGCCAATGGTGACGGCCAGCTTCGGATTACCAACAGATGGCGAAAACTCAATGATTCTGGCAAAGGGCATAACATCCTTCAGGCACTTTTTGTTTCGTTTGAATAAATCCAGTCGATACACGGCCTTACGCCTCCTTTCTGCTGTGTGTCATCAGTTCTTGCAGCCCTGCAAAGCTCATTTGCGGCGGAGTAAGATTTGCCCGGAAGAGTCCCGGCAAACTTCCCCACCACACATCCTTACGGTTGTAGTCCTCCACGATATAGAGGGCTTCCAGCCGGTTCAGCACATCCCGGATATACCGTTCAATTTCCTTTCCCTGCCCTTTATCTGTCAGAAGGAACAGGTTATTGGCGTACAAGCCTGTAAGCTTCCCGAGAAGCGGTGCTTTTATGAGCTTTTTTACGGATTTCCTGCCCCCACACCACTTGCTCATGTAGGCTAAGAGCTTCTTTTCCGCTTTTTCCTGCCCCATGATTAAAAGCCGCTGCACAAATCGGTAAGGCAGCCGGTCTACGGCATGGAGTAAGGTTTCCTCCTGTTTCAGAGGCAAGGGAGCAGCAAGGGATACCGCCACGGTTTCCTTGCCTCCCATTTCTATGCTATTGCCGGAAAGGTTCAAGTCTAAATCCTGCGAGAGCAGGGCATCCAGATATAAGGGAACCTCCGGCATGATTATTTTCTGTTCGTTGTAAGCGATGGCAAAGCTCATAAAGTCAATGACATCCTGATATTCCAAAGCGCTGGCCTCTGTGACCTTGCCGATTTTTTCAACAAAATCATCCAAGACCGTAGCAAAATAAATCCCGGCATCTTCAGCCTTTACGGTAATTTCTTTCTGCAAGCGATTCACAGCAAAGCCAGCAGAACTGATAAAAGGATTCCAGCATAAGACAATATAGAGGCCGTCTTTTTCCAGGGGAACATGCTGCCGTTCCAGCCACATGCTCCAGCCCTCCCTAAATTGCGGAAGGTCTATCTCTTCCACACTGTCTTCCGGCAAAGCTTTATAGCGGATCACCCCAAAGTAACTGCCATCCTTTTCCTGCACCACATGAGGAAGGGTAAGTCCTCCCCATGGCAGCCAGTCGGCCACCGTGTTATTGCTTAAATCAAATTCTTTCC
>ERZ842401.6046-NODE-6046-length-13109-cov-14.922246_pt1 | contig 13109 bp, 1 predicted proteins | sample MGYA00521270_ERZ842401 | MGnify/ENA primary metagenome ERZ842401 (study PRJEB31892, sample SAMEA3878208) | bioreactor metagenome | biome: Moose rumen | place: Sweden | collected 2011-10 | study: EMG produced TPA metagenomics assembly of the PRJEB12797 data set... | reverse complement strand
CCCAATCCCCAATCCCCAATCCCAAATCCCCAATCCCCAATCCCCATGAAATATATCTAATTTAAAAAAATTACTTGTAATTATTAATTTAATATTTAAGTGACAAATTTTAATAAAATTATTAATTAAAAATCAATATGGATGCAAATATTAGTAAGTTTTCTTCCTTAATTTTTTCGTTTTTTTCAAAAAATAGACAAAATTAACCTTTTTAATGAGAATTTAAAAGAATATCTCCAAAAAACAGAACAAGATATAGCCAAAAAAGGTACCTAAAAATTTTTTAATTTTTTTATAGACTTTTCTGCCCTTAAAGATGATTCAAAGAATTTGAAAGAATTTTTGAATAGATGGAGAACATATGATCAAAAACCAGAAAAAGAAAATCAAGAGAATTATATTTCTATATTTAATAGATTTAATGAAGCTCTTGTTAAATTCTTCGATGAAAAAAAAGAACAAGATTTAGATGGAAGGAACGAACAAGGCGCTATAGAATTCAAACTTTTTATGATAGAAAGGATTTTTTTTGCAATGAATTTTAGGAAAGACAACAGAGAACTCCAAAAAAAATTTTACAAATTAATGAGAAAATATTTAAAAAACGAAACAGAAGAAATAGGCCGAAATAAGTTTTTTATATATAATACTCATTTAGAAAAAATTAATGAGCAATATTTAAGAAATTTAAATGAATTAATGATATGTCTTAATGATAATTTGGGTAGAATAAAGGATGTATGGGAGATTAATTTAAATGGGAAAGCAGAAAAAACAAAAATAAGAAATTCATTAGATATTTTTTATATATATGCAAGTATTATAACTTCATACTATAGAAACTTGGGCCAAAACAGAAATGAAAAGCTCGATTTGAATATAATTAATAATGAATATACATTAGAATTAAAACATCAAGAAGAATATCTTATAAACAATTTGAAAAAAGTGATTGAATTTAGTAAAGAAGTTCAAAAAGAGCCAATAGATAATAATTATAAAGGTATCATCTTAGAAAAATTTTTAATATTTCTTCATCAATCTTTTATGTTATTTTTAAGAATGAAAGCAGTAAAAGCCATTAAAATAACAAAAGAAGAATCTGAAATAATGTGTGACAGTTGTCATTTCATAATTAAAAATGCGACAAACAATGGATTAATTGATGTTGGCTTAAAATTTTTTTGGGAATTAATAACTTTTACTAATTATAGTCAACAAGAAGAAAATTATTTCTATAAAGAATTATATAAAAATTGGAAAAAATATTTCGATTTCGAATTGCTTTTGAAAAATAAAACTCGCTCTGAAACTAAAATTAATTTAGTACTTAATTATTTCATAAAATTTTATAATTTCTGTTTCAAGGAAAATGGAAGTTCTTTAATGATATTTAAAAATTTGCATAATGATATTCAGAATGATAATTATAATATGATCAAAAAATTAATCGAAAAATTAAATGATTTCGAAATTAATTTAGATAACAAAGTAAATATAATAAATTTGATATTTTGTTTTCTCAGCTTTGAAAAAGATAAATTATCCTTTGATGATTTATATTTTATACTTAATCAAATGATGAATTTTTTCAAAATATTTTATTCATTGAATTTAAAAGATGAACACATTGGCACTTTTTTAAAAGAAGAAAAATTGATCCAAAAAGAAAATTATCAAAAAGATATGTTGAAAATAAATTTAGAAAATAATGAACAGCTTAATTTATTATATAAACGATATAATTTAAATAGTATATTTTATGCTTTGACCAAGAACAAATATGATAAATATATTTATATTAAAGATATGAAACATTTATATGGAATATTAAAATCAATTCCTGCACAACAAAATCAACAACAACATTATTCTTCTCATGATGTCATTGAAAAATTAATTTCTTTATTCAAAAATTTAATCAAAAATAATAATAAAATATCCTCGGATGAATATGGCAAAAGTATTATTATAGATAAAATTGCTAATTCATTATGCAAAATCTTTTTTTATTATTTTTATATTTATGAAAAATTAAAATCAAATCATCAAGTTCATGATCCCCCTTCGGAACAAAATAAAATACTTGATTTATATATTAATGCATTTACTGAAGAAGAAGACAATAATGAATTTTTAGTACCAATTTTTACTAAATTAATGCCATATATATTCGAATTGTATAAATATGGATTAAAAATTTGCCCAGTGAAATCATGTATTTCAGCAAGATTAGTTCATAATATATTTAAAAATATCAAAAAAGAAAAAAATAAAGAAAAAGTATTTTTAATTTATTTCGAATTCTTCAGTCTTAAAATATTCGAAACTGGAAATCCTAAAGAAATATTTAATCCTGAAATGAATAATATAGCGAATAGCAATAGTATAATATTAAATGAAAGCATTAACAATATAACAATATTAAAATCAATATTTTTCAATTTATTAGAATGCATCTCAGACAAAGATCAATTTAAAAATTTAATAATTCCTTTAATTATAGATATTTTGTATCTTTCTAAAAATTCAGAATATTACGGAAATTATATTTATATTCTTCGCTGCTTTTTTAAATATTTAAAAACTGCCATAAGTCAATTTAATAATAATATGATACAAGATGATGCAAGACAAAAAAAGAAAAAATTAAGTGATGAATTTAATATCGAAATACATTATATATTATATGCTATAATAAAATATTTAGTAAATATAAAAGAAAAAGCACCATTTTTTAATGAGATGATTACAGAAATAATAATGATATTACCTGTAAAACAAAGATTTTTAATAGAAATACCTCATTTAATATTTCCTTCATTAGTTGATAATTTAGTAAGTGGTAATGAAAATATTCAATTAAATTTAATGAATTTAGAAAATTGGATGGGTGTTTATATTAAAAATGCAGAAAGTGTTGTGCCTTTTATACAACAATATTTATCTAAAATTACAGATTTATTATCAGCAAATTTATTAAGCTCAGGAAATATTAATATTTGTTTAGCTTCGTTAAAATGGCTTTCAAAATTAGGAGGAAAAGGACGAAATTATTTCAAAGAAAAAAGAATTATATCGAAGACTTGCCCTATGCAAATATTATCAATGAAATTAAAAGAAAAGAATGAAAATAGAAGTATGGATTTTATTTTAGATTATATAATTGATATTGATATAGATAATTGTATTAATTGGAGTAGTAAAACAATGCATAAAAAGAATGCAACAGCTGCCGATAAAAAATTAATTTTTAACTATGTAGAAATTTATAAAAATTGTTTATCAGCATTTTTCCATAAAAAAATCGACTATAATTATATTTTAGAAATTAAAAAAAATATAATGAATGGCAAAAAAGATTTCAACGAAAAAGAATTCAGTTCAGATTTTTCTTTTCGTCAAATGAATGATAAAAATTCAAAAATAAAAATCAACAATTTTTTCAGAAAAAAAGAGCATTTTATCATAGGTAAAATAATCACAGGATACTTTTTAATTAATTCATCATATATTCAGATACAAAATTTGCAAAAAGATGCTTTTTTTTCTGAAAATGATTTAATGCAATTTATAAGTAATTATTTCTTAATGATATTATTAAGCAAAGAAAAAAATAATAAAAATATGCTTTTATTCGAACAAGATCCGATATTATTTTTAGATGAAATTATTCAATTTTTATTCAGTAGTCATCCAACAATAATAAAAAACACCAATGTGCAATTGACCGAATATTCTTTAAAGATAATTAATAACGTAATAGATTCGATAAATAAATTTTTCGATTATGATAATAATATAATAAAAAATCTTGAAATAGTTGATATAATATATATGAAATTTTTAAATTGTTGTTATATTAGTGAATCACCTAAAATAGATCTTGGTCTTATGTTAATCAAAGTTTTATTACAAAAATTCGATAAATGTATTAATTTTAAATATTTAAAATATTTTTTCAGATGTATATCAAGCGTTACTTCAAATTATTCCAATGTTGTTAATATCCAATTTAAAAAAGGGTGTAATAATTTAGTCGAAGTCGTTGATTATTTAATTAATATTTTTATAATAAATGACCCAAATTATGATTTATTAACAGAAAATATTTTCGATAATGAAATGATTATAGAAGACAATACTAATAAAGATTTAATACATAATACAAAAAATAATTTCTTAATGCTATTTGAATTTGTTAAATATTGCTTTGATGAAATCGTAGAAAAAATCGATACAGATAATAATTATACAAGAAATGTTGGTGTTTATTTAATTGAAAAAATTATTGGAAAATTACCAAGAATGAAATATTTAATACCTTATTTATTTCAATTAGATATTAATACTTTTAATATTAAAGATTTCCTTAGCTTTTTCAAAAAAACAAAAAATCAAATTAATTATAGAAATTTATTATATAATGCAAATAATAATATTGTTGAAGGAAATATTGAAAATAAAAATATAGAAAATAATGAATGCATTTTACCTAATTTTGAAAAAAAGAAAATATATAAAAAATTAAATAATATTTTTAATACTTTGACTAAAAAATTAGGTTTGAGAGAAAATTCTTTTACTTATTTAATAACAAATTCAGATGCTTTGAATAATATTTTTAATATATGTCCTTGTCTGATTGAAGAATTTATATTTTCAAATAATTCAGATAAAGAAAATAATAAAGTAGAATTATATTTAGAAGTTATTCAATGTTTATATTTTAATATATTAATAAGTTATTATAATTATTGTCAAATATCAATATATATTCGAGATTTCACAGAAACATTTAAATCAAAATTAGTATATTTATTCATGGAGCAATCATTAGTAGAAAAAAATTTAGATCATAATTATGAAATAAAGCTTGAAAACGGGGAAAAAAAAATTTTGAAAAATGAAGTCCCAGATGAATATATTAAATATATCGAAAAATATGTGAATGAAAATGAAATATATAGAAATGAGGTAAATACTCGTGATCATATAGTTTCCGAAATTTTCGAGAATTTAAATTTAAGAATTAATATGGTGTTAAATTATATCAAATTATTAGATAAGATGTTTATTAAATTTAAGCTTTATTTTACTAAGGAAAAAAGAACAGAAAAAGAATTTAGTATTTATACATCGGTAAAACAAAGAGCAACTCAATTAATTTTTTTGCAAATATTAAATTTACATACGGCTTCGATTATTAAACAAAGTTCAAAATTTATGTGTGATATATTTAAAGAAGATACGAATTTAAAAGAAGAAATATTTAATAAAAATAGTAATAGAATAACTAAATTAATAAATCTTATTGATATTGTAAAAATAAGGCAATCAAATTGCGCGATAATTCAAGATATGATAAGTGATTTGCAAAAAGAACATATGACAGCTTTAATTATAATAAGTAAATCAATGGGATTAAATGATTCAATGAAAAAAAATTTAATGCAATGTAAAAAACATTTCGAAAATATTTCAAAAGAAGAATTTGAAAATAGTCAAATTGTTTTATTTTATGGATATGTATCTATATTTTTATATGTAAATATTTCTCCTAATGACCCGAATGAAGGAGATTTCATTAATAGTATATTTGATCAAATTTTAAGAAGATTTGAAGAAAGATTAGTTTTTCCTTCTAAAAATTTATTAAATTTCACCCGAACTAAATATAAAGGAACAGTTATGAAATTTATAACTAAATATAGAAAAGCTTTTAGTAAATTTATAATAGGAAAATCTGAAATAAAAAATAACAGAAGTGAAATTGAAAATAAATGTATCACAGAATTAATTAAAACTGTTTTAGAAGATGATAAAAATACTTTAATTTGTGAAACATTATTTAAAGAAATAACAAATGAATTCAAAAATAATATAATTAAAAAGAAAGATTATAACGAGGATCTTTTATTTAAGATTTATCAACTTTTGAGAATATGTAAAATAATATCTAAATATTTAAGAATATATCTCAAATCAACTTCATTATTAAAAGTAATAGATGAATATATTAAATCAATGATAAAACATTATGAAAATCTCGAAAATCAAAGGCAAAATAATAATGATGAAAAAATAAAAATAAAAAGTTTATATCAAAAAATATTCAAAACCTGGACAAAACTTCATATATTTTATATAGAAGTTTTTCTTGATAAAAAATTTAGTTTAGATTCTTTATTTTTCTATGTATCAACACCATGTGTTTCAACCATTCCAAAAAATAAAATCGATTTTGTTTTAACATATCAATTTAATTTTACTGATTTAAGAAATTTCGAAAAAAATTATATATCAATAATGAATTCATTTGTTACATTAGATGAAGGAGCAAGAAAATATTTCGATTTATATGTAGATAAATTAATAATCCCATTAATGATTAATTATTATAAAAGCCAGAATTTTTTCTTATGTTATAACGTATCAATAAATAAAGAAATATTAGAAATCGAAAAAAAAGAGAATGATAATGAGAATAATATTAATAATAATATTGATATAGAAGAAGAAAAAATTGACGAAAAAAAAATAATTTTAGATGAAGAATATTTAATAAATACTTTATATAAATTAACATCGAGATTAGTTAAAATAAAATTTAAAAAAGTGAAAAAAGAGGAATATAAATACAAATTACTTTGTATTATAATAATATTATACAAAGAATATTTATCCCGAAAAAAAATAAACAAAGACCACAACGAAAAAATTAGATCAATTCATAACAATATTACAAGCATGTTATATTATTCACCTTTTTACGAAAAAGAAACGCAAGTTTTATTCTGGCGTATTTATTTATTTTTCGGAATTTGTTTATTTACTGATCAAAATGATAAAGAGCTGAAAAAAAATCTAGAAATAATTTATAATTTTAGTAAGATTTTTAACGATGAATATACTGAGATACAAAATTTAACATATGAATTAATTTTACCATATAGTAATAATGACGAATCTTTATATAATCTTTTTTATCAACATACTAAAGAAAATGCTAATTATGGAATTAATTTTTTGAAAATAATACAAAAATTCCCTTCGATACTTAATTATTGTTCGGATAAAGTCACCAAAGAATTATTAAATAATATGTATGATATGCTTGGACGTATTAAAAATTTAGCAAATAATAAAAAAATATTTTTACAAGCAATTGGTTTATTTACTTTATATATATCTAAAATAAGAAATAAAAATAGCACAAATGATGAAATAGAAAAAAATAAACATAATTTAGAATCAGCTAATTTTACTATTACATATAGATTTTATAGATATATATTACAAATAATAAATCAAGAACCTGAAGGTTTAGATACATTAAAAAGATTATTATATTATTTTAGAGAAATATGCAATAACCTTAATAAAAATAATTTTAATATCGATTTTAAATTTGAAGAACTTTCGAAATTAATTCATGTTCATATACAAATGTTAAGAATATATTTTTTCTATTTTGGATATGAATTCCTCTACGCAAATAAAAATAATGTAGAACATTATTTTTCTGTTAATAGATATATGATTGATAATAATGTTAATCATAGAATATTTAATGATTTTACACTCATATTAAGACTTCTTTCAGATCAAGAAATTTTATATAAATTAAACACTAAAGAAAAAATTCATGATATTTATATAATTGATTTCAAAAGGAATTTGATGAATAAATTTAAAGATTTAATTAAAGATAGGAATTTTATGAAAGATAAAATTACAAATTATGAAATAAATAATTTCTTTATTAATACTAATAAACTTAATGAAACAAATGAAAATATAGTAAAAAGAGTGCAGAAATATTTAATTGATAAGAAATATTATCAAGATGCAAATCCAAATGCACAAAATAATAACAATATAAATAATCAGCAAATTATTATAAATAATCCAGTAGCACAACAATTACCAACATTATCATCAACAGATGCTCAAAGTGATAATAATAATAACAATAATAGAAATATTCAACAAATATATATACAAAGAGCTCAAGTTCAACAACCACCCCAAGTACAAATAACTCAAGAAAAATGGATGGAGTCATTTAATATTTATTATTTCAAAAATTTCATTTTTTACCGAAAATATTGCGAAGACTTTTATTCCAGCATAGATTCAATGATATCATTAATTAATAATAATAGTATTAATTTACAAGTATTAAATAATACTAATATTGAAATAAATGAATTAAGATTGGATTTAGAAAATAAAAGAAAATCAAAACAAGAAAATAAAGAATTCATATATCAATGTACATTTGCCTATTTTGAGAATTTTTATTTTTTCACTTTATTTTTCTTACAAGAATATCATTCATTTTATAAAAAGAGTTGTTATTATAATAATTCGATAACAAAAGAAATAAAAGAATATTTCTTATCTAGTCATAATTTTTTTTATAATTTGAGAAATTATGAAGATTTAAGTAAAATAAAAGAAGAACAAATTGAATTATTATTAAATGAAAAAGATAAAGAAAGAGAAGTGAATAACAAATTCACAAAAAAATATTTATTTTATATTTTATGTATATATCCTGATATGATTTTAAGTTCTTTCCTTTTCTTTTTTAGATGTGAGGAAATCATGGAAAAATATTATTCTTTATTACTCGAATTATTTTTATATACATATAGATATTTCCGTGATAAATTTTATGACCCACTTTTAGAATATTTAGTTAAAATAATAATGACGAATAAAACATTAAAAAATAAATATGAAGAAAAAAATAATTTCATGCTTAAATTCTTGAAAAGTTATGATCAATTAACTATGTATAAAATTATAAAAACCAGTGAAAATATTATTCTAATATTCAAAAATTATTTAGAAGATTATTTAAATGAACCTTATACTAATAAAAAAGATAATAATATATTAAAATCGTTACGAATTATATTATTTATCATTGCTAAATTTGAACTAAAAAATAGAAAAGAAATATTCGAATTAATTAAAAATTATATCGGAAATAATTTAATTGATGCTTTGAAATGGATTTTTTCTTATTACGATGAAAACGAGATAGATTATTATATATATTTCGAAACGATACCATTAAGTATCGATTTCTTTTTATCTTTCTTTGATGAAAATACTAAATTAATCATGAATGAAAATAATTTTTCGAAATTTAAAAATTTAAATAAATTTTCTGATGAAAATAATATTAATATGGATATAGAAGAATCATTAGATAATAATAATATCGAAAGTAATCAAGATATGGAAAAATATGACAAAAATCAATTCATTAAAAAAATGGTAGATAGTTGCAATTTAATCACTAAAGATAAAAAAGTTTCAGATTTATTAGATCCTATACGTGCTATAATAACCTCTGAAAATTCTTCATATTATAAAATATTCGTAGTTATATTTACACAAATATGGAAAATGCTTTCAATGTCGGAAAGAGAAATATTAAATATGTATATAAATGAATTCTTTTATAAATATGCCGCTAAACAAAAAGATAAAAATAATTGCATTATGGCGATTAGTTTACTTTTGGGAGCTTTTAGTCAATGTAGTCCGATGATATATATCAAGCCTTTAATTATTCAATCGTTAATACCTTATCAAAATTTCTGGAGTACTCATATTTTATATTTAGAAAATTTATTAATAAATGGCATTGATATACCTAGTACTTATAACTCTTTAATTAGTATATTTAATTCTTTAAAAGAAGATGGACTTTGCAATGGATTGAAATATTATTTTTCTGATAATAAATTTGCTAAAGAAGGTTATAGTGAATTACAAGCTGGTAATTATTTAAATGCAGAAAATATTTTCTATGAATGCTTCGAAAAATTAAATAAAGATATTTTAGCTAAAATAGATAATATTAATGTCGATAATTTTAATTTAGAAGATGAAAATTTAGAATTATTCAACGAATTATCTTCATGGGAAGAAGGCTTACTAGATTGTTATGAGAAAAATGACAATTGGTCAAATGTGATTGAATTAGGTGAAAGAATGAACAATAACGATTTAAAATTAAAAGGTCTTTGGCATTATGGAAATGAGAAATGGCAAAGTTTAGATGATTTTGTTAAAACGATTCCGCAATATTTAAAATCAGAACGCACCAACGAAAGAAATTTAGAACGTAATAATTTAAAAAATTCTTACATTATCCAAATAAATGAAATATATTCAATCTTTAAAAAATTAATCGAAGATAATAATAATGAAATTAATATAAATAACAAATGTCAAACAACATGTATGAAATGCATTCAAAATATTTATCAAAATTTCAGCACATTACATCCAAAAAATCTTGAAATTATTGATTTTTATTATTTCCTCATATTCCAATTAGCTGTCGAATCTTGGGAAAGTACTAATACTTTGAATGAAATAATAAAAAAATTAAGAGATAATAATAATTCACAATTTAATTTTAAAGATAATTTACTTTTGTGGAGAGAAAGATTACCACATTATTGCGAAGGATTTAGTGCTTTAAGAAATGTTCTCGAACCAAGAAATTACTTATTTAAATCTCTGCAATATTTAGTAAATAATAGAGGAGGTGATTTGGCCAGGTTTTTACCTCATTATTCTGATAAAGTATGGACTGATATGATCTATATGAAATATGCAAGAAAATTAGGATTAATCGAGACATTTTATGAGAAAAAATCTTTATTTGAAGAAGAGCATAAAGATATGATAAAACTATATCCATATGAAATATACATGAAAGAAATAGAATGCATTAAATTAATCCGAAATAATACATACAATTATGATTTAGGTATTAAAATTTGTGATCAAGCAATTTATAAATTCAGAGATTCTATTGACGAAAGCAATAAAGATTTCGTAGATTATATATGTAACAATTTAAAACGACACAAAGCATATTTTTATTACAAGAAAGGTTCAATAATCAATGCTCATAATTTATTCATTGAAGCTTCAGTATTTAAAAATAAACAAAGTACTGATTATCATTTATATAATGATTGGGGAGAAATGTGTGAAGAAATTGCAAAATTAACTAAGAATAGTGAAGAATGCACCGAATGGTTTAATAATACTATACATAATTATATATATACAATAATATACAAATTAGATAAGGCTAAATTCGTTATACCGAGAATGATAAATTTCATAAGGGAATTCGACAAAGAAATTCTTAAAAATAAATTCGATAAAGAATTAGACGAAATACCTGTATGGATTTGGCTCTTTTGGTTGCCAGTGTTATTCGAGAATTTCAATTATTATCAAAACAAAGAAGAAAAAAATGATTTCTTTTTCTATATATTAAAAAAAGTAGCTGATAAATATAAACAAATGTTTTATTATCCTTATATAGTATATAATAAAATAATCAGAGAAAAAAATATGACAAATTCAGGATATAATATAAATAAAAAATATGATGAACTTTTTAATATAGTTTCATCCGACAATAAATATTCGCATTTTATTGACAAAATTGAAATAATTATAAATGAACTAAAGAAAAAAGAAGAAAATAATAGAGAAAATTCATTAAATTCAATACTTACTTTAGGTGAAAATAATACATTTAGAATGGATAATATAAATAATCTAAAAGAATTTTTCAAGAAAGTCGCGACATATTTAGGTAGTTTCCCTGATTTAAAATATTTCACAAATGATATAATTAGTTTAATGGATAGTCCTGATGTAACACGAAGTCAATTAAGAGAATTCGTTATAAAGAATAAATATTATATTCATAATTTAATAGTAACAGAAAATAAATACGAAAAACTATCTAAACTTATTATTGAAAAATTATACAATACAGATTTTAGCAATATAGAAATACCTGGATACTTTAGTAATAAAATGATAGAACCAACTGAGCAAAATATTATATACATATCAAAATTAGAAAGTGAATATTCATATAAACTTATTACAGATGCGAGAGCAAAAGTATTAATAAGATGTAGTAATGATAAATTGATGAGCTTTATTTTGGAAAATCAAGATGCGGATAAAAATATCGATAAAAAAATATATATAATGCAATTATTATTTAATTATATTTTCGAGAAAAATTACGAAACATATAAACGCAAAGTTAAATTTTATGTACCAATAAAATACTTCATAAATTCAAAATTAAAAATAATAGAGGAAGATATTTATTATAGATATAACATGGATGAAATATATGAATATTGTTTACAAAAGCGAGGCTATTTCCCACATATAGCTTATCAAATATTCGAAGAAGAAGGCAAAAAAAATAAATTAGATTCTAATTATTTATATTACAGCGAAAAAAATAATGAAAAATTATTTAAAAGAATGTGCAAAATATTACCCCAAGATTCGTTCAAAAATTTCGTGCATAAATTTATTTTAACTAGTGAAGATATATTATTATTTAGAAAGCAATTTACTACTTCATATGCAATTAATAATTTAATGAATTTTATTATATTAGATAATACTATACTTAAAAACATTTCATTTAATAAAGAAACGGGATTATGTGTCTTTAATACTGATTTAACAATGTTCGCTGATAATGAATATAAAGAATTAATCGATCAAAAACTCGGAACACCTTTACGTCTAACTAAAAATATTAATTACTTTTTAAATGTGACTTCTATTTATGGTATTATTCCTGGCGTTTTTAATTTCTCTTGTAAAGCTTTATTAAATAAGTCAAAAATTCTTAAAAGCATTTTAAAAATATGTTTAGATAATAATAGTGATCGAATTGCGAATAATTATATGAATAAATTTAAATATGTTTTGAATATTTTAGATGATAAAGAATATTTTAATAATAATTCTATAGGAAATAATAATATGATTATTGAAGATAGTGATAATAAAAAAGATTTAAAAGATGGAAATATGAAAAATATTTTTGAACTAATTGATAATTCTATGAATGATGAAAAACTTATGAGAAAGTCTATTGATTATGAAGCCTGGTTTTAATTATAATTTTATAATTTTCTATTAATTAAAAAACAATTTATAAAATAATAAATATAATTATATATTTATATATTTAATATTATTATTGTTTATAAATAAAAATATTATTAATAAAA
>ERZ842401.6044-NODE-6044-length-13110-cov-3.329223_pt1 | contig 13110 bp, 10 predicted proteins | sample MGYA00521270_ERZ842401 | MGnify/ENA primary metagenome ERZ842401 (study PRJEB31892, sample SAMEA3878208) | bioreactor metagenome | biome: Moose rumen | place: Sweden | collected 2011-10 | study: EMG produced TPA metagenomics assembly of the PRJEB12797 data set... | reverse complement strand
AAGACTACCTAAGATAAAGTCCTTGTCTGGCTCGATGACATGAAAAAGCTCGTCATCTATAGCCCCAAGACTTTTCATTGAACGTATTGCCCTAATAGTAGCGGCGGTTGCATAAATTGGAATCTTATATTTGCGAGAAATTACCCCCAGCCCCGACACATGATCCGAATGCTCATGTGTGACTAGAAGTCCCGCCATATCGGCTGTTGTGTAGTCATACTTATTCATACCAGCCTCTATGCGTTTTCCCGAAATACCCGCATCAATCATTACGTGAGTGCTATCATCACCCACACAAATACAATTACCACTACTACCACTTGCAATACTAAAAAAATCCATTATAAATCAAACCAAAACTTTCTAACATTTTCACCACAATAAATGGTGTTTACGATTCCTTATCTTCCCAAAAAACTTCTACCTCATCGTTTTCATGGAGAGGATCTGCGTAGCCGCATTTTTCTCCGTTGATTTTGATGACCAATGGTCTACCGTTGCCTTCATTAGGATCAAAATTAATGAGGTTATATACATCTACAAAAATGTAATCCTTTTTGCCAGAAAGCACCATATTCTTTCCATTTATTTTGATAGGCACATCCACCGTCTCTATCTTCATTTTTGTTCTGGCATCTGTGGCTGGTGCTGTCTCAGTAGGTTCTACCTCGTAATCCTCAGGCAGACCTTCGCCATCTTCCACCAGATAATCTCCTGCATATGCAACACCAGCGGTTGTAGTCCAGTCGATTACAAAGTTTTCGTACACCAAAGAATCCAAGCTCGAAGGCCTATTGTTGACTAGAATTTCGTATCTGTCGTCTATTGTAACATCCATAAATTCTGCCAATTGACCTACTGTATAGAATGGGCGAGTCTCTATGACATCACCTTCTTTGACCCTGTAGGTAGGTGGCTCCATGGAACCATTGACCTCGACAAACTTAGGGCATTTAACCCTGTGTCCACATACGTTGAAATATAGATATTCGGTAGTAAACTCTGCCAAATCAGAGATAGTACCATTTCCTCCTTCACCAACTGTAGAAGGAACGATGGTGATATCTGCATTGAATTCTAGAGGTTCATTTATGCCTACTGTCTTTCCATTCATGGTGACAACAGCGGATTCACCCTCAGTACCTCTAATCATGCGAGATACACCATTTACTGTAAAGTTGACCTCACGACCACGTCTTGGGAACAACTGGTCAGCAGTAAATCCAGCCTGCATTGCCGCATCAACGATTGTAAGCTGGCCATTATCATATAGTTTGAGCATTTCATCATTAACATGTACCATGATGAAATTATTTTTGGTTTCATAATAGTTTAGGCAGATTCCAATAGGTGTGACCAGCAGCGAGTCCTTAGTGACATCCTCTTCCTCGAATATAATGTTTTTCATTACTTCTTCGCCACGCAAGGCTACACGTTCTGAAACTATGCCCAAATCCTTAGCCACCGCATCTGTAAAGCCGTGGATTTTGCCGCCACCTCCTACTACAAAGGCTGCTGCAACAGATTTGCCGCCATTTAACTCTTTTATTTTGGCTGATACCTTAGAAGAAATCTCCTTCATAACAGGGTCAGTCAGCTTCCAAACATCTTCGGATTTGATGGTATGTGAAATGCCCATGATATCCTCATAGGTGATTTCTCCGCCCTCAGTAGATGCTCGTTTTATTTTTTCTGCTGTAGCAAAATCGACTAAAAATTCGTGGACTAATACCTCTGTCAATTCATCTCCAGCCATAGGTATCATGCCGTAAGCTATGATACTGCCATCCTTAGTGACGCAGATATCGGAGGTACCTGCCCCAACATCGATAAGGGCTATATTTAGCATTCTGAAGTTTGGTGGAATTGCCACGTTGATAGCAGCAATAGGCTCCAAGGTAAGGTTGGCAACTGATAAATCCGCCTTGCCTACTGCTGAATAAAGACCATCTACAACATCCTCTGGCAGGAAGGTTACGATAATATCCTCGCCAATGAAGTCTGCCTTGTGGTCCTCCAAGGAAGAAAATACATCTCCATTTAAGTAGTATTTAACAGTCGAATAGCCTACGCAAAAGAATTTGTATTTTTTGTCCTCATCGCCTTTTATTTCCTTGCCAGCCTGCTCAATGCCCATCATATCTAGAGTATGCAAATCCTCGCCAGTCACCACTGTTTCTTCGGGATATTCCATCTCCACGTGAGTGGTGATAGTACGTAGCACACGACCAGCCGCTGCTATACATACTTCTGTAAGGGTAAGGCCTGTTTTATTTTCCAATTCTTTTTTTACATCATCACAGGTGGCACCCACACGGCCTATGTCGTGTATCTGTCCATCCAGCATGGCTCTGGTGTCATGCTCTTTTAAATCCTGTGCAATAACGTGGAATTCGTCCCCATCAAGATATCCCACTGTACCGATAACATTTCTGGTTCCTATATCTAGCCCAAAAACTATGTCCTTTTTATCCATTACCCACTCTCCATCTTTTATTTAAGGATAGCACGCAGTTGATTAAGCGTGTATTCTTTGTCTTTGCTATTATCGATTACTCTGTCGGCGTGTGCTCTAAAGCTTTCGTCGCTGCGCTGGGAAGCCATAGTTGACTCTATACGCTCTTTTGAGTATCCGCGAGATGCCATAAGCCTCTTTGCTCTGACTGCTTCGTCAGCATATATATACCACATCTCATCAACAAGTTTACCATAACCACATTCTATGAGCAATGCAGCCTCAAAGAAAAAATACTCTATATTGTGCCTTTTCTTTTCTATCTCTACTTGATTTAGTACTTCCTTCTCCACGGCCGGATGTACTATATTGTTTACTTGTAGCCTGAGGCTGTCATCTGCAAACATAAGCTTAGCCATAAGCGGTCTATTGATAAATCCATTTTCATCTAGGATATTTTCTCCCCATGGCAAGGTAATTATCTTGTCAAAACAATCATGTCCCGGCGTCATCAATCCCGCAGCCACTTCATCAGCTAATAAAACTCTACAATTAAAATTTTCTTTTAGCAAAGAAAGCACCGTGCTTTTTCCTGCGCCGATGCCTCCTGTAATACCTATAAATTTCATATTATTCATCAAAAATATCATCCTCAACAGCGGCATCATATCCGTTAATATAGGTTTCTGCTCCCGCCATACGTATCCTCTTTAAGAAATCATACGCTCCAGATAATGCAATGTTTTGATATGGGCCAACATAAAGAATGTTCAAAATTCCAAAAGTAAAGCATGACAATATATCCCATCCAATAAAGCTGAGCTGGAGAACAAAGATATTAAATTTATAACCATCTGTTAAATATCTGGAATATTTGAATGCGTCCTTAACAGAGATATCAGGTCTGTCAATCAAGATGTATGGAACCATGAAATACTCGTAAGCCTTTATTATTCCTGGAATAATAAGCAGTAATGACCAAAGGGTTATCTTTAACGTCATCAAAAACAATCCGCCTAAGACATGCCAAAATCTACCATCTTTAAAACCGGCAAAGATATCACCCAGCTCGGCCTTTTTACCGTTGTATATGTTATATGACATATATGATATTCCTGCCGAGATTATTGAGCCAAGAAATATTAAAACGTACATGAAAATAACTGAACCAAATCCAACATATTCACTGGTGTAATAGGATGAGGTCGAGTTTATTATAATTTCAACAAATGAAGGTACATATCCTACGGACATAATAGCTCCCACTATTAATGATCCCAAAAAGAATGCGCCCACACAATCCCCATATTGGGATTTGAAAGCCGCTCTTGCGTTAGATTTTATCTCCTGTCTTGGAAAATCCATAAATCATCCTCCTATAAATTAATGAGCCTGGGCCCAATTTTTGCCTGTCTTCAAATCAATTTCTAATTCAACCAAAAGAGAGGCAGCATTTTCCATTTCTTCTCGGACAAGCTGTTCAACCCTTGCCTGCTCATCCAAATAGGTCTCTACCAAAAGTTCATCATGCACTTGTAATAATAGCTTTGATTTAAGTCCCTCTGAAAGCAACCTATCATGCACATGAACCATCGCTATTTTAATTATGTCTGCTGCTGTACCCTGAATTGGTGAATTCATAGCTATTCTCTCGCCAAATTGCTTGGTCATAAAGTTGGAACTAGAAAGCTCTGGCACAGGTCTACGTCTGCCATACATAGTGATGGCATAGCCTGTTTCCTTGGCTGTCTGTTTTAAGCTTTCTAAGAATTCATGCATCTTTGGATAGGCTTTAAAATAGCTATCGATGTATTCCTGGGCTTCTTTGCGCCCTACTTCTATGTCCTTTGCCAAGCCAAATGCACTGATGCCATATACTATTCCAAAATTAACAGCCTTGGCCCGGCGACGCTGCAAATCAGTGACCTCTTCAAATGGCGTGTCGAAAACTAGTGATGCTGTGGAACGGTGAATATCCTGCCCCGCCTTGAAGGCATTGATAAGATTTTCATCTCCTGACATATGGGCAAGCACCCTAAGTTCTATCTGAGAATAATCGGCATCTATGAACACGCAGCCATCCTTAGGATAAAAAACCTTGCGGATTTCTCGGCCCAGCTCCATTCGTATAGGAATATTTTGCAAGTTGGGCTCTGTAGAACTGATTCTTCCAGTGGCTGTAACTGTCTGCATGAAGGTCGAGCGAACTCTGCCATCCTCATCAACACAGGCCTGTAAACCATCAGCATATGTGCTTTTCAGCTTTGCCAGCTGCCTGTACTCTAATATGTCCTTTATTATAGGATTGTCAGCTGACAATTCTTCTAAAACATCTGCTGCTGTAGAATATCCTGTCTTAGTCTTTTTACCCCCAGGTATCTGCAATTTTTCAAACAAAACCACGCCTAATTGCTTAGGTGAATTTATGTTAAATTCCTGGCCTGCCGTTTTATAAATAGCTTGTTCAAGCTCTTCTATTCTAACAGAAAGTCTATTGCCATATTCAGACAAAGCCTCTGCGTCCATGGCAATACCTGCGATTTCCATATCGAACAGGGTATAAACTAAAGGCATCTCGATTTCATTGTAGATGCTCTCCATCCCCTCATCTGCCACTTCTTTTAAAACCTTCTCAAATGCCGAATATGCAACAAAGGCATTATAGCAAGCATAGGTAGCGATTTGTTCATTAAACTCATCACTAGTAAGTGCAGCCTCTAGCTTGGTTTTGCCGAACAGGTCTGTAAGTCCTGGTATCATTATTCCAAGTATTTCACCTGCCACATCATCTGCTGTGTAAGCATTTTTAGTAGGATTTAGCAGATATGCAGCTACTGCCACATCACAGGCATTAGGAAAGATTTCAAGCTTTGCACCATTATTATCTACAGCCCTTTTCTCGTCCGTCTCCAAAAGGTCGTAAATAATATGCATAGTATCTTTTAAATCCCAAAAACACAGCTTGACGCCAGATTTGCTGATTTCAATTAATTTATGAGCCAAAAATGAAGGCGTTATATCATCCTTGCAATCCGTATATACGGTAGCATCCCCTGTGGAAAGTGCAAGTCCCTTTATGGTCTTGTCAGCCGTCGCCATTATGTGACATCCCACGAAAGAATTTTTATTATTTTTGAGTTCTGCAAAAAAGCTCTCAGTCTGGTTCAAATCAGAAATTCTTTTGAAGGTTTCCGAAGATTTATCCTGCACCTTTGCCGTATCAGTGTTTTCAAATCTAGGCAGAAGTCTTTTTAATTCGTAGTGCTTGCATAAAACGTATGCTTCCTCTGTAAAAATGTCACCTAAAAGAGAAGCATCCTTATCAATTGTAATAGGAACATTAACATTGATAGTGGCAAGTTCTTTGGACATAACTGCTATATCCCATTGAGCAGCCAGATTTTTAGAAGCTCTTGGTGGTTTTAGCTCATCCACATGCTCATAACAAGCCTCAATGGAACCATATTGTTGTATGAGATTTGAAGCAGTTTTTTCGCCTATGCCTTCCACGCCAGGAATATTATCGCTGGTATCTCCCATCAAAGCCTTTACATCTATAAACTGCTTTGGAGTAACGCCATATAATTCCACCACCTGAGCAGTATGGTAATGCTCAATTTCTGTTCCAGTTTTCTTGGTTTTAGGAATTGATATTTTTACCTTTTCTGTGGCAAGCTGAAGCAAATCTCTGTCACCAGAAAATACCGTGACTTCGAATCCGGATTCTTCTCCTAATCTAGAAAGTGTACCTAAAATATCGTCCGCCTCATAGCCTTCCATGGTGACGACATAGATGCCCATAGCATGTAACATCTCCTGAATGCGAGGCACTTGTTCCTTTAGTTCGGGAGCCATAGGTTTTCTGGTGCCTTTATAGGCATCGTACATTTTGTGTCTAAAGGTTGGAGCGCTCAAATCGAAAGCAACTATCAAATGATCTGGTTGCTCCTCGTCAATCATTTTGAACATCATATTCAAAAAACCATACACGGCACCAGTGTGTTCACCATTTGAATTGGTCAAATCTGGCAGGCCATAAAAGGCCCTGTTTAATATGCTATGTCCATCTATAAGTAACAATTTATTCATTAACAATATCCTCTTGATTCCTACTATATGGCTCTGGTCTCTTTTGCAAGCCACTCATTTTCTTCGTCTGACAAATATGGTGCAAGGGTATCCCTAACCATTTTGTGGTAATCATTTAATGTACGTTTTTCTGCCTCGGTGAGCATTTCAGGAATAACAGGGTCCAAATCGATAGGGCAATATGTAATAGTCTCGAAATGGCGAAAATCGCCATATTCTGTGGTTTGCCCTGCCACACATAAAAGCTCGTTTTCTATTCTGATTCCGAATCCATCTTCTATATAAAGACCTGGTTCGTCTGTAGTAATCATGCCTGGCTTAAGCTCTGCTGCTTCCTTTCCCTTTGGAATTCTCCAACGGAAATTGTTAGGGCCTTCATGGACATTTAATATATGACCAACGCCATGGCCTGTACCACATCTGTAATCTAATCCCATGTCCCATACAGGGCCTCTAGAAAGTACGTCTAGGTTTGCTCCAGTTACACCCTTTGGGAAGTTTGCTGCCATAAGTCTCAAATGACAACGAAGAACAACAGTATAGTATTCCTTCATCTGGTCAGTAAGAGGTCCTAGAGCGATAGTTCTGGTGATATCAGTAGTGCCTTCTAAATAATGAGCACCTGAGTCTACTAATAAAAATCCTTCTGGTTTGAGTGTAGCCTCTGAACCTGGCTTGGCACTGTAATGCATCATAGCAGCATTTGGGCCATATGCAGAAATAGTACCGAAGGATAAATCCAAATAGTTTTCCTGCTCTTTTCTGCGGGCTTCGTAATAATCCGAAGCAGTGATTTCAGTCATTGGTGTCTTGCCAATATTTTCTTTGATGTATTTGATAGCCTTTGTGCAGGCTACTCCGTCTTTGATGTGAGCCAGCTTTGTGTTTTTGATTTCTGTTTCGTTTTTGACAGCTCGCATCAATTCTGATGGGTTTGTAGCATCAATGATTTTGGCTGCACCCTTTAATGATTTGATTAGATTGTAATTAATAACCTCCTCATCCAAAAGCACTCTTCTGTCTGCCATGTCTGCGCTTTGCATATAGTGGTAAACCATATCATATGGATATAGCTTTACAGAATTGTCATTTAGATAGCCCATGGCCTCCTCAGACCAATTTGTAGTGTCAGTAAATAAAATCACACTATCATCTGTGATTAGCAAGAAGGATAAAAACACTGGCACATTTTCAATATCATTTCCACGCAAGTTTAAAATATAAGCAATATCATAAAGGCTTGAAATCAAATGCGCATCAGCCTTTTTCTTTTTCATTTTTTCACGGATACGATAGATTTTGGCCTGCATGCTCTCGCCTGAGTATTCGTCCTTAAGCACCCAGGTAGTGGATTTTGGAAGGGAAGGTCTGTCCTCCCATATAATGTCTACCAAATCCTCAGTTGTATATAATTCGCCGCCTTTATCCTGAGCAATATCGAAATACTTGCTAGCCTTTTTGGCAGATACACATCTACCATCAAATCCAAGGCAGCCTCCCTCTGGGAAGTTCTTTTCGATAAATTCTTCCACCTCAGGTACGTTTGGCTCTCCCATTTTTTCAAGAATGACTTCTGAATCGGCAATCTGTTTTGCAGCCTGCACAAAATATCTTCCATCAGCCCATAAATGTGCCTCGGTCTTTGTGATAACTGCTGTTCCAGCAGAGCCTGTAAAGCCTGTCATAAAGCTGCGTGCCTTAAAATGCTCTCCTACATATTCAGATGAATGAAAATCATCTGTTGGGATGAGATATAAATCTATTCCGCGTTCATTCATCAAATCTCTTAATTTTGCGATTTTCTCATTAGTTGTCATTTACAAATTCTCCTAGTTTTAATTTTTAGCCTTTTTGTTTGATGTGTTAGTTTTATTGCTTGTTACAGGCTCAGAAACATCCTCTGTCTCATCTGCAGTACCATCTGTGCTGAAATAATTTTCCGCCAAGAGTTTAAAGAAATACTGCCCATGCTCTGTAAAATCATCATATTCAAAATCAGTCGTTTTATCACAATCCGCATTAATCAATGCAGATGCCTCATCTTTATTTGAAAGGTTCCAAATGCAAGATGACAGACCATATTCGTTGATTATAGATACCCATTCATCTGCCTCTCTGGTATTGATTTCACCATCACCATCCGCTGACGTGAATCCATACTCAGAAATGAACACTGGCAAGCCCTCTTCTAATGCGTTCACAAGGTTTTTCCTAGCAGAAGCTTTGTGAGAGCCAGCATAGAAATGATAGGTGTACATGATGTTATCGTAATCTAGTGGATCTGATAGTGCTGAATCCAAATCACTAGACCATTCAGGTGTACCCACCAAAATAAGGGCATCCTTATCCACGTTTCTGATTACTGGAATAACTTCCTTTGCATAGCGTTTGATGTCAGACCAGGTTGTATCACCATTTGGCTCATTGCAAATCTCATAGATAACATTTTCATTATTATCGTATTTACGAACTAGCTCGCCGAAAAATTGGATAGCCTCGGATTTGTATTCGTTTGGATCACCATCATTTAAGATATGCCAGTCGATAATGACGTACATATCGTTATCAGTAGCAGCCTGTACTGCCTCATCAATATTTTCCTTTATGACGTTTCTAATATCATCATCTGCTACACAGTAACCATTATAGTCACTGGTATATACTGCTAGCCTAATGACATTGATTCCCAGATTAGTGCGAAGCGATTCAATCGATTCGGCTGTGGCAAATTGTGGAAACCAGCTAAGTCCATGAGTGCTAACTCCCACCAATTGAGCAGCAGAACCATCTGAAGCTACAAGCTTTCCGTCTTCTACATGAAGTGGGCCATAATAATCTAGCTCATTTCCAGTTTTTGCAACAGTTGTATCCTCTGATTCTTCTTCATCAGCTTCATCCGTAGATGCAGTACTTTCCTCTGTAGCCTTATCAGACTCTGTCTCCTCTGTAGCCTCAGGCTCGTCAGGCTTTACGTTTTCTACAACTGCTTCTTTTTCTACCTCGTCGGATTCTTTTTCATTTGTAGACTCCTCCACCTGATTGCCTGTCACTTGCCAAGGGAAGGTGACGCCTCCCTTATAATAACTGATTCCAAAAACCCCTCCTACTATTAGCACTGCTAAAATAAGTACCAATATAACTGTCTTAAATTTTTGTTTTTTTGAAACCATAACCTTCTCTCCTTTTTCGCTAATTAATCAAAAGTAACGGTAGCCTCACCATTATGGGAATACTGAATATAATCGTAAAGTCTTGAGCTAGATAACAAATCAATTGCCTCTAAATCAAAGTCGTAGTCTGCAAAATCTACTTCTTCTATAAATTTGTCTAATTCCTCATTGCTAAGGGAATTAACGTATTCCTTTATTTCTATTATTGTCTTTCCTGTTAAATCGTACATTTTTACCTCTTTTCTAAGTCTATTGCCTTACATAAAACATCAGTAATGATTATAACACAATCATAACTATTCAGCACCCATTCAGGTAATCGCATTTTAAATGAAGATATTGTGAAGTCTATTGAAGAGTGTTATCATATATGATAACTTATTAGTAAAGAGAGGGTAGATAGATGAAGGAGCGCTACTCAGATGGTGCCATAACGCCGCAGGCTCTAGAGGCTAGGCAGTCTATTGCAAACCAACTAAAGGACACCAGACATTCGCTTAATCTCACACAGGAACTACTAGCGGACCTTGCTGGCACCAAGAAATCAAATATTTCCAGAATGGAAAGCGGCAATTATAATCCATCGCTGGATTTTTTAGTGAAGATTGCGTCTTCAATGGGGAAAAAAATAGATATTCATTTAAGTTAGGACTGTAAATTGTTATGAAAAGAAAGCCAAAATTATCTAAAAACATATGCAAGGATGTGGTCCTTTGCCAGACCACAAACAGAATAGTGTCAAACCGTGCCTCTGAATTGCTTCTCAATTCTTCAGTAGCCTTCAGCAAGACATGGAAAAAGGTCCCATTCTTTTTTAGATACAAATATAACGGAGCCCGCCGTCTTTATGTTATATCCATCAACAGAAATCAATATTCTAAGGCCAGGCACGTGCTAAATCTTTTAGAGGAAAGAGACCAAAGCAAGATATATTTAAATGTCATATAAACGATTAGAGCTACCTCATTCTCATTTAAAGAATGAAGTAGCTCTTATTATTAAAACAACCTCTCCCCCGAATCACTTTAATTTATTTCTCGTACAAGAACTCCTCTGGTAATGTAACCTTGAAATCCTTTGCAAGGTCTCTGAAATTATCAGGAGTGATTGTCTGACGCTTTTGATTTGTCATTGAAAGCATCTTAACTAAAATCTCTGCTGATTTTTCTACTGTATGCATGAGACCGAAGGTCAAATCAAAATCTTCACCTGATGCAAACATACCATGATGCGCCCAGATTGCGACATCATACTTTTTCATGAGTTCGCTTGTAGCCACTGCTATATCTCTTCCTCCTGGAACCATCCAGCCCACAACACCAATTCCTGATGGGAATACAACCGGACATTCTGTAGCCATTTCCCACAACTCTCTTGTAAATACCTTGTCATCCAATGGAAGGACGAAAGTAAGGGCTATTACATTTGTGGTGTGTGCATGATAAATAACTCTATGTGCGCCGTTTGTAGCAGCCTTTTTAACCTCATGATTCATCAAATGGCTTGGAAGCTCACTAGTAGGACGGCCGCCATTTACAAGGCCCCACTGAATCTGATATTTCTCACCCTTGTCATCAATTTTGATGATACAGATGGAATCCTCTGGGTCGATTATTATGTTGCGGAAATATTTGCCACTGCCGGTCACCATAAAATATTCGCCAGCCAAGCTTGGAACAGAAGTACCTATATCATTCCACTCCTTATCCTCAGATAAAAAGCTTTTTACTGCTGCCACATCCTCATCCTTCATGCGATAGCTAAGATTGCCGCCGTTTCTTTCATGCCAGCCTTGTTCCCAACCATCATTGCACATTCTAATAAATCCCTGTACGAATTTTACATCTAAAATACTCATAATCAATTTAGTCTCCTTATCTAACTACTACTTCCACTGGAACATCAAATATCTTTGCCACCTTTTTGATGGTCTCAATATGTCTACCCACTGCTGCACCAAAATGATGTGTTGGTCCTGTCTCGCTCCAACGTGTTACAAATTCTGAAGCCGAGCAAGAAAATCTGGTTCTCATCATTGTATCGCCATTTTGCAGAATTTTGCCCTCTTCATTAACGCCCTCAGCCACAACAAATTTAAAATGACCTTCTGCATCCTGAGTGATTGCAAGATAAGTGATTGGTCCTGCCGGTGGATAAAACTGAGTCAGGTATCCGCCACCTGTTTTTCCATGGAACACATCCATCATCTTCATAGTAGGCTTTTTAGCTTGCGAAATAGCAGCATCACCTGAACCAGAGTGACCAATAAGGGTCACATCATCATTGAAATCAACAGTGTACATTTCAGCCAACTGACCTGTGCCTGAGATAGTCTTTAGGATGCTCATAGCCATAGCTACTTTCATATCGCCCTCAACAGCGCATGCCACCCCCTGCTTAATAAGCATTGAGAAGGCTGGTATAAGCAAGCTGTCAACCTTTCCTGCTACGCCCTTTGCAAAACCATCATAGTGAGAGGCTACCAGACCAAGCTGTTCGTCCTTTACCCATTTTTCAAAAGCCACAACATATTTGGCCATTTCATGGATAAGCTCCTCTGACTCGCTACCAAGTATTTCAAAGGTATCGTGAATATCATCTACCTTTTTTGCAATAGCAGCTTCATCATCGATATCGTCAGCAATGGCCCAGATTTTCTCCCAGTCAAACTGCTTGGTATAAAGTCCCATTCTTCTGTATAGATTTGATTCATCTATGTACAAATCCATCATGCCAGGATATGGACGTCCAATTTGAGCAATGTTTGTTTCCTTAAATCTTCTACGACAGTTTGCAGCCCGGCACCATTCATCTATTTCCTTTGCAACATTTTCGTCGCCGCCTTCTACCACACCGGTAATAACTGCACTGCGTTTTCCAAAACGATTGAGATCCGCAACCATTTCACCGACGGCGCCACAAGCATAGCCTTCGCCTAACCACTCAGCTGTGCCAGCCGTATCGTAATCCAGCGCCTTTAGCTTCTGCACGTTCACAAGCACTACAGGAACATCCAAATCCTTTACGGCTGGAAGCATATTGTAGGATGTCGCATAGGTCAGCAGCTGCAAAAATACCAGGTCAACATCCGCCCCACGGAATTTATTTCCCGCTTCCTGCGCCAGCTCCTTTGTAGTCACGATGCCTCCGTCTACCAGTTCAACCGTGTCAGGTATCGAAGCCTTAAATTCCTTGTACTGCTGCTCAAATTCGCGTGAGAAAGAGGCAGGGTCAAGTTCCTGACGGATTTTAAGCTCCATGAGGCGGGCTTCTTTATTCAAAAGGTACACATTCTGAACATTATGGACATTGGCAAGCGAAACATTGAACGCATCCTTTGCCTCATCGATTTTTCCCTCTTTTTTAAGATATTTGATTATTTCAATTATATTTTTT
>ERZ842401.6042-NODE-6042-length-13112-cov-3.592709_pt1 | contig 13112 bp, 11 predicted proteins | sample MGYA00521270_ERZ842401 | MGnify/ENA primary metagenome ERZ842401 (study PRJEB31892, sample SAMEA3878208) | bioreactor metagenome | biome: Moose rumen | place: Sweden | collected 2011-10 | study: EMG produced TPA metagenomics assembly of the PRJEB12797 data set... | reverse complement strand
TATAAATACAAGAGTTTTGAGAAGGCAGCATCAGCAGCTATAGCATCATCTACTGTTATTTTTCTTAAAACTCTTGTATTTATATCCATAGTTGTTTCATTTAATTGTTCAGCATCCATTTCTCCTAAACCTTTCATACGTTGAACGATACAATTTTTTCTTTGTGTATCTGTAAGTTGTTCTAAATATGCATCTTTTTCTTCATCCGTTAAGAAATATTTAGTTGGATTTTTACCTATTGTTACACCAAATAAAGGTGGTTGAGCAGCAAATACATGTCCTGTTTCAACAATAGGTCTAAAGAATCTATAAAATAAAGTAAGCAATAAAACTCTTATGTGAGAACCATCAACATCGGCATCAGTCATGATAATTATCTTATGATAACGAAGCTTTGTAATATCAAAATCTTCATGAATACCTGTACCGAAAGCAGTGATCATCGCTTTGATCTCCGCATTTGCATATATTTTATCAAGTCTTGCCTTTTCCACATTCAAAATTTTACCGCGAAGAGGCAAAATTGCCTGCGTCGCACGGGAACGGGCAGTCTTGGCGCTTCCGCCTGCGGAATCTCCTTCCACGATATAAATTTCGCAGTTTTTCGGATCCTTGTCGGAACAGTCCGCAAGCTTTCCAGGAAGAGAAAGTCCCTCCAAAGCGGTCTTTCTTCTCGTCAGATCCCTTGCTTTTCTCGCCGCTTCTCTTGCTCTCTGCGCCAATATTGATTTCTCACAGATGGATTTTGCCACATTCGGATTCAACTCGAGGAAAATTGTCAGCTGTTCTGTCACAATATTGTCCACAGCGCCTCTCGCTTCGCTGTTTCCCAACTTTTGTTTGGTCTGACCTTCAAACTGGGGATCCTCAATCTTCACACTAATAATTGCCGTCAATCCCTCCCTGATATCTTCGCCGGAAAGGTTAGGCTCACTGTCTTTCAACAGTTTCGCACTTCTGGCATAATCGTTAAAAGTCTTTGTCAAAGCATTGCGGAAACCCTGCAGATGGGTTCCACCCTCCGGCGTGTTGATATTATTGACAAAACTGAATACGCTCTCATTAAAGGAATCGTTATGCTGGAAGGAAACCTCCACATATACGCCGTTCTTTTCTCCTTCAAAATAAAGGATATTCTCATAAAGAGGCTCTTTGCTCTTATTCAGATAGGCGACAAATTCCTTGATTCCGCCCTCATAATAAAATTCCACAACCTTTTGCTTTTTGCCGTTTTCCCGGGTGATATTGTGGATAATCCCCACTTTTCCGCCGGTGATAGTGGATTTTTCCTCATCGTATGCTTTGGAAACTACAAAAGAATTGTCTATTTCTGAAAAAACCTCATTCACACTTTCATCATATCTTATTTCTTCCCCGGATTTTTTTCTGTTAGCAGCTTCTTCCTTTTGTTTTTCCTTATCATCAAAAGCTCTGTCAAGAAGCTTCCCGATCTGTTCCTTTTCCTTCAACAGATATTCATCCACATTCTCCTCATTCTCATTTGTCCGGTAAACAATCATATTGCCGTTTTCATCGAACCGGTTGTCCCTAAGAATAATCCTTAGACCTTTGGTGAGAAATGCCATTTCCCGGAGTCTGCTCTTTAAAATATCAAAGTCATAAACTGTAGTCTCAGTAAAAATAGTTCTATCCGGCAAAAAAGTAACCTTTGTACCAGTTTTATCCGCGGGACAGGTTCCCACTTCTTTCAATGAATAACATACCTTACCACGTTCATATCTTTGTCTGTAAACCTTTCCCTCCTGACATACTTCCACTTCCAACCAGTCGGAGAGAGCATTTACTACGGACGCTCCCACACCATGAAGGCCACCGGAAACCTTATATCCCCCACCACCAAATTTTCCGCCGGCATGAAGAATTGTAAAAACGACTTCCACAGCGGGAATTCCAGCTTTGTGATTGATTCCGATGGGAATTCCTCTGCCATTGTCAGTAACTGTGACAGAATTATCCTCATTAATTGTAACATCAATGGTATCACAAAAACCCGCAAGTGCTTCATCTACCGCATTGTCTACAATTTCATAGACAAGATGATGAAGACCTCTGCTGGCTGTTGTTCCGATATACATTCCCGGTCTCTTGCGGACAGCTTCCAATCCTTCCAAAATCTGAATTTCATCCGCCCCATATTCATGATCCACCACTGTATTATTAATGTTGTTTTCTTCGTTCATGGACTACCTCTTTTAGCTTATAATAAAATATTACATTTTTAATTTTTTAGTGATAATAATCTGGCTGCTCTTTTATCAACTTATTTACCAACAACAATACTTTCATTCTCTTTATTTTCATCAACAATATTTCCATTCACACAGGTCACTACTCCATTTGTGACTTGAAAAATCTTATTGATTTCAAAGCGATTATTGACAAAGTCTTCAAGTCCAGTACAGGTAATGATAGTCTGTATATCACCGATACTGTTCAAAAGATAATTCTGCCTGTTTCTGTCAAGTTCCGACAATACATCATCCAAAAGCAAAACAGGCGTATCTTTAGTAACCTTTTTAACCAATTCAATTTCAGAAAGTTTTAATGAAAGTGCCGCTGTTCTTTGCTGCCCCTGGGATCCAAATTTACGGATATCAATATCTCCTACAAGAAAAGAAAAATCATCCCTGTGAGGTCCGACGGAAGTTGTTTTTGATTTTATATCCCGATCCTGTGCTGCAATAATTTTATTTTCAAATTCCTCTGGATTCACATTAGGTTCATAAATAATCCTTATTTCTTCCTTTCCACCAGACAGTTTTCTGTGTATTTCTACAATTATTTCATTCAACTGATCTACAAAAAGCTTTCTTCTTTCTATAATCTTTATTCCATAAGAAATCAGCTGCATATCCCAAATATTTAACGTATTTTTTAATTCAGGATTAAAATACATGTCTTTCAACAACGTATTTCTCTGATTGATAATCTTATTATAATGATTTAAATTATAAAGATAAATTTCATCTATCTGACACAACTCCATATCCACGAATCTTCTTCTTTCACTGGGACCATTTTTTATGATAGAAAGGTCTTCCGGTGAAAAAAAAACAACATTACAAAGACCAAGCAGATCAGCCGCTTTTTTTAATTTTTTACCATCAACGGCAATACCCTTGGATTTTGCCTTGCGCAGATGCATATCAACTCTGGTAGTAACTCCTTCTTTTTCCAGGAATGTCCTGATATGTGCCTCATCTTTATTAAAATTTACAATTTCACTGTCTTTTGAACCCTTATGAGATTTTGTGGTAGCAGAAACAAAGATTGCTTCAAGGATATTGGTTTTACCCTGGGCATTATCTCCATACAAAATGTTGGTTCCTTTATCAAATTCCAGTTTTAATGCCTCATAATTTCTATAATCAGCAAGCTCAATTGATTTGATGATCATTCATTAACTCCTGCAGATTTACTTACTTTAAAGGTTTCTCCGTGATAGGACACTTCATCACCTTCCATCAGCTTTCTGCCTCTTCTCAAATCTACTTCTCCGTTTACTTTTACCTGTCCATCCTGGATCGCAATTTTTGCATCTACCCCGGAATCCACAATTCCTGCAAGTTTTAATGCCTGACCAAGCTTAATAAAATCATCTTTAATTCTTAAATTTTTCATACTAACCCCCATGCCGCCTGAACTTCGGCGACATAAATCCCTATAAAAAAGTACTGTATTTCGGCACTATCTCGGGTAAAAACTTAATTTTTCTTGGCGAGAAAGTTCTTTTTCCGAACCTTAGAAATTTTTTTCATAGTTTAACTGACTGTCGTAAAATTAACAGGAAGCACCAGGTAAATATAATTTTCTTCTGCATCTTTTATAAAGCAGGGTGCCTTTGGATTCACCATATAAATTTCCACATCTTCTTCATCGATGACGCGAAGCGCATCGATCAGGAATTTTGGATTAAATCCAATCATAATATCTTTCCCTGTTTTCTCAATATCGATATCTTCATTCATACTTCCCAGTACGGAATTAATCTTAAGCTCCATCATTCCATCTGTGATGTTGATGATAATGGGTTTTTTGTCTCCTTCTTTTACAAGAAGAGTAGCTCTGTCAATACAATTCAAGAATTCTTTTTTATTGATCTTTACTTTCGTTTCATAATCACTGGAAAGCATCTGATCAATTTTGAAATACTCTCCTTCAATTAATCTGGAAACTACTCTCGTATTTTCAAATTCAAACACAATATGATTCTTTGTAAGAGAGATCGTCACATCGCTGTCTGCATCACCAGGAAGTATTTTACTTACTTCATTCAGAGTTTTTCCGGGTACGATCACTTTCTGTGGATCATAGCTGTTCTTTAAATGAATTTTTCTTATGGAAATTCTGTGACCATCCAAAGAAGCCACGCGCAGCACATCACCATTAATTTCAAACAATTCACCTGTCATCAATTTATTATTATCATTGTCTGAAATAGAAAAAATAGTCTGCCTTACAACCTCCTTCAAAGTAAACTGACTTATGATTACACTTTCACCTGGTTCAACCTCAGGAAGATAAGAAAAATCTTCTCCTGACTTTCCGATAATATTGAACTTTGCTTTTTCACAGGTAATAATTGTCTTACAAGATGAATCGGTTTCAATTGTAATATCACTATCAGGAAGCTTCCTCACTATATCAAGAAAAATCTTAGCATCAAGAGCAATAATCCCTTTTTCAACTATTTCTCCATCAATCGTGGTCTCGATTCCAAGTTCCATATCATTAGCAGTAAGTTTGATCACATCTTTTGAAGCATCAACAAGAATACATTCCAGAATAGACATTGTTGTCCTGTTTGGAACAGCTTTGGAAACAATCTGAACTCCATTTAAAAGATTTGCTTTAGAAAAAATAAGCTTCATGTGTAAAACTCCCTTCGTAAAAAATTAAATTCTGCAGCATCGCTTTATCAATGATATTTATAAAAGATTTAGTAATTATATTATTAATGGCTGTTGATATGTGCAAAACTATCTTTATTATACTAAATTTAAACAAAAAATGGAATGATAAAGATGTAGATTAGTTAATTTTTCTTTGAGGAAAATTATAAACTTATCAACATGGTTGTTTTGTCTGTTTTTCCTTAATAAAAGTTATCAACATTAATTTTTGTTTCCTATCCACATTCTATGCCGTCTGATATCATGGGTTCAGCTTCTTTTTTATCACGTCAATCTGTGCTGCAAATTCTTTATTTGTATTGATATCAGAAGAAACCTTCTTTATTCCGTGCATAATTGTTGTGTGATCGTTTTTATTCAAAAGCTTTGCTATTGTCATCAATGAGATACCATCGATCATGTCATGGCATAAATACATGACAACCTGCCTTGGCATTGCATATTCTGCATTTCTCTTTTTTGAAAGAATATCTTCAGTACGGATGCCGTAATGCTCTGCTACTACATTGATGATAAAATCAGGTGTAATCTCTTTTGATTCGTTTGGATAAATGATGTCTTTTAATGCTTCCTCCGCAAGATTTAAGTTTGGTTCTTTTTTATTTAGTTTAGCAAATGCCACGATTTTATTTAATGCACCTTCTAATTCTCTGATGTTTGATTTTACATTAGTTGCAATATATTCAATGATTTCATTTCCAATTTTAAAATCTATATTTTCAGCATTCTTTTGAAGAATCGCTGTTCTTGTTTCAAAATCCGGTGGTTGAATATCTGCTGTAAGCCCCCACCCAAAACGTGAACGAAATCTTTCATCCAATGTATTCATATCTTTCGGCGGCTTATCTGATGAGAGTATGATTGCTTTATGCGCTTCATGCAGCACATTAAAAGTGTGGAAGAATTCTTCCTGTGTACTTTCCTTTCCTATAATAAATTGAATATCATCTACCATAAGGACGTCAACAGTTCTGTATTTTTCCCTTAGTTTTGTCATGGTAGCAGCATTACCGCTTCGTATAGACTCAATCACTTCATTGGTAAATTCTTCACTGGTTACGTAAAGAACTCTCATTCCGGGATTGTGATCCAAAATAAAATGTCCGATTGAATGCATTAAATGTGTTTTTCCTAGTCCGGGGTCCCCATACAAAAAGAGAGGATTATATATTTCTCCTGGAGATTCTGCGACCGCAAGTGAAGCAGAATAGGCCAGTTTGTTGTTTGGTCCAACCACAAAAGTATCAAATTTGTATTTGGAATTTAGATTGGATTGTTCATATTTTGTATTATTATTAATACTTTCTGACTTATTATTTAATTCAGATCCAAATTCCTCTGTATCATTTTCTAAAATAAAGACTACATTATAGTTTGTGTTAAACATTTCATTGATTGTTGCCTTAAAACATAAAGTATATTTTTTGGCAATATAATCCAACAGACCTGATTGATCCATAGGTATCATGATATTTACAATATTATTTTCAACATTATAGAATTCAAGAGGTTCTATCCATGTTTTAAAGGATGCATTTGATAAGGTAAATTCGTTTTTAATTATTTTTTTGATCTTGTCCCAATTTTCTCTGATATTATTATTAATGTCCATTTTAAATCCTTGCCTTTTTAGCTTTTTTTGCCCATATGTATATATTAATATATAAAAGTAAATATTTCAAATAATAGTTTTTCACACCATATGGATAAAGTTATCCACATAATGTTTATAACTTTGAGTATAAAATTTATTTTTTTATTTAATGTGGATATTTTTGTGTATATGTGGATAAATTTTATTTACTTTTTCACTATTGATTTTTTGTGTAATCATCAATATTTTATAATATTTTATATAATTTTTTGCGCTTGTTAATATTCATTTTTTTTATTTTTTTCCACAAAAATTTATATAAATGTGGATATAATTTTTTTTGTTTATATGTGTATATCAATGTGGATAAATGAATTAAAATTTTTTTTTTGGTGAATTCCTTTTAATTTTTCTTATTTTTCTTGACATTGAGCCATTTTTCTTATAAAATCAATTATGCTGTTTTCCTAAATGAAATATGATTTCCATATTTTAGTCGAATTTTAATTCATTATGAAAGATTAAAAAAGGAGGTGTTTTAATAATGAAAATGCCATTTCAGCCTAAAAAGCGTTCCCATGCAAAAGTTCACGGGTTTAGAGCGAGAATGAGTTCTGCAGGCGGCAGAAAGGTTTTAGCTGCAAGACGTGCGAAAGGTAGAAAAAAATTATCGGTATAGGTCACATTTATGTGACCTTCTTTCATCTATTAGAGAAAGTGTAAGATTATTAAATGCAGTTTTCAGTTAGTTTAAAAAAGAACCAGCAGTTTAGTCATGTGTATAAGAATGGAAAATCATATGCAAACAGGCTTTTAGTGATGTATATTTTAAAAAATGACAGTGATCAAAACAGAATTGGAATCAGTGTCAGTAAAAAAGTCGGAAACAGCGTTATAAGACATCGGGTAAAAAGGTTGATCAAGGAAAATTACAGATTACATGAAGAAATATTCAATAGTGGTTTGGATATTGTAATCATTGCCAGGCAGAACGCAGCTTCTGCGGATTTTGTTATGTTGGAAAGTGCGTTTTTGCATTTATGTAAACTTCATCATTTAATAAGAGTGGGAGAGTTTTCTTCTTAAAAATCTTATTGTTGAGTATGTATCAGCATTTTTTCTGATTTTTTTGTTAGAATTTTAAGATGTTATGAAAAAATTTTTGATTGGCGGTATCAGATTATATCAAAGGTATCTATCACCTTTAAAACATACAAAATGTCCTTATATTCCATGCTGTTCCCGGTATGGAATTGAAGCGATTGAGAAACATGGAGCATTTAAAGGGAGTTTACTTGCAGTGTGGAGAATTATGAGATGTAATCCTTTTTCAAAAGGTGGATATGATCCTGTACCATAATCTGTACGTCTTCGTGTCAGGAGGATGAATGAACGGAATTATATTGACACAGAATTCTACGCCCATATTTAAATATATTGTATGGGTTCTTGGAAAGATCATGGAAGGAATTTTCTTTGTGATCGAAAAAATTGGGATTCCTAATATAGGACTTGCCATTATTTTGTTTACAATACTTGTGAATCTTTTGATGCTTCCTCTTACTATCAAACAGCAGAAATTTGCTAAATTGAATGCAAAATTGAGCCCCGAAATTGAGGTTATCAGGAATAAATATAAAGGAAGAACGGATAATGAATCAAGTATTGCAATGAACGGTGAGATTCAGGCTGTTTATGCAAAATATGGTGTTTCTCCTACTGGTACTTGTGGGTATCTTCTGATTCAGATGCCGATTTTGTTTGCCTTGTATCGTGTTATTTATTCAATGCCTGCATATGTAGGAACAATCGGAAATACGTTTCGTGTTCTTGCAGATAAAATTGTTTCAGAAGGTTTGGATTTTTTTGTAAATTCCGGATCTGATACGATCAATAGAAATATTTCTATGTATGGAAAAAATCTTTCTTCTTTTTCAGGAGTAGATTTATCTGGTATATCTGATACGGAGCTTTCCACTGTTACAAACAGTGTGATTGATGTCTTAAATAAGCTTTCTACCTCTGATATGAAGCTTATTTCTGATCATTATGGATTGGAGGGTCTTACTTACCCTGAAATTGGCGGCCAGCTCATTTTAAGCAATGATACTACAAAAGGATTAATTGATATTTATAATAATTTTTTAGGTCTAAATATCGGAAATTCCCCTTGGTATGTTTTAAAGGAAGCTGTTTCTGCAGGAGCCTGGCTTGTTGCTCTGGGTGCCATTGTGATTCCTGTTCTTTCCTGTGTCACCCAGTGGATTAATACAAAACTGATGCCTCAGCAAAACTCAAATTCGGGAGATGAGCAGGCTCAGGCAATGGCTTCTTCTATGAAGACTATGAATATGATTATGCCTTTGTTTTCCATGTATATCTGTTTTACACTTCCTTCTGGTGTTGGTTTATACTGGGTTGCCGGAAGTATTGTAAGAAGTATTCAGCAGATTGTGATCAATAAACAGATCGATAAGATGAATTTTGATGAAATTATTAAGAAAAATTCTGTTAAAAGTCAAAAAATGATTGAAAAGCAAAAAGCTCAGCAGGAGAAACTTTATGCATATGCCGGATTAAATACAAAAAATATTAAATCTGGTTCTTCTAATTCTTCCGGAAAATCTTCAGTTTCATCTTCCGGTAAGGTTAGTGATCTCAGCAATATAAGTTCTCCTGTTTCCAATGGTACTTCTAAACCAGGCAGTATGAGAGAAAAAGCTAATCTTGTCAAAAAGTATAATGAGCAGAATAATAAATAATTGATTTGTCTGCTATATCAAATTATATTATATAAGGAGAGTTCAAATATGGAGTATATAGAGATATCTGCAAAAACTGTCAGTGATGCGATTACAGAAGCTTGTCAGAGACTTGAAATCACGAGTGATAAGCTTGTTTATGAGGTTTTGGATGAGGGATCTACAGGGTTTCTTGGAATTGGTTCCAAACCTGCGGTAATTAAAGCTGCAAAGAAAAATTCTGTTGAGGATAATGCTAAAGACTTTTTAAATGATATATTTGCTGCCATGAAAATTTCAGCTGATATTAAGATTGAATTTGATGAGCAGGAGAAGAATATGAATATTGAGCTTAGCGGTGAGGAAATGGGTGTGATCATCGGTAAAAGAGGACAGACTTTGGATTCTTTGCAATATCTTGTTTCTTTGGTGATTAATAAAGATACCGAAGAATATATTCGTGTTAAAGTTGATACTGAAAATTACCGAGAAAGACGTAAAGAAACACTTGAAAATCTTGCAAAAAATATAGCTTATAAAGTGAAAAGAACCAGAAAATCCGTATCTTTAGAACCAATGAACCCTTATGAAAGAAGAATTATTCATTCTGTTCTTCAAAATGATAAGTTTGTAACCACTCATAGTGAGGGAGAAGAGCCTTATAGAAGAGTTGTTGTTACTTTGAGAAAAGATGTAAAAGATTATTCTTCCAAAGGTGGATATAGTCGTAGCAGAGGTTATTCCAGAAAATCCAGGGAAGATTATTCTTCAAAGTTTTCTCAGAATGATAATGTTGGTAATAATGATGAGAGTTCTTCCTATGAAGGATAAATATTGATTTGTTTTATACGGATTGTATTGAAAATTTTTTATAAAGTTTTCTGTATGATCCGTATTTTTAAGAGGGATGAAAATGCAGACAGATACGATAGCTGCTATTGCAACAGCCTTATCTGATTCGGGGATTGGTATCATAAGAATAAGCGGAGAAAATGCAATTTCTGTTGCTGATTCAATTTTTGTGAATAAATTTGGAAAAAAAATACTTATGAATGTCCAAAGCCATACAATTCATTATGGCTTTATTATTGATCATGAATATTTATCATTTTTACCTGAATCAGGATCTGTTAATTATAATACTGATGATATTTCATTGACTGATAGTTATCAGGCTCCAGATTGTAATAAAAAAATTATTGATGAAGTATTGGTTTCTGTCATGAAAGCACCTTACAGTTATACGCGGGAAAATGTTGTTGAAATTAACTGTCATGGTGGTGTTTATGTGACTCAGAAAATTATGGAAACGATACTACATGCTGGAGCCAGACTTGCTGAGCCTGGTGAATTTACAAAACGTGCTTTTTTGAATGGTCGTATTGATCTCTCAAAAGCAGAAGCAGTGATGGATCTTATCCAGTCCCGGAATGAGATGGCATTGAGTTCTTCTGTTTCCCAGTTGAGAGGTGATCTTTCAAAAAAAATAAAAAAGTTTAGAGAAATTCTTATTTATGAGATTGCTTTTATCGAATCTGCTTTGGATGATCCGGAACATATTAGTCTTTCTGGTTATCCAGACAGACTTTATAAAATAATTTGTGAATTGATCCTGGAACATCAGAAACTAATCAATAGTTCTGATAATGGTAAACTGATCAAGGAAGGAATTTCTACTGTTATTCTTGGAAAACCTAATGCCGGAAAGTCTTCTCTGTTAAATATTCTTGTTGGCAAAGAACGTGCTATTGTCACAGATATTGCCGGCACGACAAGAGATATTATTGAGGAACATATTAACTTAAATGGTATCAGTCTGAATATTATTGACACAGCAGGTATCCGGAATACAGGAGATAAAGTTGAAAAGATTGGTGTCGATATAGCAAAAAAATATGCGAAAGATGCTGATTTAATTGTTTATGTTGTGGATTCTTCGGTTGAAATTGATGATAATGACCGGGAGATTATGTCTTTAATCAGAGGGAAAAATACGATTATTCTATTGAATAAATCTGACAAGGATGTAATTGTTGGTTTTCAGGATATTGAAAATCTGATGAATTCATCTAATCTTAAAAATTTAGAATCTTCAAATATTGACGATTATATAAATAATTTAGGCTTTTCTAATTCGAAGTTTAAAAAAAATATTTTTGAAGAAAGTGGACTAGAATCTTCTTTCGAAAATAAAAATTTTTGTATTAAAATAATCAAGACTTCAACAAAAAATTTGACAGATCGTTCTGGTATTGTTGAATTTGAAAATGCTGTGGAAGAATTGTTTTTTTCAGGTATTTTAAAAAATAACAGTGAAATATTAATAACTAATATCAGGCATAAAGAAGCATTGCAAAATTCACTTAACAGTCTTATGATGGTAAAAAAAAGTATTGAAGATGGAATGGAAGAAGATTTTTTTTCCATTGATCTTATGAGTTCTTACTCTGAATTAGGTAAGATTATTGGTGAAAAAGTGGAGGATGATCTGGTTGAAGAGATTTTTTCAAAATTTTGTATGGGAAAATAATGGTTAAGTTATAAATATTTTACAGTTTGATAGAATAATTGGAATCTAAGATATATTTATATATAAAGATATGCATAAAATTTTTTAAAAAATTTTTGATTTATTTTAGTAGTACTTTTGTGAAAAGAATACTTTTTTAATATAAAGTAAATTTTTTTTTCATTTGAGGATGATGCTATGAACAAAGATAAAAAGGAAAAAAGCCGTAAGCTTACTCCGGCTGAACAGAGAAGACTGGAATCATTTCAGAAAATTTCAGAAGAATTTACAGAACAAGGTTATCGGATGACAGATTTAACTGTGGGTCTTGTCTGGGCGAATATTTTTGCTATTTTAATTGGGATTCCCATTTTTATTGGTGCAGCTATCCTATTTTTTATCTATAATAGACCTTTCAATGAGGGTCTTTCTTTCTCTTTAAGTGTGAAAGATGAAATTATTTTCTTTACAATTCTTATTGTATTGATTGTTGTTCATGAATTGATCCATGGTGTGACCTGGGGTTTATTCTCAAAAAATCATTTTCATGATATTGAGTTTGGTTTTATCAAAGAATATCTGACTCCCTATTGCACCTGTAAAACTCCGCTTTTGAAATATCAGTATATCGTTGGCGCTTTGACTCCTTTGATTTTTTTAGGATTGATTCCTTTAATCATTTCGATTTTTACCGGTTTTGTTTTACTATTTTTGTTGGGTGCTGTCATGACGCTCAGTGCAGGTGGTGATATTCTGATTGTAATTCAGATTTTAAAGTACAAATCGAGTTCTAAAGATATTCTTTATATGGACCACCCTACCCAGGGCGGTGGTGTAATCTTTGAAAAATGAAAATTTTTGTATTTGGAATTTATATTTTGTTTTTAGGATTGGGGTTGCTTTTAATTTTTTATTTTAAAAAAATTTTTTGATTAATAATATCTATTCTTGTGTGCAATGAGCCAAGGTGATATGATTGCATATAATTTGGTGAATGTTGCGAGGGCTAACGAAATAATATTACTTTTTACCACTGCAGCTTAAGCTGTGCAACAAGCTTAATGATCTGTAGCTTGCTGAGATGTATTTGACTTTATCAAAGTGTTAGACTTATTATCAATATATTTTTTTAGATTTATATACTGAGGTATTTTATGTCGGAAATTCGTGAAAAAGTTGATGTTTGTGTGATTGGAGCTGGTCATGCCGGCTGTGAAGCTGCTCTTGCCTGTGCGCGCCTTGGGTTGGAAACTGTGATTTTTACCGTGAGTATAGATAGTATTGCATTGATGCCATGTAATCCTAATGTAGGCGGTTCTTCCAAAGGTCATCTT
>ERZ842401.6041-NODE-6041-length-13113-cov-4.303339_pt1 | contig 13113 bp, 13 predicted proteins | sample MGYA00521270_ERZ842401 | MGnify/ENA primary metagenome ERZ842401 (study PRJEB31892, sample SAMEA3878208) | bioreactor metagenome | biome: Moose rumen | place: Sweden | collected 2011-10 | study: EMG produced TPA metagenomics assembly of the PRJEB12797 data set... | reverse complement strand
TCCTCGGAGGTCTTGCGTAAGCCGGCCCCACCCACGGCGTCGAAGGCCAGCTTGATGTAGGCGGTAATGGGGTCTCCACCATTTCCGGTATGGGTAGCAAAGTCCTGATCACCCGTGCCGCCGGCGCCGCCTGCTGTACGCCACACGGCGACAGCTCCTTCACCACCGGGGAGCGGGTACGTTGCAGGTGAGGAGGTCAGTTCCCCTCCAGCAGCCTCCTTGGGCACCTTCACAGTGAGGGTGTTGCCGGACTTGCTCACGGTGGCGCCAGACACCTGGAAGTCAAAGCGGTCCAGCACCTCATTGGCGTCTGTGGCAGTCGCGGTATACTCGGACCCGTTCCAGGCCAGCTTGATGGTCGGGGCCGAGCTGGCGGCGATCCCAGCAAAGCTGGGGATCTTGTGGAGCTTGATCAGATTCGCTTTCAAGGCCCGGTAATACTGGAGAAAACCACTCTGATTGTAGCTGTGGGCGGCTGCTGTAGCCATATCCGTATCCACCTGGGGATCAAAAACGGTGTCCCCATTGTCATTGCGGGTCACCTTGCCCTTCTCCACAGCCCACACCAGCATCTGGCACACGGCCCACTGGTAGTTTTCCGCGCTCTCCGCCGACCAGTAGCTCGTGGAGTTCCACTTGAATCCCAGGGCCAGGATGTCCCCGATGAGCCGCTTTTCCGGCCAGTCCAGATTGGCCCAGGTATACTGAGTTCCCTCGCTGGCGTTGAGGTGTTCGTTGAGACAGTAGGCCGCCTGGTAGGTGTCTTCCAGCAGGATGGCCTTGGCCGGGAGCTGGTCGATGTTGCCGATGCTGGGCAACTCGCCGACGGTACTCTCAAAGCAGTAGTAGAGTACCCGCAGCGTCCCGGTAGATCCTGGGCTGGCTGCTTTCAGCAGACCCTTTTTCACAACGGCACTCTCGGGCTGCTCTCGTACCTGGGTCACCGGAGCCTCATCACCCTCCTGCCAGTCAGCGCTCTCCTCGGCAAAAGCCGTAAAGGGAAGCATGGAAACACACAAAATGATGGCCATGAGCATGGCCAGTACTCTTTTGGTCATAAGATATCCTTTCCGGGCATAGAAAAAGCCCGCTGATCGCTCAGCGGGCCCACTATCCCAATCCAATGATGTTATTATCCGTAATAAAGGTAGAACTCCTCTGGCGTCCTTTCCTCCAGGTAGAAGTAATCATAGACGCCGCCGTGGATTTGGGTGAGCATATACACGCACCCTCTAGCGATGTTTTCCAGATCCCCGTCATCTCCGATTCGCATGGGGCCATACCATCCAGCCTGGAGAGCCCGCTCATCCCATTGGCAGGACTCAGGGAGCTGTTCTTCCACCAGCCGACGCAACCTCTCCAGCGAGGACTCAGGCTGCACTGATTCCAGTTCGGCCCCTCCCCTGCTCAGGTTTCTGGCGTTATAGAACACTTGGGCCACCTGGGCTCGGGTGGCCGTTGCTTTCGGTTCCAGTCGATCCCCGGTACCTGCAATGAGCCCGCGTGCAACAGCCCAGCTCATGGCTTCCCTGGCATATGGGGAGACAGTCGTTCCGTCACTGAACAGAGCAGTCAGTTCCGGTTCTGCTGGTGAATCTCCGCCGTAATACCGATGCAGGATGGTCACCATCTGTTCCCGGGTGATCTTCTGCTCCGGGGCGAAGGTGGTGGAGCTGGTGCCGTTGACGATGCCGTTCTCGGCAGCCCACTCCACATAGGGGGCGTAGTAGGCGCTGGGAGACACATCGGTGAAGCTGGTGCTTTCAGGCTTGTCTTCTGTAACACTGGCCAGTCGGCCAAGCACCGTGACGAACATCCCCCGAGTCATGGCAAGGTCCGGGCTGAAGGTATCCGCCGAAGTTCCAGTGAATAGACCGTTCGCTATGGAATACTCTATCGCTCGCCGATACCAGACTTGCTCAGGCACATCCTTGAAGTTTTGGGCATGCTCCGCCTGAGCCGTCAGTGGAGAGCCAGCAACCAGTACAGCCACGGCGCAGGCAGCCAGAATCCGTTTCACTTTCATTCTCCATCTTCCTTTCCTGTTTTGATTGACCTACTCCGGTCAACATGGACAGTATCAGAAAGACGGGCCAATGTCTATGATTGTTTTCCGGGCTTTACAGGCTCATTACCGGTGCAGGCTCCTCCTCGGGGGCGGGAGGAGCCTCAGGAAAAGGGAGGTCTTCTGCCAGCACCTCCGTATAGTCCTCCCGGTCAGCCTCCTGACCCTGATGCTGCTCCTGAGCCATGACCTCCTCATAAGACTGGAGGATCTGTCCGAACAGCTTCTCCCGGGCCTCCTTGGTGACCGGGAAGAAGGTGTCGCTTTCCTTCTGGGTGCCATTCTTCACGTAGCTGTGGGAGGGAACCCGGACGAAGGGGCCGTTCTCGCTCTGAAAGATCTTGAAGCCTTGCACCGCGAAGGCGCCGGCAATGTTGACGCTGGCATTGGCCAGCAGCTTGCTGCCGGATCTGTAGTTGGGATAGATCCGAACCGTCAGCTCCGGAATGGGAGAGGACTGGACGGTCATGGGTTCAGGGGTTGTCTGCTGCATTTCTTTTCTGGTTGCCAAAGTGCTTCCCTCCATCTTCATACTTCATTCCTTGGTACATTGATACCAGCACAGGCAGCAGGTTCCGCTGCTGCGCCGGGGTGAGATCGCTGAAATCATCCAGGACGCTTTCCGGTGTTGCCACAAATGGACCTGACTCATCCCGGATTGGGCACTCCTCGTCATTGCAGAGGAAGATGCGCTGAATGGTGATGCTGTCATCCTCGTTGACGGTGAAGCTGATCAGGTCCCCTGCACAGTAGTCCAACTGTTTCCGGATCTCTTCCGGGATGGTGGTGCGGCCTCGCAGGCCCAGTCTTCTCAAAATCATTTTGGCCATAGATACTCTCTCCTTTGCGCTGTAGAATAGTCCGCCAGCCGGAGCTGGCCGGATGGGGCATTTTCCTCTGCCGAGGTGTCATAATTGGTGATGATCACCTCATCGTAAACGGCCCCGCCCTCCTGATGGTGGGCCATGCTGTTGGGTCGGGTCAGGTGCTCGATGAAAATGCCCGGCTTCTGAAAAATGTCCATCACGAGCGGGTGCAGGTTATAGGAGATCATCCATTTTCCAGGCAACGCCAATGCGATTTCGCCTAAGCGGTAATGATCCTCTCTGGAAAAGAACTCACCGCCGTTGTAGATACGTTCTGTCTCCACATATGGCGGGTCCATGTAATAGAAACCGTTGGGACAGGCATATACCCGCAGCAGCTTTTCAAAATCCCACTGCTCCACCACTACGCGCTGTAGGCGCAGAAAGGCCTGCTCCAGAATGGGAAATCCCGCTCGAATACTGCGGAAATTGGCGCCATAGTGCTTGCCGTTCCCACACCAGCTTTGAACATGAATCTGGTAGAAATCAGCAGCGGCCTGGAGCAGACTTTCCGGATAGTCTTTGCTGTACAGGCGTTCATAAGCTGCTTGGAACTCAGCTCGGGAGTTCAGGACATACTCCAGCTTCTTCGTAAGGGCGTCAGGGTCTCTCTGAACCCAGCGAAACAGATTCACCAGGTAGCCGTTGACGTCGTTATAGACCTCCTCCACAGAGGGAGGCTTATTGAGGAGGACCGTCCCAGCTCCGCCGAAGACCTCCACATAGCGTCTTGTGCGGATATCTGCCGGCATTCTGGGGATGATCGCTCCCTTCAGGGCCTGCTTGCCGCCGACCCAGGGAATCAGGGATCGAACCGGAATCGCCCCCCTATAAAGACTGCCCCTGGCAAGGGGCTTCCTCGGGCTGGATCACCTTGAAGTGATCCTCCCCGGGAATCAGGGACAGCGAGCGGCCGTTATCCCAGTGCATCAGCAGTTGGGGCCAGTCGTCGATCCCCACCACCGTTCCACGCAATCCGGAGGGCATATCCCGCTCCTGGTTGCACAAGGCGATGAGCTCTACCCGTGTCCCGGGCGGGTACATCCGCTCCATCAGCTTTTTCTTTTCATCTTTGAAAGCCATGACTTTGTTCCTTTCTTTTCCTCACTTGATAATCCGCTTTCCAGCTTCCGCCGCATATTTTCAGCGCGGTGACCAGCACCTTGAAGTTCTCGGGATATTTCTGTCCTTGATCCGCCAGCTCCGCCAGGCCCACAGTCTGTGTTCCCTGCAGCAGATCTCTGGCGGCACACCAGTAGAGATATGCTTCAGGGCTCAACATTTTGGGGCGAATGGCTTCCACACGGATGTCCCGCACAGTCACCTGGTCCCGACTCTGGTACCACAGCTTGGAATCTGCCGTCAGCAGATACAGGGCGGCAGTGAAGCGTCTGCCGGCCTTTGGGTGGATCGCTGCCTCTTTCATGAACAATTCCCTGTGTCGTCTGCCTCGAAAAAACAAGTAATCACCTTCCTCCGTAAATATAGAAGCCCCTGATCTCAGCAGGACTTCCGTTGAAAGGCCACATCGTTACATCCCCATGGCCATGCCGGATTCCTGTTCCTCGGACTCTTCCTCATCAGGCTCCTCCTCGTAGTTCTCTTCTTCCTCATACTCCTCAGTTTCCTCCTCGTCCTCGGCAGAGTCGTCTTCCGCCTGAGTCATGGTCTCATCCTGTTCCAGCTCAGCCTCGATCAGTCCCAGCATGAACGCCTTTTGGGTCATATGATGCCGGTCCAGGTATGCCTTGATCCGCTGAAACAGCTCCTCCGGCACCTGAAAGGCCAGGGTTCGCATCTCTCCCATAAATCCAACTTCCTCCTTCTGTTTGGGGTGGAGCTCATCCTCCAGCGCCTGGCTGACGAACTCTCCCATGGTCATTCCCTTGCTCTCGATATATGCACGCACTGCCGCGTGAAGGGCGGTGTCTACCTTAACGGTGATGCCCTTCTTTTCTCCAGGCAAAGAATCACTTCCTTGAATTCATGATGGAAAACAAAAAAGCGGGGAGCTGCTGTGAACACACACAACAACTCCCCGCTTGATCTATGACAAACCCCGGTTTCCCGAGAGAATGTCCCTTATAGGGTCTGACTCATTCCTTCCGTACACGTCCGGTCCAGAGAACGATCCATCTCATCCCGGGTCCTGACAAAGTATTCTTCCCCGCTGTTCCACATGGAGACGTAGAGATCTCCCTCCTCGGTGCGGATGGGGTGCTGCTCGAAGCCCTCCCCCAGGCCGTCCGAGTTCTGCCCAGTGATCCACTCCCGCAGAGCCTCCATTTCCGGCTCCGTCAACGGCGCTCGAAGGGTCACTTCACATTTGCCGTACAGGGTGCCGTCCAGCTCCTCTACACTCCAGACAGAGGATACCAACTTGTTCTCTACGCCCACGTCCCCGGAAAAGTATTGGGCCATTTCCCGCTCAGGTCCCCGCTGTTCCTTCGCCAGAGCTCGGGAGATGATGGCTTCGTTGGCCAGGAGCATGCTGTCAGGGACCGTGAGGAACTCCTCTTCCTCGCCCTCCTCCATTTCCCCAGTGAGCGGGAAATAGAAGGTTTCGGTGACGTCAGGAGCCAGCTTCATCTGCAAGGCATCGGTCATAAGTTCCTGAATGCTTGCGTACTGCCCCTCGGCCACTTTCCGGTCGATCTCAGACCGAGCGTAGCGGTCGGCACCTTCCAGCACGAAGGACAACATATTGGCGTCCGCCAGGGTGTTGTCCTCTGTCAGCAGCTTGGAGATGGCCATAGAGCTTTCGTTGGTCCCGGTGACCCGCGCCCGCAGTTCCTCGTTCTCTCCATATCGAAGGTAGACTCTGTCGGGAGGCAGAGCCACCCCGATGGACAGGAGTTTCAGTTGAATGTCCGTCATGCCGGTGGGCATCGATCCAATGACCGTGCCGCCCTTGATTTTTACCGTGTAGTCAAACATTGTTTTCCTCCCAAATGAAAAGAGCCGCTGTTTTTCAACAACGGCTCCATAAAGATATTGTTTTTTCGATCTATTGCTTAACACGGGGGTTCGAATCCCGTCAGTTGGGGATGATATCATCCAAACGCGTCACGCCGTGACGCGCCATTTTGGGCCTCTGGAGAACGAAAAAACCGCGGAACTCCGCGGTTTTTTCGACCCGATATCATTTTTGTACGGGTATGATGGCTGGGCCGGCGGGATTCGAACCCACGGGTGACGGAGTCAAAGTCCGTTGCCTTACCGCTTGGCGACGGCCCAATCTGCTGCGGCGCATGCCTGTGCCGCCTGCTGATTGTACCAAATCTCAGCCCGGTTTGTCAAGGCCGTCCTCCGGCTGCCCCAGGCGGACCTCCTCCACCCCGCGGGGCGCTTCCTCCCCGGCGGTGCACCAAGCCGCCCGGTACCCGGGGGCGACGGTCACTTCCTCCAGTCGGTACCCCCGGCCCATGCTCCCCCAGACCCAGGCGGTCCCGTCGGGCCTCGTGCGCACGGTGAAGCTCCCCAGCCCCAGGGTCAGTCCCTTACCCGTGGCCTTGAGAAAGCTCTCCTTGAGCACCCACAGCCGGTAGAAGCGCTCCCGCCGTTCCTCCGGCGTGGCCAGGGCGAATACGCTCTCCGCCTCTTCTTGAGTGAAGAAGCGTTCCGCCAGCCGCAGGTCCGCTTCTCCAATCTCCTGGATATCGCACCCCACGGCCTGAGCCTTCCCTTCCGGGGAGTGGGAGACCACACACAGTGCCCGGCTCCCGGAGTGGGACAGATTGAACTGAAACTGCTCCCCTATCTCCTGGAACTCCGGCTTTCCATGCTCTCCCCGGGCAGGCGCCAAATCCCTTGGGTACCCTGCCTCCTCCAGCGCCTGTTGGACCAACAGCCACGCCCCCAGGGACAGCGCCCGGTCCCCCTCCCGCCGCAGCCGAAGGACCTTCTCCCGCCGAAAGCCGGGAACTTCCTCCAAATACTTCCGGAACGCCTCCGACTCCCGCAGCCCGGAGACCTCTGCCGTCATCAGCCGGATCATGGCCGCTCTCCCCCATTCAGATCCACCATCAGCTTCTTCATACCATGTCCTCCCCCGCCGGCCGTCCCGGCACTTCCAGCAGTATAGCACTTTCGGCCTCCCGGCGCAAGATTCCGCCCCAAAAGGGAAAAGGGGTTGAGTCCCATTCACATGAGAAAGCCCCAATCACTGGAGCTTCGCTCCAATGATTAGGGCTTTCATGGGGTGGAAGATGGGACTCGACCAGCCGCTGTCGCGGCTGCTGGCTTGGCCACCCCAGGCTGCGCCTGTGGTACCGGCCTGCGCCGCTCTTCGCGGAAAGGTTGCCCCCGGCAACCTTTCTTTTCGCTCAGACCCCCGATGGGCTTCGAGTCCCATTCACGAAAAGAAGCCTCTTCCCATCGGAGCAGAGCTCCAATGAAAAGAGGCTTCATGGGGTGGAAGATGGGACTCGAACCCACGGTCTCCAGAGCCACAATCTGGCGCTTTAACCAACTAAGCTACATCCACCATATTTGGCGCGCCAAGAGGGACTCGAACCCCCGGCCTACTGCTTAGAAGGCAGTTGCTCTATCCAGCTGAGCTATTGGCGCAGATGTTGGGGCGAATCTCTTTGGCCCGCAAAACAGAGGACACAAAACAACCCGTGCCGCTCCTGACGAACTGGCAAATCCTTTGCCCTTCTCCGTGAAAAGTTGGTAGCGCAGCGGAGGCGTCGTTCCCGCGTTTACAAGGGAACAGCCGCAGCAAGCGTGACTTTTCACGGCGAGGAGGAGTCGGCCGCCAGGCGAACACGGCGGTTTCGAATTAGAAACCGCTGTGAGCCACCAGGCCGAACTCCGACGTGGAGCGGGTGATGGGAATCGAACCCACACAACCAGCTTGGAAGGCTGGTGTTCTACCACTGAACTACACCCGCATTTTTCAAAGCTTGACCATTATAGCACACGCGCCCCCCCTCGTCAAGCAAAAAATGGAGAGCCCGCAGGCTTTTCGCCCACCGGCTCTCCCACTTCATGTCTCTTGTTACAGCGCCGCCAGGGTCAGCTCGCCCTCCTGGGCAGAGAGCGCCACCGCGCCTACGCCGCCTTCGCCCCGCTCCACCAGCAGGCTGGCAATCTTGTCCTCCACCAGCCGGCGAATGTTATTGCGCAGGTCCCGGGCGCCGCTGGTGCCGTGGATGGACTTCTCCGCCAGCAGGCGGCAGGCCTCCCGGTCCCAGGTCAGGGTGATGGCCTTCTCCTTCAGGCTGGTCTTGTACTCGTCCAGCATCAGCCCGGCGATCTTCTCGTAGTCGTCCACATCCAGGGGCCGGAACACCACCACTTCGTCGATGCGGCTGAGGAACTCCGGCCGCAGGAACTCCCGCAGGGCCTTCATGGATCTCTCCTTGCTCATGTCCGCAGGCGTCTTCCCAAAGCCGAGGCTGCCTTCCTTCCGGTCACTGCCGGCGTTGCTGGTCATGACGATCACCGTATTCTCGAAGTTCACCGTGCGGCCGTGGGCGTCGGTGATGCGCCCTTCGTCCAAGATCTGCAGCAAAATGTTCAGCACGTCCGGGTGGGCCTTCTCGATCTCGTCAAACAGCAACACTGAGTAGGGCCGCCGCCGGACTTTCTCCGTCAGCTGTCCGGCCTCGTCGTACCCCACGTACCCGGGAGGCGACCCGATGATCTTACTCACCGAGTGCTTCTCCATGAACTCGCTCATGTCCAACCGTATCATGGTCTCCGGGGAGTCGAACAGCTCCTGGCTGAGCACCCGTACCAGCTCGGTCTTCCCGGTACCCGTCGGCCCAACGAAAATGAAGGAACCCGGGTGCCGCCGGGGGCTGATCTGCACCCGGCTGCGGCGCACCGCGGCGCTCACCGCCTTGATGGCCTCCTCCTGCCCGATGATCTTCTGCCCCAGCACGTCCTCCAGGTGGGCCAGCTTGGCCAGCTCGTTCTCCGCCACCCGGGCGGCGGGGATGCCCGTCCACAGCTCAATGACGTAGGCCAGATCGCTCTCCTCCACCTGGGCGAAGGCGCCCTCGTTCTTCAGGGTGTTCAGGCTCTCCTCCAGCGTGGCGATCTTATAGTGGCTCTCCGCCAGCTTCTCGTAGTCCACACTGTCCCCCGGCACCGGGTTGGAGAGCTCCTGCTCCCGCTTCTTTTCCTTGTTCAGCTCCCGGCTCTTCTCGTCGAACTCCTCCAGCTTCTTGTTCCGCAGGGCCGCGCAGGCGCAGGCCTCGTCCAGCAGGTCGATGGCCTTGTCCGGCAGGTACCGGTCGCTGATATACCGCTCGGAGAGCACCGCCATCCGCCGGCAGATGTCCTCGCTCACCGTCACCCGGTGGTACTCCTCGTAATGGCCCTTGATGCCCAGCAGGATGTCCACCGCCTCCCCGATGGACGGCTCGTTCACCGTCACCGGCTGGAAGCGCCGCTCCAGGGCCGCGTCCTTCTCGATGTGCTTGCGGTACTCGTTGAAGGTGGTGGCCCCGATGACCTGGATCTCCCCCCGGCTCAAAGCGGGCTTGAGAATATTGGCGGCGTTCATGCTGCCCTCGGCGTCTCCGGCACCCACCAGGTTGTGCACCTCGTCGATGAACAGGATCACGTTCCCGTCGGCCTTCACCTCGTCGATCAGCCCCTTGATGCGGCTCTCGAACTGCCCCCGAAACTGGGTGCCCGCCACCAGGGCGGTCAGGTCCAGCAGCTGGATCTCCTTCTCCTTCAGCCGGGCAGGCACCGTCCCCTGGGCGATGCGCAGCGCCAGCCCCTCCGCCACAGCGGTCTTGCCCACCCCGGGCTCGCCGATCAGGCAGGGGTTGTTCTTGGTCCGGCGGGAGAGGATCTGCACCACCCGCTGGATCTCCTTCTCCCGCCCGATGATCCGGTCCAGCTGGCCGTTCCTGGCCCGGGCCGTCAGGTCGGTGCAGAAGTTGGTGATGAATTTCCGCTTCTTTTTATGCACGTTCTCCTTGGGCTCCTTGACCTCCGTGCCGCCCTGCTCCCAGGGAGGCATCCGGTGCCAGGGGCCGTCCTGAGCCCGCGGGTTGAAGGTCGCGGCGCCCCCGGGGGAAAAACTCTCGTCCCCGTCGCCGCCCTCGTCGTTGTCTTCGTTCATGTTCATCAGCTGGGCCATCTGCTCGCTGGCCTCTTCCAGCTCCTCGTCGCTGATGCCCATCTTCTCCATCAGGTCGTTCACCGGCTTGATGCCGATCTCCTTGGCGCAGATCACGCAAAGCCCCTGGGTGTTGCTCCCGTTCATGGACTGGGACAGAAACACCACTGCGGGCCGCTTGTGGCACCGGGTGCACATCATCATGGGCATGGCTCTTGCTCCTTCCTATTTCCCGAAACTTGCTCTCACTTTTTCATGGGCTCCCGCACGGTCTTGGTGTGGATCTCGTCCCGCAGGTCCAGCTCCTCCGCGTCGTCGGAGTGCAGCAGCTGCCAGAAGATCCTCCCGTACTGGATAGCCGCGAAGACCATCATCCCCGCGGTGGGCACCAGCAGCACGTAGCTGATGATGGTGCAGGCCGGCTCCGGCACGAAGAAGGCCCGGTTCATCAGCACCACGATGGCCACCGACACATAGAACATGGCCGTTCCCACCTTGCCGTACCACATGGCGGCGGTGGGCCGCTTCTTCTTTTTCAGCAGGATGCTGGCGCACACCAGCATGGCCAGCTCCTTCACCACGAACACCAGCAGCACCGGCAGGATGATGGGAAACCGGATGCCCAGACAGATGGCCACCACTCCCTGGGTGACCTTGTCCGCCAGGGGGTCCAGCATCTTCCCCAGCTCCGTCACCTGGTTGAACTTCCGGGCGATCATCCCGTCGAACATGTCGGTGAGCCCGGAGACCACCAGCAAAATGGTGGCGATGATGGTGTGCCCGGTCATGAAGGTCCAGGCGAAGAACGGCACGATGATCAGCCGCAGCACGGACAGGGCGTTGGGCACGGTCAGGTTCTGGTTGCGGGCTTTTGGCTCGTTAGGCATGGTAGATGTTCCTTCCTCTTTCATTCCTCAGTGGGCTATCCTAGCAAAAAGTCATGGCAAAAGTATGAACGCACTGTGATATTTTCTCCCGTTTTCCGGGCTGTCCTCACTTGAAAAGCCCCGCCAGGGGATTCCCCCCGGTGATGATCTTGGCGATCACCGACTGGCCGATCATCAGCTCCATATCCGCCTGGGTGTTCTCCGTCAGCATGGGCAGGAACACCCGAATGGCCCCCAGCGCCACCCAGATGACCACCACCGCCAGCAGCAGGCCGCACACGCCTCCCAGCAGCTGGTCCACCTGGCGCAGCAAGGGCAGCCGCGCCACAGAGTGCAGCACCTCCGCCAGGGCACGAACAGCGATCATCAGCAGCAGGAACAAGATCAGCAGCACCGCCACCTTGATAAACCCGATGAACACCGGAGACAGGGTATCGGTCACCAGCTCGGCGGCCTCTCCCGCCCCGTGGGCCACGATGCCCTCCAAAGCGCCCACGGTCACTCCGGCGTCGGTCAGGGCCCTCACGATGAAGTCCGGCAGGCTGCCCAGCACCTGGCCCATGCTCTCCGCCAGCCCCTGGGTGCCCACGCCGCTGATGGTCTCCCCGATCTTCTCCACCAGGCTCTGCCGGAACAGCCACTCAAACAGCCACTTGGCGATGGGCCCCGCCAGTGCGGCCGCCAGGAACGCCGCCAGAATGGCCCCGGCCAGCCGGGCCGCCGAGCGCACAAAGCCCCGCTTCACCCCCACCAGCACGAACAGGATCATCACCGCCAGCAGGATGCCGTCCACCAGCCAGCTCACAGGCGTTCCCCCTTTCCCAGCAACACTAGGCGTTTAGTATAGCACAGAACGGGCTTTTTCACAAGCCCCGCTTCACGATCCCATCTCTCCCAGCTCGATGGACCCGGCCCCCAGCACGTAGGCCAGGCTCTCATTGCACAGGGCCAGCCCCTTGGCGTCTGCATTCACGGCCACCCTGCCCAGCTCCGTGCCGTCGGCGTTCTCCAGGAACACCGCCTCGCCGCCGCACAGCACCCCTACGGTGCTGCCCGCCGCCGAGATGCTCAGCACCCGCTGGCCGAACTCCACCCGTACCGGCTCCTCGCTCCCCCGGAACACCAGCAGGGTGCTGGGCCCGGCGTGCTCGTAGGCCGAAAGGCTCAGGTAGGCCCGCTCGCCCTCCAGCAGGCTGGCGGTGAGCTTGCGCCCGTCGTAGTAGGTGGCCGCGAAGCTGTACTCCGGGCTCTTCCCCCGCAGCAGGGCGGTGTCCCCGATGGCGAAGATCTCCCCGCTGTCGGTCCACGACGCCTTGAGGAACAGGTTGTTCCGGCTCTCGGTCTGGCTCACCGGCTCCGCCTCATTGAAGTAGAGCACCGTCAGCTTCCCCACCAGCTCGCCCTTTTCCGCCCCGGCGGTGCACACCACCCCGTAGGTGCCGTCGTAGTTCAGCGCCACCGCGGTGATCTGGTCCTTAGCGAAGGTGTACTGATACTGCAGCGTCCCGTCCGCCTGGTACACCCGCAGCTCCGAGGCTCCGTCGCCCCCCTGCAGGCCCAGGGCGAAGCGTCCGTTGGCGGCCACCGCCCCGCAGGTGATATCCGAGGGCGCCTCGCTCTCCAGCACCGTCTTCTCCCCCGAGAGCACCTTGAAGGCCTTGCCCCCCTGCCGCATCACCAGGGTCTTGTCCCCGGCCAGGGCCATGGTGGGGTTGGTGTAGCCGTGGGCCACGGTCATGGTCACCCGGCCCTCCCGGTCGATCTGGGAATACGCCGTGTCGCTGAGCACCGCGGCCTCTCCCCCTCTGGCCCGGAAGTTCTCCGCCGCCACCGCCGTTCCCGGCAGGGCCATGGGGAAGCCGTCCCCCAGCTTCTCCCCGGTGAACTGCAGCCGGATCCAGCTGAATACCCGGTCCGGGAGCAGAGCTTCCCGGTTTACCCACACAGCCAGCCCCAGAATGACCACCAGCAAGATGATAGCCACCCGGTACACCGCCTTGGGGATGCGCCGCTTTTTCGGGGCCTCCTCAGGCTCCTCCTCATATTCGATATGCGCCTCCGTCTGGGAATAGGCTTTCTCTTTCGCCGCCTGGTAGGCCTTCAGGTCAATGATCTCCTGCTCGCCTTTCTTCTTCCCATGCTTGGCCATCGTCCATCACTTCCTCAGTAATACACGTGATTCAAATACAGCCCGCAGGCCGGGGCGGTAGG
>ERZ842401.6040-NODE-6040-length-13113-cov-4.679660_pt1 | contig 13113 bp, 6 predicted proteins | sample MGYA00521270_ERZ842401 | MGnify/ENA primary metagenome ERZ842401 (study PRJEB31892, sample SAMEA3878208) | bioreactor metagenome | biome: Moose rumen | place: Sweden | collected 2011-10 | study: EMG produced TPA metagenomics assembly of the PRJEB12797 data set... | reverse complement strand
GCGCGCACTCGACATCCGCGAGCGCCTACTAGGCCCCCAGCACCTCACTACCGGCAAGACCTACAACAACCTGGCCGCCATCTACAAAGCCTTGGGCGACCGCCCACGCGCCCTCGACTACTACCAGCGCGCCCTCGACGCCTACCTCAGCACCCTCGGCCCCAAGGACGCCGACGTCAAGAAGCTGCAACAGAAAATCAAAGACCTGAAAAAACAGCCCTGACCATCACCGCCCCCACCCCATCAGTGCCCCACGCCTTTCTGCGAGGCCGAGATTTTTTCAAAAACGCACGAGATTTTTAAAAATCTGGCGCCAGATTTTTCCCCTTTCCGGCCCGCCCGGCAATTTTTCCCTCCCATCCCTTGCGCAACTCGCATTTTATTTGTAACTTTGCAGCCAAAACAATAATTAAAACTAAAGAAGATGAAGATAAAAACCTTATTAGCAATTGCTGTAGCATGCTTCTGCTCATGGCAAGGTGCTTGGGCAGACCGTGTGGCTCCTGAGCTGCCCGCAGCACAGACCTTGGAGAGTGGAACATCCTATTACCTCTACAACGTGGTCGAGCAGAAGTTCCTCTGCCGCAGCACCACCGACTATCAGTATGCCGCCATTGGCACCTACGGCGACAAGGTAACCATCACCGCCACAGGCAATGAAAGCGAATACACTATTCAGTGGGCCAATGGCAACTGCTATTTTTGGGAAGCATACGGTACTAATATTTACGGTTATTCTTCTTCCTATACTGATAACACTGGCTATTTTACCATAGCTGAGTCGAGCGAAGGCTACACCATTCAGCGTTCCCCCAGAAACACTGGCTACTACAAGGCTGACGAGTTCGTTGGCTTTGACGGCAGCAACGGCGACCGCCTCACCGCGGCCTTGACCGAGGGCAGCATCCACTGGCAGCTGATGAGCGTGGACGACGCCGAGCACTATTTTGCCAAGCACAAGCTATACACATATTTGGAACAGGCCGACCAGTACAATTTCTACGTCACTCAGTATGAAGCTGTCTACAACAACGCTGCCAGCACCACGGCACAGCTTAACGAGGCACAGCAGACGCTGAAGGCAGCACTCGACCTCTCGCAGAACTATGTGTCGCCCTCGTGGGCGGAATACCCCATCCTGTTCCAGAGCAGTTCTTGGGGAAAGAACAACAGTACTGGTTTCTCATGGAGTAAGTACTCCACAGGCACCGAACAGATTGCCTCGCTGACGGCTACGGTCAATGTTGACAACGATGCCACCCTGGCATACACCTATTACGCAAGCAGCTGGAACATCACCTTACGCGTCTACTTAGACGGTGAACTGGTCCAGACTATCAGCAGCAACAAATCGAACTATCTTTGGACATCATACGGATCTTCCGACTCTGATCGTCGCTATTATATAGAGCTGACACCCGGCAAGCATGACATTGCTTGGACCTGCGTATGCAACGGCAGCCAAAACAGTTCCAACTCATGCTATCTGATAGACATCGGCGTGCAGAACACGCCTACCATCACGCCAGCCACTACTACCGTGGAGGGCCAGCTGGGCACTGAGGTGCTGAAGTTGACCGATCCTGTGTCGAGCGTAAAGAAGATTGTCATCAGCGGTGTCATCGGTGCTGACGACTGGACTACCATCGGCTTGATGGTGAATGCCTTCAGTATTGATATGTCGCAGGCTACTGCTACGGCTCCACTACCCGCCAGCATGTTTACAAAGAGCAAGTTCCCCTTCCTGCACTATTTCACGCTCCCGCAGGGATTGACAGAGATTGGTGAGAGTGCTTTCTCCGGCTCTGACATTGAGAACGCCATCACCTTCCCTGCCACGCTTACCTCCATCGGCTCAGGTGCTTTCTCTCAGACGAAGATAACAGCTGCCTATATGCCTGAAGGCATCACACAGATAGGCAGTTCGGCCTTTTCTAACTGTCGCTTCCTTGAGAATGTAACATATCCCGCAACAGCAGGTACCGTTCCAGGCAGATGCTTTATGCGATGCCTTAACCTGCGTACCTTTACCATCCCCGAAGGAATAACGGAAATCAGCGGCTTTGCATTCTATTCATGCTGGTCTTTCAACCCCCGCTTCCCACAGTCAGTACAGACAATTGGTAGTAATGCGTTCGATAACACTGCCACTGATTCACTGTTTGTCACCGACGGAATGACGGTAGACAATGAAGCTTTCGGTAACTGTGGCAACCTTGTCTATGCCGAGTGGCCCAGCACTTATGCTAATGCTGGAAGCAACGGCATTGTCAAAAGCTGTGCCAAGCTGAATAAGGTCATGTTGAAGTCGCCAACCGTGCTGAAGTACAGCTCGCAGAACTTCCTTTCAGGCAACACACTGGGTAATATCACCCTGCTGGTGCCCGACTTCTTGGAGAGTGCCTATAAGCTCGACCCTTATTGGTATCAGTGTAACGTGCAGAGCTTCAATTCTGCAGACATTACCGACTGGCAGGTGTCTCAGCCACTCACGCTGAATCCTGGCCAGCGCATCGGTGGCACGCCGAACCTGTCGTTCTGGGGCAGCAGCAATTTTACCGTGCTGGGCGATGACGTACAGAATATTGGCGATATGTGGGTGGAATTCATACCGTTCCAATTCCGTTATTCTAACAATAGTGGCACCAACTACACTAAGTACCAGCACTACAACTTCATGCTGAGCAACACCAACAACGTGAACATCACCGGCAAACTGAGCGAGAACATCTATACATCAGGGAAGAAGTGGTACTTCCTCACCCTGCCGTTCGACACAAAGGTGAGCGACATTGTGGCTGTGGACTTCCTGACAGGCGCTGCCACCAGCTTCGCCGCCCGCTACTACGACGGTGCATCGCGAGCCACGGGTGCGACAAGTGGCAACTGGAAGAACTACGCCAAGGACAACATTATCCCCGCAGGCACGGGCTTCATCTACCAGACGGCCAAGGCAGCAAGAAGCTCGTTTGTAGCACAAGACAATTCATCGAAGCAGTACTTGCTTTCAAACAATGAATTTGTGAAGTCATTAGATGCTAATGCCTCCGACGTGACGGCCAACAAGGGATGGAACCTCGTGGGCAACCCCTGGCAAACCTACTACAACATCCACAAGCTGAACTTCACGGCTCCCATCACCGTGTGGGATTTTTCGAGCAGCAAGTACGTGGCCTACAGCATTATTGACGACGACTACGCCATCAAGCCCTTGGAGGCCATCTTTGTGCAGTGCCCCGACGAACTGAACGAGATCTCGTTCCCCATCGACGGACGTCAGCTGACCAGCGTTATTGAGAGCCAGAACGGAGCACGAGCACAGGACAACAGCCGCAAGCTGGTGGATGTGGAGCTGACCGACGGCGAACTGACGGACAAGACCCGCTTCGTGCTGAACCCGCAAGCTTCGCTCGACTACGAGACCACCTGCGATGCCTCGAAGTTCTTCTCGATGGATGCTTCCGTACCGCAGCTATACACGCTGGAGCTGGGGCAGGCAATGGCTATCAACGAGCGTCCGCTGGCCGACGGCACCGTACAGCTGGGCATCCGCGTGGCCCAAGACGGCGCCTACACCATCAGCGCACCGCGCTGCCAGTTCGACCACATCACCCTGGTGGACCTGCTGACGGGCACTGAGACCAACCTGGCCTCTGAAAGCTATCACTTCACGGCTAACAGCGGCACGGACAACGCCCGCTTCGTGCTTCGTGTCGACGGTTCATCGTTGAACGGCGTCGAGTGTGTTGCGATGCCATCGCAACAAGCCACGCCGGTATTCAACCTGAATGGCCAACGCATACAGCAGCCACGCAAGGGCCTCTTCATCCAAGGGCACAAGAAAATCATAAGATAGGCTTTCGTGTTGACCAAGACAAGATACTATTTCACGCTGCTGCTGTTGTTGCTGTGCAGCCTGAGCGCCTGGAGCCAGGACGACTTCGACCCGTCGGATCCTCCTGAGCCAGGCCTGCCCCCCATGCGGCTGGAACTGGTGGTCAGCCCCAGCGAGGCCGGCTATGTATATGGCGCCGGCACCTACGTCGAGGGCACGAAGGTCAACCTACAGGCAACGGCCAACAGCGGGTTCCGTTTCACCAACTGGACGAATGTTGCTGGCGACGTAATCTCTACAGCCGACAGATTCACCTATACCAAGGGCGAAGGCCACGAGCGGCTGACGGCCAACTTCATCTTCGACCCCGATTCTCCCGACGAACCCGTAGAGCCAGAACTCATCCAGTACTTCCGCCTGACACTGACTGCCACTGAAGGGGGCAGCGTGAGCGGCGGTGGCAGCTATCTGACCAACAAAGTTGTGACACTGCGGGCTTACCCCGATAACCAGTTCGACTTTGACGGCTGGTACAATGTGGCCACGGGCGAACAACTATCGACGAGCACCACATTCTATTACACGACCACGTCTCATCATGTCACGCTGGAAGGGCGCTTCGTCTTCAACCCTGACAATCCCGCCGAACCCACTGAACCCGGCGAGCTGCGCAAGCGCACCGTGACGGCTACGGCCACCGACGGCGGCACGGTGAATTTCAGCTCCCAGCGTGTTCTGGTGGGCAGCGCAGTGCAGCTACGGGCAGGCACCAACAGCGGCTACACCTTCCTGGGCTGGTGGTTCAACGACGAGTTCTATTCCGACCAATCCTCGTTCAGCTACACCGTGACCGAGGCAGAACGCCAGGACTTCGAGGCTCGCTTCGAGTTCTCGCCCGACAGTCCCTCAGAACCGCAGGAGCCGCCGGCCGAGAAATATGCTTTCTACTTGCTGAACCGCGTGGCCAAACCGGGCGACAGGGTCAAGTTCCCCGTCTATCTGTCGGCCAGTGAGCCCCTCACCGACCTCACCTTCCAGCTGTCCTTTCCCAAGACGCTCCTTCCCGACATGGAACAGATTGAGATTTCTGAACGTGCAAAAGGCTATACCTTATCATACACTCTAGGAGAAGTCACCGAAACAGAGCAGAGCTACGTGTTCTCACTCACTGGCGGCAATTTACCAGCCGGCAACGCCGCCCTTCTTGTCTTCACTATTCATGTGGCAGACGATATAGCAACGGCTCAGAACTATCCCGTAAAAATAAATCTTGTAGAAGTGACAGAGGAGGACGAAACAGTGACCACCGCCGCCACCCGCAATGGCCGCATCTCGGTCTACAAGCTGGGCGACTCCAACGGCGATGACGACATCAACGTGGCCGACTTGGCCGGCGTGGCACTCCTCATGCAGGGCGACACCAAGGACGATCTCATCTTCTACGCTGCCGACATGGACGGCAACGAAGTGGTGGAAGAGACGGACTTCGACTTGCTCATCGACTCCGTCCTCGTGCAGAGCGTGGTCATGAGACCGCCCGCACTGGCCAGACATGGCGCAAACGGGCGGAAAGCCCCGAAGGCGGACAGCAACGCGAACAAGATTCTGCTGGATCCCGTCGTCATGGTGTCACCTGACGACAACCGGCTCGTCATCCCCATCCGACTGGTCAGCGACGACGACATCACCGGCTTCCAGTTCGACATCTTCCTCCAGAAGGGCGTCGAAATATCCACCGACGAGAACGGAGACTTTGTGCTGGAGCTCTCGAACAGCATTGCGGGCGATCACCACATCAACACTCTCGGCCAAAAGGACGAATGGGTCAGAATGGTCTGCTCGTCCAAGGACAACAATATACTTGCCGGCAAGGGCGGAGACGTCATCTACATGACGCTGAACGTGCCCAACCCGACGGAGGGCGACACCTATACCATCGACCTGACCAATATCGTCCTGACCGACAACCACGCCAAACCATACGCCGCAGAGGACGTCACGCAGATGATTGTCGTCGGAGCAGCGGAGAACGAGCAGCATCTGGCCAAGGGATGGAACTGGATCTCCACCAACAGGAACGACGCCTCCCAGCGCGAGGTGCTCACCTTTCTGGCCCCCGTGGCCGACCACGTGCAGCGACTGGTGGGACAGACGCAGGAGCTGGTCAACGATTCGCAGTACGGACTGGTGGGCAACTTGCAGGCACTCGACGTTACCGCCGCCTACAAGCTGCAACTGGACGATGCAGCCACCCTACCGATGGACGGAGCCGCCGTCAGCACTGGCACGCCGATACACCTCCATCAGGGATGGAACTGGATTGGCTATCTGCCCGTGGTCTACCTCAACGTCAACAAGGCACTGGAGCACTTCAGCGCCACTGCCGGAGACAGAATCCTCTCCCAGAACAGCTTTGCTGAATACGACGGGAGCACATGGGTCAACGACTTCCTGATGAAGCCCGGCAACGGCTACATGTACTATGCCGTGGAGAGCGCCGACCTGGTCTACTCCCCGGTTGCGTCATCGCCCGCCCTCAGCAAGGAGTACAGCCAGGCGCCGCAGCTGCCGTCGCCATGGACATACGACGTCCACCGCTATCCTGACAACACCACGCTCGTGGCCCGTCTCTGCCTTGACGGCCAGACCTGCCAGCAGGACGACTACGTGGTGGGAGCCTTCTGCAGCGGGGAGTGCCGAGGCATTGGCCAGGTGGTGGGCGACAGGCTCTTCATCACCATCCATGGCACCGTCGGCTCGGACGAGACCGTCACCTTCGCTGCCTACGAGCCATCAACCGGCATGCAGCTGCCCGTCAGCGAGACACTCCCCTTCCAGGGACAGTGCCTGGGCTCGCTGGCTGCACCCATGCAACTGCACCTGGCAACAGGCATCATCAGCATCGACCAGGCCGGCACCTCGCCCAACTCTTCCGACGTCTACACCCTTTCGGGCCAGCTGGTCCGCCGACAGGCCACCACCCTACAAGGGCTGCCCCGCGGTCTCTATGTGATGGGCGGCAAAATCATCTTGAGATGAAACAGACAAACAGCAGAACACCATGGGCCTGGGTGCCCACACTCTATATCGCAGAAGGACTGCCGAACGTCATTGTGACGTCGGTGGCCGTAGTGCTTTACATGCAAATGGGACTGAGCGACGCCGAGATTGGCCTGTACACGGGCTGGCTTGGTCTGCCGTGGATCATCAAGCCGCTATGGAGCCCGTTTGTCGACCTTTATAAGACGAAGCGCTGGTGGGTGTTGCTGACGCAGGTGCTCCTGGGGTCGTCGCTGGCGGGCATCGCCTTTACGCTGGAGACCGATTTCTGGCTGCAAGGCACGCTGTTCTGCTTCTTCCTGATGGCATTCAGTAGCGCTACACACGACATCGCCGCCGATGGCTACTACATGCTGGAGCTTTCCGAGCACCAACAGGCATGGTTCGTCGGCATTCGCAATACTTTCTATCGGCTGGCAGTCATCTTCGGCAACGGCGTGCTCGTGCCCGTAGCGGGTCTGCTACAAGAGATCTATCCTGGGCGCCAAGCCTTCACCTGGAGTCTCGTATTCTTTGGCACAGCAGCCCTCTTCCTGGCTCTCTGGCTATGGCACACCCGCATGATGCCCCATGCCGAAGCCGACAAGCGACGCGAGACGAGTGCAGCCGACATTGCCCGCGGACTAAAGGAGATGTTCGTGGCCTTCATCCACAAGATGCCGTGGAAGCCGATGCTGGCCGCCATCCTCTTCATCCTTTTCTACCGTTTCCCCGAAGCCCTGCTCAACGCTATGAGTAAGACTTTCCTCACCCGGCCGCAGGAAGACGGCGGTCTGGGGCTCAGTCTGGCGCAATACGGCCTGAGCTACGGCACGGTAGGTCTCATCGGCCTGCTGCTGGGGGGCATCGTGGGAGGCATGCTGGCCAGCCGCGACGGACTGAAGCGATGGCTCTGGCCGATGGTGTGCGCCATCACCCTGCCCGACGCGGTCTACGTCTGGATGAGCCTAGCCATGCCCACGAACATGTGGCTCATCAGCACTGCCATCTTCATCGAACAGTTCGGCTACGGCCTGGGCTTCACCGCCCTGACGCTCTACATGCTCTACTTCTCCATGGGCGAGTTCAAGACGTCGCATTATGCCATCTGCACCGGCATCAGCTATCTGGGCCTGCAAGTACCCGCCATGTTCTCGGGCTTCCTGAAGGATGCCGTTGGCTACAGCACGTTCTTCATTATCGTCATGGCACTGTGCAGTGTCACCTTCCTTGTGGCTGCCTTTATCCAGATAGACCCGCAGTTCGGTAAGAAAGACAGAAGAACTTTAAAGACAGAATAACAGAAGAATATTAAAGACAGAATAACAGAAGAACTTTTGAGACATAATAACAAAAGAACAGAAGAACTAAATAACAGACTGAAGAATGGAAGAACAGAAAGTTATCATATCAGAAAATCTGGAACCGGCACTCACCGAAGCCATCGGTGAGTGCAAGGCTGACAGGGTGTTTGTGCTCACCGACACGACGACGCAACGGCTGTGCTGGCCCTTGGTGAGCGGCTTCGGCTGCGTGAAAGGTGCCCACCTGGTTACTATCGGTGCCGGCGACGAACACAAAACGCTGCAGAGCCTGACGCACGTGTGGGAGGAGCTGCAACGGCTGGGGGCCACACGCCACTCGCTGCTGGTCAATTTGGGCGGTGGCATGGTGACCGACCTTGGCGGATTCGCCGCCAGCACGTTCAAACGAGGACTGAGTCTGGTCAACATACCCACCACGCTGCTGGCGATGGTCGATGCCAGCGTAGGCGGCAAGACAGGCATCAACTTCGGCGGACTGAAGAACGAGATAGGCGTCTTCCGCAACGCCTCGTCGGTCATCCTCGACACCACGTTCCTCTGCACCCTCGACCGCGCGAACATTCTCTCAGGCTATGCCGAAATGCTGAAGCACGGGCTCATCAGCCGACAAGAAGTGTTAAGCGAACTGCTGACCTTCGACGTGGAACAGCCCGACATGGCACTGCTGGGTCGCATGGTGGCCGAGAGCGTTCGGGTGAAGCAGCACATCGTGCTTGAAGACCCCACGGAGCAGGGCATCCGCAAGGCCCTCAACCTGGGGCATACCATAGGACATGCCTTCGAGTCGCTGGCACTGCAAGCTTCAGCACTCAAAACTCAGAATTCAAAGCTCAAACCTGTTTTGCATGGCTACGCCGTGGCCTGGGGACTGGTGTGTGAACTCTATCTGAGCGTGGCGAAGACAGGCTTCCCCGTAGACACGATGCGGCAGGTGGTGCGCTTCATCCTCGACCACTACGGCCGCATGCCCATCACCTGCGACGACTACCCCACCCTGCTGGAACTGATGACGCACGACAAGAAGAATACCGCCGGTCGCATCAACTTCACCCTGCTGGGCGGTGTGGGCGACATCCGCATCAACCAGACGGCCACGAAAGATGAGATAGAAGAAGCCCTCGACTTCTACCGCGAGGGATAGCTGCCCGTCAACATTTTGGGTACGTATTACACGAACTGACACGATTCCCCTCTGAAAAGAAGAAAGAATCGTGTCAGTTCGTGCAATTCGTGTCTGATAACCGCTGGGGCTACTTCAGTACCACCTTTTTACCATTGACGATGTAGAGACCGCTAGAAGGATGAGCGACGCGGCGTCCCTGCAAGTCGAAGTAGGTATTGGCAGCAGGAGCGACAGCCTTGAGCTGCTCCACACCCGTCACCACAGACGAGGCACCGGCTTCAGCCTTGTTGGCATTGAGGATGGCACCCGAAGACTTGTCGAAGAGCACAGCGATGACGCGCAACAGGTTCTTGTCCTGAATCACATCCTGTCCGCTGGTGTTCTTAATGCTCGACAGGTCGAAGCTATAGGTGCAGTTCTGCGCCTCGTCAGCCACGATAGGAGCTGTGAGCGAGCCACTGATGCCTGCCTTGCCCGAGCGGGCCACATAGACAAAGTTGTAAGTCAGGCCGCTGATAGAGCTGCCGCCCGTGGTGAACTGATCCATCGACGAGGGCCACTGGCTTTGCTGACCGCTATAGTAGTTAGACTGATCCCAGGAGCTGCCAGTACCCGTCAGTCCGTCAGCCACGAGGATGAAGCCCACCTCATAGGGGCAGTCGTCCTTGTCGACAGGGGAGATGATGTGTGCCGTAGCTTGCAGCGTCTCGCCACCGTCGGCCCACTCCGACTCCACTTCCACCTCTACCGGTGCCTCGACATCGGCCACTGCAAGCCAAGCCTGATCTATGCCGAAGGTGCCATAGGTGCCAAAGCCACAGAAGGCATCCGTCTCATACAGACGGTCGATTGATGCTGCGGGATAGCCGGGGAAGGATCCCAGCACCTGTGAATTCCAAGGATACTGCGATGAGGGAATGACCTCCATGGGGTCGCCATTGTGATAAGAAATGCCAATGAAGTCCTCGGGATAGAGGCGCTGCATCTCTTCCAGGCCTACGAAGCCACGGGGGCAATAGCCGCACCACGTACCGGTGTACTCCTCCAGCACAGGACGATGCTTTGCCAGGGTCTTGAAGACATAGAGCTTACCCACTCCTTCGCTCGACTCATCAACGTTGGGCTGACCGTTCACCTGGGTCACTTTCACCTTCAGGTCGTAGGTTCCCTTCTCTTCCAGAACGGGCAAGGGGAAGGTAACCGTGGTCTGTGCGGAATAGACACCCGGCAGCGGTTCGGCCAAGTCAACGTGATAACTGGCGGAGTATTCGTCCAGTGTGACGGTATAGTCGAAGTTGCTGAGGCCATTCGTTCCGTGATTCGCCACCGCAGCACTGCCCTCATAGCTCTGACCGGTCCTCACGTTCATCGTCGACACCGACTTCACTCCGGCAGCATCGGCCCTGAAGACGTCGCCTTCCAGCAGAACCTGGATAGCCAGTGCGCCATTGCCGGCGTCAGAGAAATCGCGCCATGCCGTGCGATAAGTGCCGGTAGAGTGCACAAAGAGTCCGCCAACGCGGTCTTCGTCGGTCACCACCACGGGATAGGCAATATCGGAAGAGTTCGAGGTGGTGAAGGCATAGCCCACGTAGATGCCCTCAGCCGTGATGGTATAGGGCTCGTCGAAAGTGACCTCGGTAAATCCCTCGGCCAGGGTGAACGACTTGGAGGCCACGTCGGGGGCGGTCACTCTGCGCGACTTCACGGGAGGCAGCTCCTGAGAGAGCCATGCACTGGCATCGCTCAGTCCCTGTGTGTAGGGGAACGCCACACGTACGCCCTTGATGGTGGCACCCACCAGCGACGGCTCGTCGATGTGGAGGGCCACGTTGTAAATCTCGGCTTTATTCGTGCCCGTGCCATAGGTGGCAGCACTGTCGCCGAGTGCATAGATGATGCTGTTCTGTGCTGTTGCAGCACCGCCAGCAAGAACGAGTGCAACTGCTAATGCAGAAAGTTTCTTGTTAAGTTTCATTGTTTGAATTATTTTAAAGGTTACTGATATTATTTGCGAATGACTTTCACGGTTTTCTGCGTGCCGTCGGCAGTGGTGACGGTCTTCAGCACAAAGCCTTTGGCATTGGCCTGCACGCGGCGGCCTGCGGCATCGTAGTAGCCCACGCTGTCCTGTTGCCGGGTGCTCACGCCCTTGACGGCAGTGACGGGATTTCCGTAGGGTTCAGTATAGACCTCCTGAGTCTTCAGGTCGTAATAGACAATGTTTGAACGCCGCTCTACATCAGCGCCGCGATAGATGGTCTGCAAGCCAATGTTCTTCATGGGCTGGAAGAAGATGCACAGCCATGTGGTGCCAATGTAGGAGTCGGGCGATGCACCGTAAGGTATTTCGGTGACGGGCTCCGTCAGACCCTCATACTCAACGGGGGCGAACTCAAAGAGCTCGTTGTCCACATAGAGCGAATAGGTCAGCTTGGAGGGGGTCATGTAATTGCCATTTACGTCGAACGGAGAAATAGTGAAGTCGAGCTCAGCGTTTCCATAGTTGTCGTCGTAGTCCCAATATCTTGTAATAACGGGATCAGCAGGCACTGCGGGCACCTCATTAAAGACGAAGAACTTGGGCGACATGTAGCGTTCGGCATAGTAGATGCGGTTCTTGGCACCGTTGATGAAGAGGGCTGCATCCACAGGAGCTGTCATCGTCTTCGTGGCGGCATCATAGTCGAAGACTATCTCGTCTACTATTTCTGCTGCGGTAAAGAATTCGTCATGCTCTTCGTCGTAAGCCTCATAGAGGTGAGCGGTGATGAGCCACTCGTATGAGTCGTAGTATGAATCCAAGCCCAGGAACTGGCCGTTCTTGAACGTCACCTTGTTGCCATTGACAGTGCCTACATACCAACCGGGCAGGCGGTCGTAGGAGTTGACATAGACCTTGTCGCCAAAGAAAGCCACCTGAACGTCCTTACTTCCTTCCTGATGCTGCAAGACGAGCGTCTCCACCTCGGCACCTTCGGGCAGTTCCACGATCTGCCCATTCTCTTCCCTGATGGTGAGGTTCCAGTAGTAGCCGTAGCCGGCTTCGGGGGTGGGCACTTCGTAATAGTCGCTCACCAGGCCATAAGCATAGCTGGGCAGGCCGCTCGCGTCAATCCAGGCGGGGTCAAGGGTCAGCACACCGCCAGCGTAGGTCAGGAAGAGGTCGGTATTGGCGGCCTCGACAAAGTTGCCTTGTGCATCGTTGTACACCAGCCGGCTGATGTAGTCCACCTCATTGTAAGAGGGGTATTCGCCAGCCACCTGACGATGGATGACGTAACGGCCAGCACCGCCAACAGGTTCAGCCTTCACCCAAAAAGCATCGCCAAAGAAGTTGGGGACAAGCCCCTTGACATAGATATTGCCATCCGTTCCCTCCACAATGCTGGCCGCACTGGCATCGCTGGAAATATTAAACCACCCATACACCCAGTTATAGGCTAAACCGGAAAATGAGGCAACCATATTCTCGTGCAGGGTGCCGGCAGGAGTATCGGCAATACCCGCAGCATTCTGCCTCTGACGGCCTTGCTGGGCTAATGTCGATGTTGCAGCAATGAGAGCCGCTACTACTAAAAGAGCAAACCTTCTCATAAACGTCTTCTCAAGGCTTTTTACCTAAAATACTTTTTATTTTTCAAGACGTGGATGGCTTAAAAACTTATCTGTCTCCATTTTCGGCCACAAAGATAACATTTTGTAACGAATCTACCAAATATTTCTTTAATTATATCCTAAAATCCGCAAAAGAAAAACTATGTTAAAAGCGCAAACCCTTTAGTAACAAA
>ERZ842401.6039-NODE-6039-length-13115-cov-3.600689_pt1 | contig 13115 bp, 10 predicted proteins | sample MGYA00521270_ERZ842401 | MGnify/ENA primary metagenome ERZ842401 (study PRJEB31892, sample SAMEA3878208) | bioreactor metagenome | biome: Moose rumen | place: Sweden | collected 2011-10 | study: EMG produced TPA metagenomics assembly of the PRJEB12797 data set... | reverse complement strand
GTAATGATGGCGATATTGTTCTCAACCTGGATGTGCGCGCCCATACGGGTCAGCTCGTCTACATATTTGAAACGGTTCTCAAAAATGCTTTCGGTCACCGTGCTTGTACCTTCCGCCAGCCCGAGCACGACCGTCATCTGGGGCTGCATATCTGTGGGAAATCCCGGATATGGCAGGGTCGTCACCTGGGTATGGGAAAAGTCGCATCCCGAGGCCTTTACCCGGATGGCATCGTCATACTCGGCTATACGGCATCCCACCTCCAGAAGCTTCGCGGAGATAGCCTCCATGTGCTTGGGGATGATGTTTCTCACAGTCACATCGCCATGGGTGGCCGCCGCCGCGCACATAAAGGTGCCTGCCTCGATCTGGTCCGGGATGACGGAATACTCGGTGCCGTGAAGCTTCTCAACTCCGACCACGCGGATAACATCGGTACCGGCTCCGCGGATATTGGCTCCCATGCTGTTGAGGAAGTTTGCCACGTCTACGACATGGGGCTCCTTTGCCGCATTCTCGATAATGGTCTTGCCCTCCGAAAGAGCCGCTGTCATAAGAATATTTATGGTAGCTCCCACGGAAACCTTGTCCATATAGATGTGATTGCCAATGAGACGCTTTGCCTCAGCGCTGACGAGTCCGTACTTTGTGTCCACCGACGCACCCAGCGCCCGGAATCCCTTCAGGTGGAGGTCAATGGGCCTGGCCCCTATGGCACATCCGCCTGGAAGCGCCACCTCGGCTTTTTTATATTTTCCTAAAAGTGCTCCGAGCAGATAGTACGAAGCCCGGATCTTTTTTATGTAGTCATAGTCCACACTGTAGGACTCTATGGTGGAGCCGTTTATCCTGGCTGTGTGCCGGTCGATGCGCTCCACCTTTGCACCGATACCCACTATGGCATCCAGCATGACATTGATGTCGTTGACATCGGGCAGATTGTCCAGGATCACGTCATCATCCGACATGATGGCAGCTGCCACAAGTCCAAGGGCAGCATTCTTGGCTCCGCCTATATCTACGCCGCCCGACAGGGGTGTGCCTCCCCTTATCACAAACTGATTCATCGCAGTAAAAGTCTCCAATCATTAAGATATTCACTCGCTAAACGGAGATATTATACCACAACTCTAAAGCTCATACTTCGTATTCGCTAAGAGTTTGGTATTACAACCTGTAAGCTCACTTCGTTCACTAACGGGTTGTATTATACCACAAACCCATCTAAAATTACAGTATGGTAAATAAAAATTTCCCACTTGCCCCAAATACCTGTTATGGTATAATGGATTTATCCAAAATCTTACGAATGGGGGGATGCTTTATGAAGATCAACATCACTGGAAGAAATATCGAGCTCACCGATGGGCTTAAGGCTGCCGTCGAGGAAAAGCTTTCCAAGCTGGACAAGTTTTTCACCGAGGATACACAGGCAAATGTGACGCTGTCTGTAGAGAAGGACAGGCAGAAGATCGAGGTGACTATCCCTGTAAAGGGCAATATCATCCGTTCCGAGCAGGTCAGCAATGACATGTACGTCTCCATCGACCTCGTGGAGGAGGTCATCGCCAATCAGATGAAGAAGTACCGCAACAAGCTCATCTCAAAGCAGCAGGAGCCGGGCGAGTTCTTTACCGACGAGTTTATCAGTCGTGCAGACGACGATGACGAGGAGGTCTCCATCATCAGAACAAAGAGGTTCGGCATCAAGCCCATGTATCCCGAGGACGCATGCGTGCAGATGGAACTTTTAGGGCATAATTTCTTTGTATTCAGAAATGCCGAGACCGACGAGGTAAATGTCGTCTACAAGCGCAGAGGTAATACATACGGACTTATCGAGCCCGAGTTTTAGAGACCTGTATTTTTGAGCGGATTTTTATTACATGGATACTGCATCCGGGGACTTGACCGACTTTTCCCGGCACCTTAAAAAGTTAAGACAAGAATCAGGGCTTTCTCAGGAAGCGCTGGCAGAGCTCATAGGGACATCGAATACCACTATATGCCGCTATGAGACAGGTCGCCAGGCACCCACCAGATTCCATCGCGCCATGCTGGCAGAGGTTTTCGGTGTGCCTGGCTACTCTCTTTTTGAGGATGATTATGTCCCAAAAGCCTTTCTGCCGGATGTGACCATACGCACCCAGGAGCGGCTGAGACATGCCATGTGTACAGGTGACTTTGAGTATATCGACGAGCTCATCTACAGGCTGCACATCTCATTAGCCGGAGAGTATAAAAAGGCCTCTATCGTGCAGGCCAGGAATTATCTCAGATGCTGGTCCTTTTTCAATCAGGGCGTTTCCGCAAAAAATACTCTTTCCGACATGATAGGATGTATCCGTATCACGAGGCCGGCCTTTTCCGTGGATGAGGTCTGCCGGGACGGCACTCTGGGCGAGCACCTCACCTATACGGAGCTTTCGATCATAAACTCCATAGGCGTCATGCTCATCCACACGGGAGACTACTCATCTTCCGCCAGGCTCTTTGCCCTTTTGATAGGGGAGACCGATGATCCCATGCTGGCCACCGAGCGCAGGTTCTGCCAGAAATGCGTGCTGGGACTCAATATGTCGATAGCACTCAGGCGTTTGGGGCAGGCACACAAGGCACGCAGGCTTTTAGCCCTATACTGCCGGGATGCTTACCTCTACGGCACGGCGGCGATCTGCATGAGGCTGCTCATCGGAGTGCGCAAGTGTGCAGAGCCCGGCTCCACGGAATACACCGATGATAAATACAATACGGGCTTTTTCCATAAAATACTGATGTCAAAGTTCGGACTAAAAACCTCACTATCCGAGCTTGAGAGAGAATGTGATGAGGGTATCATGGTCTTATGACCGGAGGATAGATTTGAAGATACATGTTGTGGTCAATCCTGCAGGGGCATCCGGCAGGACAGGCAAAAAATTTAAAAAGCTGCTGCCCATACTCGATGGGTGCGGGCACGAAGTACAGATACACTACTCCACCAGGGAGCACGGGATAGGCGCTATATGCAGCGAGATCACCGCAGCTCCTCCCGGGGAGGAGCTCTATATCATCCTCGTGGGCGGCGACGGCACTCTGAACGAGGCCATAAACGGCATGGAGCATATAGAGCGCATCCATCTAGGATACATCCCCGCCGGCTCCGGCAATGACCTGGCAGAGTCTCTGGGACTTTCCGGCAAAGATCTGGACGTACAGCTTCGCAGAATACTGGAGCTTACCGACCGCCGCAGCATGGATATAGGTGAGATACGATACGGCGCGCTTTCCGATGTGCTCTGCAGTCAGAAGGATATCGGATATGTGGGAGATGACAGCTTCTACCGCAGACGTTTCCATGACTCTACGGGTCTGGGCTTTGACGCGGCTATATGCCAGGCTGCAGATGCCTCAAAATACAAGACTGTCTTAAATAAGCTGCATCTGGGCAAGCTGATATATATAGTAAACGCTATCCACCTCATCTTTTCCCTGAAGCCTGCCCATATCAGGGTAGAAGTGGACGGCAGTGTTACAGACTATGAACGCACCATGCTCTTTGTGTGCATGAACAACAACTATGAGGGCGGAGGCTTTAAGTTCTGCCCCGACGCCAAAAATGACGACGGCCTTTTGGATATCTGCACAGCCACCCCTGCCAAAAACATGGATTTCTTTAAGATCTTCCCCACGGCCTATGACGGGCGTCATGTGAAGTTTGACACCATACACATGGACAGAGGAAAGGAGATACATGTCACCTCCGAAAGCTTTGAGTGGGTGCATACCGACGGTGAGGTAAAATGCAAGTCCAATGAGCTTACCGTAAGGCTCCTGCCGGAGCAGATAAAGCTGCTGATGTAAAAAATCCCCGGAGGGTCAGTTATCTGACTGCTCCGGGATCTTTTTATTTTATCTTACCCTCTTCGGCTAAAGCCACCAGCTGCTCTACCACAACCTCATTCAGCTGTGTGCCTGCCACCGATTTGATCTCATTTATTACGGTATCAAGAGGCAGCTTCTTCCGGTATGGTCTCGTGGAGTACATCGCGTCAAAGGTATCAGCCACCGCTATGATCTGCGCCACGAATGGTATCTCGTCCTTGGTCCTGCCATTGGGATATCCCTTTCCGTCGAGGCGCTCATGGTGGAAGCCTGCTCCTATGGCCAGATCGGGAGCTATGGTTATCTCCTTTAGCACATCATAGCCTCTCTGGGCATGGCTCTTCATGATCTCATACTCCTCATCATTTAAGCCCTCGGGCTTGTTTAGTATGGCATCCGGTATGGCCAGCTTCCCTATATCGTGCAGAAGCGCGATATTGTACATATCCTTGACCTGATCCTCGGTATAGCCCAGCTTTTCAGCCAGCATCCGGGTGTAGTTCGCCACTCTGAAGGAATGACCATTGGTATAGCGGTCCTTCATATCGATAGTCTTTGCGAAGGCTGTGACTATCTCGTTTATGAGCTCCCTGGTCTCCTGCTCCTTTTTTAAAGCCGCATCGGACTTTCTCTTAAAGTGACGATAGATCATAAACATCACAAGGAGTACAGCCGCCGCAGTGAGAAGTATCCGAACCAGCCAGTACTCGTACCAAGCCTTTTGCTTTGAGATCACAAGCGTCTTTTCGCTTACCACACTCTGCCCGTCACCGGACATCAGCTCCAGATGGAAGGTATAATCTCCGCCGTTCAGATTCGTGTATGTCACCGCGTCCATATCACGCTTTGTAGTGGTCATGTAATCCTTATCAAAACCCTCCAGATAGTAGCTTAGCCTGGGGTTGTTCAGCGCATAAGAAAGGGCATACCCGTATATGGTCAGACGTCTGCAGCTGGCCGGTATGGATATCCTGCCGTTATCATCCGGATATATCATCTCATCATCCGCCTCCACAAAGGGCAGTGCCAGCTTTATGGATGAAAGATCGGTGGTCTGGTCATTTATATTCACCATAGTGATTCCTGCCGTGCCCGAGATGTACAGATCTCCGCTCTCACCGATGTAGCTTCTGGAATTTGCCGTGGTGACATAGGGCAGTCCGCTCTCGCTGTCCAGCTGCTCGTAGGTGATGTCCTGGTTTTTCATCATCTCATCCGCACTCACCACAAAGATACCTGCGGAGGAAAGCACCCAGAGCTGGCCGTGCTCATTAAAGAACACATCGAAATTATTGGCGTATGGGAAGCCTGTGACAGTAGTTATCACATCGTCCTTCATATAGGCTATGGAGTTTGATGTGATGATCCAGTAGGTGTCCCTATAGCTGTCATACTTTATCCTGAGGATGACATCCGATGTGAGGCCGTCCTCATGCCCCAGATGACTTATCTCATCACTTTCGGGGCTTACTACATAGATACCGCCGCCATCACTGCCAAGGTATAGCTTGTTTTCCTTTTTGTTTTCACACACAGTCAGGATCTCGGTATTTGTAATTCCCGAGCTCTGGTTAAAAGTGGATATGACCTTTCCGTCCTTAATAAATGACACTCCGCCGCTGGCGGATACAGCCATGGTGCCGTCCGAAACCTCTGCTACAGTCCTGATCTTGTCGGAAGCCAGGCCTGCCTCAGCGGAATTGTAGTAGTCAAAGCTCCCATCCTCGTGGAGGCATATAATACCATACTCACTGTAGGTGCATATCCAGAGATTGCCGCTGCTGTCGGCCTTTATGCTCCTGATGCGGATGCCGTCGAGCATCTCCGTCATATCGTCCGAAACCCTTTTTAGCTTTTCGTTTAAGATCAGAAGCCCATTGTCGGTACCTACATACAGCCTGCCGCCATACATACAGGTAGTATTTACCACCATATCCTCCAGATTGTCGTAGCGGTTTACATCGGTAAAAATGGATCTGGTCAGCTTCATGACGCCCTGACGGGAGGAGGCAAACCAGAGATTTCCCTCGTAGTCGGACATGATCATATCGATAGAGCTGGTCATGGATATGCCGTCGAGCTTTTTAAACTTTTCCTTTTCATTGAAATATCCGATGCCGTCATCGGCGCATACCCAAAGCTGCCCGTCATACAAAAGCATATCATTGATGCTGGTAAGATTTGGCGTGCGCAGAACGCGTGGCTTTGACAGCCCGTCGCTGGCCGGATTACAGTAAAGTATCCTCATGTCCTCCGTGCCTATATATAACCATCCGGGATTCTCCGGGTCAGGATAGATGCTGTTTACCACAAAATCAGTATAGTAGTGATTATCGTAAAAATATGATATATCCAGGTTTTCCACTATCGCGATATCGCCGTTTACCGAATTGGCATATACCACTCCGTCGGGTCCCCTGTGCAATGCGTAGATATAGAGTCCGCTGACACGCTCGTCGTCGATGGTGTGCAGCTCCATCCGGGTATCGATATAATAAAGACCGGCTGTGGTACCGACAAGGATATTGCCGCTGTCATCCTCCACTATAGCTCTGACGGATGAGGCCTCCAGCTCGGTGCCCGAGTTGAAAAAAGTGAACTCACCATCGCTGTACAGCGCGAGTCCATTGTCATTTGTGCCGATCCAAAGACGATCGGACGAATCCACAAAAAGCGATACCACGCTTGCGATACCCGTAGTAGAATCAAAACGATAGAAGCTGTTGCCGTCATACCTGACCAGACCGGAGTAACTTCCTATCCAGATAAATCCGTCCGAAGTCTGAGCCAGCGCATTGGCCTCCGATGTGGGCATACCTATACTGGAGTCATAAAGAATAGCCATCTGGCGACCCTCCAGCCCGGAACTCACAGTCTCCGCTCCGGTGATACCGCTTTGCACAGATGACGCGGCGGCAGAGGCGCCGAGTGTACAGATCATCCCTATTGACAGTAATAATGCTAAAGCTTTCTTTTTCATGTCATCCTCCCCGATAAAATCTAAAGTATATGATAGCATAAAACAGGAGCTTTCACTACAAAAACTTGATTTTTGTGCCGATATAATATATGATGGGTGACGGCTTATGACGGCTACCGCACTTTGCGGAGCCGATCGCCGCTATCAGAAATATTTTTATAAAGGAGGAAAAGACTCATGAAAGAAAGAGCTTTTACCGCAGCAAAGGACAGCAGCACCTATATGCTCGTGCTGACCGCATTTTTCACCGCCATCATCATCCTGATGGCATTCACACCCTTAGGCTACATACCCCTTGTGGTCATAAACGCCACCATCATCCACATTCCCGTTATCTTAGGAGCGCTTTTCTGCGGGCCAAAAAGAGGGGCTTTTCTGGGATTTGTCTTTGGTATGACCAGCTTTATCAAAAATACAGTGATGCCTACCTCACTGTCGGCATTTGTGTTTTCACCGGTGCTTGCAGCCAGCACCATCGGACCCTCGGGCATCATAAAGAGTACATTGATCTGCTTCGTGCCGCGTATCCTCGTGGGCGTGGTACCCTACTTCGTATTTGTGGGCTTTACAAAGCTCGTAAAGAGTTCCGCCGGAAAGTACATAGGATACGCCATAGCGGGCGCAGTGGGAGCTCTTACCAATACCCTGCTGGTAATGCCCGGCATATATCTTTTCTATAAGGATGATTACGCAAAGGCACTCTCCATCGAACCCGACGCGGTGGCGGCTACGATCATGGGTATAATCTCCTTCAACGGAGTGATCGAGGCCATAGTTGCAGCCGTGCTGGTGGCAGCGATAGGCGCCGTACTGGCAAAGATCGCAAAAGCATAAAGCGAGCGAGACAGGCACCGGACAGCAAAACAATCATTGCATTTTCAAGCGTTTCATGTTATATCTTTGGCGAGAAAACCATTCTCGAACCCCATACCCCGTCATTGGCGGTTGATTGGTTCTATGGATGGTTTTTTTGCTTTCTTTACAATACCTTCACAACAATAAACACCCTTTAATTTATCATCAGCTGTATCTCCTGTTCTTCTCCACCGGTACATTGATACTGTTAGGGATATGCCCCTCTGCATATTCTTCCTCTGTCCGTACATCTAAAAGCACGCCTCCGGGTATATCCTTTAGGGCTTCAACCTCTTTGTTTATATCTGTCCTGTTAAATAATCCCATTGTATACCTTGTTAGTTCGTAATCCTTCTTCGGCTTTGATGTAGCACCAGCTTCTACGGTTTTCCTGACCTCAGGAAAATCGTCATATATGTTGTGTCCACTGTTCTCACAGGCAATCATAGCCCTTTTAAGGCTCTTAAATATCCGGCAAAAATCGAAGTTACCTGCCGAATCCGTGAGTACAGCTATATTATGGGTGTGCCTGTCTTCGTTAAGAAAGAGTCAGTGTTATGATGTGGTATAGCAATAGAGTCTATTGCGTCTTTTTATTGATATAGTTGGATTTGTATTTTGAATAGAGGATGCGCTGGCTCTTGTAGAGGCCGTAGTACCCGGATATGGTGTAGCTTATAGCTATGGCTATGATAAAGTAAGGTGCGGCATCCATGCCGAATATCTCAAGGCACAGAAGCAATGACGTGATGGGGCAGTTTGTGACCCCGCAGAAAAAAGCACCCATGCCGATGGCCGCCAGGATGACAGTGGCCCCGGAGGGAAGTCCGAATATCCATCCAAAGAAAACTCCGAGAGATGTGCCTATGCAAAAGGATGGCACTATCTCACCGCCGCGATACCCCGCTGCAATAGAGAGGATGGTAAATATCATCTTTGGGATAAAGGCCCCCACAAACACGTCGCCGCCGGACAGTGCCTCCCGGATGATCTCTATGCCGGTGCCATTGTAGGTCTGTGAGCCGGACAAAAGAGTGAGCACCAGTACCGCCGTGCCACCGATAAATGCCCGGACATAAGGATTTGAAGCCCTCTTTTCCGCCAGTCTCTCTGTCCGTGAGAGCCCGATGCAGAATACCATGGACGCTATACCACAGCCTGTGGCAAAGACCGCCACTATGAGTGCGTTTTTAATCCCCAGCGCCGGTACGGCAGGCAGAGTGAAGAAAAGATTTGCGAAGCCAAAATATCCGGCGATGGCTCTGGCGATAAAGGCGGATATCACACAGGGCATCAGCGCCGCATAGTGCATGATACCTACCGATACCACCTCCATGGAAAAGACCGCTGCCGTCATAGGCGTACCGAACACTGCCGAAAATGCCGCGCTCATCCCGCACATGATAATGGTATGCTTGTCCTGCTCGTCGAGCCTCAGCAGCCTGCCTATGGCGTTTCCTATACTGCCGCCCATCTGAAGCGCGGCACCCTCTCGTCCCACAGACGCACCTGCCAGATGTGAAAAGACCGTGGACACAAAGATCAGCGGCGCCATACGCAGCGGTATCTCATCCTTGGCCTGGATCGCGGAAAGCACCAGATTTGTGCCGGTGGCGGAATATGTGACATTTCTCTTTTTAAAGACACTGTACATATACTGGATCAGCATGGCCCCGAACGGAAGCAGATATAAAAATATGGGATGGGAGGTGCGAAGTCCTGTGACCATATTCATAAGATAACAGAAAAGTGCCCCCACGGGTCCGATCACCACACCGGTAATGCACGCGAAGGCCACCCACTTTGCCACGGCAAGCGCACGCCTGCCGTCGTGATGGATTTTTTGTCTCATTCTCTCCCTAGTCATATGCTGTCACTGCTCATCCCTGAAATAGTCGTATTTTAAAACCAGATCATTTTTCCTAATAAGCGAAAGTCCCTTCTGCGTACCCTCCTGCACAAAGCCGTCATCATCCAGATACGCCTTGTCCGGGAAGAACACATGGCCCTCATAATCCGGGTCAAAGATATCGCGTCCCACATAGCTTTCCTCCATATACTCTATGCCATAGATGTTCAGGATGGTGGGCAAAATATCTACCTGGGAATTGATCTTTCCCACATTGTCGGTCTCTATGCCATCTGCCCAGATCAGCATAGGCGTCCTGTTTATCAGATCATTGGTCTTGTGCTTATAGCCATAGACGATAGTCTGGTCGTTTAAGGTGTAAAGATAGTGGTCGGCAAAGGCTACGATCACAGTATCCTTAAGGAGGTCATTATCCTTTAACCCCTCCAAAAGAAGCTGCACAAAGTAGTCTGTCTCCTTCGCGTAGAGCCTCGCCATGCCCTCCTCGTCCTCCGGCATATCAGACTCGCTGATACCATTGACCTCTGCTAAATACCGGCCCAGCTCACTATCCTTTGAAAAGGGCGTGTGGGGTGTATAGGTGATGATATAGTCCACAAATGGGCCATCGTGATCGAAGATGCCGTCATAAAATCCCTCGTCTAAGATCAGCTCACGATCCAGCTCGCGGGAAAGATCATCCTCTGCATACTCATGCTCATCCATAAGCCCCCGGTAGCTGTCATAGCCCCAGTTCTCGTAGTTTATACCACGGGAGTAATACTCCTTTGTATTCATGTGGAAGGCATTGACGTCATAACCTGCATTTTTAAAAAGCCTCGGCAGGGAATTTGGAAAGCTGTTTGTGCTGAATGAATATCCGTTCTTCGTGTAGGTCATGGGCGTCACATAACCGATATTCACCGCCATCTCGGAATTAAAGGTAGAGCCGCCTCCATTGTAGAAAGAGTAATGTCTGGAAAAATTTACTCCCTCCTGCTGCATCCGATACAGCGTGGGCGTCGTCTCCTCATCCAGAAGCCATGAATCCAGTCCCTCCATCTGCAGTATGATCAGATTTTTGCCCTTATAAATGCCGGTGTGATCATTTTCCTCGTGGACAGTCTCCGTGGCAAAATACTCCGAGAGCTCCGCTAATTCCTCAGGATCCTTATCACCCTCCGCCTTTAAAAAGGTCATGTAGGCGTCGCGGATAGTATACTCATAAAAACCGCAGATGATCAGATCCTTATTGGCGTCGTTGAAATTCTCATAGACATTTCTGGCATTTCTCCATGTGTCCCAGTCGAGTCCCGTATTCTTTTTGCCATAGGTGAGCGGCAGCAACAGATGGTACAGGAGAAAAACCAGAAGAAGGGTCACTATCCCCTTTTTATTTATCGCATCCCTCTTTTTTATCTTTATAAGGCCATAAAAAAAGGTGATGAGTATCGGCACAGAATAGATGTAGACCCAGGGGCTCGTGGTGAGCATGGCATCCCCCACATAGCTGCCGCCCTCGCCTGCCATCAGCGCCAGATTGAAGCTGAAAAAATAACCGGTGAGATTAAAGTAGATGGCGTTTGCCAGATACATGGTAAAAAAGGCAGCAAATACCAAAAGATAGATGATCCTGCCGGCCAAACCTCCTATCATGATCACAATCCCTACGATGAGAGCCACCCATATCACGGAAAAACTGATGGACGCAAAGATAGCGCTCTTCCTGAAATAATGAACGCTTCGGCTCAAAAACCGCAGGCCCCAGTCCATGAGGGCAAAGGGCAGCATCAGCATGGTCACAGGAAATATGTTTTTCTCAAATCTCTCTCTTGTCAATCTCAATATCCTCGATAGTCACCTTACTCTTATGTGGTATGGGCTTCCACTCCACCTTCATAAAAAGCGCGATATACATGGCATACCTGCCGACGAGGTCAAATATTGGCCAGGTCAGGCAGTAAAGTGCCTTCTTTGCCAGGCGTATGGGCTTGATGCGTTTTCGCTCCATAAAAAAGATATATACGCCCACCGGGATCTTTTTCAGATCTCCCGCCACTCTCATAAGTATACGAGCCAGTATCGTAAGCCCTACTCCCACCAGCATGGCGTGAGTCCCGGGAGAGACATTTATCCTCCTGTCTCCGAAGATGTCACGCAAAAGCTTTGACAGCCAGTTGCCGCCGGCCAGAAGCCGGACATCTATAACTCCATTGGTATAATAATCGCACATCCCGATCAGAACTGCAACCAAAATCCACAGAAAAAGACTGATGATAGCTGTGGGTATAAGCTGTCCGAGAGTGTCAAAGGAAGCCCATCTGTGGCGCAGGCTCTCGATGATCTCCTCCTTTGTGTACTTCTCTCCCTTGGGCTTTTGGGGCTTGAACTGATTGCCTAAAAAGATATTGGTAAAAAGCAGCGGTCCGGTCTCCACAAAGGCCTGCAGGTGTCCCTTTGCCCATCTGATCCGCTGTCTCATGGCGATCTTTATGGACACAGGCTGCTCGTCGAAAAACTCCGCGGTATCATTGTAGGATATCTTGTAGCCATGCGCCACCGCATCTGCCGTAAACGCCCGGTCCTCGGTAAGCGATGTATAGGGCCAGCCGTTTTTTACGAGCTCATTCGCAAATAAAAATCCTGTACCCTGGATATTTGTAGCCAGATGGAAAAGCGATCTGGCCCGGTGCCTGTATCTGATGGAACGGAGCCAGTGAAGTGCATAGGTAGAGGACAGCCAGCACTCATCAAAGTTTTTTGTATTACGATACGAGGTAATGATCTTTTCCCCTGCGTCAAAGGACTCGTTCATCCTCGTGATGTAGTCTTTATTCAGAAGATTATCGGAGTCAAAGACAAAGTAGCCCTCAAACGCCTCGATACCATAGTCTCTCGCTATCTGCTCAAAAAGGTATTTGAGCGCAAATCCCTTTGTGCGTTCGTTTGGATTGTGATGCTCATAGACGTTCACACCAAGCTCCCGGGCGATGTCTGCGGTGCCGTCTGTGCAGTTGTCCGCCACCACAAAGATGGTGACAAGCTCAGACGGGTAGTCCTGTCTCCTGATACTTTTTATCAGATTGCCGATGACATCTTCCTCATTTCTCGCGGGGATGCAGACGGCGTATTTATGGTTTTTTCTGGCCTTCGGAAATTTTCTCGTAAAGAATACTCCCACAGCCCAGTAAAAAAGGGTATGGAAATTAAAGGCAGAGACAATGGTCATGATGACATCCCTCACTACCTTTGCGGGACCATATATACTTGAGAGCGCTGTGGCTATACTGACAAAAAATTCCATAATATATCTCTTTGAAAACTGTCCGAGCGTTAAGAAAATGTGCCAGTGGCACATTTTTAGCCCGGATAAGACCAAACTATGTTTGGTCTTTCCGCAGTTTTCTGAGATAATCAATAAACCCCCGAAGTATTCGGGGGTTTGATTGATTATCTCTTTGAAAACTGCGGAGCCCTACGAGCCTTCTTCAGACCGTACTTCTTACGCTCCTTCATACGAGGATCACGTGTGAGATATCCCTCAGCCTTTAATGCGGGGCGATGCTC
>ERZ842401.6038-NODE-6038-length-13121-cov-3.730675_pt1 | contig 13121 bp, 11 predicted proteins | sample MGYA00521270_ERZ842401 | MGnify/ENA primary metagenome ERZ842401 (study PRJEB31892, sample SAMEA3878208) | bioreactor metagenome | biome: Moose rumen | place: Sweden | collected 2011-10 | study: EMG produced TPA metagenomics assembly of the PRJEB12797 data set... | reverse complement strand
ACCTTTTCATCCATATATTAGGATTCCTCGAAGTGCTATGGGCAGCCAATAAAGCAAAAGATCCTCAACAAGCCATCAAATATGGTTGGCTCTCCGTCATCCTCTTTTCCATCCCCATTGCCGTCTATGAGTTTCTAACGGACTTCCATCTACCCATGTCTATCCAAGACACCGGCACAACAATGGTCTTTAGTGGAATCCATGTTGACCGTCCCTTTGCCTCCGTCACGTTTGGCAATCTGAACAGCTACAACACTGTGCTCTGCTGGGCCCTTCCAAGTCTTTTCATGCTTAACCTCTATCCACGCAGCAAATGGGAACAGACGATGGGATTAGTTCTCATGGGAATGGCGGCACTCATCATTGTCGCCAATGCCTCACGCGGAGCTATTCTGTGCCTTATTCTCATGCTGGGCACATACATCTATTCATACTATAGAATGGGACGTAACCGAACCCTACTTACCATCATTCTCGTAACAGGCATCGGACTATTCGTCTTCTATCTGGGAGAATTATTCATTATGATACTCGAGCGTTTCTCTGATCAAGGCGTTAGCGACGACGGACGTGTAGAGAATCTTGAAAAAGGCTTCCAGGCCTTCCTTGACAGTTATGGGTTAGGAATTGGCATCGGGAACTACGGCCCCATCATGGGCAACGTATATCGCGTGTTGTATGCCGCTCCCCACAATCTGTTCCTTGAAGTGCTGGTCTGCTTCGGTTTGCTCAATGCCATAGGATTCGTCGGAATGTTTATCCACGTCATCAGAACAAGTCTGAAAACAGGAATTTCCTTCAACCGCGACATGCTCCTTTTCTGCACTGCCGCAATCATCTTTGCCGGCATTATCGACAGCAACTACATCATGAAGGCAACTACATGGATGTTTATTGCTACCACCTACGTATATACTGATCCAAGATATAATCACTCAAAAGACATATTAACACCATGAATTTGCTGAATCTGTTTGTAAGAAATTATGCACGGCTACACAGCTATCCATGTGTTCCTGTCCAGGTGTTTACACCATTGCGGATAGTCATACGCCGCCTTGCACGATATATATTGCCCAAATATCTTGCCATGCCCACAACGCAACATGGAGGGCTGGCAACGGACATCATCGTCTCGCTGACATCCTTTCCCGCTCGCATCAACAATGTATGGCAGGTTATCGAGTGCTTTCAACGGCAAAGCTACAAGCCCCGGAAGATCATTCTGTGGCTGTCAGCAAAACAATTTCCCAATTCTGATTCCATTCCCCAGACATTGCGCATGCGCGAAAGTCAGGACTTCGAGATTCGCTTGGTTGACGGTGACATACGCTCTCACAAGAAATACCATTACGTAGCGAAAGAATATGCCGACTCACTCGTTTTTCTGGTCGACGACGACATTTACTACGATACACAGCTCATCGAGCGAACGGTCAAAGCCCATGAGGAGTACCCAGATGCTATCATATGCAACTATGCATACCATATCAAGCATGATAAAGACGGGACATTATTACCCTATAATCGATGGGCTCGTGAGAACCGAGCCTCACAGTCCGACGATTTGTTCTTTGGTTCCGGCGGCGGCACATTGTTCCGTCCATCCAGCCTTCATCCGGACCTCACAGATATTGGCAGTGCCCTCGCATGCTGCCCAATTGCAGACGACATTTGGCTGAATGCAATGGTCCGTCTTGCTGGCAAGCCTGTCGTTCTACTGAGGAATGGAGATATTCTGCCCATATATAACCGTCACGATGTCATGCTGTATCGCCAAAACCAAGAACAGTCGATGAACGACTCACAGCTGACGGCCGTCATTCAGCATTACCATAAACAAATCTTCTAAGCACATGGACATCAGTGTCATCATACCCTCCTTTCATCCTCAAAAGCATACTCTTGAGTGCATTGAATCCCTTAAGAAGCAGACGCTTTCCTCAGGCCGCTTTGAAGTGATTGTTGTCCTTAACGGTGACCGAATGCCTTATGAGGAGATGCTCAGCAGAGCACTGCCTGATAATGGTCGGCTCATTTATTCGCCCATAGCCTCTGCCTGCACATCCCGCAATATCGGAATAGACGAGGCAAAGGGCAATTATATTTGCTTTATTGATGATGATGACAAGGTATCTCCCACCTATCTTGAGGAACTATTGAGGTGTGCCACTCCCGACACTGTCGCTGCCAGCAATTGCTACTCACTCTTCGACGACGAGACCATTGAAGAAAACGCCTACACCAGAGAATATCTGAGCAAAGCCCCACTTGGCGTACAACCATTCTACCGCCCAAAGAAAATATTCTCTATTCCATGGATGAAACTCATTCACAAAGACATCATCGGCAATCGTCGATTCAATGTCAAGTTCCCCAGTGGGCAAGATGCGCTGCTCATGTTTGAAATATCAGACAGAATAAGATACGTGGAGTTCACTGACAACAAGGCCGTCTACTATTGGCGACAGCGCAAGAACAGCCTGCATGCACTGAGCTATTCAAGACTGCTTTCCAAATACCTCAGATTAGCATGGGCCTACACCCGACTGTATTTCAGAAGCCCCCGAAAATACAGTTTCAATTTCTACCTTACACGAGTATTGGCATCATTACATGCAATCATTGTGAGGAAATAATCCCTTTTCGAACCTTATCTCCAAAGAATTATGAAAATATGCATATTGACCCCCCGGTTCCCATTCCCCGAATGTGGTGGTGACCTGTTACGAATCAACTATATTGCACGGTACCTCAAGTCACGAGGCCACCAACTGATTCTCGTGTCTTATACGGACGAATCACCAGATATGGAAACAGCCCGAAAGCTATACGACAAGGTCTATACCATCAAGCGAAGTAAGTGGAAGTCACTCTTCTACTCAGCTCTCTTCCTGCTTAAAGGCAAACCCATCCAGTGTGGCTACTATTTCTCAAAAGGATATGAAAAGCTGTTCCACGAGGTAGTGAAGAAAGAGCAGGCCGACCTCTATGTTTCCCATTTGCTCCGCATGGTTCCCTTCACCGACAAAGAGCAACTGCAGGACAAGACCATTGTGGAAATGACCGACGCGCTGTCAAAGACCTATGCTCTGTCTTCCAACGGAAAGGGCAACCACCTGTTGCGCAACGTCTACAAAATAGAAAAAAATCTTATTGCGAAATATGAGCAATATGTCATCGAGAAATATGCCAAGGTTGTATTAGTCTCGCAAGCCGACATCACATTCCTCGAAGAAAACAATCACAAGACTTATCCTACCCTATCGCTGCATACGAACGGCGTGGAATGCATGCAGACCGTCAGCAACGAGTACACCCCCAACAAAATATGCTTCATCGGACACATGCAGTCGCTACAGAACCAGGATGCAGCCATTCATTTTGTCAATGACATCTTCCCACTGATTCTACAGAAAAAGCCTGACATCAAATTCCATATCGTTGGTGCCCATCCGCCCCTCAGCATTCAGAAACTGGACAACGGGAAGAACATCTTTGTCACGGGATTCGTCGACGACCTTATTGACTACATTTCCGACTCTTGCCTGGTCGTTGCCCCGGTACGCATCGCAGCAGGCATACAAAACAAAGTATTGGTGGCCATGGGGTGCGGCATCCCTGTCGTACTTACGCCACTCATCGCAAAGTCCATTCCTGAACTAACCGACAACGAGAACTGCTACATCAAGGATGAACCCCAGTCCTTTGCCAATAGCTGTATCGCCCTGCTCGACGACCCGAAGACACGTCGTCTCATGGCAGAGAAAGCACATGCTATCGCTATCCGCAACTACTCATGGGAAGAAAAACTCAGGGGCTATGAGGATCTGTAACCGTCACTCATAGCCCAACACTTTCAACATCTTCTCCAGTTTTCGGCCACGTTCCGCAACAATAGTAGGATCGTTAGCAATGATGTCGGTCAGTTGCCTGCAAGCATCATCTGCTAACGACTTTACCTTATTTCTGCATGCTTTCAGATAGTACACTTGAGCTGCGATACGTCTTACCCGCAAATACTCTTCGCCGTTTTTTTCTACCACGGCCAAAGCCTTACTCATCAAGGCCATTCCTTCTTTTACGAAACGGTCTGAATAGAGGTCCGACTTCCCGTCTACATGAATCGTAAAATGCGTATTATTAGTTATCTGGGCGTTGCACAGATCGTAATATTGCTTTACATAAGGAGCCGCTGCGCCATAATAGTCATTGATAAATACCGTCGCTAAGGAATCAACGTTCAAGTCTGGGTTCCACAAAAGTTTGGCTATCAACCATTGCTTCAACTCAGAGAACTCGTTCCAAGGGGCATCATAGGCACCTTCCTCTAATACGCCCATCACGTTTGAGCGCTTGAAATATCGGTAATTAGATGCCATAGTTTCAAAGTTTGGGAAAGGCAGCAGATAATGATGGAATCCCGTCGTATAGTCCCAGACATAGATATTCCGGGTAATCTTCTTCCAATCATCCATATCTTTTAGGAAGCTACGATTCAGCTTGCATTGTTCCAATGGGTGGGCCATGCAACACTCTATGTTACAAAGACGGACGACCACGTTGTCGTCAGGCTTGATGTTGCTTTTCGGAGCCTGTCGCGTATAATGATAGGCAAAAGTCCCGATATATTTGTCCGGGAAGGCGCGTTTGATTTCCCTCGCCACTTGGTTCACGAACCAGATCATGATACCCGACTGTCCGCCGTATTTTTTCACCAGCCGCTGACAGTCAGCACATTCGCACGGACTCATATTATCGTTCTGCGAAACGTCATAGCACCAGTAGTCTGGCATTCTCGTCATCACCCCCTTCAGGTTCTTGACCAGTTCACGGCGCATGTCCTCATTGCTCAGACACAACTGGGCATTATCCACCCTGCGGCCTTTTATCTGACTGAAGAACTCCGGATGCTGATGGAAATAATCTGAAGGCGGTATCAGTCTTCTGAACGAGTGTGTTCCCCAGTAAGCCTGCATTTTCCCATAATTGCTCTTTTGGATTCCATCTTGCGAATTTAGCAGGTTACGGGCCACCCACTCATTGTGGCGCAATGCATCATAGCAGAAATCCAGACGCTGCCGAAAAGCAGGGCTCTCCGTATGGTTCAGACTGTCAAGCCGAAAAACGCTCACAGACGGTATCTTAGTATAGGAACTGGTGTACCAACGGACTCCCATTTCACGCTCCAAGAAAGCATAGACGCCATACATGGTCCCTCTCTGTGAGCCTCCGTAGATGTATAAATTGCCGTCAACGGTCTTGTAGGTGTATGACTCATCCGCAGCATCGGGCTTCGCAACGCCCAGCCTACTATTCCACCCCACAAATATGTTTTTGCAAGCAGGAGTGGTCGTTATGGGTACATCGGCCCCGCTCATCCGTTTTATCACAGCCTGAAGTTCACTCGCAGCCGTCTTCTCGGTCTCAGTGGCATCCGGCGGTAATACAATCGAATACAGTGATCGGCCATTTACAAAAAGATAATCATTGGCCTTTACCGTTACAACAAACATGAACAAAGCCAGATTAATGGAAAAGTATCGACTTAACATATACTTGCCTTTCATTTGCTCTATAACAAAATGTGCATAAATTCAACTCACGAGGTGATTTGTATTTCGCCAAATCCTTTGCAAAAATAAAAAAAATCTACAAATCTTCCAAATAATATAAGAAAAATGAGTCAACCACAGACGACGAGGCAGAAGACGACGCGTAGAAAAAAGGATGTGCTATTTTTGGTGAGTTCGCATAATATTTGTATCTTTGCACGCAAATTGCTGAAGAAAGAGTTCAACAGCAGTTCGACTTAGAACCAACAGAAAATATGGAGAATCCATCACAGAACATACCGAACAGCCTTCAACCGGAAGTCATCGACCTCAGGAAAGTAGCACGGAAACTATATGCAAACCGCAAGACATTCATCAAGCCCCTCGCCATCGTCTTCGTCCTGTCCTGCTTCTACATCCTGAGCAAGCCCAGGTACTATACCACGGACATGAAGCTGGCACCCGAAACAGAGAATGCCGGAGGCGGTGTGCTCGGGTCTATCGCCTCTTCGTTTGGCTTCGATGTCAACCAGATGAACGGCAACGATGCCATCACCCCCATGCTCTATCCCGACCTGATGGACGACAACGGCTTCGTGGCCTCACTCTTCCCCATCGAGGTGACCAAAGTGGAAGAAGAGGAAGAAGACTGCTACACGACGACCTACTATGACTACATGAAGACCCGTCAGAAACAACCCTGGTGGGGCTATATCATCGGATGGGTGAAGAGCCTGCTCCCCAAGGATGATGACGGGCTGAGCGGAGACGGAGGGAAGTTCAATCCCTACAAGCTGTCCAAGAAAGACCAGGACCTTATAGGAGCCATCCAGAAGAACATCCTTCTGAGCATTGACAAGAAGACGGGAGTCATCTCTATCAGCGTGACCGACCAGGATGCCAGCATCTGCAAGAACATGGCCGACAGCGTGGCCGTTCATCTGCAGGAGTACATCACGGCTTACCGCACCAACAAGGCACGCATCGACATGAATTACTACAAGACGCTGGCCGACAGCGCAAAGACAGAATACCAGGAGGCCGCCAAGGCGTACAGCAGATACGCCGATGCCAATGCCGGCTCTATTCTGGAGCGCTATCGCACCCAGATCTCCGAGCTGCAGAACGACGTACAACTGAAGTTCAGTGCCTATTCGGCCGCCACCTCTCAATACCAGGCCGCCAAGGCCAAAGTGCAGGAGCGCACGCCCGCCTTCACCGTCATCAAAGGTGCCGCCGTCCCCGTGAAGCCGGCCGGTCCCAAGAGAGTGATCTTCGTGGCATTCATGATGGTTCTGACAAGCTTAATTATTTCATTGTATTTAATTAAGGATTACATCTTCTACGAACGGTAATTTCTCAATGGCTGATTTGCATACAAAAAACAGCGACCATGAAAAGTCTAAGCGTATTTTGTCTAATACGTTAGTGCTTTTCATTCGTATGTTTGCAATAATGGTCATTAACCTGTTTACAGTTAGAGTCGTTTTTCATGCGTTAGGAAATGTTGACTACGGTGTGTTCAACACCATAGCGGGTGTAGTGCTCACCAGTTCTTTTCTCATTACGACTCTTGCAATTTCCATTCAAAGGTTCTATTCATTTTCATTAGGCAAACACGATTTTGCCAGCCTATCTCAAATCTTCACCGCCAGTATGAATATTATCCTCATATTGGTTGTCATCCTCATCGTTTTCTTGGAAACAGCAGGCCTATGGTTTGTGAACACCCAATTAAACATTCCACCAGACCGCATGGCTGCCGCGCAATGGTTGTACCAGTTTTCGGTCCTAACGCTTCTTTTCTCATTTGTTCAAATACCATACACCGCTGCCCTTTTTGCCCATGAACGTATGACGGCCTATGCTTTCATCTCACTATTTGAGTGCATAGGACGCCTACTCGTAGCCTTATTTATCAGTGAATACGTTAATTCCAATGTTCTGATATACTATGGTGTGGGGCTTCTTGTTGTTGCTTTTCTCATATTCTTTTCATACTTCTTTTTCTCTCGCAGCCATTTCGAAGAATGTCATTATAGAAGACGCATAGTAGAAAAGCGTCTATACAAAGACCTTCTTTCCTTTTCCGGATGGACAACTTACAGTGCTCTTTCTGGCATGTCAATAGTACAAGGGAATACTATCCTTCTCAACATCTTCTTTGGCCCAATAGCAACTGCCTCGTATGCCATTGCCAACCAGATTCATAATGCTATCACTGCCTTGGGCAATAGCATTGTCATTGCTTTCCGGCCCGCTATGATAAAGGCTTATGCAGAACAAACGTTTTCCTACCTTGACACACTTTTTTATGTTAGCAACAAATCGATTCTCTACCTCCTTCTCTGTGTGTCCATCCCATTAATCACTGAAATGCCTCTCATCCTCAACTGGTGGCTGGCAGAGACTTCAAGCCAAATGATTTTGTTTTCTCGCTTATTTGTAGTTTTTATGCTACTGCTGACAATGCAATACCCAATAACGACCATTATTCAGTCAACGGGGCAAATAAAGTATTATACTCTGTATGTTGACAGCATCACACTGTTGTGCCTTCCTGTTTCATGGCTGCTCTACCATCTTGGAATGCCCGATTACAGCTGTTTTTTATCAATGATATCTATTTTCTCCATAGCACATATAGTAAGACTGATATGCTTGCATTATCACTACAGGGTGTTCTCATACGCGAGGTACATCAAGTCATTTCTTGTTCCTGGTTCTGTAATATGTATGATTTCATTTGCTTCAGCATACTTACTTCACAGGCACATAGGCACTTCGTTTTTGGGGTTTCTGTCCGTTACAATAGTTTCACCATTTATAACGCTATTGTTGGCATACGCTATTGGCTTATCCAAAAAGGAAAGACATTTACTACACACCTATACAACGCAAGTACTTAAACTAAGAAACTCATGATTACAGGTCTTCTGGTAATAGGATTATTCTTCTTTGCTACTATCCTGGCGTTTCTTGAACGCTATATGGGAGAGTTCAGAAAGCCTGCGTACTTTTTTCTTGGTGCCATGTTAATTTTAGTCGCCGGACTCCGGGAAATTGGCATCGACCCCGACTCTGCCAATTATGAATACAACTTCCTGTATTATGACTCAGCATCATCTGTAAACGACAGTGTGGAATTCTCTTTCCTATGGTTTTCCGCCATCCTAAATGTATTTACTGATGACGTGCACGTTCTTTTCCTGCTGTATGCTTTTCTCGGACTGGTATTCAAATTCATTGCATTCCGGCAATTGAACGACCTTTGGTTTCTATCGGTCGTTACATACATCAGTTATTATTTTATTGCACATGAGATGATGCAGATTCGAACTGGTGTCATGTCAGGCCTTTTTCTCATGGCAATATACCAACAAGTGCAAGGAAAAAAGATTACCGCAATGCTACTCATTCTCTTTGGAGCCTTTTTTCACTACTCCGCCATAGCACTTCTTCCGTTACTTCTGTTGTCATCTGACTATATGACAAAAAAAGCGCGCATTATATGGGCCTTAGCAATCCCACTCTCATACGTTATCTATTTTCTCGGAATAGAGGTGTTTATGAGCCTTGATATACCATATATTGGCAACAAGCTATCCACCTACCAAAAAGGAACAGAAAAGGGAATCGTAGATGCTTACGTTAACGTGTTCCGCCCTCTTCACCTTTTCAGCATAGCCTTGATAGCTTATATATTATATTTCTATGATATTATTTTTAAGTACAACAAAAACATCTCACTGATGCTAAAAATAGCCATTATCGGTGTTTGTGCGTATGAAACATTAGCTTTCCTTCCCGTTCTTGCCCAACGCATCAATCAATTATTTCTTGTGGTTACCATCCCATTATACGTCAGTATTTATTACACTTTGAGACCAAAATGGGCTGCACTTTTGTTTGTGACCCTAATCTCATTCGTATACCTCAATTACGCTTTACCGCTAATTAGTTTCCATCTTCTTTGGAAGGGATAATCCATAAAACACACCTGTCAGTCATTCACATCACTCAATTTTTCTCATCAACAATGGTTCGCAATATCGGTAAAATATGGAAAAGCATTCTTACCCGGTTCTATACAGGCATACACAAGTATTGTTTCAAGGAATGGGGGAAGAACTCACATATTTCTTGGAAAGCCATGAAACTTTTTGGCACCAAATATATCATAGTAGGGAAAAACACCCATTTAGCATCAGGAATACAGCTCACAGCCTGGGACTCGCATAACGGCAACCGCTATACACCCTCCATCGTTATAGGCGACGGCTGTACCATACGAGAAAACGCCCATATCACTGCCATCAACAGCATCACCATCGGCGACAACCTGCTGACAGGAACCAACGTGCTCATAACCGACAACTCTCACGGCATGGCTACACGCGAACAGATGGAGCAACCACCTACCCATCGGCCACTCTACAGCAAAGGCCCCGTTGTCATCGGCAACAACGTGTGGCTGGGCAACAACGTCTGCGTAATGCCGGGCGTTACCATTGGTGACGGGGCTATCATTGGCGCAAACAGCGTAGTGACGCATGATGTGCCGGCATACGCTGTGGCAGCTGGAATACCGGCAAGGGTCGTCAAGCAGTTGTAAGTCTGAAATTAGTTTTTCCCCAGCATCGTTGTTCATATCAAGACAAAAAAGACTTTTTAAAGTCTTTTTCTGAAGTTTTTACACTTTCCAATATTATTTGTATCTTTACACGCTAGTTAAACAGACTTAAATATTTAAGAAATCTGCCACTTTCCTACTACAAAAATAAGAAAAAATGTGTAACTTTGCGCTGAAAGTCGGTAGAAAAACGTGCATATCTCTCCAAAAGTCGGTACAAAAATGTGTACGTCTTATTAAAAAGTCGGCATAAAAATGTGTTTATGTATAAACGTAAGATTGAAGACATTCTCCAAAGATGGCTTAACGACAGCTCGCATAAGCCGCTCGTTGTGAAAGGTGTACGCCAGTGTGGGAAAACCAGCAGCGTGGTGGCTTTTGCGCGTAAGCACTATAAGCATGTAGTATATCTGGATTTCCGTGAGCATCCAGACTATAAGAAGTTTTTCACGCCCAATCTGGAGGTAGACTCCATCGTGATGCGTATCACGGCAGCCATGCCATCAGCAGAGATTGAAGTTGGCACTACATGTTTCATCTTTGACGAGATACAGGATTGCCCCAGGGCCAGAGGATCGTTGAAATATTTCCATCTGGATGGCCGTTATGAAGTGATGTGTACAGGGTCGCTGCTTGGCGTAAACGGCTACAAGTCACCTGAAGAGAAGAAGGAGGAAGAAGAAGCCTCTATCCCTGTAGGCTTCGAGGATATCGTCGATATGTATCCTATGGACTTTGAAGAGTGGCTATGGGCCAACGGCATCAAGGCCATGCACATTGACTATCTGAAAAAATGTCTGCGCGAAGAAATGCCCGTTGAAGAAGCACTACACGACCGTTTCCGAGAGTTGCTCCATCAGTACATCGTAGTGGGTGGCATGCCCGAGGTTGTCACTACTTTCCTTGAGACGAAACAGATAGGCAAGGTGCTGGCGGTGCAAAGGCGCATTGTCGATGAGTACAAATCAGACATGGTGAAATATGCATCTGCTGCTGATAAGTCGCGCATCAGAGAATGTTTTGAGTCTATACCGGCACAACTGGCCCGAGAGTACAAGAAATTCAGTTACACCATAGTACGTCCAGGTGGCAGGGGGCGCGACTATGCAGGTAGCCTGCAATGGATTGAAGATGCAGGCATCGTTCGCCGCTGCTATAACACACGGATTACAGAACTGCCCCTTGACGGGCAACGTATTCAGAATGAGTTCAAGGTGTACATGGCAGACATCGGCTTGTTGCTGTCGATGCTGGAAGAAGGTACGCAGTCAAGCGTCTTGCAGGGCGATTTGCTCAGCTATAACGGTGCCATCAGGGAGAATGTCGTAGCTGACATCCTAGGGAAGATGGGGCGTAAACTGTACTATTTCCATAAAGACGGAGGACTGGAGCTCGATTTCCTCATGCGTTATCGCGGAAAATGTACTCCCGTAGAATGCAAGGCCACCACAGGCAATGCCAAGTCAACAGGCACAGTCCTGAAACATCCTGAAAAATATCATGTCACAAGTGCATTGAAACTGGGTGACTACAATGTCGGTCGTAAGGAACAGTTGCTGACTTTGCCAATGTATATGACATTTCTGCTGACGGAGGTGTAACAGATTTGAGCTTGTGGTGAAAGCCGCCTGCTGGGCAGACGTGACTAAAATGTGAAATAAAAGACTTGTAAGAAAAACAGAAACAAAAATGAAACCAAGAATAATAGGATTATATCTTCCACAATATCACCCCATACCCGAGAACGACGAGTGGTGGGGAAAGGGATTCACAGAGTGGACAAACGTGGCGAAAGCCAAACCGCTGTTTCGAGGTCACTATCAACCACGCATACCTGCCGACCTGGGCTTCTACGACCTGCGACTGCCCGAAGTGCGCGAACAGCAGGCCGAACTGGCACGCGAGGCAGGACTGGAAGGCTTCTGCTACTATCACTATTGGTTTGGCAATGGTAAGCAGCTGCTTCAGCGCCCTTTTGAGGAAGTGCTGGCCAGCGGCAAGCCCGACTTTCCCTTCTGCCTCTGCTGGGCTAACCACGACTGGACGAACAAGACGTGGACAAAAGGAAATAGTCTGAGGAGAGACTCAATGATTATGCAGATGCACTACTCCAAGGAAGATCACATCAAACATTTCAATGCGGTGCTGCCTGCATTCAGTGACAATCGCTATATCAAGGTTGACGGGAAACCGCTGTTTGCTGTGTGGGAGCCAAGAGCTATTCCCGAGTGCAGACTGTTCATAGACTTGTGGCAGCAGATGGCACACGAAAACGGCTTGGAGGGCATTCATTTTGTAGGATACACCCAGAATTCCTCTGGACGTTCCACCAAAGATGGCCACGTGAGCCTGTGGAATGCCAACCAAGCCGCAGAGCGCTATCAGGAGGTGCTCGATTTGGGCTTCGATGCCGTGATGTCGTCAGGCTACAGGCGTGCCGTTGCCCTCCTGCAAGGAAAGACCCGCATGATGTGGCGCATGCTCAGCGGAAAGACGTTTGCACCGACCTATTCAAAAATGGACTACAGCCGCCTGATGGCCAACTACTATGTGCCGGAAGACGCCGGTGAGAACATCTACCCCACCCTTCTGCCGCAATGGGACCGCACGCCAAGAGCCGGGAAAAACTCTGAAATCGTCGTCGACAGCACCCCAGCCCGCTTCCAGGAAACGGTGGAAACAGCTATCGAACTCATCTGGCAGAAAGAACCTGAGCACCAACTATTATTCCTGAAAGCCTGGAACGAATGGGGCGAGGGCGACTATGTGGAACCCGACCAGAAGTTCGGGCACGGCTGGCTGCAGGCCATCAGGAATGCCATAGATAAAAACGCTTGAAATGAGCAACAGGAAAGAAAGACTTCTGGTCGTAGGGCCTCTCCCCAACGAGAAGCATAATTGCCAGTGGGGTGGAGCAACGGTGCTGATGAAGA
>ERZ842401.6037-NODE-6037-length-13122-cov-4.733145_pt1 | contig 13122 bp, 7 predicted proteins | sample MGYA00521270_ERZ842401 | MGnify/ENA primary metagenome ERZ842401 (study PRJEB31892, sample SAMEA3878208) | bioreactor metagenome | biome: Moose rumen | place: Sweden | collected 2011-10 | study: EMG produced TPA metagenomics assembly of the PRJEB12797 data set... | reverse complement strand
GACTGCGGCTTGCGTTGACCGTCATCGTCCGCCCCGCCGTCGCCCCGTCGTTCGCGCTGTTGTTACGGTGGAGCCGGATGGTGTATGAACTCGTAGAAGTTCCCGTAGGACTTGAAGAAGGACCTGCGCCCTGTTTGACTGTTATGTATTTTTTCGTGCCATTTGAAATGTTGAATTCAACAGTCGCTGTTCGCTCATTTAAAGTATTATTCTCGTCCGCAACAATATAATGCGTGCCGACATTCCCGGAAATACGCATTTCAACTGAAAGCCAATAAGGAGGCTCGACATAACCCGTGACATAGTAGGGTGATAGATTGTCAAGTTTGACAACAGCTTTGCTCCCCCCTGACGCGGGGAAAACTAAATCGTATGAACTATCGCTGCTGCCGCCACCGTTTTCGCCCGTACCTCCTCCACCGTCAGACCCAGTATAAGAAAGAGTCACCTTGTATCCGTAGGCACAGTAATAATTCGTATAATAAATATCCTGATATCTAGGTACTGCCTTCCCGTTTATATATTCAATCCATGTCTTACGGTAGAAATCGGCAGCAGTATAGCAACTGACAAGCAAAGTGTCGTTTGCCGTGACATCTCTTTCAAAACGGTACACGCCATTTTCTATTGATGTCCAACTCTGATTGACGCCATTGAATTTGACGTAAAACCTATTCTCAGACTTGTTGTTATTGGCGCCAGCATAGTCACTGCTGTCACGCACAAGCGTCAAATGCGCCGTCTGACCAAACGGCACGAGAAATGAATATGAATTTGCTTCTCCTCCAGAATTCGACCAAGAAACCCTGTGCGCATACGAAGGTGTCGTTGAGGAAAGTGTATATGCCGCAGCGCTCACGGTGATTGAAATGCTACAGCATACAACCGCGATCATGGTTGCAAAAAAAGAAATACCACGCGACATCAATCCATTATTATGGCGCTTTATTGACGCTAAATCATAGCTCCTTGGCATGGCACCCGTGTATTCACTCTGCCCGACCATCATAGGCTGTTCCTGCTCATGATATTTCCTGATAGACAATATGGATGACATGTGTTTACTCCTTATAATTATTTTTCCCAAACTGCATAGAGATGCGCGGTGTCGCCTAAAGTCTTCACGAGGTTCTTCACGGTCGCGCCGTCCTTGTAAGTCACCTTGCCCGCCGCGGCGTTCTTCGCCGTCGTTGCCCAGCCCATGAACGTCGCGTCTGTGCGCGTCCATCCCAGTTCCTTCAGCGTCGGCAGCTTTCGCGACGCGCCGAGCTTCAGTTGACGCCCGGCGGTCGCCCCGTCGCGCTCGGAATTGTTGCGGTGCAGACGAAGAAGGTATGCGTTAGCCTCCGCCTTCTTCCACACTCCCCACACATGCAGTTCCTCGCCGTCGTTCGGCGAGAGGTTGAAGACGTTGAGGCCGTCTGCGTACTTCACCGTCGACGAGCTCTGCGCCTGCGACCAGCCGAGGAACATGTAGCCGCTCCGCACCCACTTGAGCTCCGCCATTGTCGGCAAGAAGCGAACCTGGTCGTAGTCAAACGCGCGGCCAGTCGTCGCGCCGTCGTTCTTCGAGTTGTTGCGGTGCAGGCGCACGATGTACTTGTGCGCCTTCCACACGGCGTAGAGGTGGACAGTCGCGCCTGCGGTCTTGGTGAGGTCCTTGAGGCTCTGTCCGTCGGTGTACTTCGCCGCCGTTGCGTTCGCGCTGGTAGACCACCCGAGGAAATCGTACCCTTTGCGTGGCGCCCATTTCAGTTCCGTCTTGGCCTTAGGCAGCGCGCGCGCTTTGCCGATAGTGTATGTGCGCCCCGCCGTCGCGCCGTCGTTCGCGCTGTTGTTGCGGTGCAACCTGACGGTGTAGGTGCCTGCAGTGCTTTTCTTCCATACTGCATAAAGATGAACGGTTTCCCCCTGTATTGTGGAAAGGTTGGCGATCTTTTGTCCATCGGTATATTTCGCTATCGTTTCATTTGCAGCAGTCGCCCATCCCAGGAATGTATATCCGCTGCGTGGCGCCCATTTCAATTCTGTCGAGATGCTTGGCAATGCTCGCGATGTCCCATATGTCAGCGAACGACCGGCTGTTGCTCCATCATTTGCTGAATTGTTGCGATGGAGACTGAGCGTATAAGTCGCGGGTTTCCAATGAGCATAGCATGTCGTATTTGCAGAAAGCGTGGTAGTAGCATATAGTTGCGTGCCGCCTTCGGGTGCGGTGAACCACCCGGCGAACACATAACCTTCGCGTGTCGGCGGCGCAGGGAATGTATTTATTGTTGATCCGCTCAAGATTCTGCGCGTAGCAGTCGTGCCGTTCCCGCCGTTGGGATTGAACGTGATCGCAATCGAGTCGCCATATATGAACCTTACGCGATATTGTTGCGATGCCGATGCAGAATCCTGGACCAGGCGCGTTAGCATATGCCCGCCAGGCGAATAATAGATTTCCGAATGTTCGCCTGCATTTACATAGAACGATACGCTTAATTTATAACTCTGGGCATGTTGCGATGCAAGAGTCATGTATTTGCGCACTCTGCTTCCAGTCGCATAATCTGTCTGTGCAGACAAATTGAACATTTTTACGGAATACCCGCTTCCGTCGCTTATAATGGCATCGCCAACCGAACCAACAAAGTTTCCGGTCTGACTTGAAAGAGAGTATCTCCAGTAAAACTCAACCTCGACAACCTTGCCAGCTGGTATAGAGAGTGCATAATCATCATAGGCATATGTCCTTCCGCCGGGTCCGTCCGATGCGGAAAGCGTACGCCATCCGCTGTCAAAATCGGATATTACGGATATATCGATTGCCGCACACGTGGCGCATGCCCCTATTGTCGCAAGCGTCAATATTTTTCCAAAGGTTCCGTGCTTTGTTTTGTTCGTCGCCGTGCTCATTTTTCTGTTTGGTTTGGTGTTGTATTTTGCGGCGTGTGCCTGGGGAAAGCGGAAAAGCATTTACGTATTGCAGTGACAGGCCGTGCCAGAGCGCGGCCTGTGCGATAGCTTCGCGAGGAAAGAACGGCGTCGAGCCGGCGCGAAACGGTTTCGCATTCCTCAAGAGCAATGCGCAAATGCGCCTGAGAATCCGCCAGTTTTGCGCACAGTTCCGCCGATTCGTTTTTTGCGTTGGAAAGTCTGCTTTCTATCGAGGCGGCGTTTTTTTTCGCCTCGGCAAGTTCGTTTGCCAATCCTGCAATCCGTTCCGCCCGTGCGCCGAGCTCTCGCCAGTCGGCGTATCTTTCGCGGAGAAGCACCATCAGCAAGGAGATGGGCGTTTCATCGGACAGTATCGCCTCCAGATACCGGCAATGCTTGCGGTTGACGAAAATGGCGGCGTCGGCGTCTTTCAAGCCCAATTTCGCCAATACCCCGTTGCGCAGACTGGAGAACAGGGCGGAAAAACGTCCGGCGTCGAACTCTCCGAGAAGGTGGTAGCAGCAATGGGCGAGCGCCAGATTGAGGCAGGCGCGCATGGATTTCGCGAAAAGGCCGCGCCGGACAAGTTCTTCCTTGAGTGTCGACAGCACGTCCGCGAAAAGTGTCGGCGCCGCATCGCGGTCTTCGGTGACGCTGCCGCGGCGTCCCCGGCGATACACGTAGCCGCAAGTGTCCGAGACGGCGATTCCGGCTGCGCCAGCGAGCGAGCAGCACGTGAAGCATATGTCGTTGTGGCGCGGGATTTCCTGAAAAACAAGACTTTTGCCGATGATAAACGAACGGCGGAACAGCTTGTTCCAGGGCATGACCCCGGCATCGATAAAGAAGTGGGCTGGCCACTCGCCGTTTTCCGGGGCGTGTGCGTGGACGAAACGCCGCGGAAGGCGTGCACCGGAATATTTCCCGTCTTCCAGTATTCTGTGTCCGGCCACCACGACGTCGGCGTCGTCCGCGCCGTCTGCCGTCGTCATGCGCGACAGCATTTCGGCGCCGCAGAAATCGTCCGCATCGGCGAAAAACAGCCAATCCCCCGTCGCGACGGCCATGCCGGCGTTGCGCGCCGCACCGGCGTTCGTGTGCTCACGCACCAGAACTTTCACGCGCGGGTCTTTCGCCGCATATTCCGCCAGAATCGCCGCGCTGCCGTCGGTCGAACCGTCATCCACGCAGATGATCTCAATGTCGCGCAGGGTCTGGTTTACGACCGAATCCAGACACTGCCGCAGATACGGCGCAACATTGTAGACGGGGATTATGACCGAAACTTTAGGCATGGCGTATATTATAGCATATTTTCGAATCCCGACGTCACCACTTGCACGTCGAGCCGAAGAGCCGCAAGACTTTCCCGGCGGCGTGCTTGACGGTATACTTCAGCCCGTTCTCCCGTAGACAATTCACGCCGCCCCACGCCTTATGTATGCCGTCATCACGCTTATACGCAAAAAACGTCAATCCAAGCTACCTGCGTAATAAAGGGGAAGAAACTTAAGTCGCTGCTCCGGCATCTCGCCAAATGGCGCCGACGAGAAAACTATGGCATCTTCTACCGATGGATATTCCTTCATCAATTGATGAATGCTCTTGAGCCGACCCGCCGCGCCACTCTTCACCTCAATTGGCTGAACGCGCCCCTCGCGCACGACAAGGAAATCGACTTCTGCCTGCGCATTGCGCGCATCTCGCTTCCACCAGTGGGGCTCGTTCCCACCAAAAGAGGCGGCAAGTTCCTGCGCCACAAATTGCTCCGCAAGCGACCCGTTGTAAGTGCAGAGAATGTCGCGCTCGCGCAAAACCTCGTCGGCAGGACGTCCGCACATGGCCTGATAGAGCCCAATATCGCCCATATACGGTTTGATCCGCACGACAGTATCCAAATCGAGCGGCAGGACGGCAGACGCGACAGCATGCGAGAGCCTTACGAGCCGAGCCCGCGAGAGAAGGCCTAATGCCTTTTTATTCGTCGTTCCCGTATATTCTCGCGAAAGAGATGCGTAGGAAATCTGCCGCCCGACAGAAGCATTCGCCCCTCGCCAAATATCGCGCAGGATCATAGCGTCCATCTTTTGCGGATATTTTGAAAAATCCTGCTCAAATGCAGCAATGAGATCATTCTGCAGCGACCGGACATCAAGCAAACTGCCACCTTCGACCCTTGTTTTGACGCATTCGGGCAAGCCGCCGACAAGTGCGTACATTCGAACTTCTTCAAGCAACTTGGCATGAATGGACTCGGGAAGCTTTTGCGCACCGGATCTCAACATTTCAAGAAGAGGAATATTCCCTGTCGCTCCAATATATTCTGCAAAAGTCATCGGATACAATTCGGCAAACTGAACCCTTCCGACGGGGAACTGAATGTCATCAAAAGCAAAATCCAAGAGTGATCCGGCTGCAATGACAGGGATTTCCGGCATTTGCTCATAGAAAAAACGCAACGCCGCCAGAGCGTTCGGGCATAACTGCACTTCATCAAAAAAGAGAAGAGTATTGCCGTCTCTCAAACGCCGCCCGCTAATGAGTTCAAGTTCTTCGCAGATTCGAGTCGGATCCAGATTGCGCGCAAAAACCTGATTCCATTCTCGAGATAATTCGAAATTTATCTCAAGGAAAGCATCTTTGTAGAAGGTCTTGGCAAAATCCCTCACACACCAAGTTTTCCCCGTCTGACGCATACCGCGAATAATCAACGGCTTGCGAGTCGGCTGATTATTCCAATTTTCAAGTTTTTTTGAAAAATCTCGGCGCATTTTCGATACTCCTCACCTTTTCAGATGATATCAGTATACCATATTTTGCCTTTCCGCACAAGCGACAATCGACATTTACCAAGGGTGATTCGATTTTTACATGGAGATTTACCAATGGTAATTATCTTTTATTCACCTCTTCTGGCTCGACTGCAAAGCGGCTCTACCACCCGCACTTCGAACCGAACATGCGTAACACCTTCCCGGCAGCGTGCTTGACGGTGTACTTGATGCCGTTCTCGCGCAGGCACTTCACGCCGCCCCACGCCTTGCGCGCCGGCCATGTGACGAACATGCCGGTGCGATAGGCTTCGGAATTGCGCAGCCTCGATATCTCTCCGACGAGCGTATCGATCTTCTTCTGCGCGACCCTCGCCGAAGATTCCGCTCTCGCCGCCCTTTCCCGCGCCGGCTTCGCCTCGAGTTCCGCGCGTTTCGCAGACTCGCTCTCCAGTCGCGTGATGGTCTTGTTCAGATTCTGCTGTACTTTCTGGTCGAACCGATTCCGCGCCATCATGAACAGAACGGGATTTTCGTTGTCCATGAGTATGTTGTACTGCTCGAACCAGTCCGCGTTCGGCACCTCGGCGGAAGTCAGCCTCCGTCCGAAAAGCGTCGGGAATATCTCGCGCCGCAGTCTGTCGTAGACAAGGCGGAAGTTGTATTCGCTTTTCAACGAAAGGAGGTTTTGCAGAGAGGAGGCAAGCGCCGCGAATGCGTAGCTTCCATATACCGATTTCAAGACACCCTGCTCCGAGAGTTCCATGCGTATCGCGTTCCAGGACTCGAAGAACATGAGCGGCGACTTGTCGTTGTTGGCCTGGAGGCTCGACTTGATGTTCATCCTGTAGTAGTACAGAGCTTCGTCGAGCGCGCTGATCCGGCGCGCGGTCGCGAGGGCGATGTTGACGAAATACATATCGTTCGTGCGCGGTATCTCCTGGAAACGCAAGCCTGCCTTCTCGATGAAATCACGCCGGAACAGCTTGTTCCACGGAGCGAAGCCGAACGATGCAAAAAACCTGTCCGCAACGTCCCGGTAGTCGAACGGCTGTCTGGCGGAAACGACGTGTTTGGGAAGATGCACCGTCTTTATCACGCTCGCCGCCGCATTGTCGTAAAGCATGCGCCCCGCGACCACGACATCGGAGTTGTATCGCTCGGCGTTCGCCACCAGCCTTTCAAGCATCTGCGGCGCGGAAAAATCGTCCGGATCGTGGAAGAACAGATACTTGCCCCTGGCCAGCGCGAGCCCGGTATTGCGCGCCGCCCCGGCTCCGCCGTTCTGCCGCGATACGACCTGGATCCGCCCGTCCTTCTTTGCGTATTCGCGCAATATGGACGGCGAAGAGTCGGTCGACCCATCGTCGACCGCTACCACTTCTATATCCTTCAGCGTCTGCGAAAGTATGCCGTCCAAACACTTGCGGAGATACTTCTCCACATTGTAGATCGGAACTATAACTGAAACCTTAACCATTGCTTCGGTCATCTCTCCAACCATCCCGCTCACATTCTGTTGCCCGGACGAACGTCGAACATCTGTCCGATTTTCAAATCCCATTCGGGCGGATCCCATTTGCACTGGCCGTTTGCGCTTGTGAACGTCATTTCGCCGAAACGGACGGTCCCGTCGTTCAACCTGTAGAAATCGACCCGGACATATTCAAATCCCTGCGCAAGCTTCTCGGCAAGCGACATCATCTCGTCCAGATTGTCCGGCCTCGGCGGCGGATTCTCGTTGCGCGGATGGTCGTATACGAACGGCATGACGTTCCAGTCCCTGTCGAAGAACACCATTTTGAGGTGTTTTTGGCGTTCGGAAAGAAACTGTACGTAATGGCACCGGCCCTTGAAACACCAGAACTTGTAATCGTAGATGTCGCCGCCTGCGTTTTCCATGTATTCCTCGGCAATCACGCGCGGCTTGATTCCGCGATACTGCATCTCGAACGAACCGACGAACGAATAGCAGGTCTTGAGCCATCTGTTGACGCGGTTGCGGACGTCCTGGACGTTGATTTTCGATTTGTCTTTTACAATGACATTCCACCCGCAGCCGTGGTTGGCTTTCAGGGCGAATCTGTCGGGCAGCTCGTCGAAGTTTATGTCGTCTGCGGAATCCCATACGCCGATCAGCGGAACGAGGTATTTTTTGCCTATTCGCTCCGCAACCCATTCGCGGACTTCGTATTTGTCGGCGAGCTTGGAGAGGAGTGGATCGTCGCCGTGCAATTTCAGCCATTGGATCTTTTCGTCGAATGTCTGCGGATTGTCAAGGTCTATGCTACGGCCGGCCTTGGCCTTCCACCACCAGTCCTTGAGGGCCTCCTCGCGTTTCTCTGCGGGTAGATACTTGTATATCATGTATCTGGCATCCGCATAGAGCGAACGGCACAGCGACTGGAGCTGCCGCACCGCATTGTCTTTGGCCGTTCTCTCGTCTTGGAGAGCTTTCTTCAAACCGTCGACCGAGGCGGAAAGAACAGCGACCCTGGAAGCAGGCTCTTCTGCTTTCGCGACGGGCGCGGCGGGCAGGTTGAAGCCGTCGGCAGCCGTTTCGCGGGCGGTCGCCTGGAAATCGGCCACGAGCCTCGCCTTGAACTCCGGATAGAAATTGCAGATGTTGGCAAGATGTTGCGAAAACATCGGCACCGCGCCGGTGTCGTTGATCTTCCACAGCGCCGTTTCCTGCGAACCTGGAATATAGCGCAGAGACTGATGCCCCTCGACGACCCTGACGCGCCATCCGTTGAGAACCGCCATCGCCCAAAGCCAGATGTCGTCGCTCGTCGGCGCGAGTTTCTCGAAAATATCCCTGCGGCACACGTCGCGGTGGAAGCATCCGGGAGGAAACACCGCGCCGGCGCCGCCGCAAAGCTTGTTCATTGCGTTAGCGCCCGGATAGAAGAACTTTCCGCCGGGGCTTGTCAGAAATCGCCCGTCATGCCAGTAGAGCTTTGTAGCGCGGTGGATATTTATATCCCTGTCGTACCTGGCGTAGCTCTTCAGCAACAGCTCCAGCCAGTTCTTTTCATAGAGCAGATCGTCGTCGGCCGTTATAAGGATCGCCCTCGGGAAAGCCTTGAGCGCGGGGATTATCTTCTTGTAGGACTTCATGTCGTCCTTGCACCACCTGATCGAAAGGCCGCGTTTTTCGAGTACGAGCAAATCTTCAGGCAAATCCTTTCTGCCCCCGGGAAACTGCGGCTTTGCAAGCCAAAGCACGACGCGGTCGGGCTTTACCGACTGGGAGAGAAGAGTTTGAATCCCCTGCGACACGGTTTTGATCCTCGCCGGATACGACGTCAGTGTAACCACCACCGGCGTTTTGCGCTTGATCAAAACCAACCCGTATGAATCGCCATGATAAAAACGCTTTGCCTTCTCGACAAAGTGTACTGCAGTATAGCGGATGCCATTGTCCCCGATGCACTTGAAGAAACCGGTCGTCTTGGACGCCAGCCACTTTGGATTCAATATTCTGTAGATCTTGTCCATATGCAGCATTATTCCTTTACAACATTCTCGATGTTGGCGAGAATGGCGCTTAGCCTGCGGTTTTTACCGTCCGTCTGCGAGAGGCTTGCGATTTTCTGCCTGTATTCAAGTCCTTTGGCCAGCAACTCGGCTATGCGTGCGTCCTTTGACGCGACCGTTTGCGTCCTTGCTTCGCGCAGCTGCCGCATCTGGTCGAGAAGCACCCGTATGCGCACATCCCTTGACGTGATCGCCTGCGTCTTAGATTCACGCAGCTGCCGCATCTGCTCCTTCAATTCAAGCGAACTTGCGTCTTTTCGCTTGATTATGTCCGCCGCATTTGAAATTCGGCCCAGATGGACGTCGACAAGTCCTTGGAGCTTCGCAATCCTATCACGGTTTTGCGCGTCGGACTTGCGAAGCCTGTCATTCTCGGCTTCCGCACGCTGCAGTTGCCGCACATAGTAGTTCTTTACTATTTCGACGACATCGACGTGTGCTTTTGCCATCTCGACCAGTTCGCGATATATGCCGAGATCGACATTGCCTTCGTTGGCAAAAGGCAGCTTCATCGCGTCAAGACCGCCGTCGCACAGCGCGGCGTACGTGGCGTCCCGCCCGGCCTTCGTGCGGCGCAGCATGAGATTCGCAAAACACGATGAGATGGCGGCTGCGTAGAACTCGCGCTGGACTTTCTCTTCGCACACCGCAACCAGTTCGCGCACTTCCCGCAAAGCCACGATGAAATTGGTCGGCGTCTTGTCGGCCTGGCCGATTTGGCTTGCGGGAATGGACGTTCTGTAATAGTAGTATGCGACGGGCGTGAGCGCGATCCGTTTTGCCGTCAAAAGCGTCGCGAGAACGAAAAACACATCGTCCGTCGGTGGTGTTTGATGGAAACGCAATCCCGCCCGCCGGACGAAATCCGCATTGTAGAGTTTGTTCCACGGCGCAAAACCCGGCCCAGAAAAAACATTGAATCCGGGGCTCGTCCGGTCGACGACGCCCGTATCCTTGGAAAAACACTCTGGCAGCTGGACTTCAGAACATCCCCTTGGGCGGCCGACATCAACCACGTACCTTCCAACGACGACGATTTCAGCATCGAGCCCGTCGGCGCGCACAACCATTCCGGCAAGCATGTCGGGGCGGCAAAAGTCGTCCGCGTCCGCAAAGAAAAGCCATCTTCCCCGTGCCTCGTCGATGCCTCTATTGCGTGCAACGGCGGCCCCGGAATTCGTCTGGTGCAAAATCTTGAAGCGGGAGTCCGCCGCCGCGAATCTTTCGCATATCGCGCAAGAACCATCGGTTGATCCATCGTCGACGCAAATCACTTCAATGTTGCGAAGCGTCTGCGCCGCCAACGAGACAAGCATCTGGACGAGATAGGTTTCGGCGTTGTAAATCGGAACGATTACAGAAACGGCTATTCCTTCACCCTGACTGACGACTGTATCAGCGACATCAAACGCGCTCCGCCACAATACGACGGAAAAGTCGTCGGAATAATCGACATGTCGCCACCAAAGGTGTGAATAACGATGCACCGGATATTTCCACGGCTTCTGCCCGGCCGTGAAATGCGCGATCCACATCTCTTCGCCGGTCAAGGCGATTTGCTTCGAGATGCAGTAGTCGCCGAGTTGCACGTTCCAGCGCGGATCGAGCGGCGCGATCGCCCCTTTGCAGACAAAATTCAGGGCGTCCTGGGCGCAGTTCCATTTAGCCGCTTCGAAAACGATCTCCTTGAGCCTGTCCAAGACCGGCTCGCGGCGGAAACGCTCCAGATTCATGACCAGGACGCCGGTGTTGACGTAGCCGTCCCATTCCTCGAACCCCCATTTGGCCGCCCAGGAAACATATTCGGGCTTCGTGGTGTAAACCACGTCTTTCGCGGCCGCAAACCAATTGTCGCCGACGTCCGTCGCATACAGCTCGCCCAAATCGCGGCACACGGCAACATCCACGTCTATGTACACGATCTTGTCGTATGCGGGAAGGATGCGGGGGAGCAGCAGGCGGTAGCACGACGACAGCGGCAGCCTGGCCGTCTGTCTGTAGTCAGAGAGTCCGGACGTTTCCAGTTCATCCGAAATATCGACGAATCTCACGGCCGCATTGCCGCCCTCGGAATATCCGGCGGTGAAATCCAGAATTGCATCTTCCGGGATGCCCGCGTGCAGGACGATGATGTCCAGGTTGCTTCCGGGGGAGTTCGCAATCGCCGAGTTTATCGTGACTTTGAGATACGGCAGATAATTCTCGTCCGTCGCCAGCGCGACGGACACGTTCCGCACGGCAAAGGCCGGCTTGATGTCCGCTCGCGCAATATCCTTCACTTCCCGCCCCCTTTCAGGATGCGGCGGGAAACCACAAGAATCTCCTTGCCGTCTTTTTCAGGCAATTCCTCTGCAAATCCGGCGCAAACGAACGCCGAGCGCACGATTTCAAGACCATTGTCCTTCATCAAGTCTTCGATTTCCGTCTTGAGATACCGGCGGTCGCGGATAAGGTATTCGCCCGGCAGCGTCCCGCGACCGGCCGCAAATTGTTCCTTGTGACAAACCAGACGACGTTTCTCGTCCACCAGCAGATAATTCGGGTCAAAGAATTCACCGCTCGTTTCCATTGTGCGTGACGGAGGAAGCTTGAACACCGCTGCCATCGACGCCTCTGGATCGTCAAAATCTATCTTCGCTATCTTCGTCTGGTCGAGGTGAGCATAATTCGACACGGAAACAACAGCCGTTCCGCCCTCCCGCAGATTTCTGGCGATGTTGCCGATTATAGCCGCATTGTCCGCATCCTCCGCGAACGAGCCGATGACGTCATAAAGGCAAAGCAGCAGATCCACCGGCCGCCCATCGCTCCAGTTCCGGCAATCGCCCTGCACAACCGCCGGGTCTGAATCTGGCTGAAGCGTCATCTCCACGCCTGCGACATTCGTGAATCCACGCTTGCGCAAAGCCGTCAAATGCCGCCCGGAACCGGCTCCAAAATCAACAATCCTTGACATCGGCGAAATATCCGGAATCATCTTGAGCACCGCGTCAATCTCGGAATCCGTCTTCTTTGCCCACGGCTCGGATGTCTGAGGCATGCGCGCATAGGCGTTGAACACAAACTCCGACGAGGCCTCGACCATATTCCGAAAAGCCGCAAAATCGTCAAGCGTCTGCTCCCGGAAGACGACGGCAAGCCATTCCTCGCCTTCTTCAAGTCGCCCCAGGCGACCCCTCACCGAGGAGTCTTTCGGTTCGCCATGATCCACATGAAAACCCGTATAGGCCCTGCTGTTTTCTCTGTCGAGCGTCAATCTGGCGCTTTTCAGGAAATCGACGGACGCCACCACCTCCGCGACCAGCCACTCCGAATGTGCGGCAATGACAGCGGCATCGGCCTTGCGAAATGTCGCCGCCTCAAGCGACTCGACCGTAAACGGATTGGAGGAAACGATTCCCCATGCATAATAATCCGAAAATCCCCAAATTGCGTGAAGAAGCGTGCTGGCGATTCCGTGGCGGCGGTAGGATTCCGCCACGACCAGCTGCACGACCAATGCAACCTTTCCGCGACACGTCGCCAAATCGCGGTAGATCGCATGCCCGATCAGGTTTTCTCCGTCAAAACACAATGCAACGCGGCAATCATCGCCGGCATAATGGCGCTGATAATACCCGACGCCGAGGCGAACCCGCAATCCGGCACGCACCGGAGACGATCGACTGTAAACCCCATATTCGGAAGAAAACAACCGCGAAACGGCCTGCCACTGCGCAAGCGACATTTCCCCGCCCTTGAAAACCGAATACCGGACGGCGGTCACTTCCCGCCCCCTTTCAGGATGCGGCGGACTTCCGCGAGCTTCGCGGAGTCGGCGCGCAGGCGCGCGAGCTCTGCGGCGGCTTCGACCGCCTTGCGGCATCGCTCTTCTTCCTGGCGGCGGAGC
>ERZ842401.6036-NODE-6036-length-13123-cov-8.424931_pt1 | contig 13123 bp, 11 predicted proteins | sample MGYA00521270_ERZ842401 | MGnify/ENA primary metagenome ERZ842401 (study PRJEB31892, sample SAMEA3878208) | bioreactor metagenome | biome: Moose rumen | place: Sweden | collected 2011-10 | study: EMG produced TPA metagenomics assembly of the PRJEB12797 data set... | reverse complement strand
ATGAGATCCTTCGCTAACGCTCAGGATGACGATTTGTGTGAACACATCCTAAATATATTAATCTCTTATTTTGCTTTTATATCTTTTTCAATCTGAGATAAAATTTCATCAAGTTTAGATGGATCTTTAACTCCGCCCTGAGCATAATTTGGACGCCCGCCACCATTTGCTCCGGTAGCTCTTGCTATTTCTCCGACAATTTGTCCGGCATTAACACCTTTTGCAACAAAACTATCAGATACTTTTGCCGCTACCATTTTATCGCCTGCAAGAACTACTATGTTTTCTTTACCTAATCTGCGTGAAAGTAATTCTATACCGATTTTTAAACCGACAGATGTAAGATTCGCAACTTTAGAAATAAATAATTTACCGCCTTCAATTTCTTGTGCTTTATCAACAAAAGCTGAGAATTTTGTGCGAGCATTTTCTTCCTGAAGTTTTTCAACTTCTTTTTGCAAAGATTTGTTTTCTTCCTGTATTTTTTCAACACGATCAATAATTTCATCATAATGAGCTTTAAATTTAGAAGATAAATTATCAGTTACCTCAACTTTTGAGTTTACATATTGAATTGCAGATTTTGAAACTACAACTTCAATACGTCTTGTTCCTGCGGCAATAGCTCCCTCGGAAACTATTTTGACAAATCTCAAATCCTTGAGTTCTCTGGCATGAGTACCGGCACAAAATTCTTTTGAAATTGATTCTCCATCTTTTTCTATTGAAACAACACGAACAGTATCGCCGTATTTTTCACCAAATAATGCTGTCGCACCTGTTAATTCTGCTTCTTTTATACCCATAACTTTAGTATTAATCGTATAGCCTTCGCCAATCCATTTGTTCATAAGATCTTCAGTCTTTTTAATTTCATCAGGGGTCATTGCTCTTGAAAAAGTGAAGTCAAATCTCATTCTTTCGTTATCAACGTAAGAACCTGCCTGTTTTACTTCATCTCCGACAACTTTAATTAAAGCGGCCTGAAGCAGGTGAGCAGAAGTATGATGAACACGAATTTCTTCACGTTTTTCAACATCAATTTGTGCTTTAACAACTGCACCGATTCCCACATCCCCATTCAATACCTGACAACGATGAACATACAAATCATTTACTTTGAATGTTGTCAAAACTTCGGCTTTGAAATTATCATTTTCAATATAACCGCAATCTCCGATTTGACCGCCACATTCAGCGTAAAATGGAGTTTTATCTAATACTATATCAATGTAACCTTCACCTTCAATGAAGCCTAAAATTTTTGCATCATTACAGAAATTTTGTTCATATCCGATAAAGTTTGTTGAACCGACTTCTCTTTCAAGTTTTGCATATTTTATATCGCCTGTAACAGAGATTTTTGCAGTTGCCGCTTTTGCACGTTCTTTTTGTTCCTGCATTGCAGTTTTATAACCCTCTTCATCAACATTTAAACCGTTTTCCTGTGCAATTTCTTTTGTTAATTCGAGAGGGAAACCAAATGTATCATAAAGTTTGAATGCACTTTCACCGTCAATATCTTTTTTTGCTTCAATGAATTCTTCGAGTAATTTGTAGCCTCTGTCGAGAGTTTTGTTAAATCTTTCTTCTTCTGCTTTTATTGTATCAATAACTTTTTGTTTATTGGCGATAAGCTCAGGATATGCTTCACCGTAATTATCAACAATTACATCAACTAATTTACATAAAAACGGCAATTCCATACCCAAAATCTTGCCATGTCTTAATGCACGTCTTAAAATCATGCGAAGAACATAACTTCTGCCTTCATTACCCGGAATTACACCATCAGTAATCAAAAATGTTACACATCTTGCGTGGTCTGTAATTATACGCAAAGATACGTCTGTTTTTTCTGATTTTTTATAAGGGACTCCGCTCATTTGCGAAACTTTATCCATAACAGGTTTTAAAAGATCTGTTTCAAAAGTAGATGCAACTCCCTGACAAACCATTGTTATACGTTCTAAACCCATACCTGTATCAACATTTTTCTTGCCTAAAGGAGATTGATTACCTTCTTCGTCCTGATATAATTCGGTAAAGACAAGATTCCATATTTCAACCCATCTGTCGCATTCGCAGGTATCAATACCGCAATTCGGATGACCACAGGAGTATTGTTCACCTAAATCGTAGTGGATTTCGGAACAAGGTCCGCAAGAGCCTGAAGCTCCCGGAGGACCCCAGAAATTGTCTTTTTTACCCTTGCGTTTAATTCTTTCTGCAGGTACTCCTACGCTGCGCCAAATATCATAAGCTTCGTCATCAGTTTCAAAAATAGTAATCCATAATCTGTCTTTATCGAGTTTTAGAACTTCAGTAACAAATTCCCATGCCCAAGGTATAATTTCTTTTTTATAATAATCGCCAAAAGAAAAATTCCCTAACATTTCAAAAAATGTGTGATGGCGTGGTGTTCTGCCTACGTTTTCAATATCTGAATCTTTTCCGCCTGCTCTTGCACATTTTTGACACGATGTTGCTCTTGCAGGTTCATAAGGGCAAGGCTGAATTTCCAAAAATATTGGCAAAAACTGTAACATACCCGCAGTTGTTAATAAAACTGTCGGATTATCCGGTACTAAACTTGAACTTTCAACAACTGTATGCTGATGTTTATTTTTAAAAAAGTCTAAATATAATTTTCTGATTTCATTTCCTTTAAGCATTTTTCTTTCCTCGTTTTATGGGGTAAACCCGAATTTCTTTGTATATAATATCGCAAACATAGAAATTATTGTAGTAATTATTATGTGTTGATGTAATATTTTACATTATAAATTTATAATTATGCTTTAAGTATTCAATTTGTAGATATTATGTACAATTTTATGATAATATTGTTTTATGAAATTATGTGTTTTTCAGGGAACATTTAATCCTTTTCACAATGCTCATTTGAGAGTTGTGAATTATATTTTGGATAAGCATAATTTTGATAAATTATTGATTATTCCTGCTTATAAACCTCCGCATAAAGCCTATGACGATAAATTATCTCTGCATAGACTTAATATGGCAAATCTTGCGGTTAATAGTGAAAATAATCCAAAAATAGAAGTTTCTGATATTGAATACAGGCGCGATTCAAAATCTTATACATATTTAACTATTCTTGAACTTTATAAAATGTATGATATTGAAGATAAAATAAATTTTATAATTGGTACGGATGCCTTTAAGCAGATAGAAAGCTGGTATGAAGCGGATAAGTTAAAAAAGCTTGTTAAATTTATTGTGCTTCAAAGAGAATACAATTTTTCTCCTTTAGAGTATAATTATCTCAAAGATAAAGGATATGATTTTTGTTTTGAGAATCTGCCTTTTCAGGATGTATCTTCAACACAGTTAAGAGAGAAAGTAAAGAGGCACGAAAACATCAGTAATCTTGTGAATAGTGAAGTAGAGGAATATATTTATAAAAATGGGCTATATGAAACTTAGTATTGAACAGGCTTGTAAATGGCTTAAAGAAAATCTGAATGAAAAACGTTATCAGCATTCATTGGGAACAGCCGAGTGCGCTAAAAAATTGGCTCAGCAATTCGGGTTAAATGAAGAAAAAGCGTATGTTGCAGGTCTTTTGCATGATTGTGCAAAATGTTTTTCTGATGAAAAGTTACTTGAAATTATTGATAAATATCTTGATGACATTGATAATGATGAACGCTCAAATAGGAAAACATTACATGCTCCGGGAAGTTTTTATGTTGCCAAAACAGTTTTTGGGGTATCAGATTTGGAAATCCTTTCATCTATCAGATGGCATACTTTGGGAAAATCAGATATGACAAATTTTGAAAAAATTATCTTTTTGGCAGATAAGATTGAGCTGCGTACCCGTTCTGAGGAATACCGAAAGCAAATTACAAAGGATTTGGATTCCAAAAACGGTTTGAATAAGGCAATATTAGAATGTTACAAGGAAACTATTAAAAGTCTGGTTGATAGAAATTTGAAAATATGTCCGCTTACGATACAGATATACAATCAGCTTCAAACATTTTTAAATGTTAATTAACTTAATAATTTTGGTAAACAATACCATGTTCATGGTAAAATCAAAGGCATAACTGAGGGGCTTTACATGGAATTAATCGAGATAAGAAATAACTTAATCAAATTGTCATATAAAGAAGACGAAAGACCAACTCTTGGTCAGTTCATAGCTTTGACGGGTGCAGACAAATCGTATGTTGCTCAATATGTAAATTTGAAGGCGGATAATTTAAATAATTTTGCCGTTGCAAAGCTAATGTTTTCTTTTACATCAGATGGGATTGTGAATGATTATGACGGTTCTGCTCCGAGTATAAAAAGCAATATTGTTCAGCTGCCTGCAAATGAATTGCTTGATTTATTACCGGTTGAAACTCCTGTAAAAATCGGTCAGATTACAGGTACTAATGAAATATTTAGTATTGATATTTCGTTGTTTGAACATAATTTTACTGTTTTTTGCGAAAATGATGTTGATAAAGCAACTCTTATTTCAAATTGTGTGAGACAACTTTTCAGATTAAAAGAAAAAAGTGTAATTATTGATAAAGACGGAATATTTGAAGAATACCCTAAAATTATGCTTGGTGAAGATTTTAAACTTCCACTAAACTCTGATTTGATAGATTTTATTTTTGACTACGAACTTGGCAGTGTTGATGCTCCGACAAAGGCAGTTATTCAGGATATTTTTTATGCAGTTCAAAAATATATAAAGACTCTTGATGATGAGTTTTTACCTGTAGAAAGTTTTATAGATGTCGTAACAGCACAGTATAAAGAAACTCAAATGCCTGAATTGGCACTGTTGAAAAATAAATTGCTTAAATACAAAGATGCAAATATTTTTGCTAATAGTGCAGAAGAATTTAAAGTATTAGAGGATAAACTTAAAGAAAGAAATTGTATCGTTGTAAATGTAAAAAATATATCCGGCGGTCTTCAAAAAGAAGTTATAAAATATATTCACAAAATTATTGAAACATTTGATAAATATGTTTACTATTTTGTACCTTTAACTGATGACAATTCAGATAAAAAAATGTTAAAGATATTATTAAATCATAATCATGTATTTACTGCATTATTTGCAAGTCACAGATTCAAATATGCGGCAGAATTAAAGGCTCACGCGCAGGAAATAATGTTATTTGCACCTCAGACTATGCAAAATGATTTTGCGGCATATAATACGTTTTTAAATAAACTGAATTTGTCTGAAGGTATAATTTTTGGGAAATTAACTCAAGGGATTCCGTTGATTATATCAATGGATGATTTGGATCTTGATTTAACCAAAGAAGATGTATTTGGCGACAGACAAAGATTTATACCGGCTATAGAAGAAGATATTTTGAATAGTGATGATATTTATGCCATAAACAATTTGCAGGAATCTCCGATATTTCAGGGAAATACACAAGAATTAGTTACTTCTGCACCGATAGAGGTTCAATCTGTAGCAAATACTGTTATTCCTCAAACAGATGAAGTTGAGGATGATGATAATTATACAAATATTTCTGATGATGATGAAGTAGATTTCGGTACTGATTTTTCAACCGCAGAAGATAATGCTGATACGGCAGAAGATGGTCATATAGAAAATATTTTATCTGATTATGAAGATGAGGATGTTGCAGCTGAATCTGAATCAATTACTGAATCCGGTGAGGACACGCAAATTCCGCAAGAATTTGATACGGAAACAAGTAATACAGAAGCTGAAGATGATTTATCGTTTATGGACGAATTTAATGATGATGAGCAAACTGAAACTTCAGATGCATTCACAGATATTGAAATCACGCAGGATAATGCGGATTCTGAGCAATTAACAGAAGATGATTTGGATTTTATTGAAAATAATCAACAGACAGAGTCCATAGGACAGGAAATTTCTGATGAAAATTTTGACGAAGATGACAATCCGCCTATGGTTCCTGTTTATGCCGCAGATGAGGGTGAAGAGATAAGTGGCGAAGATATCGGATTCAAAGCCGGAGATCAGGTTAGTCATCCCCGATACGGAAATGGTGTTGTTGAAAAAATTATAAAATATGGCAATAAGGCATTGTGTTCAATTGATTTTGAAAATGTAGGCAGAAGGTTGTTAGACCCGTCTGTCTCTGAATTTGAAAAAATATAAATATATGTTGGGCGCAAAAAATATTTTGAGCGGATTTTATAGCTCATATGAATTCGATATGTTTTACTGCAAATTTTAAGACTAATGCGACAATACAGACTCGTTCAGGATATAATTTTTCTAATCAGCGTGCATCTATTGTTGAGTTAGATCGAAACAGTGCACAAGATTTGTCATCTTTATATAAATTATCATTATTATGGGATAAAGAATCTAAAAATAATGTATCTTATATCTTTTCTGATTTTATAAATGATATAAATGAGAGTAATGGTGTAAAAGATACTCATTGTGTTGTTCTTACTTTACAGAAAGATAATTTTGAAAAATTGAAGCATGACAAAATTTTGGGAGTTGCTTTGTTTTCTGAGCAAGATTATGATAATGAAATAAATTGGCTTCAGGTCGAACCGAAAAACAATAAAACGGATAATCCATCAGGCAGGAAATATAAAAACATCGGCTCAACTTTATGCCAATACTTCAAATGTACATATACTGATAAGCCTATATATGTAAGGTCTGCTAATGATGCAACGAATTTTTATATATCTAATGGGTTTAAACCATATGACGTAAATTATCCCCAATATCTATACTATGTTGCATAGATAATAATTTATTTGTCATTTTTTTTGTTATTCATTATTAGTTTTTCCAAACTAAAAATATGATTTTTTTCTTCGTTATCAGATTTTTTATATCCTAATATATTTTCCAAATCTGCTTTTAATGTAGGAATATCATCATATTTTTTAAGAGTTCCGTCCATAGTAATCGATACATCTCCTGTTTCTTCCGAAACAACCAGACATGCTGCATTTGAATTTTCTGTCATTCCAATAGCAGCTCTGTGACGTGTCCCATATTTCCAGCTTAATTTCGGGTCTTCTGTCAAAGGTAACAGCACCCCTGCTGAAATTATTTTGTCCCCGTTTATAACAATTGCACCATCATGTAATGGAGTGTTTACATGGAAAATTGTTAATATAAGTTCTGTTGAAACATCCGCATTAAGTATTGTTCCAACATCTTTAAAAGTATGGCTTAAATCTTTCTGAAATACCATCAAGGCTCCGGTATGAGTTTTAGCCAAATATTTTACTGCCTCCAGTACTTCTTTGATTACATCTACTGATTTGCCGCTGACAGAATTTTTATTGTTTGACAGTAATTTGTTAATAAATCCGACCTGTCCCAAATACCCCAACAGTTTGCGAAGTTCAGGCTGGAAAATAACAATTAAACTCAAAGATACAAATAAAACTACCGAGCGTAAAAAGACTCCTAATATTTGTAAATCAATTGCGATTAAAACTTCGCTCAAAATCCATATAAATACAAGTGCAAAAGCACCTTTTACAAATTTTTCAGATTGAGAATCTTTAATAAATTTTTGATAAATAAGCATTAAAATTGACACAATAATCAATACTTCAAACACATTTTTCCACCCAAATGCGCCTTTAACATAAGAATGCCAATCAATTATTAAATTTTGTAAGCCAAGTAAAATATTATTCATTTTTCTTCAACCTGTCAGGAATTATATCAAATCTTATAATGTCATCAAGATTTTCACGTTTAATTATTAAATCTGAATGTCCGTCATTTACAAGAACCATTGCAGGCTTTTCTACCCTGTTATAATTTGAAGCCATAGAGTAGTTGTATGCACCTGTATTGTAAACGCATAAAATATCGCCTTCGTCAATTTTAGGCAGTTCAATATTATTAATCAGGATATCGCCAGATTCGCAAAAACGTCCGCATAAGGTAACATTTTCTGTATCTTCTGAATCTTTTTTATTCGCAATTTGTGCAAAATATTTTGCCTGATACAAACTCGGGCGAGGGTTATCTGCCATTCCGCCATCAATTGAAACATATTTACGACCTTGCGGAACCTGCTTTGAACTACCCATAGTATATAGTGTTACACCGCACATTGATATAATACTTCTGCCCGGTTCTAAAAATATCGCAGGCGGTTCTATATTATATTTTTCTATTGCTTTATTTAAACTATTAACAATAATTTCTCCAATTTCGTATGTTGAAGGTGGAACATCATCTTCAGTATATTTTACTCCAAGCCCTCCGCCTATATTTATTTCATCAAGTTTTACAGAATATTTTTCATCAAGTCTTGATATTTCTCTGCATAAAATATCGATTTCATCTGCATAAATAGAAGTTTCAAATATCTGAGAACCTATATGTGCATGCAGACCATGCAATTTTAAGTTTGTATATTCGTTAAGGATTAATTCAACCGCTTCATCAATCTGGGTTAAATCGAAACCGAATTTTGAATCAAGGTGCCCTGTCTGAATGTAATGATGCGTATGGCATTCAATCCCCGGAGTAATTCTTAAGAGAACATCTACAATTTTATTTTTACTTTGGGCTATAGTGTTTAACAGTGCCAACTCATAAAAATTATCCACAGATATTCTGCCAACACCCAAATCAAGAGCAAGATTCAATTCGTCAAAAGATTTGTTGTTTCCGTTAAATAGGACTTTGCTCATATTTGCTCCGGAATTATTTACTGTATAAATTTCACCGCCTGATACAGTATCAAAACCCAAACCTTCAGAAGCTAAAATTGAACTTATTGCACTGGTGCAAAGAGCTTTTGATGCGTACATAATATTAGTTTTCGGGTATTTTTCAAAGGCTTTTTTATAATCCGAACAAATTGAACGCAGGGTTTTTTCATCAATAACATAAAGGGGAGTTCCGTATTTTTCTGCCAGTTTTACTAAATCACAGCCGCCAATTTCAATATTCCCTTCGGAATTAATCACTGTAGTTACCGGTTTTTGAGATTGATTTGCTGAATTTGTCATTTGCACCCTTTTATCTATTAATTACTTTAACTAATTTTATATTTTTATACTATCATATTTAATTTTAAAAATATAGTTTTTTTTGCGATTTAATAAGCAAAAAACTTATCAAAATCTACATCATCAAAGCTGCACAAAAGTAAAAATATTTCATCATCTTCAGGAAGTCTTTGAAAATTATATTGATCAAAGCTCCAATATTTTGGGTTTATTCCTTTTACTATTGCGATATTTTTTTCTTTAAGGATTACCAGTTTTTTCTTTACAGTGTCAATAGGTATATTTAACCGTTTTGAGAGTTCAACAGCAGTTATACCGTCTTCTCCTGAGCATTTTTCAGGAGTAAGAAACATTAACTCTAACCCTACAGCCTTCAGCTCTTTATCTTCATTTTCTAATGATGCATAGTAATCCATATTTATATTTTAGAAAAAATAACAGATATAGTATATCCGTTATTTATAGGATTTGTTTAATTATTGTGTTCAATTTCTTTTTGCCAGTTGTGTAAAAAATACAAACCTAATACGAAATATGTACTCCACATAAGTATAGTCGCAAAACAATGAGAACCGTTTAAATACGCATATATCCAAATTATTACGCTTGATATATTTACAACAGACCACAAATACCATTGTTCAATACATCTTTTAACTGTCAATATAAAAGCGATTACTGACAATACTGTTGTCATTGAATCCATTATTGAATTTGAATCCCCGAATTTTTGTAAAATAAAGTACAAAATAATTATAGCAATTAGCCCCAAAATAGAGTATATAATACGCTCTTTATCAGATAATTTTGTTTTGTATATTTCTTGTTTGTCTTGTTTCATGTGTTTTTTCCATTTGGAAATCCCGACAAACTGCATAGGGAAATAATACAGCATATTTAGGCATAAATGTCCCCATAATTGAGTTTTAAATGAGATATAAGCATAGCAGATATTAGATATCATTCCAAACATGTAGCATGAAATTTTGCCTTTGCCTGCTGTTATTGTTGCACAAATTCCGCAAATAGCACTAATTAATGCTGCGGTTTTATCTTTCATATAGATTGCAATAAGTGTTATAAGGATTATTTCAAGAGGAAAAATTATTTTTTCATATTTCCCCCACCCCTGCAATTCTCCTTTAGCAAATTCTAAAATGTTCATGGTTTAATTGTAACATAAAACATTTGCGAATTTAGTTAATTGACATGCAAGTAAATCATATAGCAAACAATATATTAACAAATAAAACGGTTCTTAAAGGATTAGAAAAAATTTCAGAACATGGGACATCATTTGCGGCAGGAGCATCTCTGCTGATGTCTATTGGTGTTCGTACTTTTTCTATCTACAATACTCCTGATGTTGAAAAAGAAAATAAGTTTTATGCAATGGCTAATTCTATTACTTCAGGGCTTGTAAAATTCGGGATTGTCGAAGCAATTGCGCTTCCGATAGAAAATGCTGTTACAAGAATTGATAAGAATGCAAGTAAATATCTCAAAGATTCTACTTTGAAGAATTTTAATCCGAATACAAGAAGTTATAAATTCATTACGCAAATAATAAAATTAAGTACGGGATTATTAACTGCAATTCCTAAATCAATGCTTACGATTGCGCTTATCCCTGTTGTTATGAATAAGGTATTTAAGTATAATCCAATGGAAGATTTGAAAAAGGTTGCGCAAAATTTTCCTTACAAAGTTGAAGCATCAAAATTTTTCGTAAAAAATGAAAATAAACAAATAAACGCGGAACCTGCATTTACCGGGCGTATTGGGGATAAACTTTCAAGAGGTATCAGTAAGATTATAAATAACAAAACAGTACAAAAAATTGCAAAAAAATATGAAATGGAAGATGAGGATATTTATAAGCATATAACTGCAATGACAGATGTTTTATTGACTTCGGCTTCAGTTTGGCAGACGAATAAATCTCAAAGTATAAAAGAAAATTGTAAGAGAGTTTTGAATTATAACAATATAATAAATACTGCAATAACAATTATGCTTGGTTATTGGGTTGATGGAGTTGTAAAAAATCATTCAAACGGTTTTATTGAAAGATTTAAACAGGCAAATAAATTAAATCCTAAATTACCAAAGTATATTGAAGGGATAAATATTTTACGTCCTACTATAATATTTGGTTTAATATATTATGGCTTACTTCCGATTTTTTCAACTTACACCTCTGAAAAATTAGATAAATTTATAAGTAAAAGTAAATAGTACATAAAACATATTATCGGAATATGGTTATTTTATATTGCTCCGCAGGGTCCTCCGGACAGGGGCACTTTTGTTGTCAAAAGTGCCTCAAAACCACGACCTGCACTCCGTTCGCTAATAAATTGTAAATGCTCAAGTACAAGGCGGATAACTCGCTAATCGCTCAAACAAATCCGCCTTTGATTCTCTTTCGCATAACATTTATTGCTCACTTCGTAAAGGTCGGAGATAAGACGCTTTGTGCGAATCGTTGTTTTAGCGTGAGTGAGCAGAGGCAGGAGCGATAGCGACAGTTGAGCAATTATGGCAGTAATGAATATTCTGCCTAATTGCGAACGGTGCCGTTTATTGCGAGCGAGCAAGAACGCTTAGAGATTTTTGTCCGTTAGGACATGAACAATAATAAACTACCGATAATATGTTTTATGTAATATTTTCCCTTGATTATGACTATTGTTTACACTATTATTAATTTGCAAAAAGATTACAGAAAAGAGGGAAATATGTTAGACATTAAAATTATCAGGGAGAACCCTGAAAAAATAAATGAACTTCTTAAAAGAAGAAATCCGCAGTGGTCTATTGATGAAGTGCTTGAAATTGATGAAGAAAGAAGAAAAATTCAGACTCAGGCTGATGAATTACGTGCAAAAAGAAAAAATGAATCTCAAAAAATCGGCTTGATGAAAAAAAATGGCGAAAATACGGATGCCATTCAGGAAGAAGTCAGAGAGTTAGGCGACGAAATTAAAGCTCTTGAAGAAAAACAAAATGAGCTTGACGCAAAACAAAAAAATGTTCTTCTTCATATTCCAAATATTCCTGATGAAACAACACCTGTTGGGACATCAGAAGATGACAATATTGTAGTTTCAACCTGGGGTGAACCTACGAAATTTGATTTTGAACCTAAAGCTCATTGGGATTTATGCGAAGAAAAAAATCTTGTAGATTTTGAAAGAGGCGTTAAATTATCCCAGTCAAGGTTTACTTTATATAGAGGCAAAGGTGCAAGGTTAGAACGTGCAATCATAAACTTTTTCCTTGATCAGCATACAGAAAATGAAGGTTATGAAGAAATTTTGCCTCCATTTATGGCAAATGCCACTACAATGACCGGTACGGGGCAACTTCCGAAATTTAAAGAAGATATGTATAAATGTGAAAATGAAGACCTCTATCTTATTCCAACTGCAGAAGTTCCTGTTACAAATATTTATGCCGGCGAAATTTTATCAGAAGATGATTTGCCAAAATATATGACCGCTTACACACCTTGCTTTAGACGTGAAGCAGGTTCGGCAGGCAAAGATACAAGAGGACTTATCAGAGTTCATCAGTTTAACAAAGTTGAAATGGTTAAATACACAACTCCTGAAAATTCTCCTGCAGAACATGAAAAATTAACACAAGATGGTGAAAGAATGCTGCAGTTATTAGGTTTGCCATACAGAAAAGTAGCATTATGTACTGCTGATATCGGCTTCAGTGCAAACAAATGCTGGGATTTAGAGGTTTGGTTGCCTTCTTATAATACATATAAAGAAATCTCAAGCTGCTCTAATTATGGAGATTATCAGGCACGCAGAGCCAATATCCGCTACAAAGACAAAACAACCGGTAAAACAAGATTTGTTCATACGATAAATGGCTCAGGACTTGCCGTAGGAAGAACATTCGCAGCTATTGTTGAAAACTACCAACAAGCTGATGGTACTATTATTATTCCTGAAGTTTTAAGAAAATATACCGGATTCGATAAAATATAAAAATATAGAAATAATGATAAAAGACTCCCTGTCAGGGAGTCTGAGACCATCACAAATTTTAATGAAATCCGAAAAAGTATGTTAGAGTAAAACATATAAAAAGGAGA